>Ga0209382_10000782_pt1 | contig 51540 bp, 41 predicted proteins | sample SoiMetdeltSBSDD5_FD_187599 | JGI IMG/M metagenome (GOLD analysis project Ga0209382, IMG submission 187599) | Bulk soil microbial communities from a Populus tree surrounding site in Tennessee, USA - Soil MetaG P. deltoides SBSDD5 (SPAdes) (version 2) | ecosystem: Environmental > Terrestrial >...
CTGGCCGATCAAGCGCGTCGTCTATGTGATGATGGAGAACCGGAGCTTCGACAACGTGTTCGGCCGGTTCCGCGGCGCGAACGGCACGACCGTCGGCGTGAAGTACGGCCAGGAGGTGCCGCTCGCGCCCTGCCCGGCCTGGCTCCCCGGCGACATCCCGCACGACCGCGCCGCCCACCTGAACGACGTGAATGGCGGCACGTACGACGGGTTCGGCCACGGGCAGTTCGGCGACCCCTGGGCCTACACGGTGATGGACGAGGGCCTGATCCCGAACTACTACGCGCTCGCGCGCGACTACGTGCTCTGCGACAACTTCTTCGCGTCGGTCGGCGGCCCTTCATACCCGAACCACTTCTTCTTCGTCGCCGGCCAGTCCGGCGGGGCGCTCGACAACCCCGAGAACATCGAGTCGCAGACCGGACCCGGCGGCAAACGATTCAAGTCGTGGGGGTGCGACGCGGTCGGCGAGAACGTGTTCGTGATGGTGAAGGACGAGAAGGGGAACCTCACGAAGCACGACACCTGCTTCACGTTCCCCACCGTCCCCGAGCAGCTCGAATCGGTCGGCGTGCCGTGGGCCTACTACTCGGCATCGAAGCACCAGCCCGGGTACTTCTGGAACGCGCTGAACGGCATCGGCGGCGTGTACCACACGGACCTCTGGCGCCCCGAACGCATCCGCGCGGTCGACCGCCTGCCCGAGGACATCGCGGCCGGCCGGCTGCCCGCCGTCACGTGGGTCACGCCTCGGTTCGAGCTGTCCGACCACCCGCCCGAGAGCACGTGCCACTCGCAGGCGTGGCTCACCGACATCGTGAACGCCCTCATGCAGAGCGACGGATGGGAGCAGACGGCGCTGTTCATCACGTGGGACGAGTGGGGCGGCTTCTACGACCACGTCTCGCCTCCGGAGGTCGACGACATCGGCCTCGGGTTCCGCGTGCCGACGCTCGTGGTCTCGCCGTACGCCAAGCGCGGCTACGTCGACGACGCAGAGGGCGAGTTCAGTTCACCGCTGCGCTTCATCGCGGACAACTGGGGGCTCCCGTACCTCACCGAGCGGATCGAGCGGACCCACAACTTCGAGCACGTCTTCGCGTTCGGGCGGAACTCGCGGACCGACGCGCAGCCGCTCCCGCCGGTCGAGTACTGCTACGGGACGCCGTGGGAATACCCGGGCGACGACTACCCCGGGTGGCCGGAGGGCACCGTCCCGGAGGAAGGGCACTTCGTTTAGCCGCCGGTCGGCACCCAGGAAGCGCTCGGCGTCCACGGGTCGTCGGCCGCCTCGGAATCGGCCGGCGCCTCGACGCCGGTGAGCAGCTCGAAGGCCACGTGCAGCTGCCGGGGCTCGCGGTCCGGGATCTCCGGGGCGAACCACCGGGTGCCGAGACCCCAGGCGATGATCTCGGCGCCGTGCTCGTAGGCCTTCGCCTCGAACGGAACGCCGGTCGTGTTCCACTCGGTCAGGCCGCGCAGCTCGGTGAAGCGTTCGCGCAGCGGGGTCGCGACGTACTGGTCGATCCAGGTGTGGCCCATCTCGTGCAGTAGGACGTCCCGGGAGATCTCGCTCACGTGCGGCACGCAGTGGTCGATCGTGCCACCGAGCTCCAGGCCCAGGTGGCCGGCGCATCCCGCCGTGTCCTGATGGAAGTGGACGTCGACCTTCGGCGCCTCCAGCCCCGCGATCTCGAACCGCCCGGCCGCCCAGGCGACGAGCTTCACTCGCTCGGACTCGCCGCCGAACGCGCGGATCCCCTCCCGCACCGTCACCGGTTCCGGGGCCCAGGCTCGCAGCCCCGGCGCTGTGAACGCCTGCGCCGCCAGGGCCACCGCCAGGATCCTCGCCGCCCTCTTCGTGTCCATGGGGGCACGTTCGAACCCGGCGCTGGAGATCCGGTTGCAAACCCTTGGAGACCCCTTGAAGCCGCCGGACCTCCAAGGGCTTCAAGCGACCTACAAGGACGCGGCCGGAGGCTGCCGCCCATGGAGGGATCCGAGACACGAACCGGCACCTCCACCAGGGCGAACCTTCCCAAGCGGACCGCGGAGGCGTACGGTCCGCGGATGCGTTTCAAGGTCCTCGGGCCCCTCCGCGTCACCCGCGACGACGGCCCGCTCACGCTTGGGGGTCCCAAGCAGCGGGCGGTGCTCGCGCACCTCCTGGTCCGGGCCAACGAGCTCGTGCCGGCCGACGTCCTGATCGACCAGGTCTGGGGCGAGGACCCGCCGGAGGCGGCCCGCGGGACCCTCCACAGCTACATCTCGCACCTCCGCAAGGCCCTGGGGGCGGACCGGATCGAGAGCCGCCCGCCCGGCTACGTCCTCCACGTCTCGAACGAGGAGCTCGACGCCGCGCGTTTCCAGTCCCTCCTGAACGAGGCCAGGCTCGCGAACGGGAGCCCGGGCCGCGCGTCGAGCGTCCTGCGCGAGGCGCTCGCGCTCTGGGGCGGTCCGCCCTTCGCCGACCTGGCCGCCGAACCCGCGCTCGCCTCCGAGATCGCCCGCCTCGACGAGCTCCACTGGCAGGCGCTCGAGGAGCGCATCGCGGCCGACCTCGCCGAGGGCCGGCACGCCGAGGTGATCGGCGAGCTCGAGTCGCTCACGCGCGAGCTCCCGCTTCGCGAGCGGCTCTGGGAGCTCCTCATGCTCGCGCTCTACCGCTCGCGGCGGCCGGCCGACGCGCTCGGCGCGTTCGAGCGCGCGAAGGACGCCCTCGCCCGGGAGCTCGGCGTCGATCCCTCACCGGACCTGCGTCGCCTCCACGAACGGATCCTCCGGGAGGACCCGGAGCTCGACCTCGAGGGCGAGCCGCTCCGCGGGTATCGCCTGCTCGACCAGGTGGGCGAGGGCGCGTTCGGCGTCGTCTATCGGGCGGTGCAGCCGCAGATCGGCCGAGAGGTCGCGATCAAGGCCGTGCATCCCGAGCTCGCGAACCACCCCGACTTCGTCCGCCGGTTCGAACGCGAGGCGCAGATCGTCGCGCGCCTCGAGCACCCGCACGTCGTGCCGCTCTACGACTACTGGCGGGAGCCGAACGCCGCGTACCTCGTCATGCGGTTCCTCCGCGGCGGCAGCGTCGAGGGGCTCCTGGAGGCCGGCCCGCTCGAACCGTCGCGCGCCGTGGCGATCGTGGACCAGATCGCGTCGGCGCTCGCCGCCGCGCATCGCCAGGGCGTGGTGCACCGGGACGTGAAGCCCGGCAACGTCCTGCTTGACGAGCACGCCAACGCGTACCTCACCGACTTCGGCGTCGCGCTCGACGCCGGCTCACCCGAGCGGTCGACGGGAACGATGATGCGCGGCACCCCCGCGTACCTCTCACCCGAGCAGATCCGGCTCGAACCGGCGAGCCCGAGGTCGGACACCTACGCGCTCGGCGTCGTGGCGTTCGAGATGCTCACCGGGGCGCATCCGTTCCCCGAGTCGTCGCTGACCGCGCTGCTCGACCACCACGCGAACGACCCCATCCCCTCGGTGCACGCGATCCGCCCGGACCTGCCTCGCGGCGTCGACGAGGCGATCGCGCGGGCGACCGCCAAGGACCCCCACGATCGGTTCGACGACATCGAGGGGTTCGCGGCGGCGCTGCGAGCGGCGGTCGCCGGGGTCGAGGCGGCGCCGGCTCCCGTGCCGGTCGGCGAGATGCGGAACCCGTACAAGGGCCTCCGCGCCTTCCTCGAGGCCGACGCGACGGACTTCTTCGGCCGCGAGACCGTCACGAAGCGGTTGCTCCAGAGCCTCGCGGATGACGTTCCGGCCGCGCGCTTCCTCGCCGTCGTGGGTCCGTCGGGATCGGGGAAGTCCTCGGTCGTGCGCGCGGGGCTCGTGCCGGCGCTCCGGCGCGGCGCGATCCCCGGCTCCGGGCGCTGGTACGTAATCGACGTCGTGCCCGGCCACAAGCCGTTCCGCGAGATCGAGGACGCGCTCCTGGGCGTCGCCGTCGAACCGCCGCCGTCGCTGATGGAGGAGCTCGAGCGCGACGAGCGCGGCCTGCTCCGGGCGGTGGACCGGATCCTGCCCGACCGTGATGCCGAGCTGCTGATCGTCCTCGACCAGTTCGAGGAGGCGTTCACGCTCGTCGATGACGAGGGGGAGCGGAACCGATTCCTCGCGTGCCTTCGAGCATCGGCGCTCGAGCCCGACAGCCACGTGCGGATCGTCGCCACGCTCCGCGCCGACTTCTACGACGCCCCGCTGTCCGTGGCCGGCTTCGGCGACTTGCTCGCCGCCCGGACGGAGGCGATCACGCCGATGTCCCCGGAGGAGCTCGAGCGGGCGATCGTGGCGCCGGCTGAGCAGGCGGGACTCGTCGTCGAGCCGCGGCTGCTCGCCGAGATGATCGCCGACGTCGCCGACCGCCCAGGGGCACTCCCGCTGCTGCAGTACGCGCTCACCGAGCTCGCGGAGCGTGCGGACGGCGGCACGCTGACCCTCGAGTCGTACCGGAAGATCGGACGGGTCTCGGGCGCGCTCGCCCGCCGGGCCGAGCAGCTGTTCGCGCAGATGCACGAGGGCGGACGAGAGGCGTGTCGACAGCTGTTCCTGCGGCTCGTCACGCTCGGCGAGGGGACCGAGGACACACGGCGTCGCGTCCGGCGCTCGGAGCTCGCGACGCTCGGCGAGCCGCAGACGATGGACGCGGTGATCGAGACGTTCGGCCGTCACCGGCTGCTGTCGTTCGACCGCGACCCCGACACGCGCGAGCCGACGGCCGAGATCGCCCACGAGGCCCTCCTGCGCGAATGGGCGCGGTTGCGCGGCTGGATCGATGACGCGAGGGAGGACCTCCGGCAGCGGGCGAAGGTCTCGGCTGCGACGGCCGAGTGGCTGCAAGCGGAGCGCAGCATCGACTACCTCATGTCGGGCGTCGGTCTCGCGCAGGCCGAGGGGACGACGACGGCCGATACCACGGTTCGGCTCACCGAAACGGAACGCGAGTTCCTGGACGCGAGCCTGGCGCATCGGGACGCCGAGGCCGCGGCCGAGCGGATGCGCCACGCGCGCGAGCTCACGTTGGAGCGCCGGGCTCGAACGCGTCTTCGTGGGTTGGTGGCGTTGCTCGCCGTCGGGCTGCTCCTCGCGTCGAGCCTGATCGTGATCACCGTGCAACGATCACTGGAGGGCGAGCGCGAGCGCGAGGAGTCCACAATCGCCGGGCTCACCGGGGGGGCCCTAGCGAACCTCAGCGTCGATCCCGAGCTCAGCCTCATCCTCTCCCTCCACGCGGTGAACCTGAGCGAGTCGCTCGATCAGCAGGTGCCGTCCGAGACTGTCGAGGCGCTCCACTGGGCGATGCAGGAGGCCGGCGTCGAGTATCCGATCGCGGACGGACCGACGCTGCTGGTGGCCGGACCGCTCGGCATCAGGGGGGTGTTCGATCTCCCATTGAGGACGCTCGCGACCACGGCGCGAGCGGAGGTCGGACGAACGCTCTCGCCGACCGAATGCGAAGAGTACTTCGGCACCACGACGTGTCCGACGCTCCCGAGCCGGTTCCCTCTGGGGTTGCAAGGCGAACCGGTCGACGAGATCCCGACGTTACGGGACAAGCCGCTCTTCGGCACCCAGGTGACCCTCTTCTCGGGCCAGGACGCGGAGCGGTTCGCGGCGCTCCGGACCGAGTTCGCGGGATTCACCGCGGAGACGGGCATCGAGGTTCGCCTCGTCGGCCAAGAGCTCGGGGAGGACGAAGCTGCCGCCTACGTCGCCGACAGGATCGCCGCGGGCGATCCTCCCGACATCGCCCCGCTTCCCCACCCCGGCGCCCTGCGCGACTTCGCTCGTCAGGGTCACCTGATCGATCTCGGGACCTACCTGGACATCGAGGAGCTGAAGCGGGTCCAGAGTCCGTACCTGATCTCGCTCGGAACGGTCGGCGAGGACGGCGAGTGGCCCGCGCCGACCGGGACGACGTTCGGTGCGTTCTCGGACCTCAACCTGAAGAGCATGGTCTGGTATCCGGTGCCGGAGTTCCAAGGGGACGACCGCCACATCCCCCGGACGTGGGACGAGCTCATCGCGCTCAGCGATGCGCTGGTGCGCGATGGCCAGACGCCCTGGTGCCTGGGATGGGAATCGGACAACGCCGACGGGTGGCCCGGGACCGACTGGATCGAGCTGCTCCTGCTCAACGAGGCCGGGCCCGAGGTCTTCGACCGATGGGTGACGCATGAGATCCCCTTCGACAGTCCGCCCGTGCGGCGAGCCTTCGACCGACTCGGGCAGATCCTGTTCACCGATGGCTACACGGCGGACGGGGCCGTCGAGCTCGGCTTCTGGGAGGCGCAGCGGCCCATGCTCAGGGAACAGCCGCCGGGTTGCTGGCTCTACCAGTTCCCGAGCTTCGCGACGGAATTCATGCCGACGGGATCGTTCGGCGCGTCGACGGACATCTTCCCGTTCCCGTCGTTGGGAGCGGAGTCTCCCGGCGTGTTGGGAGCTGGCGCGATCGTCGGCGCGTTCTCGGACCGGCCGGAGGTCCGCGAGCTCGTCCGCTACATCTTCAGCCCGAGGTACGGCCAGGCGATCGCAGAGACCCCCCGCACCTTCATCTCGGCCAACCAGCGGTTCGACACCGCGCGCTACGGGCAGTTCGAGCGACGACAGGCCGAGATCATCTACGCCGCGCTCGCCGACGACACCTTCCGATTCGATGGGTCCGACATGATGCCGCAGTCGATCGGTGCGGACCTGTTCTGGGACGCGATGATGCGCTTCGCGAGGGAAGGACCCGAGAGCCTCGACGGGATCCTGGCGGAGCTCGACGCGGCCTGGCCCGACGACAGTTAACGCTCCGACCCGCACCGATCGGATACAACATGTTCCATGTGTGGGACCTCGACACCGATCGCGAGATCTCCAGGGTGGAATGGACGCCAGGGAAATGGGCTGAAGGCACCGTGGCGCTCAGCCCGGATGGAAGCATGCTGGCCACCGGGCAATGGGAGCAGGCGCGGGTGCTGGCCGTCGGTACGGGGCGACCCGTGTGGATGGTCGGCCGGGCAGGCATCCCGGACGTCCCAGACCTCACCTTCAGCCCCGACGCGACGCACCTGTTCGTCGGAGAGCGTTCCGCGGATGATTCCACGGCACCGACGCTCGTCGATCTCGCGTCCGGAGCCGTGACGGCGACGCTGCCGGATCGCATCTCGGAAGGAGAACCGTCGTTCAGCGCGGACGGCGCTCGGGTGGCGTTCCAGCACGATGACGGTCAGGGCGGAACGAGGATCACGGTCTGGGACGTCCCATCCGGCCGAGAGATCGCCTCAGCTCCCGCCGACTCGAGCATCGTTTCCATGAGCCCGGACGGCTCGATCGTCGCCGTCGAAGGCAGCGGAGCCGTGGAATTGTTGAGGACGGACACGCTCGAACCGATCCGTTCGTTGCAGGGTGTCGGCTTCGGAGTTGTTGCAGTTCAGCGGCCGGGGCGATCGCATCGCGGTCGTGAACCGCGACGGGACGGTCGGCGTATGGGAGGTCGTGACGGGGGAGCACCTGTACGCCCCGCCGGCAGAGGTGGGCGCCGTGAAAGAGGTCTCGTTCAGCGAGGACGGCTCACGACTCGTCGTCGTCTACGACGACGGGATGATCATCTCGCACGCCATCGCGCTCGACGACGTGATCGAGATCGCACGGTCGCTCATCACGCGCTCGTTCACCGAGGCCGAGTGTAGGACCTATCTGCATGTCGCGAGCTGTCCGGCCGACTGATCAGCGCGAGCGCGGGATGATCAGGGCGTCCACCGCGACGCAGCCGTTCGGCCCGCAGATCACGGGGTTCGCATCAAGGGCGTCGAGATGCGCGCCGAGGTCGTGCGCGAGCCAGGACAACGCGACGATCGCGCGGGCGAGCGCGTCGACGTCTGCCGCCGGCTGCCCCCGGACGCCATCGAGGAGCAACCGGATCTCGAGCGCGTCGATCAGCCGCTTGGCCCGGGCTTCGTCGAGCGGCGGCATAGCGAGTCGGCGGTCCTTCAGCACCTCGACCAAGAGACCGCCCGCTCCCACCAACACCAGCGGGCCGAACTGCTCGTCGCGGACGATCCCCAGGGCGATCTCGACCCCGGACGGGGCCATCTTCGAGACCGTCACCGGGGGTCCAAACTCGCGTTCCAGCTCGGCATACGCGTCCTCGAGCGACGCCGGATCGCCGACGCCGAGCCGGACGCCGCCGACGTCCGACTTGTGCTGGATCCCCGGCGCCGCGGTCTTGAGCGCCACGGGGAACCCCAGCCGGTCGGCCGCCGCGATCGCTGATTCGAGCGTCTCTGCTCGCTCGCTCTCGACGACGGGGATGCCGTAGTCGGCGAGCAGCGCCAGCCCCTCCCGCTCGTCGAACGGCTCCCCACTGGAGAGCCGAGCCCGCCAGCGTTCGCGAACGTCGTCACCCACCGGTGACGCGCCCACGACAGGCTCACGTCCGCGGAAGTCCCGGTACGCGAACAGATGCCGGAACGCGGCGAGCCCGGTGAGCGTTCCTTCCAGCACCGGGATCCCGTCGTCCTCGAGCAGCTTCGCGTCGTTGCGGTCGATGCCGCTCGAGAAGTTCGACAGCATCGCGAACGGCTTCTCGGTCTGGGGGAACGTCTCCCGCGCCATCGCGAGGTAGCCCATGTCCGGGTAGTCCTCGGTCGTCAGGTCGACAGTGAACGCGAGCGCCGCGACCGCTGGGTCGTCGAGCAGCGCCCGCACGCACCCGGTGACGATCTCGTGGGCGTTCGTCCCGGTCCCCCAGAAATCGAGCGGGTTCACCGGCGGCAGCCCCGGGTCGAGCAGCGCCTCCATCCGCTTCGAGGTCTCGTCCGAGATCTCGGCGAGCGGCACGCCCACGGAGGCGGCGGCGTCGATCAGCAGCGCCCGCTCCCCGCCCGAATCGTGGACGCTCGCGAGCCCGCCCGGCCCCGCGCGCCGTCCGGCCGCGAACAGCGCGAGCGTGTCCGCCATCTCGTCCAGGCTCTCGACGCGCGAGACGCCGTACGCGTCGAACAGCGCCTCGTACGCGCCGTCCTCGCCGGCCAGCGCTCCCGAGTGCGCCGCCACGAGCTCGCGCGTCCGAGCCTCGCGGCCGACCTTCAGCGCGACCACCGGCACGTCTCGCGCGGTCGCGAGCTCCAGGGTCGAACGGAAGCCTTCCGGGTCCCGCACGGTCTCGAGGAACAGCCCCACGGCCGTCGTGCTCTCGAGCCCGAGCGCGTAGCGCAGGTAGTCCGCGACGGTCGTCACGAACTCCTGCCCGGCCGAGACCGCGAGGTTCAGCCCAAGGTTCCGGTCGTTGTGGATCATCGCGCTGAACGCCGACCCGGAGTGCGACAGGAACGCGACGCCGCCGACCGGCGCGTCCTTCGGTTCGTAGAACCCGAGCGCCCGGACGCGGCGCTCGAGGTTCGCGAAGCCCATGCAGTTCCCGCCGCAGATCGCCATCCCGGCGCCGCGGGCGATCGCCGCGAGCCGCTCCGTGAGCGGCGGCACGCCGTCGCGCGGCTCCTCGTGCCCGCTCGCGAAGATCACCGCGCTCCCCGCCCCGGCGGCCGCCGCGGCGGCGAGCTGCTCCTCCAGCAGCGCGTTCGAGACGGCGAGGATCACGAGGTCGACCGGCTCCCCGATCTCGGTGACCGAGCCAAACGCGCGATGCTCGAGCACCTCGTCGTACTTGGGGTTCACCGGGAAGATGCGGCCCTCGAACCCGCCCTCGACGAGCTCGATGATGCTCTGGTTGCCGACGGAGCCCTCGCGGACGCTCGCGCCGACGACGGCGACCGAGCGCGGCTCGAGCATGCGCTCGATCGCACTCCGTTCGTCCGTGGACGCCCCGGGAGACGCCGGCGTCACCGCGGCTTCTTGACCGCCCGGTCCCTCACGGCCGCACGATACGCCTGCCACCCGGGGATGCCGTTCACGCCGCCTCCGGCGTGCGTGGCCGAGGACCCGTGGTACAGGCCCCGGATCGGCGTGCGGTAGTCCGCGTACCCGGGCGCCGGACGCATGTGGAACAGCTGATCCACCGAGAGCTCGCCGTGGAAGATGTTCCCGCCGATCAGCCCGAGCTCCTGCTCCATGTCGTACGGGCCGAGCACCTGCCGGTCGATCACCGCCGCCTTGAAGTTCGGCGCGAGCTCCGTGTACAGGTCGATGATCCGGTCGGCGTACTGCTCGAGCTCCTCGCGGTGCGGCTCGTGCACCCAGTCGTCCGGCACCCACTGCGTGAACATCGAGAACACGTGCACGCCCTCGGGCGCGAGCTTCTTGTCCATCGTCGTGGGGATGACGCCGTCGACGAACGGCCGCTCCGAGGCCTTCCGGCCCATGTGCGCGTCCTGGAACGCCTCCTCGGCGAACTGCGGCGAGAAGCACAGCTCGACCGAACCCGTGTGGTGGTCCTGCAGCTCCTTCCCGGGGTCGGCGATGAAGTCGGGCAGCTCCGACATCGCGACGTTGATCTTCACGACGCCAGAGCGCGAGCGCCACCGCTCGATGTCCCACGCGAAGTCCGGGGGGAGCTCCTCGCGCCCGACCAGGTCGAGGAACGCCGTCTTCGGGTGGATGCACGTCACGCCGACCGACGCCCGGAGCTCCTCGCCGTTCTCGAGCGCGACGCCGAGGAACCGCCCGCCGCTCGTGAGCACCTTCGCGACGCGTGCGTCCGTGCGGATCTCGCACCCGAACGACTCCGCCGAGCGCCGGATCGAATCGGAGACCCCGCCCATCCCGCCCTGCTGGAAGCCCCAAGAGCCCAGGTGGCCGTCGCCGACGTCGCCGATCGAGTGGTGGAGCATCACGTACGCGGTGCCCGGCTCGTCGGGGCCCGCCCACGTTCCGATGATCCCGTTCACGGTGAGCATGCCCTTGATCTCGTCGGACTCGAACCAGTCGTCGAGCAGGTCGGTGATGCTCATCGTGAACAGCCGCGTGACGTCGCCGACCCCGCGGACGCCGAGCTTGCGCATCTTCCACGCGGCGCGCGCGCTCTCGATCAGGTCGCCGAACGCCATCGAGCCGATCTTCGGCGGCTTCTGCAGGAGCAGCGGCCCGAGCACGTCGGCCACCTCCTGGAGCCACGCCTCCCACTGCGGGAGGGTCTCCGCGTCCTTCTTCGAGAACTGCGCGATCGAGTCGTGGCTCCGGGCCGCGTCGTCCGGGTAGACCTTGATCGAACGCCCGTCGGGATACGCCTGGTAGTACGGGCCGAACGGCGTGACGTCGTACCCGTGCCGCTTGAGGTCCAGCTCGCGGATGACCGTCGGCGGCATCAGCGACATCACGTACGAATAGGTCGTGACGTTGATCTCGGGATGGTCGGGGAACGGCGCGCTCGTGTCGGCCGCCCCGCCGGTCTTGCCCCGCGCCTCGAGGACCACCGTGCGGGCCCCCGCCCGGGCGAAGTAGGCGCCGGCGGTGAGGCCGTTGTGTCCGCCCCCGATCACGATCGCGTCGTAGACGTTGGCCATCGTCGTTCGGTCTCCTCGGTCCTGGAAGGGCGCCATCCTCCCATGCGGTTGAATGGTCAGTCAAGCGAGACCCGCGCCTCCACGGCTTGACTTCGCAGGTCAGACCGCTAGAGTTGCTGAACCCTCGTTCAGTTCGGCGTCCCGGAGGTCGCCAAACTGTCCCGCGTTCAGGAGCGCAGATGAACACCGGACCCGCGAAGCAGGGCAAGGACCGCCACCAGGAGATCCTGGACGCGGCCGCGCGCGTCATCACGGACCGCGGGCTCGCCGAGACACGGATCTCCGACATCGCCGAGCAGGCGGGCGTCTCGCCGGGGCTGATCCTCTACTACTTCGAGTCGAAGGACCGCCTGCTCGCCGAGGCGCTCACGTTCGCGAACGACCAGTTCTATCTCCGCACCTCGCGCGAGATCCGGCGCATCCCCTCGGCGAGGGAGCAGCTCCGTCGCGTGATCGACCTGTCGGTGCCCGGCTACCTCCCCGAGTACGGCCGCCTCGACGAGTGGGCGCTGTGGATCGAGGTATGGGTGCGCGCGCTCCGCGATCCCGAGATGGCCAAGGACCGCGAGGCGCTCGATCAGCGGTGGCGGTCGCAGCTCGCCGAGATCATCCGGGGCGGCCAGGGTTCGGGGGAGTTCTCCTCGGCCGAGGACCCCGACGAGCTCGCGCTCCGGATCGCGGCGCTGATGGACGGCCTCGCGATCCAGGTCATCATGGACGACTCGGTGGTCACCACCGAGCGCATGCACCGGACGTGCATCGAGGTCTCCGCGCAGGTCCTCGGGTTCGCGCTCCAGCCGGCGAAGGGCTAGCCGCCGGCGGCGAACCGGTCGATCTCGGCCGCGTGCTCGTCGTAGTGCTCGAACGTCTCCTCGACGAACTCGGACTCGGCGTCGGGCGCGATCTCGGACAGCGACGCGAGCGCGCCGCGGATCCGCTCCCTCGCCGCCTCCGACCGGGAGAGGATCTCGTCCCACGCCATCGCCTTGGAGTCCTCGGCGATCTCGTCGTTCGTCTTCTGCCAGACGGACTCCGCCTCGTCGGGCTCGGGCGTGCCGGCGGCGATCAGCTCGATCCTGCGGGCCGCGTCGTCGGCCCAGTAGCCGCAGTGCCAGACGAGGTCGGCGACCGACCACCCCGGGACGGCGCCGGGCTCGGTGCGGCGGCCTTCGGGGACCTTGGCCACGGCCGCGATGAGCGCCTCCCAGGACGAGGCCTCGCGGTCGAGCAGCTCCGTGCGTTCCATCAGCCCGAGAGCATACGCGCCCCGCGCTTGGCGAGCTGATCGGCGACGATGTTGCGCTGGATCTCGGAGGTCCCCTCCCAGATCCGCTCGACGCGCAGCTCGCGGTAGAAGCGCTCGGCGACGTTCTCCCGCATGTAGCCGCGGCCGCCGAAGACCTGCACCGCCCGGTCGGCGACGCGCCCCGCCATCTCGCTCGCGAACAGCTTGACCATCGAGCACTGGGCGTGCTGGACCTTCACGTCGATCCCGCGGTCGATCCCCTTCGCGAGCTCGTAGGTCATGAGCCGGGCCGCCCACAGCTCGGTGAGCGAGTCGGCGAGCATGTGCGCGATCGCCTGGTTCTCGATGATCGGCCTGCCGAACTGCACGCGCTCCTTCGCGAACGCCGTCGCCTCCTCGATCAGACGCTCCGCGGCGCCGCAGCAGCGCGCGGCGATCATGAGCCGCTCGTAGCGGAACCAGGCGTAGACGAAGCTCAGGCCGTCGCCCTCCTCGCCGATCAGGTTCGCGGCCGGGACGCGCACGTCCTCGAACGCCACGACCGCGTGCGAGTCGACGAGCGTGTGAGTGTAGGCGGGCTCGCGCACGACGCGGACGCCCGGCGTGTCGACGTCGACGAAGAACATCGCGTGCGCGCCGGCGTTCGGGCCGTCGGCGATCTTGGCCTGGAAGAACACGTAGTCGGCCGTGTTGAACGACGTGACGTGCCACTTCGTGCCGTTCAGCACGTAATCGTCGCCGTCGCGGCTCGCCGTCGCAGCGATCGCGTCGACGTCGGAGCCCGCGCCCTCCTCGGTGATCGCGTAGCACTCCTGGCGCTCGCCGCGGACGGTCGGCGCGATCCACCGCTCGAGCTGCTCGGGACTCACGACGTCCGGGGCCCACTCGGGCGGGGTGTGGATGCACCAGCCGAGCCCGTTCGTGACGCGCCCGATCTGCTCGGAGACCAGGACCTGCTGGAACGCCGTGAAGCCTCCGCCGCCGAGGTCCTTCGGCATGTTCATCGCGAACAGGCCGAGCTCGATCGCCCGCTCGTGGTGCTGCCTCCGCAGCTCGTCGGAGATCTTGCCGTCGGCGAGCTCGGTCTCGACCTCGAGCGGGATCAGCTCGTCGATGAAGCTCCGGGCGCGCTCCTGGATCTCGCGGTCGGCGTCGGACATCGGGTAGCTCGTCACGGCGGCCCAACCCTACGAGATGAACTCGAGACGGTCGCGGTTCGCCTCGATCTGCCGGAGCGAGTCGGGGTCGACAGCGTGGTCGCGCTCGGGCGACGCCTCGTCTGAGCGCTCGCCGAACAGCTCTCCCGACAGGTACCGCTGCCCGGTGTCGGGCACGACCGTCACGATCGTCGCGAACTCGGGATGCTTGTCTCTCACTTTCAACGCCGCGGCTACGTTCATCCCCGAGGACGGACCGCAGAGGATCGCCTCCTCGCGCGCGAGCCGGAGCGCCATCTCGAGCGCCTCCTCGGTCGAGGCGGTAACGATCCCGTCCATCAGCGAGAGGTCGAGGTTGTGCGGGACGATCCCGTCCCCGATCCCCGGTACGCCGTGGGTCCCCCACCGCTGCTCCGAGATCAGCGGGCTCTCCGACGGCTCGACCGCGTACGCCCGGATCTCGCGGTCGTAGGACTTCAGCGCGCGGGCGACGCCGCTGATCCAGCCGCCGGTCCCCTGCGCGGCCACCACGGCATCCACCTGGCCGCCGCACTGCTGCCAGATCTCCTCCCCCGAGATCGTCTGCGCGTCGGGGTTGTCGGGGTTCTCGAACTCGGCCGGGAAGAAGTAGCGGTCGGGGTCGGTGGCCACGATCTCGCGCATCTTCTCGAACGCGAGGTCGATGTCCGAGCCGCCGCCGGGCGTGAGCACGAGCTCCGCGCCGTAGGCCTCGATCATCCGCTTGCGCTCGTTGCTCATGCCGCGCGGCATCACGATCACGCAGTCGTACCCCTTCACCGCGGCGACGGCCGAACACGCGATGCCGGCGTTGCCCGTGGTGCATTCGACGATCGTCATCCCCGGTCGCAGGGCTCCGCGCTCCTCCGCCCGCTCGATCATGTGGCGGTAGATCCGGTCCTTCGTCGACCCGGTCGGGCCGTACCACTCGACCTTCGCGAGCAGGCTCAGGCCCTCGGGAGCGACGCGCGTGAGCCGGACGAGCGGCGTGCGGCCGACCGCGTCGAGCATCGAGGGCAGCGCCCGGGCGTAGGCATCCCAGACGAGGGTCTCGGGGCGCTCCATGCCCCCAGTTTGACTCGCCGTTCAAACCCGGCGCAAGGCGGGCCGCGGGTTGCCACGGCCGGACCCGCGCCGCGAGACTCGGCGACCGTGGATCTCGAGACCAGGATCGGGCAGGCCGTGGCGGAGACGTCCTTCTCCGGCGTCGTCCGGGTCGACCGCGACGGCGAGCTCGCGTTCGCCGAGGCCTACGGGTTCGCGCACCGCGCGTTCGAGATCCCCAACACCGTCGAGACGCGGTTCGGGATCGCGAGCGGCGCGAAGGGGTTCACCGCGCTCACCGTGATGAGCCTGGTCGAGGAGGGGACACTCGACCTCGCGACGACCGCTCGATCGCTCCTCGGCGACGACCTGCCGCTGATCGACGACCGCGTCACGGTCGAGCACCTGCTCGCGCACCGCTCGGGGATCGGCGACTACTTCGACGAGGAGATCGAGCGTCCCATCACCGACTACGTCCTGCCCGTGCCGATGCAGGAGCTCGACACGATCGAAGGCTACCTGCGGGTCCTGGACGGCTACCCGATGACGTTCGAGCCCGGCGAGCGATTCACGTACTGCAACGGTGGCTACGTCGTGCTCTCGCTCCTCGCCGAACGAGCCTCGGGGCGGCCGTTCCACGAGCTCGTCGTCGAGCGGGTGTGCGTCCCGGCCGGGCTGCGCGATACGGCGTTCCTCCGGTCGGACGAGCTCCCCGAGAGCACGGCGCTCGGCTACCTCGACGCGACGGGCAACCGGACGAACGTGTTCCACCTGCCCGTCCGGGGATCCGGCGACGGCGGCATCTACTCGACGGCGGCGGACATCAGGAGACTGTGGACCGCGCTCTTCGACGGCCGTATCGTGCCCGAGGAGGGGGTGGCCGAGATGGTTCGGCCGCACAGCGACGCACCCGCGCAGCAGGCGCGCTACGGGCTGGGGTTCTGGCTGCACGCGTCGCTCGACGTGGTCGAGCTCCACGGGTACGACGCCGGCGTGTCGTTCCGCAGCATCCACGATCCGGACGCCGGCCTCACCCACACGGTTATCTCGAACACGAACGAGGGCGCCTGGCGCATCAGCGAGCTCCTCGACGAGGCGCTCCTGCCGGCGCCCGGCGCTCAGTGACAGCCGTCGAACGAGAAGTGCCCCGGGTCGCTGTCCGGGAGCGCCTGGCACCAGCCGTTCGACTCCAGGGCGAGGACGATCACCGGGTCCGCCACACCCTCCTCGGTGATGTCGACCGCCGCGCCGAGCTGATGCCAGGAAAGGCCCGGGGGCGCGCAGAGCCCGGGGCAACCCTGAGGGTTCCCACAGATCCCTTCGCACGCGCGCCGCTGCTCGGGGCACGAGCGGTAGCTCTGCACCACGGAGATGTCGACGCCGGCGTCGCGCTGGGCCTGCAGGAACGCCCGCATCGCGACCGGCTGCAGGCGCACGCCGTCCACGTTCCGCAGCGGGACGCGTTCGGCGCACGGGTCCTCGGGGATCTCGATCGCCGATGCGGTGAGCGCCCGGTAAGCGAGCACGCCCCCGAGCACCACGATGCCGACGATAACGAGCGCGAGGAACCGGCGGTTCCTGCGTCGCTGGGCAGCCCGTTGCCGCCGCACGGCGCGCACCGGCAGGTCGTCCGCGGGCACGACCCGACCGTACCGCGCTCACGGCGCGAGCGCACGGGCACCGCGATGTGGAGAATCTGCTCGTGACCGACCGGCCCCTGTGGCGCTCCGTGGACCCGAAGCGGTCCTACGACGTCGTGATCGTCGGCGGCGGGGGGCACGGCCTGTCGACCGCGTACTACCTCGCGAGGAACCACGGCATCACGAACGTCTGCGTGCTCGAGAAGGGGTGGCTCGCGGGCGGGAACGTCGCCCGCAACACCACGATCATCCGCTCGAACTACCTGTGGGACGAGAGCGCCGCGATCTACGAGCACTCGCTGAAGCTCTGGGAGGGGCTCGAGGAGGACCTGGGGTTCGACGTCGAGTTCAGCCAGCGCGGCGTCCTGAACCTCGCCCACAACCTCGCCGACGTGCGGTCGTCGATGCGGCGTCTGCACGCCAACCGCCTGAACGGCATCGACGCCGAGTGGCTCACGCCCGACCAGGTCAAGGAGTTCTGTCCGATCGTGAACCTCTCGCCGGACATCCGGTACCCGGTGGTCGGCGGCACGTTGCAGCGCCGCGGCGGCGTCGCGCGGCACGACAAGGTGGCGTGGGCGTTCGCGACCCGGGCGAGCGAGCTCGGCGTCGACATCGTCGAGCACTGCGAGGTCACCGGGTTCGACCGGGAGGCCGACGGCCGGGTCGTGGGCGTCCGCACGTCGCGCGGCGATATCGCGGCCGGCCGCGCCGCGCTCGTCGCGGCGGGGCATTCGAGCGTCCTCGCCTCGATGGTCGGGCTGCGGCTTCCCCTGCAGTCCCACCCGCTGCAGGCGCTCGTCTCCGTGCTTCTCGAACCCGTTCTCGGCGGCGTCGTGATGTCCAACTCGGTCCACGTCTACGTGTCCCAGGCCGACAAGGGCGAACTCGTGATGGGTGCGGGCATCGATCCCTACAACGGGTACGCACAACGCGGTTCGTTCCGCATCATCGAGTTCCAGCTCGCGGCCGCGATCGAGCTCTTTCCGATCTTCGCGAGCGCGAAGCTCCTGCGGACCTGGGGCGGCATCGTGGACGTCTGCCCCGACGCCTCGCCGATCCTGTCGGCGACGCCGATCGAGAACCTGTTCCTGAACTGCGGCTGGGGCACCGGCGGGTTCAAGGCGACGCCCGCCTCGGGATGGGTGTTCGCCGACCTCCTGGCCAACGGCACGCCCGGGGAGCTCGCCGCGCCGTTCTCGCTCGATCGGTTCACGAGCGGGGCGCTGATCGACGAGCACGGCGCCGCGGCGGTGGCCCATTGACCGGTGTGGCCGGCTGATGCAGGCGCGCACCGTCCGGAGGATCGCGCTCTCGCTGCCCGAGTCCGAGGAGCGCGAGACGTGGGAGACGGCCACGTTCCGCGTGCGGAACAAGATCTTCGTGATGTTCAGCGACCGCGAACGCGAGCTGTGGGTCAAGTCGGACTTCGACGAGCAGCGCGCCCTCACCCAGACGGACCCCGAGACGTTCTTCGTCCCGCCCTACGTCGGTCCGAGCGGGTGGGTCGGGGTCCGTATCCGCACCGTCGACCGCGACGAGCTCTCGGAGCTCGTCACCGAGGCGTGGCGGCTCACGGCGCCGAAGCGCCTCGTGTCGGCGTTCGACGAGGGAGCGGTCTGACGTGCTGCTGATCCCCTGCCCCTGGTGCGGCCCGCGCGACGAGCGCGAGTTCCGCTACGGCGGTCAGGCCGGGATCGACTACCCGGCCGACCCCGACTCGCTCACCGACCAGGAGTGGGCGGACTTCCTGTTCATGCGCGAGAACCCGAAGGGCGCGTTCGCCGAGCGGTGGTTCCACACCGCTGGATGCCGACGGTGGTTCGACGCGGTGCGCGACACCGTGACGTACGCGTTCGGCGCGACCACGCCGCCCCCGGTCGACCCCGGGGAGCCGGATCGATGACGGGCCGGCGGCTGGCGTCGGGCGGCTCGCGGATCGATCGTGCGAGGCCGATCTCCGTCCGCTTCGACGGCCGGGACCTCGAGGCGTTCGAGGGCGACACGTTCGCGAGCGCGTTGCTCGCGAACGGGGTCGTCGGCGGCTTCCGGAGCCCGATCCTCGGCCGGCCGCGCGGGATCGTCTCGGCGGGCGCGGAAGAGCCGAACGCGTTCGTCGCGGTGCTCGAGCCGTGGACCGACGTCATCGTACCCGCGACGCTCATGTCCGCCGTCGACGGGCTCGTCGCCGAGTCCCGGCCGGGTGTGGGGACGCTCGTGGAGACCGCGGACCGGCGCGAGCCGCGCCGACAGCACCGACACGTCGAGACGCTCGTGGTCGGCGGGGGGATCGCGGGCCGCGCGGCGGCGGTCGAGGCCGCGGCACGGGGCGACCGGGTGCTGCTCGTCGACGAGGGAGCGGTGATCGACGACCCGCCCACCGGCGACGACGTGACGGTCCTGCCGAACGCGACCGCGCTCGGCGTCTACGACGCCGGCTACGTGGTGATCCACGAACGGACGCCGGACCTCGAGCGGGTCTGGCACGTCCGGGCCCGGAACGTCGTGCTCGCGACGGGCACACTCGAGCGCCCGATCGCGTTCGCGGGGAACGACGTCCCGGGCGTGATGCTCGCGGGCTCGGTCGCGGCGTACGTCGAGCGGTTCGGCGTCGGGCCCGGCGAGCGCGCGGCCGTGTTCGCGACGAACGACTGGGGCCTCGGCGTCGCCGAGGTCCTGGCCGCCGCTGGGGTCGAGGTAGTCCGCACGATCGACGCGCGGGCGGGCGAACGGGTCGTCGCCGCAGACGGCGACGGTGCGCTCGAACGGATCGTCGTCCTGGACGCGGCGGGGCGCGAGGGGTCCTTCGAGGCCGACCTGCTGGCGGTCTCCGGCGGGTGGAACCCCAACCTGACCCTGTGGCGCTCGATCGGCGGCGACCTGACGTATGACGCCGCGCGCTCGTGCTTCGTCCCGCGCAGCGGCCCGGGCTCGGGTCCCGCGTGGCTCTCGGTCGCGGGCGCCGCGGCGGGCGAGGTCCCCGAGAGCGAGCCGCTGTGGGTGGTCGCCGAGGGCGAGGACGCGGACAAGTTCGTCGACCTGCAGCGCGACCAGACCGTCGCCGACGTGGCCGCCGCGCTCGGCCGCGGGCTCCGCTCCGTCGAGCACGTGAAGCGTGCAACGTACATCGGGACCGCGGTCGACCAGGGCCGGACCAGCGGCGTGCTCGCGGCCGAGATCGTGAACCACCTGCTCGGCGAGGACCCGGGCGCGCAGGGGCCGAGCGGCGCGCGTCCGCCGTACGCGCCGGTCTCGTTCGCCGCGCTCGCGGGGCCGTTCGCCGGCGACCGCTTCGACCCGGCCCGCACGACGCCGATGCATGCGTGGCACCTCGAGCACGGGGCGGCGTTCGAGGACACCGGGCAGTGGAAACGACCGCGCTACTTCGCGCCGGGCGGCGAGCCGCTCGAGGAAGCGGTCGAGCGCGAATGCCTCGCGGTCCGGAACGCGGTCGGCGCGATGGACGCCTCGACGCTCGGCAAGATCGAGGTGGTCGGCCCCGACGCGCCGGCGTTCCTCGACCGCATGTACACGAATCGCATGTCGAACCTCGCGGTCGGCTCGATCCGCTACGGGGTCATGCTCGGGCTCGACGGGATGGTGTGGGACGACGGCGTCGCGATGCGCGTTGCCGAGGATCGCTACTACGTCACCACGACGAGCGGCGGCGCGGCGAACGTGCTCGACCGGTTCGAGGAGTGGCTGCAGACCGAGTGGCCTGATCTGCGCGTGTTCTGCACGAGCGTCACCGAGCAGCGGGCGGTCGTCGCGATGAACGGCCCGAGGGCGCGCGACGTGCTCGCGGCCGTCGGCACCGACGTCGACCTCTCGTCCGAGACCTTCCCGTTCATGACGTTCCGCGACGGGACGCTCGCCGGCGTCCCGGCCCGGCTCGCGCGTGTGAGCTTCTCGGGCGAGCTCGCGTACGAGCTGCACGTGAGCTCGTGGCACGGGCTCGCCGTGTGGGAGGCGGTGCTCGCCGCCGGGGAGCCATTCGGGATCCGGCCATACGGGCTCGAGGCGATGGACGTGCTCCGCGCCGAGAAGGGGTTCTTCATCGTCGGCCAGGAGACGGACGGCACCGTGACGCCGGCCGACCTCGGGATGGACTGGATCGTGAACCCGTCGAAGGGCGACTTCCTCGGCCGGCGGTCGCTCCGCAGGAGCGATCTCGTCCGGCCCGACCGCAAGCAGCTCGTCGGCCTGCTCCCCGAGGACCCGGCCGCGCTCCTGCCCGAGGGCGCGCAGCTCGTGCTCGAGGACACGGGTCGGATCCCGATGCCGATGTCGGGGTTCGTCACGTCCTCGTACCGGAGCCCGGCCCTGGACCGGACGTTCGCGCTCGGCCTACTCGAGGCCGGTCACGCGATGCACGGCCGGACGGTGTACGCGCCGCTTCCCGAGGGCACGATCGCCGCGAAGGTGATCCCACCGGCCTTCTACGACCCCGAAGGGGAACGCCGTGACGGCTAGGCGCCCCCTCGCCGGCCTCGCGGCCGACCTCGCCCGGCTCGACGCGGAAGAGCTCCCTTTCCTCGTTCAGCTCGACGTTCGCATCGGCACGGGTGCTGCCACAACGTTGGGCTTCCCGCTCGATGCGATGGGCTTCCCGCTCGAGCCGAACACGACCGCATCCACGTCGTGGCGCGACACACTGTGGCTGGGGCCAGATGAATGGCTCGTGGTCGCCGAGTCGGACCAGCCGGAACTCCTGGCGGAGCAGCTCGAGGAGGAGCTCGGACGCGCGCTTGCGCGCGTGCATCACTCGATCGTTGACGTCTCCGCCGCCCGAGCGATCCTCGACCTTCGGGGGCCGGCCCGGCTCGAACGGCTCGCGATCGCCTGCCCGCTCGACCTACACCCGCGCTCGTGGGGACCGGGCCGGTGCGCGCAGACGGTGTTCGGCGCGGCGCCGGTCCTGCTGCACGAACGCCCCGACGCGACCCGCGTCTTCGTCCGGCCGTCGTTCGCGGGCTACGTGATCGCGCTGCTCGACTCCCCGGTGTAGGCCGTCGGGTAGGCTCGCGCACCGTGGACCCCGACACGCCCGCGCTCCTCGCGCTCGCCGGCTCGGACCTCGCGTACGAGGTCGTCCGGACCGAGCGAGCGCGTTCGGCCGAGGAGAGCGCCGCGTTCCAGGGGATCGAGCTCGGGCAGCTGCTGCGGACGATCGTCGTTCGGCGCGGCGAGGGCGACTACGTGTTCGTCCTCGTGCCCGGCGGGCGGCAGATCGATTGGCCGAAGCTCCGGTCGCACCTCGGAGTGAGCCGCCTCTCGCTCCCCGACGCCGACGAGGCGAGAGACGCGACCGGCTACGAGCGCGGAACGATCACGCCGTTCGGCTCCTCGAACGCGTGGCCGGTGATCGCCGACGCGACGATCGCCGGGATCGACACCGTCGCGATCGGCGGCGGCGGCCACGGCGTGAACCTGCACGTGGCCGGCGCCGACCTGATCGGCTTCCTCGGCGCCGACGCCGCGGAGGTCACCGCGCCGGCGCAACCGCGTTAACGAACCCGTTACACGCCGCTCGTTCCCTCGCGACCTCTCGCGCCGTTCGATGTGCCCAGGAGCCGAAGAGGAAGGAGCCGTCGTGCAGATCGACACCGGTGACACCGCCTGGGTCCTCGCGTCCGCCGCGCTCGTGATGTTCATGGTCCCGGGGCTCGCCTTGTTCTACGGCGGGCTCGTCCGCGCGAAGAACGTGCTCGGCACCGTGATGCAGTCGCTGATCGCGCTCGGCGTGGTCTCGGTCCTCTGGATGCTCGTCGGGTACTCGCTCGCGTTCGGCTCCGACCACGGCCTGCTCGGAGGTCTCGGGCAGGTCGGTCTCTCCGGCGTCGGCGACGAGCCGATGGCGCTCGCGCCGACGGTGCCGGCCTCAACGTTCATGGTCTTCCAGCTGATGTTCGCGGTGATCACGCCGGCGCTCATCACTGGCGCGTTCGCCGAACGGATGCGGTTCGGCGGCTACCTCCTGTTCCTCGGGCTCTGGTCGGTGCTCGTCTACGCGCCGGTCGCGCACTGGGTCTGGGGCGGCGGGTTCCTCGGCGCGTCGGGCGTCGGCGCGCTCGACTTCGCGGGCGGCACGGTGGTGCACGTGAACGCCGGCGCGGCGGCGCTCGCGGCGGCGCTGTACCTCGGAAGGCGGCGCGGCTTCGGGACCGGCGCGCTGCGACCCCACAACGTTCCGATGGTCCTGCTCGGGGCGGGGATCCTGTGGTTCGGCTGGTTCGGCTTCAACGCCGGGAGCGCGCTCTCGGCGGGCGGGCTCGCGTCGAGCGCGTTCGTCGCCACACACCTGGGGGCGGCGGGCGGGATGCTCGGGTGGCTCGTGCCCGAACGGATCCGCCACCGGCGTGCGACGACGATCGGCGCGGCGACGGGTGCCGTCGCGGGCCTCGTCGCGATCACGCCGGCCTCCGGCTACGTGGCGCCGCTGCCGGCGCTCGCGATCGGGCTCGCCGCCGGCGTCGTCTGCTTCCTCGCGGTCGAGCTGAAGACCCGGCTCGCGCTCGACGACTCGCTCGACGTCGTCGGCGTCCACCTGGTCGGCGGCATCGTGGGCGCCCTGCTGACCGGCGTGTTCGCGAGCCTCGTCGTCAATCCGGCGGGCGCGCAGGGCGGCCTCGCGCAGGTCGGGCGTCAGGCGGTCGCGGTGGGCGTCACGCTGGTCTTCTCGTTCGTCGCCACGATGGCGATCCTGCGGGTGGTCGATCGGCTCGTGCGGCTCCGCGTGAGCGCGGAGGTGGAGGAAGAGGGCCTCGATCGCGGAGTGCACGGCGAGACCGCGTACGCGTTCAGCGATCGCATCGACGCCGCTCGCACGCTCCCGTTCGACCCGGACGAGGAGCTCACGCGCCTGCGCGATCAGATGGTCGCGGAGGCGACCCGCCGGACGATCCAGGCGCTCACCCCGCCGGACCCCCTGGACTGAGGCTCGCCGCCGAGCGGCGGCGAGCCGAACGGGGGTGACGAGCCGCACACTCGGTGAGTGGCCGCCACCACCGCACCGAACGACTCCGGAGGCGCACGCTCCTTCCAGGTTTCGTCGGAAGGAGGTGCGAGATGAGCGCAAGGGTCGAGTCGACACCGGCCCGGGAGTCCGCCTGGAGGCCGGTCGTGATCGCGATCGTCGCCGCGCTGGGGCTGGGCGCGCTCGCCGTCGGCACCGTCAGGATCGCGTTCGACGACGATGCTCCGGCAGCCGTCACGTCCGTGCAGTCCCCCCTCTGGGACGCGCAGAAGCTCGAGGCGATGGAGGGTCGCCAGCTCGCCGAGGTGGCGACCGCCGGAGCCGTCGTGCCGGCGCTCGAGCCCGGTGAGCTGAAGGGGATCCTCGAAGGTCGGGGGCTTGCCGAGCAGGCGATCGCCCGGGCCGCCGTTCCGGCACTGGAGCCCGGTGAGCTGAAGGCGATCCTCGAGGGCCGCGCCGTCGGGCAGGTGGGCGCCGAGGATCCGATCCTGACCCCCCACGTCCCGAAGCGTTCGCCTCGGGAGTGAGGCAGACGGACGACGGAACGGGCCGGGCTCGAGCAGGGGGCGAGCCCGGCCCTCCAGTGTTCCGCACCGACCCCCGCGTTCCGCACCGATCCTCCCACCCTCCTTCACGAGAGCTTCACATCCGCGCCGCAGCATGAACCCTGACGACGGCGAATGTTCGTCGGGAGGAGGCATCGAGATGCGACGCGGATGGGCGATCGTGGCGGCGATCCTCGTGAGCCTGGCGGTGGTCGGGATCGCGATCGGCGCCTACAACGCCGGGATCGACGAGGGCATCCGGCGCGGCGCGGACGCCGGCCAGGTGGTCGAGGTCGTGAACGGCCGGTACGGCTACGGGCACGGGTTCTTCCCGTTCGGGTTCTTCCTGTTCCCGCTGTTCCTGATCGGGACCTTCCTGCTGATCGGGTGGGCGTTCCGGGGCGGGCGCGGGCGATGGGGCCACGACCACGGGCCCGGCTACGGGCCCTGGTCGGACGAGGGGCGTGCCCGGTTCGAGGAGCGGGCCGGCGACTGGCACCGGCGCCAGCACGAGCAGGCGACCGGAGGGGAGGAGACGACCGGCCCGCCGGCGGGCTGAGGATCGCGAGCACGCGGCGGGCGGTGGCGGTTGCCACCGCCCGTTCGCGTCGGCAGGCTAGCCGCGGCGGAGGGCGGACATGACGACGGTGCTGGTGGTCGAGGACGAGCTCGAGATCGCGCGCGTCGTGCGCGACTACCTGCAGCACGCCGGCTTCGAGGTGATCGTGGTCGGCGACGGCGGCTCCGCGGTGGCGAGCGTCCGGAGCGCGAGGCCCGACCTGCTGGTGCTCGACCTCGGGCTCCCGGGAACGGACGGGCTCGACGTCGCCCGCGAGGTCCGCCGGTGGTCGGAGACGCCGATCGTGATGCTCACGGCGCGCGGCGACGAGTCCGACCGGATCGTCGGGCTCGAGCTCGGCGCGGACGACTACGTCGTGAAGCCGTTCAGCCCCAAGGAGCTCGTCGCCCGCGTGCGGGCGGTGCTCCGCCGGACCCGGGCGACGCAGCGCGGCGACGAGGTGATCCGCGTCGCCGACGTCGAGATCGACACGGCGAAGATGCGCGTGACGGTCGCCGGCGAGGCCGTCGAGCTCACCCCGACCGAGTTCCAGCTCCTCGCGGCGCTCGCGCGCGAGCCGGGACGGGTCTTCACCCGGGCCCAGCTGCTCGACGCCGTGCACGGGGTGGCGATCGAGTCCTACGAGCGCGCGATCGACGCCCACGTGAAGAACCTCCGCCGCAAGATCGAGCCCACGCCCGGCTCACCGAGGTACGTCCTGACGGTCCACGGCGTCGGCTACCGGTTCGCCGATGCGTGATCACGACCGTCGGTCCGGGTTCCGGCCCCCGTGGTGGCCTGAGGACGAGCCCTTCCCCCCGGAACGCGGTCCGTGGCGGGGGATGCGCGGGCACTTCCTCCGGCGGCTGGCTATCGGGTTCGGCGTCTTCTTCCTGTTCGTCTTCCTGATCGGATGGCTCGGTGCCTCGCTCGGCGGGGGCTGGTTCGAGCGTGGCGAGGAACACCGCGGCTTCTTCCCGTGGTTCCTGTTCTTCCCGATCGTCCTGCTGATCGGGTTCGTGGCGTTCGGCCGGTTGATCCGGCGAACCGCGAAGCCGATCGGCGACGTGATGGACGCGGCCGGGAGGATCGCCGACGGTGATCTCTCGGCGCGCGCCCCGGTCCACGGGCCGTCGGACGTCCGGGACCTCGCCGGCGCGTTCAACCGGATGGCCGACCGGCTCGAACGCAACGAGCGTCAACGAAGAGACCTGCTCGCGGATGTGGCGCACGAGCTCCGGACCCCGCTGTCGGTGATCCGCGGCCGGGTGGAGGGGATGCGCGACGGCGTCTACGAGGTGGACGCCGAGCATCTCGAGCTGATCGAGCAGGAGACCGACGTGCTGGCCCGCCTCCTCGGGGACCTCCAGCTCCTGTCGAACGCTGAGGCCGGCGCCCTGCCGCTGCATCGCGAGCGCCTCGAGCCGGCGGAGCTCGTCGAGGCGGCCGTCGCCGCGTACCGCGCCCAGGCCGGCGAGGCGGGCATCGCGCTCGAGACGCGGAACGAGGGGGGCATCCCCAGGCTGGACGTCGACCGCGTCCGGATCGGCGAGGTGCTGTCGAACCTGATCGCGAACGCGATCCGGCACACGCCGTCGGGCGGGACCGTGACCGTCGCGGTCGCCGGGGCCGGCGAGGCCGTCTCGTTCGAGGTCGCCGACACGGGGGAAGGCATCCCCGTCGGCGAGCTCCCGACCGTCTTCGACCGGTTCGCCAAGTCGCCGGAGTCCCGCGGTGCGGGGCTCGGCCTCGCGATCGCGAAGAGCCTCGTGCAGGCCCACGGCGGGACGATCACGGCCGAGAGCGAGCCCTGGCGCGGCACCACGATCCGCTTCGTGATCCCGGCGCCCTCTGAGGGAACCCGCCGCGGCCGGGCGGTGTAGGCGGCGGTGATGCGGAACTTCGCCCCGGCGTGCCTTGCCCTCCTCCTGCTGATCGCCTGCACGTCCGAGCGGTCGCCGTCACAGCCACCGCCGACGCCGAGCGCCTCACCCCGGACGCTCGAGGTGGCCGGGGCGATCGTCTTCGCGGGCGACGACGGCGAGATCCACCTGCTCGAGCTGCCGAGCGGCGCCAATGCGCGAGTGACGTCCGAACGCGGCGACCGGCTCGACCCCGACGCGCACGGACGGCTGGTCGTGTTCCGGGACGTCCGCGACGGCGTGAACATCAACGACGAGATCTACGCCGTCGGCGCGAACGGCGACGAGCTCGTCAACCTGACGAACTCGCCCGACAGCAACGAATGGGGTCCGGCCCTGTCTCCCGACGGGGAAAGGATCGCCTTCAACTCCGACCGGGGCGGCGAGCCGCAGGTGTACGTGATGAACGCCGACGGGACCGGGGTGGAGCTCCTGGCGGACCGGTGGGGCGAGTACCCCGCGTGGTCGCCCGACGGCGGCCGGATCGCCTTCGAGTCCTACGTCGGCGGCACCACGCCGTTCGGCGACCCCGACTACGACCTGTTCGTGATGAACGCGGACGGATCCGACGTGACGAACCTCACCGACGACCCCACGAGCAAGGACGACTACCCGACGTGGTCACCGGACGGGCGCTGGATCGCGTTCGACTCGACGCGCGGGACCCCGGACGATTTCGAGCCGCCGCTCAACGACCCCGAGCGCACCAGCGACTCCGACATCTGGGTGATGCGGCCGGATGGCTCGGAGCTCCGGAACGTCACCGCGGACCTCGAGACGGTGGACGAGTTCCCGGACTGGTCGGAGCACGGGATCGTCTACACGCGCGAGGGCGCCATCGTCGTCGTGAGTCCGGACGGCTCTGCGGAGCTCGACGTGAGCGAGCTCACCGGCGTCTTCGGGGTCTTCCCGGCCTGGGTGGGCCGAGGCGCCTAACCCTTCGGGATCTCCTTCGTCGGGTCCCAGTGCGGCATCGTCACGACCGTGGCCGCGACCTTCCCCGACACCGGCGTCTCGACCTCGAGCTTCGTGTCGAGCTCGGTGTGCTCGATCGGCAGCATCGCGAACCCGATGTTCTTCTCGAGCCGTGGCGAGAAGCAGGCCGACGTCACCTTGCCGACGAGCTCGCCGTCGATCCAGACCGGGAACACGTCGATCATCTCGTTGTCGATGTAGGTGCCGAGCGACTCGCCCTCGATGTCCACGCCGACGAGCTTTCGCGTCACGCCCTCGGCCTTGACCCGCTTCAGGGCCTCCTTGCCCATGAAGCCGGCCTCCTGCTCGAGATCGACCATCCACGTGTAGTGGTAGCCGACCTCGAAGGGGTTGTGCTCGTACCACATGTCCGCTCCGAACGCGAGGATGCCGCCCTCGATCCGGCGGATGTGACACGGCCCGATCACCTCGAGCCCGTGCGGCTTGCCGGCCTCGAGCACGCTGTTCCACAGCGCGACGCCGTGCTTCGACGCGTCGTACAGGTAGATCTCGTACCCGACCTCGCCGGTGTAGCCGGTCCTCGACACGACGACCCGCATGCCGTCGAGTTCGGCCTTCATGAGGCCGTAGTACGGGATCTCGAGCACCTTGTCGCCGAACAGGTCGACGAGCACCTTCTTCGCGCTCGGTCCCTGGATCTGCACGGGGGCGACGTCGATCTCCTGCACGGTGACGTCCATCCCCTTCGCGGCCGCGATCCCAAGCGCGTACAGGTTCACGTCGGAGTCGGCGAGCGAGAGCCAGAACTCGTCCTCGGCGACGCGGAGCAGGACCGGGTCGTTCAGGATCCCGCCGTCGGGCGCCGTGATGAACACGTACTTGCACTCGTCGACCGCGCACTTGTTGAGGTCGCGCGGGACGATCATGTTCGTGAGGTCGAAGGCGTCCGGGCCCTTGATCTGGATCTGCTTCTCGACGCCGACGTCCCAGAGCGTGACGCCGTTCACCAGGTGCCAGTACTCGGCGACCGGGTCCCCGTAGTGGCGGGGATGGAACGTGTGGTTGTAGACGCTGTAGCGCGCGACTCCGTGCTTTCGCGAGGCGTAGAAGTACGGCGACTTGCGGATCCTCGTGTACAGGAGGATGCCCGGGTTCTCGACGATGCCCATCGTTGGTGCTCCTTTCGCTCCCCCGCGTGCCCGCCCTCCGCGGTCACGCCCTCAGGCGTTCGCCCTTCGGGTCCCAGAGCGGGTCCTCGGCCACGGTGGCCGGGAGTCGCTCGTCGAAGTACTCGATCTCGACCGCCGCGCCGGGGACCGCGAGCTCGGCGGGCAGGTAACCGTACGCGATGCAGCACCCGACCGTGTAGCCGTAGCCGGCGCTGGTCACGTAGCCGACGACCGCACCGTCCGCGCGGATCGGCTCCCTGCCGAGCACGACGCTGCCCGGATCGTCGAGCGTGAGGCAGGCGAGCTTCTCCTTCGGGGGGCGTTCGAGCAGCGCGGCGAGCGCCTCGCGCCCCCCGAACTCGCCCTTGTCCATCCGGACGGCGAACCCGAGGCCCGCCGCGAACGGGTCGCGCTCGGTGTCGATGTCCTGGCCCCAGAACCGGTAGCCCTTCTCGAGCCGGAGCGTGTCGAAACACCCGAGACCGGCGGCGACGAGCCCGTGATCGCGGCCGGCCCCCCACAGCAGTTCCCACGCGCGGTCCCCCATCGCGAACTGCCCGTAGAGCTCCCACCCGAGCTCACCGGCGTACGAGATCCGCTGCGCCCAGACCGGACCGACCTCGCCGAGGTTCAGGTACCGCGCGGTCATGTACGGGAACGCGTCGTTCGAGACGTCCACGTCGGTTACGGCCTCGAGGATCGTCCGCGCGTTCGGCCCCCACAGGCCGAGCGCGAACAACGACCCCGTCCGCTCGGTGATCGTGACGCGCTCGCCGTCGCGGAGGTGCCGCCTGAGCCAGGCGATGTCGTGCTGGCCGCTCCCGCCGCCGGTCACCACGCGGAACAGCTCGTCGTCCTTCCGCGTGATCGTGAGGTCGAGGCGGATGCCGCCGCGCGCCGTGAGCGCCGGCGTGTAGACGATCGTCCCGAGGGGCCGGTCGATCCGGTTCGCGAACACGCGCTCGACGAACGCGAGTGCATCCGGCCCCTGCACGTCGAACTTCGCGAACGCCGTGAGGTCGAAGAGCGCGGCGGCGTTCCGGGTCGCGAGGTGCTCGGCGCCCTCGATCGGCGACCAGAACCTCGCCGCCCACGGGTCGCGCTCGAGCCAGGGGGCCTCGTCGGGGACGAGCGCCGCGTTCGTCTCGTACCACTCGGGACGCTCCCACCCGGCGCCGACGACGAACTCCGCGCCGAGCTCCACCTGCCGCCGGTAGAACGGTGACAACCGCAGCTTGCGAGGACGAGCCATCTGCTGGCGCGGATGGATGATGTCGTAGACCTCCCGGTACTGCTGCTTTCCGCGTTCGAGCACGAAGGGCGGCGTCGTCATGTAGGGGTAGAAGCGGTTCGCGTCGGCCTCGGCCATGTCGACCGACGGCTCACCCTCCTGCATCCACTCGGCGACGAGGCGGCCGAACCCGCCGGCATGGGTCACCCACACCGCCTCGCAGAGCCAGAAGCCGCGGACCGTCGCCGACTCGCCGACGATCGAGCCCGCGTCCGGCGTGAACGAGAACATCCCGTTGATCGAGCGCTCGGGATCGGCCGGGCGGATCCGTCCCTTCAGCGCCGGGAGCAGACGGGCGGCCTCGGCCTCGGCGACGTCGAAGTCCGACGGCGTGAACGGCATCAGCGACGGCATCAACGCGTCCTCGCCGGGCCGGCGGAGCTCGGACTGCGGCGTCGCGATCGGGTCGTGCCGGTAGTTGCCGACCGCGTAGTGGTCCTCGCGGTGGCGGAAGTACATCGCCATGTCCTGGTGGCGGAGGATCGGGTGCGCGACCTCGCGTGACTCGCCCTCGAGCCCGGGCACCGGATCCGTCCACACGAGCTGGTGCTGGACGGCGACGAGCGGGACCGGCACGCCGGCGTGCGCGCCGACCGACGGCCCCCAGATCCCGGCGCAGAGCAGCACCCGTTCGCACTCGACGTCCCCCCGGTCGGTCCGGACCCCGTGCACCCGGCCGTCGCGGACGGCGAAGCCGGTGACGGTGACGCCGCCCTCGAACGTCACGCCGCGGTCGGTCGCCCTCCGCCCGAGCGCGCTCGCGATCCGGACGCCCTTCGCGATGCCGTCACTCGGCACGTGGTACGCGCCGAGGATCGTCGACGGGTCGAGCAGCGGGACCCTCTCGGCCGCCTCGGCCGGCGTGAGCAGCTCGGCGCCCTCGAGGCCGTAGGAGCGCGCGAACCCGAGCCGCCGCTTCAGCTCCTGCATCCGCGCCTCGGTCGTCGCGACCTCGATCCCGCCGACGCCGTACCAGCACGGCTCGCCGTCGGCCTCGAACGTCGCGTAGAGCGCGACCGAGTCCTGCGCGATCCGGCACATCATCCGCGAGCCGTTCGTCTGGAACGCGAGACCGGGCGCGTGCGAGGTCGAGCCGCCTGTCTCGAACAGCGGACCCTGGTCGAGTACGAGGACGTCGGCGTCGCCGAGCTCGGCGAGGCGGTACGCGGCCGAGGCGCCGACGATCCCGGCGCCGACGATCACGGTCCTCGCGCGATCCCGCATCCCGGGGCTAGCCGAGGTTCACCACGATCGTCTTGAGCTCGGTGAGGCGGTCCATCGAGAAGCGCCCGCCGACGCGGCCGATCCCGCTCGCGGAGCCTGCGCGCCCGCCGAACGGGAGGTGCGACTCCCAGTAGTTCGTGCCCTCGTTCACGTTCACCCAGCCCGTCCGAACGGCCTCGGCGAACCGGAGGCCGCGACCGAGGTCGCGTGTGAACACCGCCGAGAGCAGCCCGTACTCCCAACCGTTCACGAGATCGATCGCCTCCTGCTCGTGGCGGATCGTCGAGACCGGCACCACCGGCCCGAACGTCTCCTCGCGTGCGACCTCCATCTCGTCGGTGACGCCGTCGAGGATCGTGGCCTCGAAGAAGAGCTCGCTGCCGAGCGTGCCCGCGCGCGACCCGCCGGTCACGACCGAGGCCCCGCGGTCGACGGCCTCGCGCACGTGGCGCTCGGTCTTGTCGGCGACCGGCGCGTTGTTGAGCGGCCCCATCGTGGTCGCGTCGTCGAACGGGTCGCCGAGGTGGATGCGTTCGGCGACCGCGGCGGCGAGCTTGCCCACGTACGCCTCGTGGACCTCCTCGTGGACGAGGATCCGCTCGCCGGCCGTGCAGCTCTGCCCCGCGTTCAGGAAGCATGCGACGAGCGTGGCCTCGACGGCCGCATCGAGGTCGCCGTCCTCGAGCACCACGAGCGGTCCGTTGCCGCCCATCTCGAGCAACAGCTCCTTCCCTGCGGCGCGTTCGGCGACCCGACGCCCGGTGGCGCTCGATCCGATGAACCCGACGGCCGCGGTCCCGGGGTTCGAGGCGATCTCGTCGCCGACGACCTGGCCCTTGCCGGTCACGAGGTTGAACACGCCCGGTGGGAGGTCGGCCTCCGCGATGCACTCGGCCATGCGGACGGCGCAGACGCTCGTCGTCGGCGCGGCGACCCACGTGACGGCGTTGCCGTAGGCGAGCGCCGGCGCCACGATCTCGGCCGGCATCGTGTACGGCCAGTTCCACGGGCTGATCACGCTCACGACCCCGCGGGGCACGCGGTACAGGAACACGCGCTTGCCCGCGTCGACGGACGGCGGGATGAGTCCCTCGGCCCTCGTCGCGTCCGCGGCCGCCATGTCGAAGTAGGCGATCAGCTCCTCGACCTCGTCCCGGGCCTCGGCCTCGAGCGGCTTGCCCTGATCGAGGGCGAGCGTGCTCGCGAGCTCGTCCCGGCGCGCGTCGACCGCCGCCGCGACGCGCTTCATCGCCGCCGACCGGTCGAACGCCGACAGCGCCGCCCAGCCCGGCCACGCGCGACCCGCGGCCGCGGTCGCCCTGCCCGCGTCGCCGCGCGTCCCCTCCGGCAGCGTCGCGATCGCCTCGCCGGTCGAGGGGCTCTGTGCCTCGAACGTCGCCCCGTCCTCGGCGTCCGCCCACGCACCGTCGATCCACATCCGGACGTGCTCGCTCATCGCGTCCTCCCTCGGCCCCCGAGAAGTACGGGGCGGCCCGCGGGACCGCCCCCGTGCGTCGACTCAGGACGTCGCGATCGCCGTGCCGGCCTCGGTCACGCCGTCGGCAGCCACGCAGACCAGAGGTCCTCGTTCTCCGAGACCCACTGGGCGGCCGCCTCCTCCGGATCCATGCCGTCGACGTCGATCAGGTGCGCGATCGCCTCCTGCTCCTCGTTCGTGTAGCTGATGTTCGACAGGAACGTGAACGCCGCCGGATCCGACGTCTCGAGATCCTCGTTCAGCGCCTTGTACAGGACGTCCTCCGGATAGTCGCAGTTGTACCCGGCCGGATCCTCCTGCGCCGCGATCTCGTTGCACTCCTCCGTGACCTCGGGGAGCGCGACCTCGGTCAGGTCGTAGTCCACGAACGCCCAGTGCGGCTTGTAGAAGTAGAAGAGCAACGGGTCCTGCGCCTCGTACGCGGTCTCGAGCTCGGTCAGGAGCGCGTTCTCCGAGCCCGCGTACACCACCTGGAGGTCCAGGCCGAGCGACTCGATGATCTCCTCGTCGAAGGAGACGAAGCTCGGGTCCCCGCCAAGGAACTGTCCCTTCGGCTCGGTCTCCGGCGTCGCGAACAGGTCGGTGTTGGCCGCGATCCCGTCGATCGTCGCGAGGTCCGGGTTCTCCTCGACCATGTACGTCGGGACGTACCAGCCGATCTTGCCGATGACGCCGAGCTCGCCGGCGTCGACGACGCCCTGGTCGCCCTCGATGTACGTGGCGTAGTCCTCGGCGTGGCCGGACGGCCACACCTCGAGCGTTGCCTGGAGCTCGCCCGAGGAGAGCGCGGGGAACTGCGCGAACTCGTCGATCTCGACGAGCTCGACCGTGCATCCCATCTCCTGCTCCATGATGACCTTCGCCACGTTGGCGTTGGCGGCTGAACCGGTCCACGGGTTCACCGCGATCGAGATCGTGTCGCCCGCGCACTGCGCCGCCTCGCCGCCGGCGGCCCCGGTCTCCTCGCCGCCTCCTCCACCGCCGTCGCCCCCGCCCTCGTCGACGTCGCTGCACGCAGCGGCGGCGAGCGTGAGCAGCGCGATGGCGCTCAGCAGCCACATCCGCTTCCTCATCCGTCCTCCTTTCGAACCTGGTTCCGATCGCCCTCCTGGCTCCTCCACATGCCGATCGTCCGGAGGCGGGTCCACCACATCCCTCCGGTGCCGACGGGCCCGCGCAGCGAGCGCGGAGCCATCCCGTACGCCTGCGTGATCCGGTCGATCACGATCGCGAGCAGCAGGATGCAGATCCCGGCGACCACGCCGCGCCCGATCTCCGAATGCGTGAGCCCGAAGATCACCTCCAGCCCGAGACCTCCTCCCCCGATCAGCCCGGCGATGATCACGACCGAGAACACCATCATGATCGTCTGGTTCACGCCGAGCAGGATCGACGGCCTTGCCAGGGGCAGCTGCACCTTTCGGAGCAGCTGTCCGGACGTCGCGCCGTACGACAGCGCCGCCTCCGTCGTGTTCCGGGGGACGCTCCGGATCCCGAGATCGGTCAGCCGGATGCACGGGGGGAGCGCGTAGATGAACGCCGCGATGATGCCGGGCACGCGCCCCACGTGGAAGAGCGCGATCACCGGCACGAGGTAGACGAACGCCGGCATCGTCTGCATCGCGTCGAGCACCGGCTTCAGCCCCTTCTGGAACCGATCGTTCTTCGACGCGAGGATCCCGATCGGGATCGCGAACGCCACCGCGAGCACGACCGCCACGACGACCTGGCTGAGCGTGTCCATCGCGATGTCCCACATGCCGAGCACCCCGATCGCCGCGAGACAGAGGAAGGACATCGCCGCGAGGCCGATCCGACGGGACCCACGCCACCCGATCAGGGCCGCGCCGGCGGCGACCATCCACCACGGCAGCCCCTGAAGCAGGTCCTTCAGCGGCTCGAGCCCCCACCGGATCAGGCCCTCGCTGACCGGCTCCGTGACGACGCGGAGGTTGTCCTCCGCCCAGTTCGTCACCGAGTCGGTGGGACCGGCGATCGAGAACGTCCACGCCTCGGGGAAGTCCTGCTGTCGCAGCACCTCGCGACCGACGACCACGGCGAGCGCGATCGCCGCGACCGCGAGGATCACGAGCCGCCGTCGCGACAGGACCACGCCGGCGACCTTCGGGGCCCTCCAGGCGCGTCGGTCGCGCTGGCTCCATGCGAACGACACGCGGTCGAGCACGATCGCCATCGCGACGATCGCGATCCCGGCGTTCAGCGCCTCGCCGACCTCCTGGTGCTGCAGGGCGTTGTAGACCTCGCGGCCGAGGCCCGCGAACCCGACCACGGCCGCGATCACGACCATGCCCAGCGCCATCATGATCGTCTGGTTGACCCCCAGCATGATCGACGGTTTCGCGAGCGGAAGGTGCACGCGGAACAGACGCTGCCACCTCGTCGACCCGAACGCGTCGGCCACCTCGAGCGTGTTCTCGGGCACGCCGCGCAGGCCGAGGTCCGTGAGCCGGACGGCGGGCGGCAGCGCGAAGACGATGCCGGCGATGAGCGCGGGCGTCGTCCCGATGCTGAAGATCAGCACGAGCGGGAGCAGGTAGGAGAACGCCGGGATCGTCTGCATGCCGTCGAGGACCGGCCGCAGGATGCTCTCGACGGTCCGGTTACGCCCCGCCCAGACCCCGAGCGGGACCCCGATGATGAGCGCCCCGAGCACCATCATCACGACCAGCGCGAGCGTCTCGATGCTCTCCTCCCACAGCCCCAGGGCTCCCATGAGGAAGAAGCCGCCCGCCGTGAACAGCGCCATCCGCCACCCGGCGACGAGCCCCGCGATCGATGCGAACAGCGTGATCGCGCCGAGCCAGGTCAGGCGCAGAAGGACGTCGACGATCGAATCGAAGGCCTGGTTCGTGAACGTCCGGAGCGGTTCGATCACGTAGACGAACAGCCAGTACGTGTCGTCGTTCTCGATCACCCAGGACTCGACGTCCTGGAACAGCGCGCCCGCGTCCACGACCCACCGTTGGGGGAACCCGGCGGGCAGCCAGGCGAGTCCGACGGCGATCGCGGCCGCGATCCCGCCGAGCCAGACGAGCCGGCGCGGCCATGGGTTCGTCGGGGGCGCGATCGGGGGAGGGGCCTCGATCGGCGGCGCCGCGACCGCGCGCGTGCCGGGCTTGACGTCGACGGCCATCAGACGCGCTCCTCGATCAGCGCCGACATCACGGCGGTCCGATCGACGACGCCCACGGTCTCCTCGCCGTCGAGGACGCGGAGCGGGAGGTCCGAGCCCGACACCATCGGGATCAGCTCCTGGACGACGGTGTCGACGGGAACCGAGCCGCCGTAGGACTGGCCGTCGCCCAGCGGCGCCGGCTTCATGATCGTCCTGGCCGTGAGCACGTGGGCGCGGGGCACGTCGCGGACGAAGTCGGCGACGTAGTCGTCGGCAGGCTGGGAGACGACCTCCTCGGGCGTCCCCACCTGCACGAACGCCCCGTCCTTCATGATCGCGATCCGGTCGCCGAGCTTCAGGGCCTCGAGCAGGTCGTGGGTGATGAAGATCATCGTCTTGCGCACCTCGCGCTGCAGGCGGATCACCTCGTCCTGCATGTCCCGCCGGATCAGCGGGTCGAGCGCGCTGAACGGCTCGTCGAACAGCATGATCTCGGGGTCGGTCGCGAGGGCGCGGGCGAGCCCGACGCGCTGCTGCATCCCGCCGGACAGCTCGTCGGGATAGTGCTGGGCCCAGCCGCCGAGGCCGACCACCTCGAGCACGTCCACGGCCTGGCGTTCGCGGTCCTCGCGCTCGATCCCCTGGACCTCGAGCCCGAACGCGACGTTGTCGACGATCCGCCGGTGCGGGAGGAGCCCGAAGTGCTGGAAGACCATGCTGATCTTGTGCCGGCGGAGCTCGCGGAGGCGCTCGGCCCCGATCGTGAGCACGTCCTCGCCGTCGACGACGATCTCGCCCGCGCTCGGGTCGTGGAGCCGGTTGATCATGCGGACGAGGGTCGACTTGCCGGACCCGGACAGCCCCATCACCACGAAGACCTCGCCCGGCGAGACGTCGAAGGACACGTCCTTGACGGCGGCCACGCACCCGGTCTTCTCGAGCAGCTCGGGGCGAGGGAGGTCGGCGTCGGGCGAGCCCACGATGCGTTCGGGGTGCGGACCGTAGACCTTCCACACGCCGCGGCACGAGACGGCGGTGCCGGTGCCTGCCTGGGTCACCTGGGTGCCTCCCCGACCGGGCGGGCTCGGCGCCCGCCCGCCGCGCCCGGAGGCGCGTCCGGTGCGCATCATGTCCCCGAGCGGCCGAACCGTGCAAGGCAGCGCCCGGACGCGCGATCCGGCGCGGCGGATGGCCCGATGCGGCAGACTGTGCGCCGATGGCGTCCCGGTACGACTTCGTCATCGTCGGCGGCGGCTCCGCGGGCTGCGCGCTCGCGAACCGCCTGTCCGCGGACCACTCGAACCGCGTCCTGGTGCTCGAGGCCGGGCGCCCGGATTACCCGTGGGACGTGTACATCCACATGCCGGCCGCCCTCACCTTCCCGATCGGCAACCGCTTCTACGACTGGAAGTACGAGTCCGAGCCCGAGCCGCACATGAACGGGCGCCGCGTCTACCACGCTCGCGGCAGGGTCCTCGGCGGCTCGAGCAGCATCAACGGGATGATCTTCCAGCGGGGGAACCCGCTCGACTACGAGCGCTGGGCCGCAGATCCCGGCATGCAGAGCTGGGACTACGCGCACTGCCTCCCCTACTTCAAGCGGATGGAGAACGCGCTCGCGGCCGAACGCGACGACGAGCGCCGCGGCCACGACGGCCCACTCGTGCTCGAACGCGGACCCGCCACGAACCCGCTGTTCGGCGCGTTCTTCGAGGCGGTCCAGCAGGCCGGCTACGAGCTCACCGACGACGTGAACGGCTACCGCCAGGAGGGGTTCGCGGCGTTCGACCGCAACGTCCACCGCGGCCGCCGCCTGTCCGCGGCCGGCGCCTACCTGCACCCGGTGGAGCGCCGCCCGAACCTCGAGGTCCGGACGCGGGCGTTCGTGAACCGGATCCTGTTCGACGGGACCCGGGCCGTCGGCGTCGAGGTCCGCCGGCGCCGGGGCGCACCGCAGCGGGTCGACGCCGGGCACGTGATCGTGTGCGGCGGCGCGATCAACACGCCGCAGACACTGCAGCTCTCGGGCATCGGCGGCGCGGACGAGCTCCGCGCGCTCGGCATCGACGTCGTGCAGGACCTGCCCGGCGTCGGCGAGAACCTCCAGGACCATCTCGAGGTCTACGTCCAGTACGCGTGCACGCAGCCGGTCTCGATGGCGCCGTACCTCAAGTGGCGGTACCGGCCGTGGATCGGCTTCCGCTGGCTGTTCTTCCGGAGCGGACCTGGGGCGACGAACCACTTCGAGGGCGGCGGGTTCGCTCGGAGCAACGAGGACGTCGCGTACCCGAACCTGATGTTCCATTTCCTCCCGGTCGCCGTCCGGTACGACGGCTCGGCGCCCGAAGGCGGTCACGGGTACCAGGTCCACATCGGCCCGATGTACTCGGATGCCCGCGGCACCGTGAAGGCGGTGAGCGCCGACCCGCGCGTCCACCCGGCCCTGCGGTTCAACTACCTGTCGACCGAGACCGACCGGCGCGAGTGGGTCGAGGCGATCGGCGTCGCCCGGAACATCCTCAACCAGCCGGCGATGGCGCCGTTCAACGGGGGCGAGCTCTCGCCCGGCCCGTCGGTCGGGACCCCCGAGCAGATCCTCGAGTGGGTCGCCCGCGACGGCGAAACGGCGCTCCACCCCTCGTGCACGGCCAAGATGGGCACGGACGCGATGTCGGTCGTCGATCCGGCCACGATGCGGGTGCACGGCGTGGAGGGGCTGAGCGTCGTCGACGCCTCGGTCTTCCCCTACGTGCCGAACGGCAACATCTACGCGCCCGTGATGATGGTGGCCGAGAAGGCGGCGGACCTGATCCTCGGCGCCACGCCGCTGCCCGCCGAACCCCTCGGGTTCTACCGGCACGAGCGCCGGCCGGCCGCGAGCTGACTCAGGCCGCCAGGCCTAGGGTCGCGAGCCCGATCACGACGAGCGCGATCCCGACGTACTGCGAGGGCGCGAGCCGTTCGTGCAGCAGATGGAGGCCGCCGAGCACCGGGATCAACGGATAGGTCGCCGACGCGGCCGTCACGATCGACACGAACCCCACCTCGGCCCCACGCGCGTAGACGATCGTCCCGGCGAGCTCGGCGACGCCGACGGCCGCCGCGAACCAGATCGCACGGGTCGTCATGTCCGGGCCCCTGGCCCCGCGCTTCCGCGAACGCGCCCACACGACGAGCGCAGCGCCGACGACGACGATCGCGATGGCGGTCCGTCCGAACCACAGCGAGGGGAGGAACCCCGCCTCCTGCGCGGACCACCCCATCACGTAGGTGGCGACGCCGAACAGCACCGTCGACACGACGGCCCAGGGGAGGCCGGGGACGCTCGTTCGCGTCTCCGACCTCAGCTCGCGGAGATCCGTCGAGGTGAGTACCGCGCCCCCGATCGTGACGGCGGCGCCCATCGCAGCGAGCGCGTCCAGTGACTCGCCGAGGATCACGACCGCCAGCAGGACCGGGACGATCGCATAGGTCGCGAGCACCGGTGAGACGACGGCGATCGGGCCGAGCTGGAGCGCCCGATACAGGGTGGCATACGCGGCCGCCCCGAGGAACGCGTTCACGACGAGCCACCCCGCAACCGTCGGGATCCGGTCGAGGGACGGCCTCGCGACGACCAGGATCAGGCCGATCACGATCGCCGAAGCGATCTGGGAGATCACGACCGTCCGTCCACTGCCGATCCGCCGCCCCGACATCGCGGCCCACAGGTCGGAGAGCCCCCAGCCGAGCGCCGCCGCGAGCCCGTAAATCACGCTGGGATCACTCGCCGCCGCGGTAGCGCGCGTCCCGCCACGCGATCGCGGCCTTCAGCCCCTTCTCCTGCGTGATCCTGCGGAACTCGTCGCGGGCGGGCAGGTTCGCGGTCTCGATCTCGACGTCGAGCTCGAGGTTCGCATCGAGCGCTTCGGGCATGCCGGCGAGCTCCCACGCGCGGTTGATCGACGCCTTCATGGCCCGGACGACGAACGGCTCGTTCTTCGCGATCTCCTCGGCGAGCGCGAGCGTCTCCTGGTCGAGCATCTCGCGGGCGACGACCCGGTTCACGAGCCCGATCCGGAGCGCCTCCTCGGCGGGCACGCGGTCGTCGCCCGTGAAGATCAGCTCCTTGGCCACCCGGGCGCCGACGACCCAGGGCAGGAGCATCGACACCACCCCCGAGCCGAACCGGACGTCCACGTACCCGAAGTAGGCGTCCTCGGCCACCACCGCGAGGTCGCACGCGAGCATGAGGTCGGTCCCGCCAGCCAGGCAGTAGGAATGCACCGAGGCGATCACCGGCTTCGGGTGGTGCAGGATCCGGAGGAGTCGGGCGGTGTCACGGCGCAGCTCCGCCCGCCAGGCCTCCGCGTCCTTGGTCCCCTCCTCGGCGTCCTGGTTCAGGTCGTACCCGGCGCAGAACGCGCGGCCGGCGCCGCGAAGGATCAGGACGCGGACCGACGCGTCGGCTGCGGCCGCCGCGAGCGCCTCGTCCAGCGCCTCTAGGAGCTCGTCGTTCAGCGCGTTGAGCGACGCGGGGCGGTTTAGGGTGAGGCGCCGGACGGCGCCGACGTCCTCGCTCAGCAACACGTCGTTCCCGCTCCCAGCCATCCGCCTCCTCCCGGTGGTCGAATGCACATCGGCGGTCGCCCCGAGCGTGCCTTGCACGGACGGAAGACCGTGTGATACTCAAGACGATATTGAACGGCCACTCAAACTCAGGAGTGTTGCCATGAGCCATCCTCGCGAGCGTCGTGCGCACCTCAGCCGTCGAGACTTCCTGCGCAGGGGTGCGGGTGCAGCCGTTGCTCTTCCGAGCATGTCGGCGATCCTCGCCGCCTGCTCGAAGCCGGGGACCACGGGCAGCGGGGGCGGCGGTACGGGGAGTACCGGCGAGCGCGTCCTCGCCCGTCCGGACAACCCAGTGACGCTGCCGATGACGCGCGAACCGATCCCGACGGACACGCCGATCGAGGGCGGAACGCTTCGCGTCTACAACTGGGACGCGTACTTCTACAAGAAGGTCCTGCGGGAGTTCGAGGACGAGTACGGCGTGACGGTCGAGTGGACGACGTTCAACAACATGGAGGAGGGGATCCAGAAGCTCGCCGCGGGGCAGATCGAGGCCGACGTCTTCTTCCCGACCACCGACTACATCGGTCGATTGGTCGAGGCAGACCTCGTCCAGCCCCTCAACCACGAGCTGATCCCGAACCTCGAGGCGAACTACTGGCCGGTCTTCTCCGATCCCGGGCCGTTCTACGACCTGGGCTGGCGCTACAGCGTGCCGTACGTGATCTACACGACCGGCGTCTCGTATCGGCGCGACCGCGTGGATGACGCTGCCGCGGCTCAGGCGGGGTACGACCTGTTCTTCGACCCCGCGTTCCAGGACGCGGTGAGCTACTACGACTCCTACCGAGACGCCATCGGGATGATGCTGCTCCGCAACGGCGACACCGACGTCAACAGCGACGACCCGGCGGCGATCACCGCCGCCAAGGACGCGATCCTGCAGATGATCGACCAGAACGATGCCCGGCTCACGATCAACGGCACGTACGCGAAGCTCCCCGAGGGCGAGTTCACGGTCTCCCAGGCCTGGTCGGGCGACATCGTCGGCGCGAAGTGGTACCTGCCGAGGGGCACCGCCGAGGACGTGCTCGGCTACTGGTACCCGCCGGACAAGAAGGGCCTGGTCGGCAACGACACGATCGTGATCACGAACGGGCCGAGCCCGCGGCTCGCGCACGAGTTCGTGAACTGGATGCTCGACGAGCACTACGGGTACATCAACTTCACCCAGTACAACGGCTACCAACCGCCGATGACCTCGATCGTGCCCGAGCGCCTCGTCGACGAGGGCATCGTCCCCGAGTCGCTATCGGCCGCGGTGCTGGGCGAGGAGAACTTCACCCTCGGCTACCTCCAGGGCGAGCTGTCGGCCGAGGCCGACGGGCTCTGGCTCGACGCGTGGAGCGAGATCCAGGCAGGTGGCTAGCGGCACCGGGGCCGCGACGAGACGATCGCGGCGCGGCCGATCCTCCGAGTCGGCGCGTTCGGGGGTCCGATATCCGGGCTGGTACTGGCCGTCGTTCACGCTTCCGGGCGTCCTCTGGCTGGTCCTATTCTTCCTGCTGCCGTTCTACGTCGTGGTCTCCTTGGCGTTCGGGACGGTCGACCCGCTCTTCCGGCTGCCGCTCCCGGTCTACCAGCCCTGGTGGTGGAGCTTCGACACCTTCGCGACCACGCTCGAGAAGTTCTACGCCGGCGACCGGATCTACCTCGACCCACTCATCCGGACGCTGCTCTACGTCGGCACGGCGAGCTTGATCTGCCTGGTCCTCGGGTACGCGATCGCGTACTACACCGCTCGACGCGCGGGCAAGTGGAAGGGGCCGATCCTCGTGTTGCTCATCTCCCCGTTCTGGATCAGCTACCTGATGCGCATCTACGCGTGGCAGAGCCTGCTGCAGCCCGACGGATACATCAACGACGCGATTGGCGTGTTCGGCGTGGCGTCGACCGTGTGGATCGGCGAACCCATCACCGTGATCCTCGGCCTCGTGTACGGCTACATCCCGTTCATGATCCTGCCGTTGTTCGGGTTCCTCGATCGGATCGACCAGAACCTGCTCGAGGCCGGACGTGACCTCGGCGCGGGCTCGTTGCAGACGTTCCGGCGAGTGACGCTTCCCCTCTCGAAGCCCGGCATCCTCGCCGGGTTGGTCATCGTGTCGCTGCCGATGTTCGGCGACTACTACACGAACGATCTCCTCGGCAGCACGCAGACCTCGATCTACGGCAACCTCATCGACGACGCCGTGGGGCAGGCGGGACAAGGGCCCGAGGCAGGTTCCCTCGTGCTCATCCTGATCGTGATCGTGATGATCCCGATGCTCTACTACCTGCGGGCGACGCGGCGCTCCACGGGGATGACGTGAGCGAGACCGCGCTCGCGCCCGATCGTCCCATCACGGTGGCCCCGCCGCGCCGGGCGATGGGATGGTTCCGCAACCCGTGGAGGAAACCGCGCGTCCTCCAGTTCGTCACGTGGGGATACCTGGCCTGGTCGATCCTGCCCGTCGTGATCGCGATCGTATTCTCGTTCAACAACGGCCGGTCGAGGAGCACGTGGCAGGGGTTCTCCCTCCGATGGTGGTACCAGGACCCGTTCGATTCGGTCTGGAACGACATCGCCCTGCGGAGCGCGATGTTCCAGACGTTCCGCCTCTCCGTGATCACCGTGGTCTTGGCGGTGCCGATCGGCACCGCCTTCGCGATCGGGATCGACCGATGGCGAGGGCGACCCGCATCGACCGCGAACTTCTTCATGCTGTTCTCGTTCGTGATGCCGGAGATCATCCTGGGCGTCTCGCTGCTCCTCCTGTTCTCGAACCTGCTCGAGGGCGCCGTCCGACTCGGGACCTCGGCGCAGATCATCGGTCTCGTGACGTTCCAGATCTCCTACCCGTTCATCGTCGTGCGCGCGCGGCTGCTCTCGATCGGCCCCGAGTACGAGGAGGCGGCGATGGACCTCGGCGCGCCGCCGGGCCAGTCGTTGCGCAGGGTCCTGCTGCCGCTCCTCGGCCCGGCGATCCTCGCGAGCGCCGCGCTCGTGTTCGCCGACTCCGTCGACAACTTCGTGACGGTCCGGTACCTGTCCGGGCCCGCGTCGTCCGAACCGCTCTCGGTGAAGATCTACTCGGCCGCCCGGGCCTCGCCGACCCCGGCAGTGAACGCCGCCGCGACGATCATGCTCGTCTCGACCCTCACCGTGATCGGCCTCGCGTGGTTCGCGTACCGCAGAACCACCCGGCGGCGCGGTGACGCGATGTCTGCCGCCGGCCTGGCCGAGCTCTGAGCCGGCCTCGGCGCTCAGCCCGCGGCCGCGTCCTCGAGATCCGCCGGCGCCGGCTCGGTGGTGTCCACCAGCACGCGGAGCGCGTCGACCGGCAGGTGGACGGACACCGGATGGCCCTGGCCGTACGGGATCCCGTCGCCCTGGTTCTGCACCCATGCCTGCAGGGTCTGACCGGGAGCGAGGTGGACGATCACCTGCATGATCGAGCCGACGTAGACGACGCGTTCGACCATGCCCGGCAGCCGGTTCTCGCCGCTCGCGCCGGTCTCCTCGAGTCGGACGCGTTCGGGGCGGATCACGAGCTTCACCGCGCCGCGGGCATCCACGTCGCCCTGCCCCGCCGCGAGCTCGAACTCGCCGAGCCGGATCCGGGCGCGACCCTGCGCGTCCATCCCGTCGGCATCGGCGTCCATCAGGTTCGAGATGCCGAGGAAGTCCGCGACGTAGGCGGTCGTCGGCTCCTCGTACACGTCGGAGGGTGACCCGATCTGCTCGACGCGGCCGTTGCTCATCACGGCGAGGCGGTCGCTCATCGTGAGCGCCTCCTCCTGGTCGTGCGTCACGTAGATGAACGTGATCCCGATCTCCTCCTGCAGCGCCTTCAGCTCGATCTGTAGCGCCTTGCGGAGCTTCGCGTCGAGCGCCCCGAGCGGCTCGTCGAGCAGCAGCACCGAGGGGTTCAGGATCAGCGCCCGGGCGAGGGCGACCCGCTGCTGCTGTCCGCCCGAGAGCTGTGAGGGCCGCCGCCGCTCGAACCCTTGGAGCCGGACCAGCTCGAGCGCCTCACCGATCTTCCGCTTCGCGTCCTGCTTCGAGACGTCTTTGTACCGCAGCCCGAACCCCACGTTGTCCGCTACGGACAGGTGGGGGAACAGCGCGTAATTCTGGAACACCGTGTTGACGTTGCGCTTGTGCGGCGGCGTCTGCGCGACGTCGACCCCGTCGAGCAGGATCTGGCCCTCGTCCGGCCGCTCGAAGCCCGCGATCAGTCGCAGCGTCGTCGTCTTGCCGCAACCCGAGGGCCCCAGCATCGAGAAGAACTCGCCGGTCGGCATCGACAGGTTGATCCCGGCGACCGCCGTGACGTCGCCGAACCGCTTCACGAGATCGACGAGGACGACCTCTCCGCTAGCCATGACCGCGCGAGGATACACCCCGCGGCTCGAGCGGTCCGAGCCCGCGCTCAGCCGAGGTTCAGGTAGACGGACTTGCTCTCGAGGAAGTCCTCGACCCCGTCCTTGCCGAGCTCGCGGCCGATCCCCGACTGCTTGTAGCCGCCCCAGGGCATCTCGGTGGGCGCCGGCTGCGTGTCGTTGATCCAGACGACTCCCGCTCGGAGCAACCGCGCCGTCCGCATCGCCTTCGTGATGTCGTTCGTCCACACGGCCGCGGCGAGCCCGTACTCGTTGTCGTTCGCCAGCGCCACGACGTCGTCGGCCTCCTTGAACGGGATCACGGACATGACCGGCCCGAAGATCTCCTCGCGCGCGATCCTGGCCGAGTTGTCGACGTCGGCGAAGACCGTCGGCGGGACGAAGTAGCCGCCCGCGAAGCGGGCGTCGTCGGGGCGGTTCCCCCGCCCGGCCAGCTTCGCCTCGCGCTCGCCGACCTCGATGTATCCGGCCACGCGTTCCAGCTGCTCGAGACTCACGAGCGGGCCCATCTCGGTCGCCTCGTCGAGGCCGTCGCCCAGCACGATCGCGGACGCGCGGTCGACGAAGGCGTTCACGGCGTCGTCGTAGACGGGTGCCTCGACGTACACGCGTGTCCCGGCGGAACAGATCTGCCCCTGGTTCCAGAACACCCCGTTCGCCGAGCCCTCGAACGCCGTCTCCGGATCGGCGTCGGCGAACACGATGTTCGGCGACTTGCCCCCGAGCTCGAGCGTGACGTGCTTCAGCGTGTCGGCTCCGCTCCGCTGGATCAGCCTGCCGACCTCGCGAGAGCCGGTGAACGTGATCTTGTCGACCCTCGGATCGGCCACGAGCGGCGCGCCCGCCGTCTGGCCGAACCCGGTGACCACGTGGAGAACGCCGTTCGGAAGCCCGGCCTCCTCGAGGATCTTCGGCAGTTCCAAACAGGTGAGCGGGGTCTGCTCCGGCGGCTTGAGGACGAAGGTGCACCCGGTCGCGAGCGCGGGCGCGAGCTTCTGCGTCGCCATCATCATCGGGTAGTTCCAGGGCGTGATGCCCACGGCGACGCCCATCGGCTCCTTCCACACCATGAACATCGCGTCGTTCGACAGGTGCTGCGCGTCGCCGTCGATCTTCGTCGCCCATCCGCCGAAGTACTCGAACATGAAGGCGACCTCGGCGATGTCCTCGCGCGCGTCGCCGATCGGCTTGCCGACGTCCAACGCCTCCATCCGCGCGAGCCGCTCGTGCTCCCTGCGGACGATCTCGGCGGCCCGCAGGAGGATCCTTCCACGCTCCCGCGGCGTCGTGCCCGGCCACCATGCGCCCTCGTCGAACGTGCGGCGGGCGGCGCTCGCCGCGAGCTCGGCGTCGGCCGCCTTCGAGTCCGGCGCGGTCGCGATCACCTCGCCCGTCGCCGGATTGAACACGTCGAAGCGCTCGCCGTCCTGAGCGTCGAGCCACTTCCCGTCGATGAAGTTCTGCAGGGTCTCGGCCACGGTCGCCTCCCGTTGAACGACGGTTCAGCCTACCGCGGGCGAGCGTGCGTGCCCCGGCTTGCCAACACTCGCTCGTAGAATGGAGGGGTGCTGGTCGTCCTCCTGATCCTGTTGTTGATCGCGGCGATGACGGGCGTGCTCGGCGCCGTGCTCGAGGTGACGCTGGTCATCGTCCTGTCCCTCGTGCTCGCCGTGATCCTGCTGGTCTGGATCGGCTCCTGGTACGCGAAGCGGCGGTTCCGGGAGTTCCAGCGGCAGTTCGACACCCGGATGGACCAGGACCGGCGGCGGCGGTCCGCCTATGACGTCGGTCCCGACCCCCATGATCAGAACCTTCGTCCCGGCGACGGCCCCGGCGGCCCGATGATCCCTCGGAAGTAAGCGTCAGATCCGGTGACGCCACCGACCCGTGCAGTCGAGTGATGTCCGTTCCGTGCTGAGATCGCTCGAAGCGTTCGCCGATCCCGCGCGTCTGGAGGGCATGGCCCGGGTCGGGATCGACACGAACACCGCGCTGGGCGTCACGGTGACGGAGCTGCGGCGGCTGGGACGCTCCCTCGGGCGCGACCACGCGCTGGCGGCCGAGCTCTGGGCTTCGGGTATCCACGACGCACGGATCCTCGCGTCGATCGTCGACGACCCGGAGGCCGTCACGAAGCGGCAGATGGAGTCGTGGGTCCGCGGGTTCGGATCGTGGGACCTCTGCGACCAGGTCTGCATGAACCTGTTCGATCGGACGCCGTTCGCGTTCGAGAAGGCGGTCGAGTGGAGCGCGCGCGAACCCGAGTTCGAGAAGCGCGCGGGCTTCGCGATCATGGCGAGCGCGGCGGTCCACCGCAAGGATCGCCCGGACCGCGACTTCCACGCCTTCCTACCCAGGATCCGCGCGGAGGCGACCGACGAGCGCAACTACGTGAAGAAGGGGGTCTCCTGGGCGCTTCGTCAGATCGGTAAGCGGAGCGCCGGGCTGCACGCCAAGGCGCTCGCCACCGCTCACCGGATCGAGGCGATCGACGCACCATCCGCGCGGTGGATCGCGCGCGACGTCCTGCGCGAGCTCGAAAGCCCGGCCGTCCGGCAGCGGCTCGCGCGAGCGGCCCGCTAGAGCTCGAGGAGAGCAGGCGCGAGCTCGCGGAGCTCCTTCAGACACGGGTCGAGGTCGTCCTCGCCCACGACCTGCACCGCGACGTGATCGGCGCCGGCGTCCAGGTGCTCGCGCACCCGGACCGCGACGCGGTCCACGTCGCCCCAGGCGATCACCGCGTCGATGATCGCGTCGGACCCCTGCCCGGCGATGTCGGCGTCGGTCCATCCCATCCGCTTCAGGTTCCGCGCGTAGTTCTCCGTCTGCAGGTAGCGCACGCCGAACCTCCGGGCGATCGACCGGGCGGCCGCCGGGTCGCTCTCGAGCACGACCGTCTGCTCGACCGCGAGGACCGGCCCAGGGCCGACGCGCTGGCGCGCGAACGCGGTGTGCTCGACCGGGACGAAGTACGGGTGCGCCCCGAGCGCCCGCTCGGCCGCGAGCCCGAGCATCTTCGGCCCCAGCGCGGCGAGCATGAGCCGGGGCGGCGACTCCGGTTCGGCTGCCGTCGACGGCGCCCGGTCCATCGCGTCGAGGTAGTCCCGCATCGTCGAGAACGGGCGCTCGTACGTGCCGCCCCGGCGGGCGACCGAGGGCGAGTGGCTCACGCCGATCCCGAGCAGGAATCGTTCCGGGTACGCGTCGGTGAGCAGCCGCCACCCGTTGGCCATCGCGAACGGGTCGCGGGCCCAGATGTTGGCGATGCCGCTCGCCGCGATCGTCCGCTCGGTGTTGGCGAGGATCCATGAGGCGTGGCTGAAAACCTCGCGACTCTCGACGCTCTCGGGGAACCAGATCGCGGGGTAGCCGAGCGATTCGATCTCGGCGACGGCATCGGCCTCCTCGGACGCGGAGAGCACCTCGAGGTTGAAGCTCCACGCGCCGACCCGGCCGAGCGCCTCACGGAGCGCTGCGCGCTCCTCGCGGAGCTCGAGTTCGCGAGGATCCTCCACGGCGCTCGGACCCTACAACGAGGAAGGGGCCCCCGCACGGGGACCCCTTCCGTTGCCGAGCTCGAGTCGGCTCAGCCGTCCTTGCGAGCTCCCACGGGCTGGACCTCGGGGACCCGAAGCGGCTCCTCCTTGGCCTCGTGACCCTCCACGTCGAGGTCGGGCAGCCACTGCAGCCACCTCGGCAGGTACCAGTTGCGGTCGCCGAGGAGCTTCATCGCCGACGGGACGAGGATCGACCGGACGATCGTGGCGTCGATCAAGACCGCGATCGCGAGCCCGAACCCCATCTCCTCGAGCGCCGTCAGCCTGCCGGCCGCGAACCCCCCGAAGACGGCGACCATGATGATCGCGGCGCCCGTGATGATCCCACCGGTCGTCCGCAGGCCGTAGGTGACCGCCTCGGCGTTGTCTCGGGTCTTGTCGTACTCCTCCCGGATCCGCGTGAGCAGGAACACGTGGTAGTCCATGGACAGCCCGAACAGGATCGAGAACAGGAACAGCGGCAGCCACGCCTCGATCGCATCGGTCTGCTGGAACCCGAAGGCGTCCGCGATCGTCTTGCCGATCGCCGGACCGCCCTTCTGGAACACCAGGACGATCAGCCCGTACGCGGCTCCGACCGAGAGCAGGTTCATCACGATCGCCTTGGCCGGCACGACCAACGAACGGAACACGACCGTGAGCAGGATGAACGACAGACTGAGCACGATCACGATGATCAGTGGCGTGTAGTCGCTCGAGACGTCGAAGAAGTCGGTGATGAACGCCGTCTCGCCACCGACGAGCACCCGGACGCCCGAACCCGAGAACGCCTCGGGGATGTAGGTCCCGCGCAGATCGCGGATCGCGAGCACCGCCGCCTCGCTCTGGGTGTCGGTCGCCTCCCCCGCGAGTGGGATCTCGACGAGCGTGACGCTTCCGTCCTCGCTCGCGCGAGGTTCCGCCGGCGTCCCGAGGCGCGGGTCGTCGGCGACCTCGGCGTCGAGGGCCTCGATCCCCTGTTGCACCTCCGGGTCGGTCGGGTTGCCCAGGATCAGGACCTGCGCGGGCGACTGCGCGCCCGACTCGGGGAAGTGCTCCACCAGGGCCAGGAAGGCCTGCTTGGTCTGGATGTCATCCGGCAGCGTGGTGATGCCCGAGAGCCCCTGCTTGATGCCGCGGCCGTCGTCCTCGGGGTGCGACTGCAGCCAGAAGGGGAGCGACAGCACGATCAGGAAGCTCGCCGAGAGCACGAGGCTGATCACCGGACGGGCCATCACGGCCCGGCTGGCCCGGTCCCAGAAGCCTCCCGGTCGCCCCTGCTCGATCTGGCCGTGCCGGACCCGGCGGGAGAGCCACGACGAGTCCCTGCGTACCCAGCGGGTCAGGAGGATCGCAGCAGCGACGAACCCGAGGAATCCCGCGAGCCCGACGAGGGCGCTGGGTGCGCCGACGACCGACGCAAGGGTCGCGACCACGCCCGCGGCCACGATCATGCCGAGGAGTGCGAGGGCGTTCGAGATCCGCGACATCCACGGCCAGTCGAGCCAATCCGCCCCCACGCGCTTCGCTGGCCTTCCGAGCAGGGCAAGCACCGCCGGCAGGAGCGTCATCGACGCCGCCACCGAGACCAGGACGACGATGATCGCGCCGCCCGCCAGGCCGCGGAAGATCGTCGTGGGCACGAGGAGCATGCCCGACAGGGCGATCACGACCGTGAGCCCGCTGAAAAACACGGCGCGGTTCGCCGTGGCACCGGAGCGGCCGATCGCGCGGAGCTTGTCGCCACCCTTCGCGCGCTCCTCGCGATACCGCGACACGATGAACAGCGAGTAGTCGATCCCCACCGCCAGACCCATCATCGAGATGAGGTTCGGGGCGAAGAACGTGAACTTCCAGACCTGGCCGATGATCGCGACGATCCCCAGGGTCACCGAGATCGCGAAGATGGCCATGATGATCGGGGTGACGCCCGCGATGAGCGCGCCGAACACCGCAATCAGGACGATGATCGCGGCGACGATGCCGATCGACTCCCCGAATCGGAGGTCCTCCTCCGAGACCTTCCGGAAGTCCTCGGTCGACGTGGCCTCGCCGAGGATGAACGCCTGCGTCCCGCCGGCGTTCGCCTCCTCGCGGATCGCCTCGACCTCCTCGACGTGCTCGGCGGCGTCGTCGACGTCCCCGGCCATGATCACGGTGAACAGGACCGCCTGCCCGTCCTCCGACGGGAACGGTCCGAGCGGTGCCGTCTGCGGATCCTCGGCCACCTCGGCGGGCAGCGGGAACGCGGGGGGCACGTAGGTCACGGCGTCGGGACCCAGCGCGTTCAGTTCCTGGAGCGCCGTGTTCACCGTCTCGACGAAGGCGGGATCCTCGACGGCGCCCTCCTCGGAACCGGCGATGATCCAGTTCTCCGTCACGATGTCCTGCTCGAGGCGCCGTTGCTCGAGGATCTGCTGCGCCTCCTTCGCCTCGGGCGTGTTCGTGAAGTCGATGTCGGTCGTGAGCGCCGACCCCAGCAACGCCGAACTCGACGCGCCGGCCAGCACGAAGATCACGAGCCAGACCGCGACGGTGCGCCAGGGGTGCCTGCTGCTCGCACGTGCGATGGACTCGGGGTTGAGCCTCATCCCGTCCCCCTCACTCTCGATGGCCGGGGAGGATTGCCCCGACGCGACTTACGGCATATGCTTACAATGTACGGAGTATAGGCGTACGATGTAAGGTGTCAACCCGGGAAACCCCGATTCCTTCCCGGGACGGCCAAGAAGTTTCCCAGACGGAGATGGACGCACGATGAACACACGAGCAACCACGTCCGAGAAGGCTTCCAGCGCCCGGCGACGCGAGCCGCTCACGCGTGAGCGCATCATCGAGGCCGCCCTGCACGTCATGGACGCCGAGGGGCTGGACGCCGTCACGATGCGCCGGATCGGCCGGGAGCTCGGCGTCGAGGCGATGTCGCTCTACAACCATGTCGAGGACAAGGACGACATCCTCGAGGGGGTCACCGAGCGGGCGATGAACGAGTTCGAGTTCCCTCCCTCCTCGGGCGAGTGGACCGAGGACGCGTTCGCGATGTCCCGCGAGTGGCGGAGGCTGCTCCGCCTGCATCCGAGCGTCTGCCAGCTGCTCGCCGAACGCCACAAGCCGATGGACGGCTTGGCCGCGTTCCGGGCCATGGACGCGGCGCTCGGCGTCCTGCGGGAGGCGGGGCTCTCGGACCGCGAGGCCG
>Ga0209382_10000783_pt1 | contig 51538 bp, 53 predicted proteins | sample SoiMetdeltSBSDD5_FD_187599 | JGI IMG/M metagenome (GOLD analysis project Ga0209382, IMG submission 187599) | Bulk soil microbial communities from a Populus tree surrounding site in Tennessee, USA - Soil MetaG P. deltoides SBSDD5 (SPAdes) (version 2) | ecosystem: Environmental > Terrestrial >...
CCTCGGTGGAGCTGAATGGCAGCCGCAACACGCACCACAAAAGGTAACGCCGCATGATCGAAGCCGGTGGTCCGGCAATACTCCCGATGCACGCTCGTCCGCGAGCCGTTCCACCGCGACGGCTGCGCGAGCACGGTTATGTCGACGGCCAAAACCTCACAGTCGAGGCGCGATGGGCCGAGGGCCGCAGCGAGCGCTTTCCGGAACTCATCGGGGGCGAGACCGGGCGACCTCCCCGTCGAGCAGGCCACCAACTTCGAGCTGGTCAATCTCAAGACCGCCAGGCCCTCGGCCTCACGATCCCGACGTCGCTGCTGGCGCGGGCAGATCAGATCATAGAGTAAGTGGACCGCCGCCTCTTCCTGGTGACCTCGCTAGCCGGTGTCCTCGCCGCCCCGCTCGCCTCCGAGGCGCAGGCGGGGAAGATCTACCGAGTCGGTGTGCTACTTCCGTTGGGGGTGACACCACCGATTCTCGCCCGACTTCTGGCTGGCATGCGCGACCGCGGCTGGGTGGAGAATCAGGGCTTCGTTGCGGAGCCTCGCTACGCTGAGGGTAGGCTCGAACGCCTGCCTGAACTCGCCGCGGCGTTAGTTGGCGTCAAGGTCGACGTGCTCGTCACGATGGGGACGCCCGCCACCATGGCAGCCAAGCACGCCACGACAACCATTCCAATCGTGTTCGGTCTGGTGGGAGATGCTGTCGGTGCCGGTATCGTGCCTAACCTCGCACACCCCGGGGGGAACGTTACCGGGATGGCACTGTATGGGCCCGAAGTGTTCGGCAAGGGGCTCGAGCTATTGAAAGAGGCGGTCCCAAGCGCAAAGCGGGTCATGATCACGCAGCCTCCGCGCCCTGGTCCAAGTCAAACCCTCGCAACTCGATCGCTGACACCGTCGCGAAAACGCTCGGTATTCGACTGCTTCGGGTCGACGTCCGTCACGTCGCGGACTATGAAGCCGCGTTCGAGGTGGCCGTGAAGGAACAGGTTGACGCCGTGCTCATCTCCCCTTACTCGGCCTTGCCGAAGGAGACCGCCGCCTTTGCTCTGCGCCATCGGTTGCCAACCATGACGCTGATGGGATCGGTCGAACAGGTTGGTCAGCTTCTCGCTTACGGTGCGAACTTCGGCGAGCAAGTACATCAGATGGCAGGCTACGTGGATCGGATTCTGAAGGGTGCGAAGCCGGGCGATCTCCCCGTCGAGCAAGCACAACGCTTCCAGTTAGTGGTGAATGTGAAGACGGCGAAGGCGCTCGGCCTTACGATCCCGCCGTCGCTGCTAGCGCGGGCGGATCAGGTCATCGAATAGTAGACTGACCTCGGCGCTTCCTGCGAAGCTCGCTGGGTGTCGTGGTCGCCTCGTCGCTGCGAGAAGACCGGTTCGAGGGTCTACCTCATCGGGGGTTTGTACTCGCAGTTGTTGCCGGAAGTGGAGGTGCCTGATGTCTCTCCCCCGCGAAGCGTTGCGCGGCGAGTTCGGGGTCGAGGCGCGGGCGCGACGGCGGCGTACCAGGGATCTCATGAAAGCGGAGCCAGAGCTTGGCCTGTGGCGACGTGCGACCTGGCTGGCCCGGAGTCAGTCCCGGCATCCGCTTTCGGCGAGCGTGTCTACGAAACGCTCTGTGGACATGCCCTTCCAACCAATCTCTCGGGCGATATGCCGGCGGATCGTTAGAGACGGATGGAGGAAGTGAGCATCGCGGTGGAGTCTCCGGGTCGCGCACGCCACAGCCGAAGAATACTCATTGTCGGAACGTCCATGGGCGGCGGGGACTGGGTGCCGCTCGCCACAGTGATGATTGGCCTGCATCAAGCCGGACATTCGGTACGCTGCTTCGCCGATCCCACAATTGCCCGAGATTGTGCTTGGGCCAGTGTTCCATTCGACGTGGTACCGGAGGACGAAGCCTTACCGGCGTATTTTGCACGCTGGCGCGCAGCCGGGGCGACGGGACCTTCCCCATTGCTGCCCTGGGCCACAGCTCACCTGGCTCTCATTCGTTCTCTGGTGGCAGAATTTCGGCCCGAGGTAGTTCTGAGCCAACTGTGTACTGCGGAGCTGGCCCGTCTCATTAGGACGGAGTGTGGTCTGCGATGGTGCTGTGTGAACTCCACTTTCTATTTCGGCCCCGGCAGCAGGCGTCCGTTCGAAGCTGATTTCGCGGATACTCCGGTACGTCCGGTCGTTCAGCAATTCATGGATGCCATCCGCGAGGCGGACTTGGTCCTCCACGCGACGGACGCACTGTTCGATCCGCCGCCTCCTTCCATTCCACCACATCACCATCATGTTGGGCCCTTGCTGTGGGAACAGCCTGCCAGCGTGCCGGCCTACCTCGATGTCCCTGGCCCCCGGTGGGTGCTCGCCACGTTGAGCTCACTCCCACAAGACGACGAACTGATCCTCGCGCGAGTGATACTCCAGACCTTGGCGAAGCGACCCGTCCGTGTTGTTCTAACCCTTCCAGCTGAGCGTTTACGCGCGGACCTCGGGTCGGTGCCGACCAATACCAAAATCGAGCCCTTCGTGCCCCACGCGGAGGTGCTCAAACGCGGCTGCCTCTTGGTCAGCCATGCGGGGCATGGAGTGGTGATCAAAGCGCTCTGGCATGGAGTGCCAATGGTGCTCGTGCCATGGGATCGAGACCAGCCTGGGGTGGCTGCACGGGCGGCCGCGCTGGGGGCGGCGGAAGTGGTCGACAGACAAAACCTCACGCCTGCGCACCTCGCCGCCGCTGTAGAGACCGTGCTCAATACGCCGCGCTACCGGAACGTTGCGCAACACATCGCCGCGCAGCTCCAACGGCGAGACCCGGTAGCCATCGCCCGTGCCCGGATCGAAGAGTTTTTGGATTATGCTGGCCGCCGGTGAGCCTGCTGACCGAGCTGGACGCCTTCTTCACCGACCACCGCCGCTGCGCGACCTGGACGCCCGGCGTCGACTGGCCCATCGTATGGATCGCCTGCCCGTCCGGTGCCCGGATGGCGCGGCCGGCGGACGAGGACGAACGTGCCGGCCCAACGTGAGGGCAGCAGAAAGAGGGACAGAGACCATGTTCCCCGAGCATATCTTGACGGTGCGGGCGACCGTGGAACCGGCTCACGAGGAAGAGTTCAACCGCTGGTACAACGAGGAACATATCCCGGACGTGCTGAAGCTGATACCGGGCTGTCTCGGTGCGGCTCGGTATCGTGTCCTGGACGGTGATGGGTCACATCAGTACGTGGCCGTGTACAGATTCGCGAGCGAAGCGGCCCTCAGAAGTGCGCTCCAGGGCAGCGAGATCAAGGAACTGATTCGCCGCTATGATGAGGCCATCGGCGCGTTCAGCACTCGAAGTCGGACGACGTACACCCGCGTGTTCGAGTCCGGGGCCTGAGCTTCGTTCCGCCGGTCGTCGCTGGCATGACGCACCAGGGCTGGGGGATCTGCGCTCAGCGCCTACGCGGCGCGCGACTGGCGCCGACCTTCCGGCCGGCCCATCGGCGCTCGATGATCGCGAACAGCTCACCGACGAGGGGGATCGTTCCCGGTTGCCCGGTCTTGGCGTGGTCACGGCGGAAGGTGATGCGCTGGCCCTCCCATCGACATCGGCCCACGTCAGCTTGCCGATCTCGCCCCGGTGTGTGCCGGTGAGGAAGCCGAACCTCCGGAAGGACGTGACTACGGCGCGACTGGGAGCTGACGCCGGAGGAAGAGATCCGCCCCTCTCTTCTTGATGTCTGACAGAACGACGCGCGCGGTTACTGCGAGACCAGCGTCTCGAACGCCTGCGCGATGGCGGTAACCTGATCAGGGCGCACGCCGGAGCCGGGGAGCGCCGCCATGCGGCGGATGGTGGCGATGCGCTCGGGCTGCGTCTTCAGCACCATGAGGTTGAGGGTGTCCTCGCCGTGGCAGCGAGCGCAACGGAGCACCAGCAAGGAAGCAGTGATGCGCTCGACGTCGCCCGGCGGAATATTGGCCCCGGGGTGGCTCTGCATGCGTTCCACGGTGCCCTGGATGTCCGCCGGATCCAGCGCCACCACCGCGCCGAGCCGGCGGGCGCTGTGACACTCCACACAGTTCTGCGCCAGGATGCGCCGGATCTGCAGCGGGCGGAGCGACGCGACGTCGCGTTTGGTGGCCAGATCCGGCGGCAGGCCCGCGACCCGTTGCTGGACCTCGCGCACCTGCGCGATAAGCGCGACCGTCAAGATGACGTTGACGAGCACCGCCAGCGCGATCACGACCCGGATGCCGGAAACCGGCGGCCGTTCCGCCGCCATGTCAGGACCCGCCCGCCATGCTCGGCACCGCGCTGGGGCGTGGCTGACGGACCCGGAGCGCCGACATCTCTTCGTGGATCGGCAGGATGCGCGCCAGCACGCCGAAGGCGAAGACCGCTCCCGCCGTGATGCCCAGCGTAATGCCGACCTCGCCCAGCGACGGCACGTACGTCTCCCAGTGCCGCACCCGCAGGCCGACCACCGCCACGTTGAGCCGGTGCAGGAGCACGCCCACCACGATGAGACCGCACGCGGCGGCGAGCCCGCCGCGGCTCTGGCGCGCCTCCGGCATCATCAGCAACACGAGGGGAACCAGGAGCCCGGCGCCGACTTCGATCCAGAAAGACAGCGCGAACCAGGTCCCGCCGAGCATGGCGCCGACGGCTCCTCGCCAGACGAGGTCCCCGATCTGGAAGACGAGGAAGAGCCCGACGAGCCACGCCTCGATGCGGGCCAGACCGGCCAGCATGTCGAGGCGTGGCTCGAAGCCGAGCCACCGCGCGGCGGCGAGGTGCTCGAGAATCGCCATCGCGGGACCAGCCATGATGGCCGACACGAGGAAGAGCAGCGGTAGCTGGTCCGACCACCACAGCGAGTGGATCTTGTGGGGGATGAGGGTCAGTAACGTGCCGAGCGACGACTGGTGGAGGTGCGAGAGCGTCACGCCCAGGAGCATGATGGGAAGGTAGACAACGCGGATGATCTTCAGCGCGCGCGCCCACCCGAGCTGCTGCAGGGGTACCTCCGCGAACTCGAGCACGAGGACGTTGAGATACAGGAACGCGCACCAGCCGACCTCGTACAGCGCCGCGCTCGGCGCCCAGGACACCAGGATCATCCAGACCTTCCACGGACGCCCGAGCTCCACCATGAGCATGACGATCGCGCTGCTGTAGCAGAGCAGTCCCATCAGGACGGCGGGACGCAGCAGGGCATGGTAGCGATGCCGGCCCAGGATCTCCACCAGCCCTGTGATCGTGAAGCCGACGCCGCCCAGGGCGATGGCCGTCATGATCCCGTAGCCGACCCACCAGCCCCACGGATAGGCGTTGTTGATGTTGGCGACGCTGCCGATCCCGCCCCCGTAGCGCACGACCGCGATGGCGGCCCCGGCCGCCATGACCGCCAGCAACAGCTTGTCCCACCAGGTCAGACGGACGGTCCAGCTCACGTCGGGCCGTGCTCCTGGCGACGTGAGCGCCGGTGCACGATCCACGTCAGCGCGGCGAAGAGCCCGTACAGGAGGCCGAAGACGTGCGGGGTGACGCGCAGCCACCGGTGCGTGAGGTCCGGCATCGGCGTCTTCGGCAGGCCGGTGATGTAGCCGATCTGCGCGAACGGTACCGACGACAGGTGCAGGACGCTCGTTCCGCCGACCTCGTCGAGCCCGTAGATCTCGGGAATGTACGTGCCCGGGGCGGCGGCGATCCGTCGTTTCGCCTCGGTCACCATGTCCTCACGGTCGCCGAAGGTGATGGCGCCGGTGGGGCACACGGTCGCACACGCCGGCTTGAGCCCCGCCTCGAGGCGATCCGCGCAGAAGGTGCACTTGTGGATCTTCGGCGCCAGGCTCTCGTAGTCGTACTTGGGAATCAGGAACGGGCACGCCTGCATGCAGGCCCGGCAGCCGATGCACCGCCACTCGTTGAATACGACCGGGCCGAGGGGGGTCTTGGTCAGCGCCGTGGTAGGGCACGCCGATGCGCAGGCCGGCTGGTCGCAGTGCATGCAGAGCTGACGCCCGAATACCCAGTTGGGTCGGGCGCCGGTCGTGATCTCGTTGAACGTGATGAGCGTGTAGTTGTTGGCGTCGAGATCGCGCGGGTTCTGGTAGCCGTCCCCGGCGAAGAACTCCGTGTGGTCGGCGGGCCGGTCGTTCCACGACTTGCACGCCACCATGCAGGCCCGGCAGCCGATGCAGCGGGTGTTGTCCTGGATCATCGCCTTCGGCTTCGCGGAGGGGACTGTCATGCAGAGCCCTTCTTCTGGACGCGGCACAGGAACACCTTGCTCTCGGGAATCTGCGTGTTGGCGTCGCCCACGCTCGCGGTGAGGTCGTTGGCGATGTCACCCGTCACGATCCCCGCGTAGCCCCAGTGCCAGGGAAGGCCGATCTCGTCGATCAGCCGGCCGTCGACGAAGAACGGCTGGAAGCGCTCCGTGACGAGGGCGTAGACCTCGATCGACCCCCGGGCGCTGCTCACGATCACCCGGTCGCCGTTCTTGATTCCTTCGCGCTTGGCCAGGGCGGTGCCGATCTCGACGAACGCGCTCGGGACCAGACCCGCCAGCCATGGCATGTTGCGGCTCATGGCGCCGGTCTGCCAGTGCTCCGACACGCGGTAGGTGGTGGCGACGATGGGGAAGGCGTCAGCGGTGCCGTAACGGTCGAACTCCGTGGACTGCCAGACCTGCGCGCAGGGGCTCGACTGGACCTTCGACATCGCATTGCGCACCGGGCTCTCCACCGGCTCGTAGTGCTCGGGAAACGGTCCGTCGACCATCTCGGGCGCGTAGAGCTGCCCGACCCCGGAGGCCAGCATGATGAAGGGGTTCGTCTCGCCCGGCGCCATGGCGCCATCGGGGACGTCGCCTTCCCAGGCTTTCGTCTCGGCGTTCCAGCGAATGACCCATTTGCGGGGGTTGAACGGCTCGCCCTTCCGGTTGACGGAGGCGCGATTGTACAGAATGCGCCGGTTCATCGGCCACGCCCACGCCCACTTCGGATGGAGCCCGATACCGTTGGGGGCATCGGTGGCGTCCCGTCGGGCCGCGAGATTACCCTCCTCGGTGTACCCCCCGCAGTAGATCCAGTTGCCCGACATGGTGCTGCCGTCGTCGCGTAGCTGCGCAAAGCCGGGGACCTGCTTGCCGGCGGCGGCCCGCGTGCCGTCCGATTGAGTCACGTCGACGAGGAACCGTCCGTTCAGCTCGCGCGCCACCCGCTGCGGATCGGGTTCGTGGCCGTAGTCCCAGGCGAGGTGGCGGATCGGCTCCGGGAATACCCCGTCTTTCTCGTAGGCGCGCTTGATGGCCTGGGCCAGCCCGTCGAGGATATCGAGATCGGGGCGGCAGTCCCCGATGGGCTTCAGGGCGCGGTACCGCCACTGCGCCAGGCGGCCGCTGTTGACGATGCTGCCCTCCTTCTCGACAGCGGACGCGGCGGGCAGGACGAACACCTCGGTCGGGATCTTCGCCGGATCGACGCCGGGCCGCTTCCAGAACCCCGCCGTTTCGTGCTCGAAGAGGTCGGCGACCACCATCCAGTCGAGCTTGTCCAGTCCCGCGCGGATGAGGCGCGCGTTGGCTCCGCCCACGGCGGGGTTCTGCCCGAAGCAGAACAGTCCCTTCACCTCGCCGGCGAGCATGGCGTGCGTGAGCGCCAGGAACGCATATCCCTGGCCCTGGAACCCCCGGCCCAGCTTGGGCAGGTACGCGAAGGCAAAGTCGTTGTCGGGGCGGGCGTGCTCGCCCCACCAGGCCTTGAGCAGGCTCACCACGTACTTGGGCATGTTGCGGAGCCAGTTCAGGCTCTGGGGATTGGCGGCGACGGGAGTCACGCGCTCGAGATAGCTCGCCAGGCTCAGGTCGGCTTCCACCGGCGTCCGGAGGTAGCCAGGCAGGATGTCGTTGTTCAGTCCCTGGTCCGTCGATCCCTGGACGTTCGATTCGCCGCGCATGGCATTGACGCCGCCGCCAGCCACTCCGACGTTGCCGAGCAGCAGCTGCAAGATGGCGTACGAGCGGACGTTCTGGGTGCCGTGGCTGTGCTGGGCCGTGCCCATGGCGTAGAGCCACGTGCCGGCCCGGTCGGGTGCAAAGGTCGAGGTGTAGATGTCGCAGACGCGCAGGTAGGCTTCCTTCGGCGTACCGGTGATCCCACACACGGTGTCGGCGTCGTAACGGGAGAAGTGCGCCTTGAGGAGCTGAAAGACGCAGCGGGGGTGCTTCAGCGTGGGGTCGCGCCGCGGGTGTCCCTGCGCATCGCGCGCGTAGGCCCAGCGAGCCCGGTCGTAACTCCGTGCCGCGGGATCGAAACCGGCGAACAGGCCGTCGGCGAAGCTGTAACCGTCACCGACGATCCAGGAAGCGTTGGTGTACTCGCGGACGTACTCCTGCTGGATGCGGTCGTGGTCGATGGCGTACTTGATCATTCCGCCGACGAAGGCGATGTCGGTGCCCGAGCGCAGCTTTGCGAAGACGTCGGCGATCGAGCTCGTGCGGTTGAAGCGCGGATCGATGTGGAGGATGTAGGCGCCGCGCTCCTTGGTTCGCGTCAGCCAGTTCATCGCGATGGGATGATCCTCGGCCGGATTGCCTCCCATGATGAGGACGACGTCGGCGTTGACCATGTCCACCCAGTGGTTGGTCATCGCCCCCCTGCCGAACGAGGCCGCCAGTCCGGCGACCGTCGAGCTGTGTCAGAGACGAGCCTGGTGCTCGATGTACACCAGGCCCAGGGCTCGCATGAGCTTCACCAGGAGATAGGCTTCCTCGTTGTCCAGCGCCGAGCCGCCCAGGCATGCGATGGCCTCGGTGCGGTTGGCCACGCGGCCGTCCACCGTCGTCGTGAACGTCTTGTCCCGCATCTCCTTGACGCGCGCTGCGATGCGGGGCAGGGCCCAGTCCCACGTCTTCTCTTCCCAGTTCTTGGCGCCCGGTGCCCGGTAGAGCACCTTCTGAAGGCGTCGCGGGTTGTTCACGACCTGGATGCCCGCGGCTCCCTTGCTGCACAGGGTGCCCTCGCTGATCGGATGGGCCGGATCGCCCTCGATGTTGACGACGGTGCCGTGCTGGGTGGAGACGACCTTCCCGCAGCCGACGCCGCAAAACGGGCACACCGTCGTCGTCTGCGTCGTGCCCTGAGTCTTCGGCGCTGGGATCGCCGGGCCACACCCCGATTGCGTCAGCGTCCCGAGCGCGACCGAGCCGGTGGTCAGCCCCCCGAGGAACTGGCGGCGCGTCGGCCAGCGGCGACCGGCGTCCGCGCCGCCCGCGTCGGGACCGCGGCTCACATCGTCGCTATCGGCCATCCGGGCCTCAACTCGACCGTCCGGGCGCACCGGAAGAAGGCAATAAGGTCCACGGAGCGGACCCTATTGAAGTAGGGCGATCGGTGTCAACTGGGACGTTGGTCGTACCAGGATCCGAGCGGTGGTCTTCAGCCGGGCCGAGATTCTTGGGTGGAAATTCTTGCCGTATCTCGTGGGCTGGATGGGCGCCGCCTGAAACTCCTTGGCCGCGCGAGCGGTCGCCGCGACTATGATGCGACCCTGGCCTCATTGACATTCTTGAGGGGATTGCGTAACAGTGCCCCCGGCCGGATACCGAGTCGGGTCTCTCGAGAGGTCGAGCATGAGTCATCTCACGGTCGCGAGGGCAGACGGCCGATGCGGAAGAACAGCACGTCGCGAGAAGCCGCGACCGGATTCCTCGGCGGTTCCTCCGAGGCCCGACAATCCATGATCGCTGCGCCGCGCCTCGATGACGGCCTCAGGGCCCTCCTGGCGGCGAGCCCCGACGGCGCCTTCGTCGGCGAGAACCGGCGCATCATCCTCTGGAACCAGGCGGCCACGGAGATCATGGGCTACGCCGCGACGGAGGCCCTGGGGCGCGCCTGTCGCGATCTCTTCGAGGATCTCGACGACGGTGGCGGCCCGCTGCGCGACCTCGCCTCGGTGACGGAGCAGGCCGAGCTTGATCCGCCGGTGAGGGCCTTCGACGTCCGGGCCACGACCAAGGCAGGACGCCCACTATGGCTGCACCTGACCGTGTTTCCCGTCTACGTGCAAGACGGCGCCGCGCTCGCGGTTCACCTGTTCCGTGACGTGACCCCGACCCGCCAGCTGATCACGCTCATCCGGGAGCGCGTGAAGGGCTCCAGCAAGGACGGAGACTCCACGGCGCCCGGCCGCGCGCCATTGACTCGTCGCGAGCTCGAGATCCTGCGTCTCACGGCACAGGGCCTGCCCACGGCGCTGATCGCGCAGCGGCTGCATATCAGCCGCGCCACGGTCCGCAATCACGTCCAGAACATCCTGTGGAAATTGAACGTTCACAACCGGCTGCAGGCCGTGGCGTATGCGGCTCGCCACTACCTGCTCTGAATCGGTCCCGGCGCGACATCGCGTGACTTCACCAGGCGATAGGGGATCTCGATGAACTGGACGGCGCTCGTGAGTGTGACGGCGGCGATCATCTTCGGGTTACTGCCGGCAGGGCAGGCCATGGGCAGCGCTCCGCTGGTCGGAAAGGCGAAGGCGAAGGGATACCCCGCCAAGAACTGCCAGTACTGTCACGTGTCGGCCGTGCCGAAGAAGGACTCGTTCAAGCCGGACGACCTGAACGACCGCGGCAAGTGGCTGATGGCGGAGAAGGACAAGCAGAAGGTCAAGGAGATCGACGTCGAGTGGCTCAAGGATTACCCGGGCGGCAAGGAGCAGAAGTGAGAGGACGCCGCCTGGCGGCGGCGCTCGCACCGCTCCTCATTCCGGCCGTGGCCATGGCGGCCGTGGACGGGGTGCCGCTGCCGCGCGGCTGGATCGGGACGACCACCGACTGGGTGCGCGGCTTCGGGATCGCCTTCGTGCTCCTGGACCTGGCGCTTCTCGCGCTTGCATGGCGGAATCTCCGACGTTTCGGGCTGACCACGTCCGTCCGCGGCGGGCTCTTCGTGGCCGTGGCCCTCGTTCCCGTCATGGTGGCGTTCCTGTCGTTCGCGTATGGCCTCGAGCAGTCCACCACTGTGAGCGCGTGCGGCTCCTGCCATGTGATGACGCCGTTCGTCGCCGACCTCCAGGACGTCAAGAGCGAGACTTTGGCCGCCACGCACTTCAAGAACCGGTACATTCTCGACCACCAGTGTTACACCTGCCATTCCAATTATGGCCTGGCGGGCACGCTGCGGGCCAAGTTCGAGGGCCTCGGTCACGTGTGGCGGTACACGACAGGGACCTACGACCTTCCGATCAAGATCGCGAGCCCGTATCCCAATGTTCGCTGCCTCGGCTGTCACGGCGCCTCCCAGAAGTTCCTGGGCTCGGCGGGTCACCCCAAAGAAGAGATGCCGAACCTCATGGCCGGCGCGACGTCGTGCCTGGACTGCCACGGGCCCGCGCACCCCGCGCAGCAGAAGGCGGCCCTGCGATGACCGAGGAACCGGCGCGCGTGCGGGGGCTTCGGATCGCCCTCGTCGTCACCGCGCTGTTCGACGTCCTCGCCCTGGTGCTCTTCCTGCGCGCCACGCCCATCGTCTTCACGGTCTTCATGTTCGTCGGACAGCCGCTGTTCGCCGTGGCGATGATCCTGCTGCTGGGAGCGGTGCTGGCCGATCTCCGGGCAAAGCAGCTACTGTGAGAGGCTGAGCCGAAAATGAGGCAAATGCCTCATGCAGATCATCAGGCGGGTTCTCTAGACTCCTAGGCGCCAATCGGACGCGTTTGGTAGCTCTTCTCCGACAGGAGCGCCGAATGGGCCAGTCGCATCGGTTGTGGTGGTGGGGCGTGGGCAGTCTCGTCGTGCTGGCGGGGCTCCTGTCCTGCTCCTCTGCGACTAGGCCGGCGGGCACGGCCCCTCCGGCGACCGCGACTCCGCGCCCCGAGGATTACGTCGGGGCCGAGACCTGCAAGGGCTGCCACGTCGAGGCATACGAGAAGTTCGCCCACACCAAGATGGGCCGCCTCTTCCTGAACCATCCCCGGGACGCCAACGAGAAGAACGCCTGCGAGAACTGCCATGGGCCGGGCCGGGCTCACGTGGAGGCGGGTGGCGGCAAGGGCGTGGGCGGTCTGATCACGTTCGCCCGGAACGATCCCACTCCGGTCGAGCGGCGAAACCAAGTCTGCCTCGGCTGCCACACCAAGGGCAACCGCCTGTTCTGGAACGGCAGCGCGCACGACTCGCGCGAGGTGTCGTGCACGGGCTGCCACACGGTCATGACGGACATCACGCCCCGCGCCCAGCTCGCGAAGCCCACGGTGATGGAGACCTGCGGGTTCTGCCATCAGCGCCAACGTGCGCAGCAGTACCGCAACTCGCACATGCCGTTGCGCGAGGGCAAGATGACGTGCATCTCTTGCCATAATCCGCACGGCACGATCAACCACGCCCTGCTCCGGGAGCCGTCGCTCAACGACTCCTGCTTCACCTGCCACGCGGAGAAGCGCGGGCCGTTCCTGTGGGAGCACGCGCCCGTGACGGAGAGCTGCGCCAATTGCCACGATCCGCACGGCACGAACCACGAGCGGATGCTGAAGGCGGCGAAGCCCCGCCTATGCCAGCAGTGTCACGTGGAGACCCGTCATCCCACCCGGCCGTTCGGCCGCGACGCCACGTCGAACTTCAAGTACCTGGCGGGGCGGTCGTGCGTGAACTGCCACGTCAACATCCACGGATCCAACCATCCCTCGGGCTTTGCCTTCACCCGGTAGGGGGCTGCGATGAGCACGATCCGAGCGGCCGGCCCGATCGCGGCAGTGGTGCTGGTCGCCGTCGGGGTCCTGGCGTCGGCAAGCCCCGCGGGTGCCCAGCTGAAGCTCGGCGGGGTGAACGTGGAGGGTGAGGTGGAGGCCGGGGTCCTCGGATACATCGAGCGGCCGTCACCGAGCCGTCGCGCGAAGTTCGAGGAGTATCGCGACCTCTCGCCGGGGCTGTTCCTCGGGGAGCTCAACCTGCGCTTCTTCAGCGAGGACGAAAAGTACTTCGGCTACTTCGGGGGCTCGAAGTGGGGCCGAGAGGACCAGGAGTTCGTGCTCGGCGGCGGCCGGCTCGGCCTCTGGGAGTTCGGGTTCGGCTGGGATCAGACTCCGCACCTGCTATCGACGACGGCCCGGACCCGGGCGGTCGAGGTGAGCCGCGGCGAGTGGCGGCTGCCCGCGCGCCCGGACGCCACGACGATCTCTCCGGCCGAGGGCGCCCTCCACAACGCCGCACCCGAGCTCGACGAGGTGAGTGTGCGGTGGGACACCGCGCGGATGTTCCTCGTCGGGACGCCGACCCCAGATCTCGAGCTGCGCGCCGAGTACAAGCGCATCCACAAGGACGGCGACCGGCCGTTCGGTGTGGCCATGGGCAGCCCGGGCGGCGACTTCATCGAGGTGCTGGAGCCGATCGAGCAGACGATCCACGAACTCCGGCTGGGCGGCACCTTCGCTCGCGAATCGTGGCAGCTGCAGTTCGGCTACATGTTCTCGCTCTTCCAGAACTCGCAGGACCGAGTGATCGCCGACAACCCGCTGCGCTCGACCTTCGCGGCCTTCGCTGCCAACGCGACGGGCGGGAGCAGCGCCACCGCCTTCGGCCAATCATCACTCGCCCCCGACAACATGGCCCACACCTTCTACCTGGGCGGCGGCGTCGACCTGCCGTTCCGCACCCGGGCGACGGTGGCGGCCTCCTACAGCCTGAGGCTTCAGGACGCGGACTTCCTGCCGCACACGATCAACCCGAACATCCCGACGGCGACGCTGGCCCTGCCCCAGGACAGCCTGGAGGGGAGGGCCGGCATCACCACGGTGAACGTGAACCTCGTGAACCGCGCCATCCCCAGGACGACGCTCGGCCTGCGCTACCGATACTTCGACCACGACGAGATGACCGACCAGCTGGTGTTGCCGGCCCACGTCGTCAACGACAGCTCGCTCGTCAACGAGGCTCGCGAGACGTCGGCGTTCGGCTATTCGCGCCACAACCTCGACGCCGATGCGCGCTATCGGCCGTTCACCTTCCTGGCCGCCACCGTCGGGGGAGGCTGGGAGCACTGGAACCGCGATCCGGTTCACCGCGAGGTGCCCAAGAGCGACGAGTACTACGTCAAGCTGGCGGCCGACTGGACACCGGTCGACTGGTTCCTGGGCCGCGTGACGTACAAGCCGTCGTGGCGCCGGATCAACGAGTACAACACGTTCGCCCACATCGCCCACACCGTGATCGAGGACGAGCTGGCGCCGGCCGAGGCGGCCCAGAGCCAGTCCGTGCTGCTGCGCAAGTTCGACGAGGGCGAGCGCGACCGGCAGCAGGCGGAGATCACGCTGCAGTTCACGCCGTTCGAGACGCTGACGGTCGGGCTGAACGGCACGTGGCGGAACGACGACTACCTCGGCGGCCAGTTCGGGCTCCGCGAGGCCACGACGTGGTCGGCCGGCGTGGACGCCAGCTGGACGCCACGGGAGCGGGTGACGGTAGCCGGCAGCTACGTGTACGAGAGCATCTTCCAGAAGTGGAAGGGCCGGAACCGTGACGTGTCGGGGGGTGTCGTCTCCGATTTCGAGGACTGGAACTGGATCTCGGACGGTCTGGACCGCGTCCACACGCTGCAGATCGGCGCCCGGATCGCCCTGATCCCGAGGAAGCTCGACTGGTCGATCCTCGGCAGCCTGGCCTACGCGCTCGGCGAGGTCGACAACCGGAACGAGACCGCTCCGCTGACCCACCCGCCCACCTTCACCAGCACCGCCAACGCGACCGCGCGCCGTCAGCCGGCGTTCGAGGACATCCTGATCCATCTCGAGACCGGCCTGCGCTACTGGTTCACCAAGAACTGGGCGGCCGGGTTCAGCTACGCCTTCGAGACGTTCGACAAGAACGACTGGCGGACCGACGGGCTGAACCCCTTCGTCCCGGGGTCGAACTCGATCTATCTCGGCAACGAGCTGCGCAGCTACACCGCGCACATGGTGCGAGCGACCCTCCGCTACACGTTCAAGTAGCTCCGCCCTGCCGGCCGTCTGCCGACCTGGAAGATGAGATCGCTCGGTACGCCGCGCGCTTCGCCAGAGCGTCCTGCCTGAGGCCCTTCGCCTTCCGGAGTATCCGCAGCCTCATAGCCAGCTACCGAGGCGACAGAGGACAGCGTCCTTGACCTCTGCATGGACTGTGGCTCGAGTGTATCTCACGGCAAACAAATCGAAGACGGCGTCCACCGCAGACACCTGCCGAGGGACGACGAGTTCTGGTTGCGCCAAGTGGCAGGATTCTCAGAGGTTTTCATCGCTGGCTACGCCCCGCCAATCCGAGTTCTTCCGCCGGCCATCGTTGTGACAATGGCGCCCCGAACCGCCCGCGTGTTGGTGGTTCGACGATGCGCCGCAATGAACTCGCCGCTCGAAAGTATCGCGCGATACGCCGAACGTCTCATCCGCAGTGACCCTGTGTCCACGTGCGTAATCTGAATGGCCTTGCGCCATCTTGTGGTAATGGTCTCATCGACTGGATTGCGACCGCTCAGAGCATCGGGCTGTGCGAGTGCCCAAGCCTGCGGCCGAGTTCACATGACCATCATTCTCATCATCGGACTCTCGATCCTCTTGCTGGTCACGCCGGTCACCGGCGAGCCGGGCATCAGCCCCGAGATGGCCCGATCGATCGAAGTTCCGTCGTGGACGGAAGCATTCTCGCGACTGCCGGATGGCCCGACCGACGAACACGGGCGGAACGATCAATGGACGGACGATCCGGCGCTGGCGCGTGCATTTGCGCTGACTCATGAAACGCCTCCGGCCGGGCCGAACTGGACGGGACTGGCTCGCGATACGGCCTTTCTCCTCGGGTATCAGATCGTCGCAACCGGGATCATCTTCCTCTTACCTGAGGACCTGTCGCAGTGGTCGGACAAGGCGAAGCGCGAGGCGGGCTCGCGCTGGGTCCAAAACGTGCAGGATCCCACCATTGATAAGGACGGGCCGGTGGTCAATTACGTTTTCCATCCATACTTCGGGGCCACCTACTACATTCGCGCCCGGGAACGCGGTTTCGATGGATTGTCTTCCTTCGCGTACTCCGCGCTGGCCTCGGCGCTCTACGAGTTCGGTGTCGAAGCGCTCTTCGAGAAGCCATCCATCCAGGACCTCGTCGTCACGCCGGTCGGCGGCGCCGTCCTCGGGGCCTTCGTCTTCGAGCCTATCCGGCGCCGGATCAGGGCCAAGTCGGAACTAGCCTGGTACGACCACGTCGGCCTGCTGGTCACCGACCCGATCGGCGCGTTCAACGGCATCTTCGAGCGACTGCTCGGCATCAAGTCAGAGATTCGGGTAAACGTGAAGCTGCCTCCGGTGGCGAGGTCGTCCGAGCGCTCGGGTGGCGCGCGCGAGCGTACCGTGGGGATCGAGTTCTCGGTGCCGTGGGAATGAGATGCCGTCAACGCTGTACGACCCAAGTCTCATTGCTTGACCGCTGCCGCGCCCAGAGTCTCTGACACAGGAGCCGGCCTGGTAAAGGTTGTAGTATGCCTCGCGAACCGGCGCCGTGAACCGACGAGGAGGCCGACCGTGGACGACGACACATACGAACCCGAACCCCGACCTCGGGGCGCGCTCGTCCTGATCCTGATCTACCTGGTCATTCTCGCGGCGTTCTGGATCAACACCTATCTCCGTCTCTGGAGGAGTTGATCCATGGCGACGCGGCCCCCCTCGACGGTGCACCTCTGGGAGCTCGCCTGGATCTTGCCGAGCATCGCCATTCCGGTCGGCATGCTGGCCGCCCTCGCGGTGACCGCGTTCGGCGCCGGCATCAACCTCGCGGGCGATCAGGGTCGGGTCGATCCGGCGAAAGTTGCCGAGCACGCGCTCTTCAAGGAGCCCGGCGTGGTCCAGACCGCGCCAGGGCAGTACGAGGTCCGGCTGACGGCTCAGATCTGGGCGTTCGCGCCCAACGAGATTCGCGTGCCGGCCGGCTCCACGGTCCACTTCTGGGCGACCAGCAAGGACGTGATCCACGGCCTCCTGGTTCCCCGTCACAACATCAACGTGATGCTCCTGCCCGGGCAGATCGCCCACGCCCAGGCTCGCTTCGACACGCCGGGCGAGTACCCCATCATCTGCCACGAGTACTGCGGCATCGCGCACCACACCATGGCCGGCACGATCGTCGTGGAGGCGAAGCCATGACCCAGACCGAGGGGCGACTCGCCGCCGCGAACCTCGTCGTGGCCCTGGTCGCCCTGTTCGGCGGGGTGGCGACCGGGCTCTTCCAGGCGCTGGAGTACGCGGGCGTCGACATCTACCCCTCGCTGGCGCCCCTGATCCGCTCCCACTACCACAGTCTCTCGATCCACGGCGTCCTCAACGCGCTCGTGTTCACCACCTTCTTCATCTGCGGATTCCTCCCGTTCATCTTCAGCCGTTCGCTGGGAGCGCCGCTGGCGAGTGGCCGACTGGGCTGGGTGACCTTCTGGATCATGGCGGCCGGTCTCGTGGTGGCGTCGATTCCTCTCGTCGGCAACGCCGCGACCGTGATGTTCACCTTCTATCCGCCGCTCAAGGCTCACTGGGCCTTCTACGTCGGTCTCACGCTGGTGGTGGCCGGAACCTGGCTGGTCACGCTGAATCTGTTCCTCACCTGGCGCGGCTGGCGCGCGCGGCATCCCGGGGATCGCACGCCGCTGGCGGCGTTCATGTCGCTCGTCACGTTCGCGATGTGGACCATCGCCTCGCTGGGCCTGGCGGCCGAGATGCTGTTCCTCGTCATCCCGTGGTCGGTCGGGCTGATGGCCGGGACCGACGCGCTGCTCGCGCGGACGCTCTTCTGGTTCACCGGCCACCCGATCGTCTACTTCTGGCTCCTGCCCGCGTACATCTCGTGGTACACGCTCGTACCCCGGCAAGCCGGCGGCAAGCTCTTCAGCGACCCGATGGCGCGGACCTCGTTCATCCTGTTCCTGGTTCTCTCCACGCCGATCGGCATCCATCATCAGTACACCGACCCCGGCATCCACCAGGGGTGGAAGCTGCTTCACGGCCTTCTCACATTCGCCGTCTTCTTCCCGAGCCTGCTCACCTTCTTCAACGTCGTGGCCTCGCTCGAGACCGGGGGCCGGGCGCGCGGCGGCACGGGCTGGATCGGCTGGTTCGCGCGACTTCCGTGGGCCGACCCCTCGCTGGCCGCGCAGGTGCTCGCGATGGTGCTCTTCGCGTTCGGCGGGATCGGTGGCCTGATCAACGCGTCGTTCAACGTGAACATGGTCGTGCACAACACGGCCTACATCGTCGGCCACCTGCATCTGACGGTCGGCTCGGCGGTCACCCTCACGTTCATGGGGATCACCTACTGGCTGGTGCCGCACCTCGCCGGGCGGGCGCTCTGGAGCGGGCGGCTCGCCCAGGTCCAGGTCTGGCTGTGGTTCCTGGGAGTCCTGATCTTCTCGCCCACGCTCCACGAGCTCGGGCTCCGCGGCATGCCGCGCCGGACGATGATCGGCCACGCCTCGTATCTGCAGGCCGAGTGGAAGACGCTCCTGCCTCTGGTCGGGATCGGAGGAGCGCTCATGTTCGTGAGCGCGATGGTCTACTTCCTGAACATGGCGCTCACGGCGTCCGTCTCGCGCCGAGCCCCGCAGCCGGCCCCCGGGTTCGCCGAGGCGCTGTCAGGGCCGGATCACGTGCCCGCGTTCATGGATCGCTGGCGGCCCTGGCTGACACTGGCGGCGATCCTGATCGTGATCGCCTACGGGCCGATGCTGGTCCGGCTGGTGGCCACGACGCCCCTCACCACACCCGGCTTCCGGGTCTGGTGACCGACGGCCGCGCTCACTCCCGGCGGCTCGCAGCCTCGAGCTGGACGCGCGCCTCGGTCTATCGGAATGGAGCCAGATCGTCGTCCGTCGAAGTCGGCGCCGCCGCGGCGGCGGCGGTTGACGTCGAGAGCCAAGTAGTCGGCCGGCGCGGCAACAGCCTCAACCCGCCGCGCTCCGCCATGAAGCGGTCGAGTTCGATCGCCTCGCGGCGGCGCTCTGTCATGTCGACGACCTTCGGCCCGTGCTTTGCGATGTTCCTGGCCATGTATTGAGCGTACACCCGTCCCGCTCTGCCGGCATGGAGGCGCACCAGGCGTCCGACCTGTCAGGGGCCCGTCACTCCGAGGACTTGCACGTCGAAATGAAGGGTCTGGCCGGCCAACGGATGGTTGAGGTCGAGGACGACGCTCTTCTCGCGGATCTCCTTCACCCGGACCGGGCGCTCGCCCTGCGGCCCCTTGGCGATCAGAGCGGTTCCGACCACGAGCGCATCGCTGGGCAGCGACTCCTTGGGAACCTCGGCGATGGCCTGCGGGTCGATCGCGCCAAAACCGTCTTCGGGCGCGACTGTCACCGCCTTGCGATCACCAGCCTTGAGCCCGACCAGCGCCTGCTCGAGCCCGGGCGGGATTTCGTGCCGTCCGTGGACATAACGCAGGGGCGTCTGCCCGCGATTCGAGCTGAGGAGAGCGCCCGTACCATCCGTGAGGGTGTACTCCAGCTCGACCGTGGAGCCGCTCCGGATGCCCGCCACGCTGTTGTCGGGCTCCGGCGATGGCTTCGGCTCCTTCGTGGCTTGCGACGCATGTCCGTGGCCAAGGGCGATGGTGAGGGATAGGGCCAGCGTGAGCGGGAGGAGGGCGACGGAATGCAAGGCCATCATGAGGGAGACTCTATACCCGCTCGCCACTGCCGTCCGCGGGATGCTCGCCTGGCGGGGAGAGACCCCCGCCAGGCGATGAATGTCACTGCAGGTCAATCGCCCTGCACCTGGAGGAGTGGGCCCTCCAGGTCGGGGAAGTTTCTCGTGTTCAACACCTGAATCCCAGCTTCGTGGTCACCGTCGAACGGCGTGACGTTGTTCGGGCATCCGGCGGCGGCGGCGTCCGCGGGATCACTGAACCACATCCCCAGGTGATACATGTGTACCGGGGCGGTTCCCGGATTCGTCAGCGCATCGATGCCGGGGTCCGTCTGGGGCGCGGCGACGCTGCCAGGCGCGAGCACGTGGGTCTCGATGCTGAAGATCCCCAGGAACTGATGAACGCCTGTCCCGTCCGCGCCGGTATGGATGTCACCCTGGTACCACGCCATCCCGAACGGCGATGTCGGAACCTGGAGAGCGAAGATCGTGAAATCGGCGTTCGGCGCGAGCCCTTTCACCTGCACCTGCATCCGCTGATTCACGCCGACGGTCGTGATGTTCACGTGTGCGGTGGCGTCCGGCAGGCACGATGCGGCCCCGGCCGAGACCAGCATGTCGAACGAGACCTTGTCGGTCTCTGCGGCCGCCACGGCTGGCAGGCATCCGAGAACGGTTGCGACAAGGGTGAGGTACCACGCTGCCCTCTTGGGCGAGTATGCGTCCATAGTGAGAGATTTTCCTCCTCTGAGTTTCACGCTCTGGTGACTCCGGTTGATGTCTCGCGACGCCGGCGCCTCCCCTCGCTGGCCGAAGGCGCACACAGAGCGCGAAGCGTGCCAGGAGCCGCTCGATCGGTGTCCCTCGCGTTTTTCGGCATTTGCACGCGACGAACGATGGCGGGTATCACAGCGGACGGTTATTTCGCCCGCGCACTGCAGGCACTTTGCCCGAACGCTCCAGCGCTGCTACTGACTGCGGACGCACGATGCGTCCGTACTGCGATGACCCGGCGCGGGAGGAGGCCCAGGGAGCCGTCGGCCGCGCCGGGTCGTGTTCAGCACTTCGGGGCTTCGCGCAGCTTCGCCTCGACGTAATCGCCGGGCTTCATGTCCTTGGTCGTCTCGCGGTTCGCCTGGAACTCGTGCGTGTCGCCCTTCTGATCCCGGATCGTCACCTTGTTGGTGCTGGCGTCGACCCGCACGACCTGCCCCTCGACCGTCTGCGGCGCCCGCGTCTTGCAGTCGGCCTTGGGCTGTTGTCCGAACGCGAGCCCGGTCGACAGCGCGATCGTCACGACCGCGCCCGAGATGGTCAGCCATCGATTCATCGATTGCTCCTTACCGGTTGTGCTTCGTGATGTCGTAGATCGCGCCGGCGGCGGCGCCCACGCCCGTGCCGATCAGCGCGCCCTTGCCGGCGCCGTAACCGGTGCCGGCGCCGACGGCCGCACCCGTTCCCGCTCCGACCGCGGCGCCGCCCACCGTGCCGCACGCCGTGAGAGCAAGCATCGACAGACCCATGACTCCACTGAGTAGACGAGTTCTCATGATGTGAGCCGCCTCCTTCTCGGCCATGGGTCGGTGCAAGGCCGACGCCAGCGAAGGACGATCGAGGGCTTCAGGCTCCGAGATAGGCGCGGCGCACGTGGTCGTCGGACAGGAGATTGCTGGCCGCGCCGCTCAGCACGATGCGCCCGTTTTCCATCACGTAGCCGCGGTCGGCCATCTGCAGTGCCAGGTATGCGTTCTGCTCGACCATCAGCACGGTCGTGCCCTGGCGGCGGATGTCGGCAATGATGCCGAATGTGGTCTCGACGACCGTGGGAGCCAGGCCCAGCGAGGGCTCGTCGAACAGGATCAGGCGCGGCCGGGCCATCAGCGCGCGGCCGATGGCCAGCATCTGCTGCTCGCCACCGGACAGCGTCCCCGCGGGTTGCCGTCGGCGCTCGCCCAGGATGGGAAAGTGGGTGCACACACGGTCCATGTCGGCGGCGATCGCGCCGCGGTCCCGCCGGACGTAGGCGCCCATCGCCAGGTTCTCCTCCACGGTCAGGTAAGGGAAGACGCGGCGTCCTTCGGGGCAGTGGGCGATGCCCGCGGCGAGGATCTCGGCGGGCGGCAGCCCGGCGATCGGGCGGCCGTCGAGGACGATGCGTCCGCCGGTCGGACGCACGAGACCCGAGATGGCGCGCAGCGTGGATGATTTGCCGGCGCCGTTGGCTCCGAGCAGGCACACCAGCTCGCCCGCCCGGACCTCGAGATCGACGCCGCGCAGCGCCTCGATCGGCCCGTAGGCCGCGCGCAGCGCGTGCAGCTCAAGCACGGCGCCCGCCCAGATAGGCCCGGATCACGTCGGGGTGCGCCTGCATCGTCGCCGGCGGGCCCTCGGCGATGACGCGGCCGTGGTTGAGCACGATCACCGTGTCCGAGATGCCCATGACCAGGCGCATGTCGTGCTCGACGAGCAGGACCGTGAGCCCTTGCTCGCGCAAGCGCCGGATCAGCTCGACGAGCCGCTCCTTCTCCGCGCCCGTCATGCCCGCGCCGGGCTCGTCGAGCAGCAGCAGCCGGGGCCGGGCGGCCAGCGCCACCGCCAGCTCGACGAGCCGCTGCTCGCCATACGGCAAACTGCCGGCGGTCACCGCCCGACGATGCTGGAGCCCTACGAACTCGACGATGTCCGCGGCCTCCGCGCGCAGGCGGGACTCCTCGGCCCATACCCTCGGGCGCGATGCCACGATGGCAGCGAAGCCCGCCGACCCGGCCAGGTGCAGGCCGACCATCACGTTGTCGGCGACGGTCAGCGCGGGGAACACGCTGGTCTTCTGAAACGTCCGCACCACGCCGCGCGCGGCGATGTCGCACGCCCGCCGGCCCAGCAGCGACGCGTCGCCGAAGGTCACGCGTCCCCGCCGCGGCCGGAGGAACCCGGTGATCGCGTTGAACGCCGTCGTCTTCCCGGCGCCGTTGGGCCCGATGAGGCTCGTGATCGTTCCAGGCCTCACGGTGAACGAGACGTCCGCGAGCGCGGCCACCCCACCGAAATCCGCCGAGAGGTTCTCGACCTGCAGGGCGGGCCCCGGGCTGCCGTCCGCGCGGCGCTGCTGGGCTGGCCCCTCCGCCGGGAGTCCTCGCGGAGGACCCTCGTCGCGCGTGCCGACGGCGACGCCTCCTCCGACGATCCCGCGCGGAAGGAAGAACACGAGCAGCACGAGCAGGACGCCGTAGGCCAGCATCTGCCACTGCCAGGCCACGGCTTCTCGCAGGGCTTCCGGCAAGACCGTGAAGACCAGGGCGCCGACGACGGGCCCGGCGAGCGTGCCCTTGCCGCCGGCGACGACCATGATGACCATCGTCACGGTGTAGTTGAACAGGAAGACCTCGGGGCTGACGAAGCGGGTGTAGTGGGCGTACAGGCTGCCGGCCACCCCCGCCAGCGCGGCGCTCACCACGGCGGCGAGCACCAGCGTCCGCGTGGGATCGATGCCGACCGACTCCGCCAGCGGCTCGTTCTCGCGCAGCGCCAGGAACGCCCGTCCCACACGCGAGCGCACCAGGCGGCGACACAGCAGGTAGGCGCCGGCGGCGCCGACCAGGACCAGATAGTAGTAGGCGGTCTTCGTGCGGAAGCTGACGCCGGCCAGCGACGGCGCCGGTACCCCCGGCAGGCCGAGCGGCCCGTTCGTCAGCTCCATCCAGTTGACGCTGACCAGCGCGATCACCCCGGCGAAGCTGATCGTCACCAGCACGAAGTAGGCGCCGCGCACCTTGAGCGCGAGGCGGCCGATCGCCCACCCGGCCAGGCCGGCCGCCACGGCGGCGGCCGGCAGGCCGAGCCAGAACGGCCACTCCAGGCGCAGGGCGAGCAGGGCCGACGTGTAGGCGCCGATGCCGAAGAACGCGGCGTGGCCGAGGGAGAGCTGCCCGGTGTAGCCGAGCAGCAGGTTGAGGCTCAGGGCCAGGATCGTGAAGATCCCGGCCATGATCGCCACGTGCAGGTGATAGGCGCTCGTCAGCCAGAGCGGCAGCGCCAGGAGCGCCACCCCCACCAGCGCCCCGAGCGTGCGTCTCACCCGATCCGTTCGGCGCGCGTGAAGAGTCCCGAGGGACGGAAGAGCAGCACCAGGATGATGATCACGAACCCGACGGCGTCGCGGTAGCCGGACGACACGTAGCCCGCGCCCAGCTCCTCGGCGATCCCGAGCAGCAGGCCACCCAGCGTCGCGCCGGGAAGGTTGCCCAGACCGCCCAGGATCACGACGGAGAAGGCCTTCAGCGACGCCAGGTCGCCCATGGAGGGGTAGGCGAGGAAGATCGGCCCGAGCAGCGCGCCGGCGGCAGCCGCCAGCGCCGAGCCGAACGCGAAGGTGGCGGTGTGGATGCGGTCGATCCTCACGCCCATGAGGGCGGCCGTCTCCCGGTCCTGGAAGGTGGCCCGCATGGCCCGTCCCAGCCGCGTCCGCTGGATGAGCAGCCACGCCGCGACGATGAGGACGAGCGCGGTGGCCATCACGAACAGCCGTAGCGGCGCGATCCCGACCGGGCCCAGCGTGAGCGGCGCGGTCGGAAACGGATGCGGGATCGACTTCGCCACGCCGCCCCACGCCAGCAGCTCGCCGTTCTGCAGCGCGATCCACAGGCCGATCATCACCAGCATCGTGGTGTCGATCGACTCGCCCCGCAGCGGCCGCAGCAGCAGGCGCTCGCACGCCGCGCCCACCACGGCGCCCAGCGCGATGGCGAGCGCCACGGCCGCGAAGAAGTTGAGGCCGCCCAGCGCGAGCGCGGCGAACGTGGCATAGGCGCCCAGCGTGTAGAGCTCGCCGTGCGCGAAGTTCACGAGGTTCATCAGCCCGAAGATCAGGGTGAGGCCGATGCCGAGCAGCGCGTAGGTGCCGCCCAGCACCAGGCCATTCACCAGGTGCTGCAGAAGGGCGTCCAACTACTTCTTGGCGAGGAAGTCCGGGAGCGCGACCTTGCCGTCCTTGATCTGGACGACGAAGATCGACGGCTTGCTCTGTCCGCTTTCCTTGCCGGCCGGTCCATCCTTCTCGAACTTGATCGGTCCGTTCACCCCGGTGAAAGATACCTTCCACAGCGCCGCCTGGATCGCCTTCGGCTCGTCCTTGCCGGCGATCTTGACGGCCTCGGCGATCGTGGCGATGCCGTCGTGGCCGCGGAAGCCCTCGGTCAGCCCCTCGAACGGATGACCCCGCTTGGTCCACTCGTCCACGAAGGCCTTGGCCAGCTTGCCGTCCGGCATCGCCTCCGGGAACCACGGCATGAAGAACACGATGTGGTAGCTCCCCTCGGCGGCGGGGCCGGCCTGCTTGATGAGCTGGCTGGGCGACGACGAGCCGCCGGTCGTGATGATCTTGCGGGTCAGCCGCTGCTCCTGCGACTGCTTGAGCACCAGCGTGATCTGCTCGACGGCGGTGGTCAGGAACAGCGTGTCGCCGCCGCCGCCCTTGATCTTCGTGATCTGGGCGTTCATGTCCGTGTCCTTCTGGTCCATGAACTCGGCGGCCCCGACCGCGGCCCCCTTCTTCTTCAGCATGTCCCCGAACGCCGTCACCGCGCCGCGGCCCCAGTCGGTGTTGACGGCCAGGAAGTCGGCGCGCTTCACGGCGAGCTTGTCGAGGTACTGCTCGAGGCCGAGCGCCTCCATCTCGCTGGGCGGGCTGATGCGGAAGATCCACGGGTTGCCGCGCTTGGTGATGGTGGAGGCGCTGGACGTCTCCACGACCATCGGCACCCCGTACTCCTCGAGCTTCGGCATCGCGGCCAGGGTCATCGAGGACCCCCAGGCACCCATGATGGCCGGGACCTTGTCGCGGACGATCAGCTTCTCGGCCGCGCTGGCCGCCTCCTTGGGGTCCGACTTGTTGTCCTCGATCACCAGCTCGACCTTGCGCCCGCTGACGCCGCCCCTGGCGTTGATCCAGTCCCGCGCGATCTCGGCGCCCATGCGGACGTAGTTCCCGGAGGCGGCCACCGGCCCCGACAGCGGCTCGATGACGCCGATTCTGATGGGGGCCTGGGCGAAACCCGCCGGCGCCACTAGCGCCCCGACGGACAGCGAGACGAGCAGCATCCATGACCAGCGCTTCAGCATGACCTGACCTCCATCGCACGAATTGCTCAGCCCGCGAACAGGGCGGTTGGGCACCGAGATAATAACAGGCGGCAAGCCCTTTGCACCGTCATCGCCCGGACACGTGCGAAGACAAGAGGAGGTACGCATGTCGCGTGGAAAGAGCAAGGCCTACAAGGAGCAATCGTTCGACAACCTGCGCGGTCTCGACGGGATTTCGGACGACCAGATCGCCGAGCACCTCAAGCTCTACGCGGGCTACGTGAAGCAGGTGAACGCCCTCAACGAGGAGCTGGCCGGGCTGCTGGCGAAGGGCAAGGCCTCCGGCAAGGACCCGGCGTTCGCGGAGCTGACGCGGCGGCTGGGCTTTGAGTACAACGGCATGATCCTGCACGAGTACTACTTCTCGAACCTGCGCCGGGCCGGCGAGCCCATCCCCCCGGCCGGCTCGGGGCTGACCCAGGCGCTCACCGAGGCGTTCGGGTCGGTGGAGGCCTGGAAGACCGACTTCCAGGCGATGGGCGACATGCGCGGCATCGGCTGGGTCATCCTTTTCGAGGATCCGGCCACCGACCGCGTCACCAATCACTGGATCACGCTCCACCAGGACGGCGTGCCCGCCGGGTTCAAGCCGCTCCTCGTCATGGACGTGTGGGAACATGCGTTCATGCGTGACTACAAGGCGACCGAAAAGGCCAAGTACGTCGAGGCGTTCTTCCGAAACATCGACTGGCAGGCCGTGGAGCGCCGCCTCCGCGAGCAAGCCGCCGTGCGGCCGGCGGCGTAGGGTGCCGCCCGCCGGGCGCGCCCTCGTCCTGGTCGTGCTGGTCCTGGTGACGGCCGGCTGCTCCCTGGCAGGGCGCACCCTGAGCGGATACGTCGACGACACGCTCGTCAAGGGCGCCGTCAAGCGGCGTCTGGACGACGAGCGCGTCGCCGGCATCCGCGGTGTGCACGTCGACACCTTCGGTGGCACGGTCTATCTCAGCGGCGCCGTCGAGACCGCGCTGGAAAAGTCCGACGCCGAGATCGCGGTCTGGCGCGTGGAGGGCGTCCAGCAGGTCGTCAACGACCTCGTCGTCACCAAGCCGACCGCGGTGCCGGTGGTCCTGAGGGTGACGCCGGTGCTTGCCGCGGGGCTTCCCGGCGTGGCCCGGGTGGACCCCGGCCCGCCGGGCCGACCCGACCTGGCCTACGACGCGGCCGGCCGTGTCGTCGCGAGCATCTACACATTCGACTGGCGCGACGTCGTCGACACGGGGCTCAAGACGCTGCCGGCGGCGGGCAGCCCCATCAGCCGGGTCTCGACCGTCGCGCTGCCGGAGCGTCCCGATCGGCCGGGGCCGCACTACGCCGTGATCCTCTGGCACGTCGGCGAGTCGGGGTCCGCCGCGCGCCGGTGAGCCGGGCCGCCGGCTCGCTATACTGAGGACGATGCGCGCGACGCTGGCCGCCGTGCTGCTCGTGACCCTGATGGGCGCGACCGATCTCTCCGCGCGGGAGCCGCAGCGCGCTCCCGAGGAGGCGCGGGCGCGCGTGCAGCATCATCTGCAGGAAGTGGATCAGCTCACCACCTACTTCGAGGGCGTGATGGGCCGGGAGTGTCCGCGCTTCGGGACGCCCGCCGAGTGGCGCGAGTACCTGGACGGGGAGGTCGAACGAGTCGTGCTCCTGCTGGCGCACCTGGAGCAGGCCTGGATCGAGGCCAAGAGCACCGGGGATGACGACGTCCGGCGCACCGCCAAGGCTCCCCGCCGGCGGGCGGAGCAGGCGCGAGCGCTGCTCGACAAGCTCTCCGGCTGCGCCAGCGGCAACGGCGCCAAGATCTCCCAGAACGACCTGTGGCGCCGCATCGAGCGCGAGGTGCCTCAGCGCCAGGCGGAGATCGCCCTGCCCTCCGAGACCGGCCGGTAGACGGCGCCGGACGGGTGGGGTATGGTCCCCGCCATGGCCAAATCTCCGTTCTCTCTCGAAGGCAAGACGGCGATCGTCACCGGCGGGGGTACCGGCATCGGCAAGTCCATCGCCATCGAGTTCGCCCGCGCGGGTGCCGACGTCGCCATCTGCAGCCGCAAGCTGGAGCACCTCGAGCCCGTGGCCAAGGCGATCAAGGACCTCGGCCGCAAGACCTTCGCGGTCGCCGTCGACGTCCGCCAGGAGGAGCAGGTCAAGGGCGTGGTCGAGCGGGCGGTGGCCGAGTGGGGCCGGCTCGACGTCATGGTCAACAACGCCGGCGCCTCCTTCCGCGCCAAGCCCGAGGACATCTCGGTCAACGGCTGGAACACGGTCATCCAGATCAACCTCAACGGCGTGTTCCTCGGCTGCAAGTGGGCGGGCAAGCAGATGATGTCGCAGAAGACCGGCGGCGTCATCGTGAACATCTCCTCGATCGCCGGCGTCTACGGCTCGACGATGATGTCGCACTACGGCGCCGCCAAGTCGGCCGTGATCACGCTGACCCGCGAGCTCGGCACCGCGTGGGGGCGCTCGGGCGTGCGCGTGAACTGCATCGCGCCGGGCCCGGTCGAGACCGAGGGCTACCTGGACGTGCTCAAGCAGGCCGGCCCCGACGGCAAGAAGACGTACGACCGGGTGGCCTCGCGGGTCGGCATGGGGCGCTGGGGCAAGGTGGAGGAGATCGCCTGGCCCTGCGTCTTCCTGGCCTCGGACGCCTCCTCGTGGATGACGGGCGAGACGATCGTCATCGACGGCGGCCCGTCGCCGCGGGAGATGGACGAGGGAGGCTAGACGGGCGGGGGGACCTTGGGTACTATCAACGCTTGCGTCGCCACGCGGTGACCGTAGCTCAATTGGTCAGAGCACTGGACTGTGGCTCCAGGGGTTGGGGGTTCGATTCCCCTCGGTCACCCCAACCAGAACACGGAGGCTCGTGGCGGGCGCCCGTAGCTCAGGTGGATAGAGCGTTGGCCTCCGAAGCCAAAGGCCAGAGGTTCGAATCCTCTCGGGCGCACCACTGCTCGGATCGGCAGGTGCTGGGCCGTTAGCTCAGTTGGTAGAGCAGCTGACTCTTAATCAGCGGGTCCAAGGTTCGAGTCCTTGACGGCCCACCAATCGAATCGGCCACTCCCGGACAGCGGGGGTGGCCGATTTGCTTTCTACAGCTTCATGCGTTGACGCTTGCGCTGATTTCTTCGACGGCGGGTTTGCTGCTGGTGAGCCCTTCGAGGCGGGTGACCGCCGAGCGAAGGCGCTCGGGTGCGAGGTGCGCGTAGCGCATGGTCATGGCGAGCGAGCTATGACCCAGCAGCTCCTGTAGCTCCTTTAGGCTCACACCCCGCATGACTGCCCAGGACGCGAACGTGTGCCTGAGCGTGTGGAAATTCACGTCATCGAGCTTCGCGTTTGCGACTGCGTTCTCGTAAGCCTTCCGGACGCTCTTCGTTCGGAAGACGCGCCCCGACGCCTTGGGGTTAAGGGTTACCAGCGCATCGTAGGACTCCGCGTTGAGCGGCACCTCGCGACGCCGGCCGCTTTTCGTCAGCTCCAGCCGGATGACACCCCGACTGAGGTCCACCCGTTCCCACGTGAGCCCCAGCAGCTCGCCGAGCCACAGGCCGGTGTTCAGCGCGACGATCACCACAGCGCGCAGTTCCTTGTTCCTCGACTTGGCGGCCGCGTCGAGCAGCCGCGTGATTTCCTCCTCGGTCAGCCAGCGCAGCCTGCCCTGCGGCTCCTTCTCGAGCCGGATGCGGGGCACGTTGTCGATGGCCTCCCACTCATCATGAGCCAGCCGGAGTAGGTGGCGGAGCAGCGCGAGCGGGCGGTTGACGGCAGCTGCGGTCAGCCGCCGCTCGATGGCGACCTCGCCCTCGCCGATCTTCCGCACGGCGGCCAGCCGCTTGGCCTTGTAAGCACTGATACGGCTGGCCGTCATGTCGGCCAGCGGAGTCTCCCCGCCGAACTCGGCCTTCAGCAGGTCGAGCTGGCGCCGATCCGGTTCGAGGGTCCGCTTCCGCGCCTTGGTGGCCAGGTAACGGTCAGCCGCCCGCGCCAGCGTGATGCCGGGGCCCTTCGGTTTCACGGGCTCGATCTGTAGCAGCGCCTTGGCCAGCTCGGCCTCGGCGTCGTCCTGGGTCCACTCGGCCTTGTACCGGCGGACCTGCTTCCCGTTGATCTGGGCCGTGAAGCCCCAGGCCTTGTCCGGCTTTCGGAGATCCGTTCCGCGATGCCTTGGGCGAGCTCGGGCCCGATGCCCAGCTCGATGTCGGCTGCGCTCTTGTGCACGGAGCATTCGAGGTCACATATCGGACCGGGCACCCCGTTGATGTCACAGTCGCCGAAGGTCCGCGCGCGCTCGTGCAGTTCCTGATGCGCGTTCTGAAACACCTCCAGGCCCTGGCCACCGCGCCTGCGATCGATTACGACGCGTACTAGCGCGCTTCGAGCGCGCCGGGGGCGAGTCATGAACAAGGAACGGCAAATGGCATGAGGCTCACCCTCCAACAACTCGAAGCCCACCTCTGGGGGGCGGCGAACATCCTGCGCGGCAAGACCGCGGGGCAGGACTACAAGAACTACATCCTGTCGCTGATGTTCTGCAAGCGCCTTTGCGACCAGTGGGAGTGCGAGGCGGACGACACGATCGCCGAGCTGGAGCGCCAGCAGGGCCGCGCTTTCAGCGACAAAGAGAAGGCGGTCTTCCGCAAGCGTGGCGATCACCGCTTTCAGATCCCGGACGGCGCGCTGGGGCGACGTGAAGGCTGCCTCGACCAATCTGGGCGAAGTGCTCACCAAGGCGATGCGCGCGGTGGCGAATGCCAACGATGAGCTGCGCGGCGTCTTCACCGTGGACTGGAACCAGCCCGCGCCGGACGGATCCGGCAAGCCGCTCATCCCGAACGAGGTGGTCCACGCCCTCGTCCAGCACTTTGACGAGCACGACCTCTCCAACAAGAGCGTCCCACCCGACGTGCTGGGGCGGGCCTACGAGTACCTGATCAAGCAGTTCGCCGACGATGCGGGCGCTAAGGCGGGCGAGTTCTTCACGCCGCCGGAAGTCGTGGACACGTTGGTGCGCATCTTGGAGCCCCGCCCCCACGACACGGTCTACGACCCCACTGGCGGGTCGGGCGGGATGTTGGTGCACGCGGCTGATTTCCTGCGTGAGCAGGGCCACCACGCGACGAGCGCTCGCTACTTCGCCCAGGAGATGAACTGGGGCAACGCCGCCATCGGCAAAATCAACTCCGTCCTGCACGGGCTCGAGGCCGACATCAAGGCCGGCGCGAGCACGATCACCGACCCGCAGTTCCTCGAGGACGGCCGGGTGAGGCGCTTCTCACTCGTGCTCGCCAATTTCCCCTTCTCGGACGAGTTCTGGTGGCTGAAGCCGGAGCAGCAGACAGAACTATCTCGACCTGAACGACGTTGCCCTTCGGGCGCTGCCATCACGCAAAGTTCAGTTTCTAGCTCCGAGAAGAAACGACATTCTGCTGGAGCGATCGGGCGGAGGTCCGGGCCAACCGGTTGGGCGTGTGGGGTTTGTGACAGCAGACATGCCTGGCCACGCATTCTCGAACTTCCTGCACTTGCTACGGCCTGAGCCCAAGGAAGTCGACCCGCGCTTTCTCGGGTGGGTGCTCTACCAGGTGAACCGCACGGGGCGGGTGGTTCGCCTCGAGCAGCAGACGACGCAGATGCGGAACCTTCACTTTCGCGACTACCTCACCATGCCGCTCCCGGTGCTGAATCGCTTGTCGACAGTTTGACTGAAGACGCAGTGACCGGGAAACTCGGCAGTCCAGGCATGCGTGCATTGAGGGGGCCTGCTGAAGTGCACGAACGATTGGGTCGATTGCCAGTAGGGTGGTCCGTGGTGCGGCTCGGCGCTGCGTGCTTGCGGATCGTTGACGGAACCCATCAAGCGGTTGAGACAGCCAAAGAAGGCCTGCCATTTCTTTACGTTTCGTGCGTCCGGAGAGGTCGCATTTTCTGGGAGAAGGCTAGCCGAATCCACGAACGCACATACGAGCGAATCTCCAAAGGGCGTGAGCCCAGACGCGGAAGCGTCTTGTACACCGCCGTCGGTTCTTACGGGCACGCAGCTCTTGTGTCAACAGACAGGCCATTCAGCTTCCAGCGGCACATCGCGGTGCTGTACCCAAAGGAAGACCGCCTTCTCGGCGGCTACTTGGCACTCTGGATCAACAGCCAACGCGGGAAGCGCTGGTCAGACGTTCATGCAGTCGGCAACGCACAGAAGACCGTGACCCTCACCGAGCTTTCCAAGATGCTCGCGGCTTGCCCCCCCACATCGGTGCAGCGCGAGCTGGTCGAGATAGTGCGGGCCGCAGAGGCTGTGGTTGACACCCGCCTCGATCGTCTCGAGGCGCTGTCGGAGTTGAAGCACAGCCTCATGCACGATCTCCTGACCGGCCGCGTTCGCGTATTGGACGTCTCACAGGTGCGCACCTCATGAGCGAGTATGGCTACGTCGAGCAGCCCATCCTCGGCTGGCTCTGCGGCGAGCCGAAGGCGAAGTATGGCGCGCGCAGTCTCGGCTGGACCTACCGCGACGAGGCGGCGATGGCGCTCTATGAGCGGCAGCTCAAGGATCCATTGGTCGAGAGGCTGCTGGTCGCGGCGATCCTGCGCATCAACCCGACCGTGAAGAGCGAGGCGCAGGCGAAGCTCGCCGTCGCGGCGCTGCGCACGACGATGTCCCACCCGGACAAGATGAAGGCGAACCACCAGACCCTCGACCGGCTGCGGGACGGCGCGAAGGTGGTGCTCGAGCCGGGCGCGGACGCGACTACTGTCCACTTCATCGAGTTCGACCCGGCCCGGCAGGATCGGAACGATTTCACCGCGACCAACCAGTACCGCGTGCAGGGCGTGAAGCAGTGCCGGGAGGACACGGTACTGCTCGTGAACGGCATCCCACTCGTGATTGTCGAGTACAAGAGCTACGTCGCGAGCGCCAAGGACTGGCGCGAGGCGGTGCGTCAGCTCCATCGCTACCAGCGCCAGGCGCCGGCGGTGCTGACGCCGAACGTCTTCTGCGTGGCGGCCGACGAGGAGGAGTTCCGCTACGGCACGGTGCTCTTCCACGACGCGAGCAAGGACGACATCGAACGGCACCTGGACTCGTGGGGGAGGTGGCTGAGCCTCTACCCTGAGCGCCACGGCTACTGGAACGAGCCGGAGGCCGCCGATCCGGACGATCCGCTGGAGGCGTCGGTGCGGGGACTCCTGCGGCTCAAGCCGGTGCACCTGCTCGACTTCCTCAGGCACTTCGTGGTGTTCGAGACCAAGAAGGGCGCGACCACCAAGAAGATCGCACGCTATCAGCAGTTCGAGGCGGTGAACGAACTCGTAGACCGCACGGTGTCGCTTGTCGGTGATCCGGTTGACGCGCAGGACCGCACCGGCCTCATCTGGCACACCCAGGGCTCGGGCAAGTCGCTCACCATGATCTTCGCCGGCCAGAAGCTGCGCCGGCATCCGGCGCTGGACAATCCGACGGTGCTGATCGTGGTGGACCGGCGGGATCTCAAGACCCAGCTCTCGGACGACTTCGACGCCTGCGACTACCCGAACGTGGAGAAGGCGCTCGGCGTCGAGGACCTGAAGCGCAAGCTCCGCGCGGACTGGCGAGGCACGCTGGTGACGACCATCCAGGCGTTTCAGAACATGTGCGACCTCGAGTCGCTCACGCGCGACAACGTGATCAGCATGGTGGACGAATGCCACCGCTCGCAGAAGGGTGACGGCACGGAGAGTTTCGCGATGACCATGCGCGTGAAGCTTGCCAATGGCTTCCGTTACGGGTTCACCGGCACGCCGATCGACCGGACAATGCAGAATACGCATCGCGACTTCGGGCCGCTCAAGGACGGCGTGCAGGAGCGATACCTGAGCTACTACGGTATCCGGCGCGCGATCCGCGACGGGGCGACACTCGAGGTGCACTACATCCGGGACCGGGTTCCTTTCCAGGTGGACGAGGCGGCGCTCAACGTCGGCTTCGAACAGATGTGTGCCGAGATGGAACTGGAGGACGAGGAGGCCAAGGACTTCGTCCAGCGCCAGCGTGCTCAGTGGAAGGAGCTGGCACGGCACCCCGACCGCATCGAGATCGTACTCGACCGCATGCTCAAGCACTTCCTGGAACATCCCGACCCGAACGGCTTCAAGGCGCAGCTCGTCGCCGTGGACCGCAAGGCCTGCGCGCTCTCCAAGCAGGCGCTCGACCAGAAGCTCGCGGAGCGCGGTCTGCCGCTAGAGTGGTCCGACGTGATCATCTCCGCCGCCCAGAACAGCGAGCCCGAGGTCGAGCGCTTCGAGTACCCGAAGGCCAAGCAGGACGAGCTGATCGAGTATTTCAAGCTCACGCCGGCGGAGTGGGAGGCCTGGAACCGTGAGCGACACGGTGAGGATCGCGGCAAGTGGCGGCCGCCACTCAAGATGCTGATCGTCTGCGACCGCCTGCTCACCGGCTTCGATGCGCCGGTGGAGCAGGTGATGTACCTCGACAAGCCGTTGCGCGACCACAACCTGCTGCAGGCCATCGCCCGTACCAACCGGCCGCTGCCCGCGATGAACAAGCGTACCGGGCTCGTCGTCGACTACTTCGGCGTGTTCACCGATCTCGAGAAGGCCCTCAACTTCGACGAGAGCGTGCGGGAGGAATCGCTGATCGACTGGGATGCGCTGCGGGCGACGGTACCGGGCGAGGTTGCGCGCTGCATCGAGCTGTTCGATGGCATCGTCATCGCCGACACGCGGGAATGTCTGCTCTCGGCTCTTCGACGGCTGCGCGATCCCGAGGCCGCCAAGAGCTTCGAGCACAACTTTCGCAGCCTTGAGCGCCTCTGGGAGGCCGTGTCACCGGATCCTTGCCTGTACCCGCATCGCCACACGTACAACTGGTTGTGCGGGATCTACGTCGCCCATCGGCGCCGATAGCGCGGCAACCAGGCCACCTACGGCGAGCTGTCGGCCAAAACCCGCCAGCTCATTCAAGAGAACACGACGTTTCTGGATCTCGCGGAGTCGCTGCCGGTCTTCAAGATCGACAAGGACTACGTGAGCAAGCTCGACGGGCTCCCCTCGCCGGCCGACAAGGCGGCGGCGCTCGAGGCGCTCCTGACGGGCGAGCTGTCCGAGGACGATCCGAGCTTCATTTACCGGGAGCTTGGAGAGCGCCTTCAGCGCGTCAAGGAACGCAAGGATGCAGGCGACGAGACCGCCGCCCGGCGACTGCACGAGCTCCAGGAAATCGCGGCGGGGCTGGCCGCGACCAAGCAGGAGCCGGAGCGGCTCGGGCTGATGCAGCCAGGGGAGTACGGGCTGTTCACGGTCTTGCGTGCGCACGTCTCCGGCGGCACCGAAACCTACGTGGCCGACTGCGCGCGGCGCATGGTCGCGCACCTGCGGAGGAACGGGCTTCTTGCCCCGGGCTGGAGCAGCTCGATCGGCGGCCGGATGCGCGTCGAGCAATCGCTGCTGGCGGAGTCCTGGAATCAGCCGTACGAGCAACTCGGCTTCGATCGGGATGCCCTCGATCCGCCGTTCCTCAAACCGGCTGTCAATGAATTGGCCAAGGCTGATGGCGCAGGGTAACGCCATGCAGACGTCAACCAACACTGCATCCGCCTCGGAGAGCGCGTCGTTGACTACCGGCTTGTACGCTCCAATGCGGCGCGCAAGCTCCGCGTGCGGGTCGGGCCAGGCGGCGTTGAGGTCGTGCATCCGAGCAGCCGGAATGGAGATGAAGTATCCGAGTTCCTCGTCGCGAATGAACGGTGGGTCCTCGAGCAGTTGGAGCGCGCGGAACGCGTACGGTAGCTTTCGACGTCCGGTACGTCCGCCCGTTGGAGAGATCCTGTTACATGGCGAGCCGACTCGTGTCCGCATCGAGACGAGTTTGTCGCGCGCGACTGGCAACGTGGTGCGTGTCGTCGAGAAAGATGTCGTCGTATCGCGTGGACCGCTTTCGCGAACACCCGTCGCACGCAGTCTAGAGCGTGGCGACGGCGCGAGGCGCGCCAATCGATTCAGGCGCACCTTTCGAAGATCACCGCCCGCCTCGGCCAGCGTCCCGAGCGCATCTACGTGATGGGTCAACGGACCAAATGGGGCAACTGCTCAGGCCGCAGAAACCTCTCGTTCAACTGGAGGCTCATCCTGGCGCCTGACTACGTGCTCCGTTACCTTGTGACCCACGAGGCGGTGCACCTGGCTGTTCCAGATGGACGCTCGGGGAGACGGACTGGTGACTCACCTGTGGCCTCGCTTTCGGCTGTCTTGCCGGCGTGAACCGACGCCGGGCGGGTTCTGGGGCCGGTGGGCTGGCGGAAAGGACGTACGTCAACTGCTAGGGAAGAGGGCTGGAGAGCCGACCGGGCGTACGCACTGGCCGAAGCGCGTGCGGCCCAGCCGCCTTATTCCCCGCATAGTTGCGGAGCGCCGGTGACAGCGTTCGACCGGCGTCCGGGCCCCCTCTCATATAGGGGGTAGAAACGGCTTGGCCCCGTCCGGCGCTCGGCCGTAGCGTCGGAAGGATGAGCACTCCGAGGAACGTCCAGGGCCCTGTATCCAAGCTCGACCGCGCGGACTACCGCGCCCGGCTCGCCGAGGGCGGCGGCGACGCGTCATACGGGCGTCCGGAAGCCAAGACGGCGGAGGAGGTGTGCCGGCTCATTGACGTCGACGCCGCGACGCTGACCACCGCGCGCCAGTCCGGCTCCGAGGAGGAGCGCGTGGCGGCGCAGGCTTTCGTGGTGGCTTTCGACACAGTGCTGGCCGCGGGCGAGCGGAATGCGCGCCTCACCCGGAATCTGCTCCTTGACGCGCTGGCCCCCCGGTGGAGCTTGGCTTACCGGAGCGCTCAGCAGCGCGGTGCACCAGTGTCGTACGACATGAGTGAGGCCACGCTGAAGCACACGTAGCGGGAGCTCATCCTCGCAGGTGTGAACTTCCCCGCGATTTGGGAGCTTTTGATTCGGCAGACGCGGTCCAAGAGGCCGAAGACGCCTCCGCACCCGCAGCTTTTACGCCTCTATACTGTCAGCGCCGCGGCAAGCAGCGAGCATGCGCGCGGACGAAAGGTTTGGCTGGAGCAGGAAGACGTCGCTCTGCTCGACGAAGTCGTTGTAACGATCCTTCGCGATGCCCACTACCGCCGGCGCGAGAGCCGACGCCTGCTTCTGGCCGACGACGACGCCCCTCCGCTAGGGCCGAGGCAGGATGTATGTGCCGAGGTCGGTTATAACGTCGTGAAACTCAATCAGCCGTCGCGCGATGTTCTTTCGATCCTGGAGGGGTGCAGGCTGCGGTTCAACGTTGGCCAGTTCCGTGAAGATTATGAGGCCGCAGTTGAGTTCGTCGGTGCCCACAGGAGGCGTCCATGTATATGGAGGCAGCGGTCGGCTTACGACAAGCTGATCGCGTTCATAGACGACTTCCGATCTGTGTACGAGCGGACCGCGGGGTTCTACGACGCGCTCCCCGTGTACATCCGCAGCCGGTTCTTCCGCGCACAGAACCGGCGGTTTCACTCTGCGGACTTCTGGCCCGAGCATGTACCGGCCGAGTTTCGAGAGCGCTGGTTCGGAGTCGACACGAGCACTCGCGGCTTCGACGAACCCGCTCCTACAAACAGCTTCGTCGAGCAAGATATCTCATCGTCGCAGACTCAGTTGCTTGCTGCATTTCTCGGGCTGTCCGACCTGGAGGAGCTGGCGGGCCGGCGGGACCCGAAGTTCAAGGTATACCTGACGCGCCAGTTGTGGGCGCTTCACGAGCGCGACCGCGACGTCCTTTCGGATGGCTACGCGGGGCCGGAGGATCCGCGGCTCGTTGCATTCGTTAAGGAGCACTGGATGCGGCGAAACTACGGCGGAAAGATTAGCCAAGTGGCTCGCGAGCTGGCAGACGAACCGGAGGCGTACGGGCCGGGCTGGCGCTGCGACATCTTTGCGGCCGGGGACGGGAGGCGGCCGGCCGGTGTCACCGTAGCCGAGACACTCGCCGCGCGATTCTTCGCCTCGCTGCCGCCGTGGTCAAGCGACGTGACCACTTTCCTCGATGCATGCCAGTACATCGGCCGCCAGGCGGACCCGTACAGAGGCGTGGTATTCAGTGACCCCTTCGACGGCGCGGAAATCCGTTGGAACCCCGTTCAGCGGGCAACGAAGAAGATTGGCGACTACCAGATTGAGGCGCACCTGCCTGGCCGACTCGCGGGGCGTAAGAACAAGAAGCGGTTCATTCCGCTGCCGCCGAACGGGATCGGCGAGTTTCAGATTGATCGCATGGAGCTGCAGCAGCTGGTCGCACCTTGCCTCGTCCACGCGCTGGACGCGTACTTCAACGCCTTAGTGATAACCATTCTGTCCCAGGTGTGGCACGTTCGGGATGTTGTCGCCGTGCACGATGGATGGTTCGTACCTGAACAGATTGATGACACGGATATCGCGGTATATGGCCGCGAGAGCGGAGGCGACGTGCTTGAAGTGGCGATTGGCGTCGTCGGGGGAGGGTGGCTGAAGGGCCTGGGAATAGTCTACGACCAATTTGCCGCGACCGTCGCGGGCTCCCCATACGAGCAGTTTGCTCTTGATATCCGTACGCGGTGGCGCGAGCGCGTGAAAGCCGAACGGTGGCCGAGATTCACGGCCAACGAACGCTTGGATTGACCATTCCCTGAATTTCAAGCTATTGTCGCGCTGACTCGCGCCCGGCCGGCTCCACTGGAGGCTCGGCAATGAAGTGTCCCCGGTGCCAGCACGAGAACCGCCCCGGGGCGAAGTTCTGCGAGGAGTGCGCGGGGCCTTTGGCGCGGGTTTGCGTCAACTGCGGAGCCCAGCTCTCCGCAACTGCCAAGTTCTGTTCCGAGTGCGCGCATCCCGCTGGTCCGGCAGCTCCGCCGGCACCGCAGCGCTTTGGTTCGCCGGAGACCTATACCCCCAAACACCTCGCCGAGCGGATCATCAACTCAAAGGCTTCACTGGAGGGTGAGCGCAAGCAGGTCACCGTGCTCTTCGCCGATCTGAAGGGTTCCATGGAGCTGCTCGCCGACCGGGATCCCGAGGAGGCGCGCAAGATCCTCGACCCGGTGCTCGAGTTGATGATGGAGGCTGTCCACCGCTACGAGGGCACGGTGAACCAGGTCATGGGCGACGGGATCATGGCGCTCTTCGGGGCGCCGTTGGCGCACGAAGATCACGCGGTCCGCGCCTGCTACGCGGCGCTCCGCATGCAGGAATCCGTGACGCGTCACGCCGGGGACGTGCGTCGCACCGACGGCACGTCCGTCCGCATCCGTGTGGGGCTGAACTCGGGCGAGGTCGTGGTCCGCGCGATCGGCTCAGATCTCCGGATGGACTACTCCGCGATCGGTCAGACGACCCACTTAGCCGCCCGCATGGAACAGCTTGCCGATCCCGGAACGATTCGCTTGACGAGGGAGACGCTGCACCTAGCCGAGGGGTTTGTGCAGGTGCAGGCGCTGGGGCCGACCGCGGTAAAGGGACTCGCCGTCCCCGTTGAGGTGTACGAGCTGACTGGCGCCAGCTCCGCGCGGTCGCGCCTACAGGCTTCCGAGGTACGCGGGCTCACGACGTTCGTCGGGCGCGACGCCGAGATGGCCGCGTTGTCGACGGCGATCGAGCAGATGCGCATGCGCCACGGACGAGTCGTCGCGATCGTCGGCGAGCCTGGGCTCGGGAAGTCACGCTTGATCCGGGAGTTCACCCGTTCGCAGGGCGGTGACGACTGCATCGTGCTCGAAGCGGCCTCGATGTCCAGCGACGGGGCGGCTAGCTACCGGCCGTTGATCGAACTGTTGAAGGCCTATCTCGAGATCGGCGACCGCGACACCCAGCTGGAGATTCGCGAGAACCTCACGCAGAAGATCCTCGCCTTAGACCGCGCTTTGGAACCCGCGCTTCCAGCGCTGCTAACCCTCCTCGGCATGCCAGTCGAGGATCCGCCGTGGCGCGCTCTTGACCCGCTCGAGCGCCGTGAGCGCACCCTGGATGCGCTCAAGCGTGTGCTTCTCCGCGTGGCCGAGGCCCGGCCCACCGTCGTCGTTTTCGAGGATCTGCACTGGGTCGACTCCGAGACTCAGGCCCTCCTCGACGCGCTCGTCGACAGCATTGCAGACGCGCGCCTCCTCCTCCTCGTGACGTTCCGACCCGAGTACCAGCACGGCTGGCGCAGTAAGGCCTGTTACACGAAGATCCAGCTAGACGCGCTGCCCCGGGAGACCGTCGGCGAGCTGCTCGATGCTTTGCTCGGACATGACGCCTCGGTGGACCCGCTCAAGGATCTCCTCGCCGCGCGCACCGGACGAAATCCGCTGTTCCTCGAGGAAAGCGTGCGCGCACTGGTAGAGGCGGGCGCGCTCCTTGGCGAGCGGGGCAGCTACCGTCTGACCCGGTCGATCGACGGCATACAGGTGCCGCCCACCGTGCAGGCCATCCTGGCGTCACGCATCGACCGGCTCCCGAACGAGGAGAAGCGGCTACTCGAGATGGCCTCCGTGATCGGCACCGACTTCTCCTTCGCGCTCCTCCAGGTCGTCGCCGATTCCAACGAGGAGGCGCTTCGGGAGGGACTCGCGCACCTCCGGGCCGCTGAGTTCCTGTACGAGACCAGCCTCTTCCCCGACCTGGAGTACACGTTCGAGCACGCGCTGACCCAGGAGGTTGCCTACGGCGGACTGCTGCTGGAGCGTCGCCGCGAGCTTCACGCACGTGTCGTCGAGGCGCTCGAGACGCTTTACCCGGAACAGTCCGGTGAGCACGTCGAGCGACTCGCCCATCACGCCCACCGCGGCGCGTTGCAGGAGAAGGCGGTGCGGTATCTTCGGCAGGCTGGGCTGAAGGCCGCTGCGCACTCCGCGCTCGCGGCCGCCCGTGTCTGGTTCGAGCAGGCGCTGACCGTCCTCGAGACCCTGCCAGAAACGCCCTTCACGCGGCAGCAGGCCGTCGACCTTCGACTCGATCTGCGTGCGGCACTCATGGCCCTGTCCGAGATTCGCCAGGCGCTCGCACGCCTGCGCGAGGCCGAGTCGCTTAGCGAGCGGTTGAACGATGAGCGGCGACACGGGCAAGTGTGCGCGTTCCTGACGAACGCCCACGCCAGTCTCGGCGAGACGGCAAAGGCCCTCGTGACCGGCGAACGTGCCCTTCAGATCGCTGATCGCCTGGGCGACTCGATGCTCCGCATTCTCGCTGCGAGCTTTCTCGGGCAGGCGTACTACTACCGCGGCGAGTACACCGCCGGAGTGGCACTCGCCACTGACACGCTGGCGGCGATGCCACCGGAAAGTCTTTCGGACTATTCCCCACAAGCGATACCCCCTCTGGCGTTCCTCGAACACTGGCTCATTAGGAGCCTGGCGGAACTCGGCAAGTTCACCGAGGGCGGCCGCCACACATTCGAGCTGTTGCGTCTCGCGGAGATAGGACAGCGCGCCTTCACCTTCGGGATGGCGTACGCGAGCGCGGGCACACTGTATATCTCCCAGGGTGACTGGGAAAAAGCGCATTCGTTGGTCGAGGCCGTCGTCAATGTGGCTCGGGCCCGGCAACTGGTCCGTGTGCTGCCGGGGACCGTCAGCGCTTCCGCCTGGGTGCTCGCGCAGATCGGCGAGTCCGGCGAAGTGCTGGCGAGAGTCCGGGAAGGCGAGCGCCTCCTCGAGAGCAACGCGGCCAGAGGCGACGCCACCGAGGCTGGCCTGAACTATCATGCACTTGGGCGCGCCTGTCTCCTGCTCGGTCGTCTCGATGAGGCAACGAGCCTCGCCCAGCGCGCGGTCGAGTCCTCTTCATCTCAGCCAGGATTCCTGGCCCACGCCCACCATCTCCTGGGTGACATCGCCATGCGTTCCGAGCGCTTCGATGACCGGTATTGCGAGGCTCGCTATCGGCAGGCACTGGACCTCGCCGAGCCGCGCGGCATGCGCCCCCTCGTCGCCCACTGCCACCTCGGCCTCGGCAAGCTATACCGGCGCACGGGCCAGCACGAGCAGGCCCATGAGCACCTCACCACCGCCAACTCGATGTACCGCGAGATGGGCATGACGTACTGGCTGGAGAAGGCGGAGGCAGAGATGAGAGACTTGGGATGATCGTTCACGGCGCCGGCCTGGCGAGCCAGCCGCCCCACCATCCCGGCATGAATCGCCGTCGCTTCCTGCTGACCTCGGTGGCTGGTGCACTCGTCGCACCGCGCGCCGCTGGGGCGCAGAGCCCAGCCGCACGCATCGGATTCTTGGGGCCTGGCGAGGAACCGCGATTCTCGGAGATTGCCTCGGGGCTCAAGCAGGGACTCCGCGAGCAGGGCTATCGACAGGACACGACCCACATCGTCGAGGGGCGCACGCGACGCGGGGATGAGGCCGCCGCCCGAGTGACAGTCCAAGCGCTCGTCGGGCAAGATGTCACGGTGCTGTTCGTGGTCGGTTCTGCCCTCGCGCGGCTGGCTCGAGAGACTGTGCCACAAATCCCCATCGTCTTCGTCACGCCCGGCGATCCGGTGGCGGCGGGGCTGGTGGCGAGTTTCGCTCGTCCCGGCGGGAACATGACCGCTCTGACGTTCGAGTACCCGGAGTTGTCCGGCAAGCGGCTGCAGTTGCTTCGTGAGCTGGCGCCGCGTGTCCGGCGGGTTCTTGCTCTATATGACTCGCGTGACGCCTCACCCCGGCAGGGAGCCGCCGCTGCCCGCGCGGCGGCCACAGGGCTGGGAATCACGCTGGTGGAGCGTGAGGTTCGCAGCGCGGATGAGATCACCCGCGGCTTGAAGGGACTGGACGAGGCCGATGCGCTGCTCGGCATCCCCGGTGGGATCACCGCAGACTACGAGGAGACGATGATCGGGGCGGCGCTCTCGAAGCGGCTTCCCAGTATCTTCCACACGCGCACACGCGGCACCCACGAAGCCTTGCTGACGTATGGGGCGAGCGATGTTGACATCGCGCGGCAGGCGGCCCGCGTGCTGGATAAGATCCTCAAGGGCGCGAATGCCGGCGACCTGCCAGTGGAACGTCCAACCCGGCTGATGCTCGTCATCAGCCTCAAGACCGCCAAGGCCCTCGGCCTGACGATCCCACCCTCGCTGCTGGCGCGGGCGGATCAGGTGATCGAATAGTGGACCGCCGCCGCTTCCTGCTGACCTCGCTGGCTGGTGCGCTAGCCGCGCCGGTCGGGGTCGCGTCGCAGCAGTCGGTGAAGAGCCCGCGTGTCGGCGTGCTCCGGCCGGGCAACCCTCCGCCCGGCGACTTCGGCCACCGGGAGGCGTTCGAGCGTGGCCTCCGCGATCTCGGTTGGACGCCGGGGACCAATATCCTCATCGAGTACCGGTACGACGAAGGCAAGCCCGACCGCTTGTCCGAACTAGCGGCCGAGCTGGTTCGGCTCCCCGTGGACGTGATCGTGGCGAGCGCGACCACAGGTGTCCGGGCAGCGCGGCAGGCGACCGGCACGATCCCGATCGTGATGTCCACACTGTCCGATCCGGTCGGAGCGGGATTCGTTGCGAGCCTTGCCCGCCCTGTCGGGAACACGACCGGGCTCACTCTCGACTCCGACGAGATGACCGGCAAGCAACTCGAACTGCTCAAGGACGTGGTGCCGAGGCTCTCAAGCGTCGCCGTCCTGGGGAACCCAATCTCACACGCCGCCCTGCCGAGGCAGACCGAGGCGGCCGGGGCCGCGCTCGGGCTCAAGGTGCAAGAGTTCCTGGTGAGGCATGCCAGCGACCTGGCCCCCACGTTTGCAGCCATGCGTCAGGCCCGGGTGGGTGCCATCCTCGTTCTACGCGATCCAGGGGTCATCGAGCGCAACTTGACCGAGGTTGTAGCGCTGGCTGCAAAGCACCGGTTGCCGGCCCTGTACTTCTTTCAGCAGTTTCCCCATGCCGGTGGACTCATGTCCTACGGTTCGAACGTCAACGAGATCCACCGGCGCTCAGCGGCATTCGTGGACAAGATCCTGAAGGGTGCGAAGCCGGCCGACCTGCCCATCGAACAGCCGACGAAATTCGAACTGGTCATCAACCTCAAGACCGCCAAGGCTCTCGGCCTCACGATCCCGCCGTCGCTGCTGGCGCGGGCGGATCAGGTGATCGAATGATGAACCGCCGCCGCTTCCTGCTGACGTCACTGTCTGGTGCTGTCGCTGGGCCGCTCGCCGCGGGGGCGCAGCAGGGCAGCAAGGTATACCGGATTGGCTGGTTACATTTCGCTTCCGGAGGTCCGCGCGTCACCCTCCGCCAGGCTCTTCAGGAACTCCGTTACACCGAAGGAAAGAACATTGCGTTCGAGGTTCGGGCAGCCGACGCGCACCCTGAACGGCTGCCCGCTCTGGCCGCCGAGTTGGTGCGGTTGAATGTCGACATCATCGTGGCGATCGCCCCCCCCGGCTATTCTTGCCGCGAAGGCCGCCACAACAACGATCCCGATAGTCATGGCGTTTTGGGGGGGACCGGATCTCGTCGACTCGGAGTCGTGGCTAGTCTGAGCCGACCGGGTGGAAATGTCACTGGCGTCGATATGCTGAACACCTCGCTCGATACCAAGCGACTCGAATTCCTGCTCGAGGCTGTGCCGAAGGCGCGAACAATAGGAGTGACCGTCCATGGCCTGAGGGCCTGGGAACTGTGGTTGAAGCCGGCCCGGACGATGGCAGAGCGGGCCGGGAAGGCACTCTACCTGGCCGACGTAGTTCCCGAGACGGAGGCCGGTTATAGCGCAGCGTTTGAGTCGATCAGGCGCGCCGGCGCCGACGCTCTATTGGTCCCCTCGTCGCCTAAGTTCTCGCGCGACCGACGTATCATCATAGAGTTGGCGGCCCGACACCGCATTCCTGCAATGTACGAATTGGCTTCGATGGCGCACGACGACGGACTCATGGCATACAGCGCCAGCCTCTCCGAAATGGATCGCCAGGTCGCGGCGCTCATAGACAAGGTCATCAAAGGCGCTAAACCGGCCGGTCTGCCAATCGAACAGCCGACCAAGTTCGAGTTGGCGATCAACCTCAAGACCGCCAAGACTTTCTCTGGTTCATGTCAAGCGACTTTTTCATGACGCTGTCGCAACTGCTGCCGCGTCATCATCGCCAGGTGGTACTGCTCGTCATAGGGGATCTGGCGTTCCCACATGACGAAGATGATCTTCAGCCACTTCGCGCTCAAGGCGCGGAGCGCCTGGCGATAGGAGTGACCCCGCGCGCGCTGCCCCGCGTAGTACGCGTGGGCCCACGCGCTCCAGCGCAGCGAGAGGAAGGCCACGTGGTCGATGATGTAGCGCAACGACTTGTCGCAGGCGAAGCGGAACCGGACGACCTGTTGCTTTCCGCTGCGGATTGTCACGGGCACCGTCCCAGCCTGCGCCTGCAGATGCCGAAACGACTGCCACCGACCCGGCGCGTCGCCCAGGCGGGCCCAGAGTGTGGGCGCGGTGATGCCGTGGTCACCGATCGGCAGCGTCCGGATCCACTGCGCCGCCGGGAGCTGCGCGAAAAAATCTTCGATCGCCTCGCGGTAGGCGCCGACGACCTCCATCACCACTGTCAGCTGCGCCACCAGGCTCTGCATCAAGCGGGCCTTGGCCCGGACCACGTGCGCCGGCACCGGCAGCTGCGGCCGCTGCAGCACGGCCCAGAGTTCGCGCGTCCGGGCCTCGTGCAGCCGATGGGTCCGCGCCCAGCGCTGCCACTGGCGTTCCGTCAGCGCAGTCAGGGCCGCCGGCGTCGGATAGGCCTGCAGAAACTCCCGGGCCAGCGCCGTCGTCAACTCGGCCACCTCCAAGCCCCGCGGATAGTACGCCTTGAGCGTCGTCGTCAGCTGGTTGACCAGGCGCGTCTGTTGCCGAATCTGCCGCTGGTAGTCGTCCGTGAGCAGTTTGAGCTCCTGGGCCGCTTCCGAGCTCGGCTGCAAGGCGCGCAGGTGCGCGTGATCTGTGCGCAGGAACTCAGCCAGCACCCGGGCGTCGAACGGATCACTCTTGGCCGCGCTCTGCCGAAACCGATCCCGGGCTCGGTCCAGGGCCTTGGGATTCACCGCATAGACCACCACGCCATGGTCGAGCAGGAAGTCCACCACGCGGCCTTCCGGTCGCTCGATAGCCGCCCACAGCTCGATCCCTTGCGCTCGCCATTCGTTCAGCTCGCGGCCCCACTCGGTCAACCCCTCCGCCGTGTGCGGCACCGTACGCAGGCCCACCTTCGTCCCGCCCTCATCCACCACCCAGACCGCATGCGTCCGATCCGCCCAATCCACACCAAGGTAGTAACGCACTCGTCCTCCTTTCGGTGGGGTCACGGACTCGCGGCCCTGGAGCGTGAACGGTTGGTTCGCCTTATACCGGCCCTCCGGGGGGCAACTTTCTCTTGAACCTTCGACACCGTTCTCTTGCCGACCGGGACACTCTTGGCGTGAGCCTCCGAGGGCTCTGCACTCGGCGGTCCTCTGGTCAGCAAGCCCCTGACCGCTATGTTTGGTGGCCTTGTTCTCTCGCCTGTCTCCTCCGTTCTGTCTTCTCGTCCGGAAACTGTTCGAAGGAGTATAAGGCCCTCGGCCTCACGATCCCGCCCTCGCTGCTGGCACGGGCGGATCAAGTTATCGAATGACGAAGCTGGTCGCGCTCGCTGCCTTAGTTGTTACGATGATGGCAACTGTGTCCCCGGCTCAGGAGGCGCGAATCCGGCGCGTCGGATACCTCGACGTAAGTCGTACTCCCGAAGATCGCCTCTCCCAACGCATTTGGGCTGCGTACACCGAACGCTTGCGCGAGCTGGGCTGGGTCGAGGGAAGAAACTTCGTCCTCGAAACACGCTTCGCGAACTATGACGTCGAACGGCTCCCGGCATTGGCTGTCGAGCTGGTCGAGGCGAAGGTTGAGGTCATTGCCGCGGCGCCCAATACGGCCGTGGCCGCAGCCAAGAATGCGACCACCACCATCCCTATCGTTATGATCGCAGCCAATGCACCGGTGGAGGTAGGGTTCATCGCCGATCTGCGGCGGCCGGGTGGCAATGTCACCGGGGTAACCTTCGACGTCGGCGCCGAGATCTGGGGCAAGCGGCTGGAACTCTTGAAAGCTGTTGTGCCGCAAATCAAACGAGTTGCGGGCCTCGTCAATCCGACATTGCCTGGGCGGAATGCTCAGTGGCAAGCCGCGACAGACGCCACACGCATACTTGGACTCGTACTCCAGCGGTTCGAATACACGAATGCCAGCCAGCTTGAGCAAGCCCTCGCGCACATCGCCCGGGCGAGACCGCAAGGGCTCATGATCTTCGGAGATCCGCTGATTTTCTACCGCCGGGCAGAGCTCGCAGAGTTTGCTGCAAAACACCGATTACCGACCATTTACCCATTCTCGGAGTGTGTCGAGGCGGGCGGGCTCATGTCATACGCTGCTGACCTGGCGCCCCTCTGGCGCCGTGCCGCTGAGTATGTGGACCGCATCCTTCGGGGCGCGAAGCCCGGGGATCTGCCAGTCGAGCGGCCTACCAAATTCGACCTGGTGCTCAACCTCAAGACCGCCAAAGCCCTCGGTCTCACCATCCCGCCGTCGCTGCTGGCGCGGGCGGACCAGGTGATTGAGTAGTGGATCACCGCCCCGACTCCGGTGGTCGATGAGCCTGCTGACCGAGCTGAACGCCGTCTTCACCGACCACCGCCAGTGCGGCGACCTGGACGCCGGCGTCGAGGGCGACGTGGTCTGGATCGCGTGCGGCTGCGGGGCACCATGACTCGGCGAGCGGGTGAGAACGATCTCGCCAGGCCGACCCAGAGGACTTGACCGAGGCCCGCCTGGAAGTGGTGGTGGTCGGGTTGGCGCTGGCGTCGGTCTCGCCCGAGCGAGGTGTGGTGGAGATCGGAGGTACCGGTTGCGCGCTCTCGGTTCCCCGTCACGGCGGCACGCTGCGGGCGGCCGATTGCAGTCGGTCAGTTTAGTAGACTGGGTTGAGATGGATCTCCGAGAGGAGGTGAACCGCGTCAGGGAGTCGGCGGAAGTGTGGAGCACGGTGTCGCGATGGACGAAAGCAGCTCGGCCGCCCAACACCGAGGGGTGTTGAGGAGGATGGTGATGGCGAGGCATCGGCGTACCCTGCCCGTTATCCTGGTGACCGTGGTCGCTCTCGTTCTGATGGTGGCGAGTCCACATGCGTTGGCGAAGAAGAAGAACGGGACGTCCTTCGACATCGCGCGGGTCTTCTTCGAGTACAACTCCACACCCAACGATCTGGGCGTTCACGTCTTCCTCGACGGAGAGGACTGGCGAAGACTCAGGATCGTCAACCCGGACGGGCGCACGATCTTCGCGGTCGAGGGCAGCGGACCCTACCGGGACCTCGGTCTCACCGAGCTGTTCTTCGAGGGGGCCGAGCCGAACCTCGCCGACGTTCCGCTCGAGGAGCTGTTGGCCCGCTTCCCGGCCGGGGAATACACGCTGATCGGAAGAACGGTCGATGGAGCCCAGATCACGGGCACGGCGATGCTGACCCACGCGATTCCAGCCGGGCCCTCGAACGTCACCGCCGCCCTCACTCTTCCGTCCACGCTCATCATCAGCTGGGACGCCGTGACGGGTCCGCCGCCGGGCTTTCCGAACGAACCCATCACCATCGTCGGCTATCAGGTCATCGTCGGCACGTTCCAGGTCACCGTTCCGGCCACGCAGCTCAGCGTGACGGTGTCGCCAGAGTTCGTCGTATCCCTTCCGTCAGGCCCGAACGCGTTCGAGGTGCTGGCGATCGAGGCCGGTGGCAACCAGACCATCACCGAGGGTTCCTTCACGAAGCCGTAGATGGGTTCGGCGTGGGAGCCGACACCGTGGCGGGCGGTGCAGAGGGCGGCGTGGGAGGTATTCGCGCGATCAGCGTGAAGGGATACCCGAGATACCGGGCTTGACTTGTAGAAGCCCAGGATGATAGATGGGCCTCGCCCCAGCCGACCGCCCAGGAGGCCGACATGCCGAAGACCTTCATGCAGATGGCCAAGGACGCGATGGCAGCGGTTCCCGGTATCAAGCCTGAGGAAGCGTACAACCGGATGAAGGCCGACCCGAAGACCGTGGTGGTTGATGTTCGAGATGTAGCGGACACCGTTGATACTGGCGTCGTTCCCGGCTCGCTGAACATCTCATTGGGCATGTTGCCTGTCCGAGCCGACCAGGAGTTGCCAGAGGGATTTCGCCACGCTGACCTTCAGGATCGCTCGCGCCCAGTTATCACCATCTGTTCACTTGGTCCGAATAGCGCGCGCGGTGCGCGTGATCTGAAGGAAATGGGGTTCTCGAACGTAGCGTTCGTGGACGGTGGGATGCAGGCCTGGACGGGCGCGAGCCTGCCGACGACCAAGGGTCGGCCATAATCGGCGACACACTGCGGGTAATGCGCGCCACGCAGCAGTAGAACCTGTAGGCGTTGTTATTCCCGTACTCCGCGATGGTGCCCACGCTCGTCTGCGAGCCGTTCACCGCGACGGCTGATCTACGAGGAGAAGGTCGACGGCTGGCGGATGCTTGCCTACAAGGACGGCGAGCGCGTCTGGCTGGTGAGCCGGAACGGGCGCGACCACACGCGCGGCTTCGCTGATCTCGCCGCCGCCGTCGCGAAGTTGTCCGCCCGCACGCTCGTGCTGGATGGCGAAGTGGCGATCTTCGACGAGCAGCTCCGCTCGCGGTTCGACTGGCTGAGGGAGCCCGACTCGGGCGCCGTCGCCTCGCCGCCGCTCTTCATGGCCTTCGACCTGCTCTCCCGCGACGGTCGTGACCTGACCGGGCGGCCGCTGCGTGTTCGCCGCGCCCGCCTGGAGGACATCGTCGCCGGAAGCGAGTTGGTCTTCCCGGTGCGGCGCTCGCGCCGGACGGGCTAGAGGCGTGGAAGCAGGTGATCGAGCGCGGGTACGAGGGCCTGGTCGCCAAGGACGAGACCAGCGTCTATGAGGGCGGGCCGACCAGGCGATGGTTGAAGGTCAAGCAGAAGGACTGGACCGTCGCCGAGGACGGCTGGCGGCGGCGGGTCTTCGGGGAAGACAGGCGATGATGCAGCTCGCGCGGAGAGCCTCGCGGTTCTCGTATTCCTCTTCGCGTCGGTCGGCAAGTTCGGGTGGCAGGTACTCGAAGCGGCGCGGAGCCGGCCGTGGTGAGGACAGGGTACCCGACTACTGGCCCGCCATCACTGCATCCCGTCGAGGCCGCTGACCGGGTACGTCGCATCCGCGTTCGACCCGTCTACATTGGCACTCTTCACCGTCGCCGGCGTTGCGGTGAAGCCCGGGGATGTCGAGGCCGCGTCAAGCAGCCCGAGCGAGACCAACAGCAGCGTTATGACGATCAGGTAGAAGGACCGCATGGCAGGCTCCGCAAGCGCACACGACGACGTGCATCCTGCACCTGAACGAGAGGCCAAGCCAGATGCCGTCGGGGTGGACGCCTGTCGCGCCAGACCAGCAAGACCCAAGGGAAGGCACGTCCAGAGTACTACCGATCGGTGAGGAGCGGGGCTTTACTTCGGCTTCTTCTTCCACCGCGCCTCAGTGCGCAGAAGCCGAAGCGGCGGCGGCGACTGCCTCAAGGAAGCGGTCACGTTCGAGGGGTGAGGCACCGGGTCGGTTCGCGAGCTTGTGCAGACACTGCGTATTCTGGCGAAGCTGAACACCGAGATCGGCTCATCGTGAACGCGCCGATCGGCGATCGTGATCGGAGCGGAGCGACGCTGGCCGGCTGGTCAGCTGTCGAGCTTGCCCTCCTTTCTCCGTGACGGTCCTTTTAGCACGATCCGGTGCGCGTTGTGGAGGAGGCGGTCGCAGATGGCGTCGGCGAGGGTCGGCTCGCCCAGATGATCGTGCCACTGGCCAGGTGGGAGCTGGCTCGTGACGATCGTCGAGCGGCTGCCGTAGCGGTCCTCGAGGATCTCGAGGAGATCGCGCCGCTCCTGATCCTGCACGGGTGCGAGACCCCAGTCATCGAGGATGAGGACGTCCATGCGGGCGAGCTTGCCGAGTAGGCGGCCGTAGCTGCCGTCGGCGCGGGCGAGCGTGAGATCGTCGAAGAGCCGGGAGGCCCGGCGGTAGTAGGCGCGGTATCCGCGACGGCAGGCGTGGTGGGCCAGCGCACAGGCGACGAAGCTCTTCCCGGTCCCGGTGGCGCCGGTGATCAGGACTTGCTGGTGCTCCTCGATCCAGCGGCACGTGGCGAGCTGGCGGATGACGGCCTTGTCGAGCTCGCGGCGCGCGGGATAGTCAATGGCCTCGAGACAGGCCTGCGGCAGCTTGAGCTTGGCCTCCTGGAGGGCGCGGGCCAGGCGCTTGTTCTCCCGCGCGAGCCACTCAGCGTCGACGAGTAAGCCGAGACGCTCGTCGAAACTCAGGGCGTGGAGCTCGGCGTTGCGTTGCTGCTCGGTCCAGGCTTGAGCCATGGCGGGCAGCTTGAGCCCCTGGAGCTTGTCGAGGGTCGGGGTGGGCAGCAAGGGGCACCTCCTTATTGGTAGTACTGCCGGCCCCGCAGATGCTCGTGGACCGGCGCGAGGGTGAGCGGCGCGACGGGCTCGAGCGGCGGCAGGCGATCCAGCCCGTGCTTGAGAATCGAGTCCACGTGACGATACGAGCGGGCGCCGACGGCCACGGCGCGAGCACAGGCGGCCTCGAGGCGGGCGGCGCCGTCGCGGCGGCTAAGGCGCAGCAGGCCCAGGAGCGGTAGCCCTGTTCGGGATGCGGACGATCGGCGAGGATCGCGGCCACGAGGGCCGCGGTCTGCGGGCCGATGGTCGCCGCCCACTGGATGAGGCGCGACGGGGTCCACTCGAGATGGTGCT
>Ga0209382_10000784_pt1 | contig 51535 bp, 47 predicted proteins | sample SoiMetdeltSBSDD5_FD_187599 | JGI IMG/M metagenome (GOLD analysis project Ga0209382, IMG submission 187599) | Bulk soil microbial communities from a Populus tree surrounding site in Tennessee, USA - Soil MetaG P. deltoides SBSDD5 (SPAdes) (version 2) | ecosystem: Environmental > Terrestrial >...
CGCCGTCGTCAAGGAGCACCGGATCGAAGGGATCGCGCACACGGCGGCGGTGATCGGGCAGGCAGACGGCGCCGAGCGGCCCGACTGGATGATCGAGATCAACGTTGGCGGGACGGTCGCCGTGCTGGAAACGGCCCGCGCCGCCAGCCTCCGCGTCGTCTACGTCTCGACGGCGACGCTGTACGGCCAGCATCCAGACCTTCACATTCTGAACGAGGACGCCCGTCCAGAGCCGGTCGGCATGTACGACACCACCAAGCTGATTGCCGAGACACTGGCGATCGGCTACCACAAGATCTACGGGCTGGACGTGGTCGCGCTGCGTCCCGGCTACGTCTACGGGCACCACAACTCGACTGGCGGGTACTTTCTGGACCGCGTCGCCAGGGGTGAGGTGATCGACCAGCCGGTCGGGGCCGACCTGCCGATCGACGTGACGTACGTCCGGGACCTTGCCGAGGGCATCCGCCTCGCGATGACGGCCCGGCCGATCCGCTCGCGGATCTTCAACATCACCGGCGGGGTGCTGCGGCGGCGCGGCGAGGTCGCCGAGATCGCGCGGGGGCTGATTCCGGGCGCCCAGATCAAGCTCGGTCCTGGGATCCCGCCGACTGCCCACCTGCGTGGGCCGAGTGACCTGACGCGGGCACGGACCGAGCTTGGATACGAGCCGCGCTACACCCTGGAGCAGGGCATGGCCGACTGGCTGAGCTGGCTGAGGCCACCGGCGAACGACGGCGCGTAGCCTGTCGCGACGGGCCGGCTCGTGGTATCAGTGGTGGCCTGGGAGGTGAGCGCATGGCTCCCGTGACCCCGATCGAGCGATCGTCTGTCTTCTTCGACGGCATCTTCAGCGAGCCGCGCCTGAACCACCCTGAGGGCATCGCCGTGGACCGCGACGGCAACATCTGGTGCGGCGGCGAGGAGGGCGAGATCTACCGCATAGCCGCTGATGGCTCGCGGATCGAGCTGATGGCAAGCACGGGAGGGTTCACGCTCGGGCTGGCGTTCGACCAGCACGGCCGGCTGTACTCCTGCGATCTGAAGCACGCCGCCGTCTATCGCTTCGACCCGGCCTCGGGCTCGCTCGAGCAGTTCGCCACCGGAGGCGGCACTGCGCGGATGCGGGTGCCCAACGTGCCGGTCGTGGACGTGCAGCGCAACTGCCTGTACGTCTCGGATAGCTACCACTTCCAGGAGGCCGGCCCGGGCGTCTGGCGTTTCGACCTGGACAGCGGGGCCGGCACCCTCTGGTACGACCGGCCGCTGCGGTTCGCCAACGGCATGGCGCTCTCGGCGGACCGCGAAAGCCTGTACGTGGCTGAGACGTTCGCGCGGCGCGTGGTCAGGATCCCGATCGGCGCGGACGGCGCTGCTGGCGACGCCGAGGTGTTCTTGCAGGACGTCCCGGCGTTGCCTGACGGCCTCGCCTTCGACGTCGACGGCCGGCTGTATGTCGCATGCTACGAGCCCTCGCAGATCTACCGCGCCGACGGTGACGGCCGCATCGAACTGCTGATCGACGACCCGGAGGCGCACACGCTCTGCCACCCGACGAACTGCGCGTTCCGAGGGACCGAGCTGTTCAACAGCAACCTTGGCCGCTGGCACATCACCCACACCGAGGTCGGTGCCGAGGGCCTGCCGCTGCTATAGCCAGCCTACTTGTCCACCATGCCGTAGTGGGCCGCGACGTGCGGGCCCTGGACGGCCATCTTCCCGGCCGAGTAGCCACCGTCCACGCAGAGCAGTTGCCCGGTAATGAACCGCGCCCGGTCCGAGGCGATGAACAGCACGGCGTCGGCGATCTCATCCGACTGGGCCAGCCGGCCGAGCGGCACCTGGGAGACGAACGCTCGCTGATACTCCGGGTTCTGGCTCGACAGCGAGATCCCCGAGATGTCGGTCAGGCCGGGAGCGACGACGTTGGACGTGATCCCGTATCGCCCCATCTCCAGCGCCATAACCCGCGACAACTGGATCTCGCCGGCCTTCGACGCGGCGTGCGGCCCCGATTTCATCCGGGCGTTGTTGCCGGAGGTCGAGCCGATCAGGATAATCCTGCCGCCCTCACCCTGCGCGATCAGCTTCCTGCCGACGGCCCGGCTCAGCAAGAACGCGCCCTTGAGCTGCACGTCGATCTGGAGGTCCCACTCCTCGTCTGACATGTCCACGATCTCGTTGTGGACGCCGACGCCAGCGCCGTGCACCAGGATGTCGACGCGTCCGAACCGCTCGACGGCCGCGTCCACCATCGCGTTCACCTGGTCGCTTCGGCGCACGTCCGTCTTCGAGTAGAGCACCTCGAATCCGCGCTGAGTGAGCGCATCGGCCGTGCTCTGGCCCCAGTCGTCGTTGATGTCGACCAGCGCGGCCCAGGCGCCGGCTTCGACGAAGCGCGTCAGGATCACTCGCATGATCCCGCCGGCCGCGCCCGTGACGATCGCGACCTTGCCGTCAAACTCTCCAGTCACGCGCATCTCCTTCATGTCGATGCTGCCGGTAGTGCGGACCGATATTCAGCACGTCGAGTTGTGGGTTCCTCACCGCGAGCGTCAGCGAGCGGACCCCGGCATCGGAGGTCCGGCTCGCTGACGCTCGCGGTGAGGAGAGACAACGGCCAGGCAGCTCGTCCGTTTACGTTCAAGGTGGTTCAGCTTCAGCGGGCCTGCCTGGGGTCGAGGGCGTCGCGCAGGCCGTCGCCGAACAGATTGATCGTCAGCACCGTGATCACGATCGCGAGGCCCGGAAACACGGAGAGCCACCAGGCGATGGCGAAGTGGTTCCTGCCGCTGCTCAACATCTCACCCCAGTCTGACGTCGGCGGCTGGATGCCGAGGCCCAGGAAGCTCAGCGAGGCCCCGGCGATGATCGCATTCGGGATCCCGAGGGTCGCGAGGACGATCACTGGCGCGATCACGTTCGGGAGGATGTGGCGCAACAGGATCCGGTTGCTCGAGCATCCGATCACCTGCGCGGCTGTGACATAGTCGAGCTCGCGAACGCCGAGCACCGAGCCGCGCACGACGCGAATGTATGCGGGCATCGCGGAGATCCCGACCGCGATCATCGCGCTGGTCAGGTTGCGTCCCAGGACGGCGATGATCACCAGCGCCAGCAGGATGCCCGGGAACGCCAGCATGACGTCGGTGAGACGTGCCACTATCATGTCAACCCAGCCTCGGTGGTAGCCAGAGATCAGTCCGAGCAGGCCCCCCCCGACCACCGAGATGGCGACCGCGACGAATCCGACCTGGACCGAGATCCGCGATCCCCAGATCACTCGGCTGAGGGTGTCCCGCCCGAACGAGTCCGTGCCGAGCCAGTGCTCGACGCCTGGCGGCTGGAGGGAGTCGGCGGGACTGAGCTGGTTCGGGTTGTACGGCGCGATCCACGGCGCGGTGAGCGCCATCACGACGATCAAGCCGAAGACGACCAGGCCGGCGATCGCCGCCTGGTTGCGTCGGAGACGCCGGAGCGCCGGGCTGCCTGCAGCTCGCCTGGTCAGCGGCTCAGCGCCTGTTTCGTTGGCGAGCGATTTCGCGTTCGCCAGTGCCATACCCACCCACTCCCTACGAGGCGTCGTCTGGTGAGCCTCGGTTGCCCCTACTGGAGGCGAATTCGCGGGTCGATCACCGCGTACGAAAGGTCGACGACCAGGTTGACGACGACGTAGATCGTCGCCAGCACCAGGATGACGCCCTGGACCGTCGGAAAGTCCTTGCTGTTGATCGAGTCGACCACCAGCTTCCCGAGGCCGGCCCGCGCGAAGACGCTCTCCGTGATGACGGCGCCGCTCAGCAGGTTGCCGAACTGCAGCCCGATCACCGTGACGACCGGGATCAACGCGTTCGGCAGGGCGTGCCGCACGACGATGGCGGCCTGGTGCAAGCCCTTCGCCCGCGAGGTGCGCAGGAAGTCCTGGTTCAGCACCTCGATGATGCTCGACCGCACGAGGCGGGCGAGGGTTGCGGTGGAGAGGGCCGCGAGCGAGACAGCCGGCAGGATCAACCCGCGCCAGCCGCCCTCGCCGGTGGCCGGGAGCCAGCCGAGTTGGACGGCGAACAGCAGGATGAACAGCAGTCCGAGCCAGAAGACCGGGATCGAGACGCCGGCCAGCGCCAGCAGCATCAAGACGGTGTCGATCCAGGTGTTCTGCTTCAGCCCGGCCAGTACGCCGAGCGTGATCCCGCAGAGGATCGCCAGGCACATCGCGCTGATCGCGAGCACGATCGTGTTCGGCAGCCGATCGGCGATCTCCTGGATCACCGGCCGGTTCGTCTGGACCGACCGCCCGAGATCGCCCTGGATCGCCTTGAACAGGAAGTCGCCGTACTGGACGTAGAGCGGGCGATCCAGACCCAGTTGCCGCCTGATCTGGTCGAGTCGCTCCGGCGTCGCCTGGTTCTCGCCCAGATAGATCGAAGCTGGATCGCCGGGGATCAAGTGCAGCATCAGGAAGACGACCAGCGACGTCAGCAGGATTGTCGGGATCATGAGCAACAGGCGCTGCTGGACGTACCGAACCATGGGCACTCCGAGAAGACCTCACCCCCCAGCCCCCCTCCGGCGCGGAGAGGGGGAGCATGGCTCCCTCTCCCTCTGGGAGAGGGTTGGGGTGAGGGTCTGGTCCTACGAAACGAGCGAGGCGTCGTAGAGCAGCGGGTAGTTCGACGACCAGTCGAGGTGGACGTCGCTGACCTTCGCCTTGTTCACGGCGTAGATGTTTTTCGAGTCGGCGATGAACACCATGATCGCCTCGTCGAGCACCTTCTTCTGGATCTTGGCGTACGCCTCCTTCCGCTTGTTCGGGTCGGTGAAGCCGGCCGCCTCGTCGATCATCTTGTCCATCTCGGGGTTCTTGTAGCGGCTGCGGTTGGTGCCACCGTCGGCGTTCTTCGAGTGGTAGTACTGCCGCACGACGTCTGGGTCCGTCGACGGGCCCCACCAGGGCTGCATGTTGTGGTCGCCGCGCCGCACGGCGTCGAAGTAGCCGGCCTGCGCCAGACCGTTGAGCTCGATCTTGATGCCGACCGCGGCCAACGACGCCTGGAGGAACGTCGCCTGCCCGACGTTGACCGGGCTGTCGGAGCGGTAGTACAGCTTGATGACCAGCTCCTCGCCGTTCTTCTTGCGAACGTCGCCTTCCATCTTCCAGCCGGCCTCGTCCAGCAGCGCCATCGACTTCTTCGGATCGTAGCTGTAGACCTGGCAGGTTGACGGGTCGTGCGCGAACGTGACCGAGGTCAGGACGCTACAGGCCGGCTCAAAGAGACCGTTCCAGACCGTCTTGATGATGCCGGCCTTGTCGACGGCCCATGAGACCGCCTGGCGGACCTTCACGTCGTCGGTCGGCGGCTTCGTGACGTTCATCATCATCGAATAGCCGGAGCCGGCCATCGTGCCCTCGATGATCTCGAAGCCGCTGCCCGACTTGACGCTCTGGTAGTCCGAAACTGGCAGGTCGTCGATGAACTGGACTTCACCAGATTTGAGGGCCGCGACGCGCGTAGCTGGATCGGCGATGATCCGCCAGTTGATCGCGTCGATGAACGGTGGGCCCTGATGCTTGAACATCGACGGCGCCCAGTTGTAGTCCGGGTTCTTGACGATCCGGACGACGTTGTCGATCTGGTACGACTCGAACTTGAACGGCCCCGTCCCGGTCGGGTTCATCGCGAAGTCTTTGCCGAACTTCTCGCCCGCCGTCGGCGAGATGATCGAGAGGAACGGCTGTGCGACCGAGTCCAGGAACGGCGCATACGGCGACTTGAACTTCACCTTCGCCGTGTAGGCGTCGACCACGGTGGTGCTGTCGTACGGGCCGATTAGCGAGAACGCGAGCTGGGACTTGAGGTCCGGGTTCACGATCCGGTCGAAGGTGTACTTGACGGCCTCGGCGTTGAACGGCGTGCCGTCGTGGAACTTGACGTCCTTGCGCAGATGGAACGTGTACTCGTCGGCGGTCGGATTGACCTCCCACTTCTCGGCGAGGCCAGGCACGAACACGCCGGGCGTGGGCTCGCGCAGCAGTTGATCGAAGATGTGGCAACTGATCCGACCACAGATGGTTGCGGTGGTGACATTCGGATCGAGGCCGTCGAACTTGCCGGCGAGCGCGTAGTTGAGCTCGCCGCCGGGCTTCGCGGCGATGCCGGGAGCCGCGGGCTTCGCAGCCGCGGCCGGTGCGGCCGTTGGCGCCGGTGCGGCTGCCGACGACGACTGGGCGGTCGACGGCTTCGCGGTCGGCGGCGGTGGTGCTGGCGTCGGGGCGGCGGCGGCCGGCTTGGCGGCCTCAGCCGGCTTGGCTGGCGCCGCGTCCTTGGCCGGGGCCGGGGCTGGTGCCTGCGCACCGCACGCCGCGAGCAGTCCGGATCCCGAGAGGACGAGCGCGGTCAACGCCGTCCTGCGCAGGAACTGTCGTCGGGAGTGCGCGGTCCGAGGGAGAATCACGGAAGGGTCGTGCTGCACGTTCATCGGGCTTCGCCTCCACTCGCTCTGGGCTCGTCTTGACCGATACATCCACCGCCACTCCAGTTCCGGCGGTGGCCCTCCAGGGTCGGCGGTGTTCGTGATCGTCGCACGTTATCTCGGATCTGACCATCATAGTCTGATGTCAGGGCGTCGGGCTCGGGTCGTGGCCGGGCGATGCCGCTGACGTTGCCGCGCCGAGCATCTCCGCCGCTACGAGCGCCACCGGCACGGATCCGAATGAGAGCAGTCGGTCATGGAACTGTCGGAGTGAAAAGGTGGTGCCTTCGCGCGCCTGGACTGCACGACGCAGGCGCTGGATGCCGTCCCAGCCAGCAAGGTACATGCAGGCCGTCGCCGGGAACAGGCTGTTCTTCACCGCCTCGGCGTGGGCGGCGGCCGGCGCCATGCCGACCCGATCGCGGTAGAACTCGGCGCCCTGCTCCAGCGTGTACCGTCCGTCGTGCAGGCGTACGTCGACGACGGTCCGGGCCGCCATTCTCAGGCGGGCGTACTGCTGGGCGTAGCTCTCCAGCGGCGTCAGGTAGCCGACCTCGTCCATCAGGTCGGTCACGTACGAGGCCCAGCCCTCCGCCATCGTCCCGCCGCAGAGCATCGCGGTCCGCGAGGCGCAATCCACGGCGGCGACCTGGCCGATCCGCGAGGCAGCTCGCATCGCGTACCAGTTCTGGGCATGATGTCCGATCCCGGCGTGATGTACCACGTAGTTCTGCTTGGTGACCTGGTCGTTCACGGCTCGCAGACGGCGACGCTGCTCGGCAGGGTCGGTCGTGTCGATCGTCGGGATGTACGACGTCCCGTGCGGCGGCGGGTCGAACGGCGCTGGCGAGCGATACGGGATGAAGTAGAGCGACGGCGCGGCCGGCCGGACCCACGCTGGCTGCTGAACGAACTGCACCGGCCAGTCCGGGATCGTTAGCAGGTCGTGGGCTTCCGCGACGGCTCGGGCCTCCGCCCAGACCTCCGCGAAGCGCCCGTAGAAGCGCTCGATCGTCGGGTGCGCGTCGGCGAGGCCAGCCAGGGTGGCCTGCCAGTCCGGGGCGCCAAACCTGGCGGCGCCCTGCGCAAGGCTGCCTTCGGCCTCCGCCATGTGTTCCAGTGCCCGGGCCTCCAGCTCAGCCGCCGACTCGGAGAGCAGATGGCCCTCGCGCAGCAGAAGGGCGTAGGTGGCCTCGCCACAGGCGTACGCGTCGCTCGGCCAGGGCGCGACCTCGCTCGCCAGGTAGGCGTCGTACACCGAGAAGGCGCTCATCGCGGCATCCGCAGCGGCGTGCAAATCTGCGTGCTGGGCCGTCCGAGCGCGGAGACATTGCCGCATCCCCTCGCCGAGCAACAGCAGGGCGGCGGCACATTCGCCCCGGGCACGCTCGGTCCAGGCGGTCGGGGTCTGACGCACGGCGTCCTGCGCCTGCGACAACAACGCCGGGATCGTCTCCAGGCGAGCCGTGACCAGATCAAGTCGCTCGGCGGTCAGTTCCGCCTCGGGGATCAGCAGCGCCAGCACGCCGAAGATCGCCTCGCCGGTGTAGAGGCTCGGGTTCTCCCAGCGGAAGTGGGGCGAGTCGAGCTCCCAGCGCTGGATCTTCAGGAACCCTTCGGCGAGCCGGCGGTCAATGCGCTCGGCCTGGCTGAGCGGCTCAGGCGGGAGCGTGTGCAGACGACTTAGCAGCGACTCGGCGTCCGCGAGCGCGTCGCCGACGCCGCCCTCGGAGTAGTCGGGCAGATGGTCATCGTACTCGTGCAAGCCGACGAACGTCGCGTTGACCGGCCGATGGCGGTAGTACGACGCGAAGAAATCGTCGAGCCAGGCCGAAAACGTCGGTGCCGACTTCATGCCTGGCTGCGCTACCCGTCGAGCGGCAGGTCTACCCATCGTCGCTCCTGGAACGAACGCTCCACGGCGTTGATGACCTCCTGGACGGCGGCGCCGTCGCCGAAGTTGCCCTGGTTGCGGTCGCCGCCCTCGAGGATCTCGTCGATGAAGTCTTTGATCAGGTTGGCGTAGAACAGCGTTCGCCACGACTCGCGGGCGTGGCCGCCGGTTGGATAGAAGCGGTCGGGGATCTGCAGCTCGGCGAACTCGACGGCGTCCGGGCGCGCGACCTTGATCGTCTCGGCGACGCCGAACTCCTCGACCAGCCGGCAGATGATGGCGCCCTCCTCGCCGTAGATCCGTGCCTCGATGCCCGGGTAGTTCCCGATCGTGACGTAGCTGCTTTGCACCGAGCCGATCGCCCCGTTGGTGAATTCGGCCATGAAGATGTCGCCGTCGTCGATGTTCATCCGCATCATCTGGCCGGTCGCGCGGACGACCCGCTCCTGGATGAAGTTGCGCATCGTGCCGACGACGCTGCCGTAGTCGGAGCCCAGCCACCACCGCCCGATGTCGATGATCGGCGCGCCGTACCCTTCGAGCGACGAGACGTGCAGCGTCGACTGATCGGCGGTGTGGTCCACCTGCCGGAGCGGCGTCTGGGGATTGATCCACTGGGAGTTCTGCTCGTAGCCGTTGAAGATGAACGGCCGACCCACGAACCCCTCGCAGATCATCTCCCAGGCGTACCGGACGCCGGGGCTGTAGCGGAACGTGAAGCCGAGCTTCGTCTTCAACCCCTTCTGCCGCGCCGTGTCGCTCAGCTTGCGGGTGTCGCGGAAGTCGAAGGCGACCGGTTTCTCGCAGAGGACGTGCTTGCCGGCCTCGATGGCGGCCGTCGAGAGCTCGGTGTGGGTGGCGGACGGGGTGGCGATGTCGATCACGTCGAGATCGGCCCGGCCAACGACGGACTGCCAGTCGGCGGTCGCCTCGGCGATCCCGTGCTCCTCGGCGAGCGCCTGCGCCCGATCGACCTCGACGTCGGCGATGGCAACGACCTCGCAGCGAGGGTCGCGCATCCAGCCCGGCACGTGCGCCCGACTCGCCCAGGTCCCGGCCCCCAGGACGCCTACCCGCAGCCTGCTCTCCCGCACCGGCAACGCTCCTCTTCCGCAGGGTGGCAGCACGTGACAGGGGCGCGGCCCCGGTCCTATGCCACCGTGCAGCGCATCATAGGTCGTCCGGCGAAATTGGTCTAGACGGGGGCGTGAAGGGATCCGCCGCGTGACGTGTCGTGGCCCAGATCGTGGGAGTGAGGCATGCTGACTGGGTCGAAACGCCCGGGTCGGGAGACGTGCGCCATCGCGGGTCGTGCGGCAGCCCGGCTTCGCCTGACTGTGCTGGCCTGCCTCACGACTTCGCGGTGCACGTTTAGGAACGGCGTGTGCTTACAGGCTGACCCAATAGATGCTCGCGAACGGCCTGGGCCGCGTCGGACAGCAGCCCGGGCCGGCGGATCACCGACATCTCGAACCGGACCGGGAAGCCCTCGACGGCGAGCAGCGCGACGTGGTTCGCGGCGACTCGCGAGGCGACAGCGTCCATCATCGTCGGCGTGATCCCGAGTCCGCTGGCGACGGCCTGAATCTGCGCTTCCAGGTTCCGCACCTCCCAGACGACCCGCAGGGTCACGCCGACGTCCGCTGCCATCCGCAGTAGCGTGTCCCGCATCGGCGACGGCCCTTCCGGCATGACGATCGGCTCGTCCGCCAGGGCGCGGAGCGGGGCAGGGCTCGCTCCCGCCAGTCGATGCCCGGGCGGTCCGATGAGCACGACGTCGGCGCCATCGCCGAACGACTCGACCAGGAGGGAATCGTCGTCCATACCGTCGATGCGGCCAGGCGGGGCGGTCAGCGCCGCCAGGTCCAGATTTCCGCGCTTGAGGTGCTCCAGCATCTCGCGGCGGGGTCCGATCTCAACCCGCACGGTGATCTCCGGGTGCAGACGTCTGAACGGCTCGTACAGGCGCGGGAAGATGTAGCCGCCGAACAGTGGCGAGGCGCCGAACCTCACGATAGCGTCGGGCGATTCGTGCGCCTGGATCTCGTCGAGACCGGCTTCCAGGGAGCGGAAGAACTCGGTGCAGATCGGCAGCAGGAGGCGCCCGGCATCCGTCAGCCCGACGTCGCGCCGACCGGGCGATCGATCGAAGAGGCGGCTGCCGACGACGGTTTCGAGCGCGCGGACCTGCTCGGACACCGACGCGCCCGAGATGAACAACGCGGCGGCGGCTCGCGAAAACGTGCCTTCCCGCGCGACGGACGCGAAGATTCGAAGCTGCTGGAGTGTCAGGGAAGCGATGCGGTCGCGGTGCATTGTCGGTCCGGGCGCCGGGCGATTGTTCGGCTGAGCCTATCATAAAGCTCGGGAAATGACCCCTGCGAGGGTTCGTCGGCCGTGGCTATCGTATTTCCGACTTTCCCGCCGACACGATGCCGCCGGCGGCCGCGGGAGGCGTTCGAGAGATGGTGATCGCGAGTCGCGAGGTACAGATGCTCACCGATCTGGAGCTGATGGCCCACCTGTATCGGCGAGCGGGCTTCGGGGCGACCCGCGACGAGCTCGACGCCGCGCTGGCGCGCGGGTACGAGGCCACCGTCGACGAGCTGGTGCATCCGGAGCGAGTCAAGCCGCTCGATCACTGGCTGATGTGGCGCTACTACGTCGACATCAAGGAGCTAAAGCAGTCCGAGTGCGGCGAGGCGTACTTCGTCTACCGGATGATCAACAGCCCTCGCCCGCTCGAGGAGAAGCTTACGCTCTTCTTTCACGGACTGTTCGCTACCGCGTGGTCGAAGGTCGCGATCACCAAGACCCTCTGCAATCAGCTCGACATGTTCCGCGAGAACTGCCTCGGCGACTATCGGACGCTGCTGGTGAAGATGGCCAGGGATCCAACGATGATTTTCTGGCTCGACAACCAGATGAACACGAACGAGGCGCCGAACGAGAACTTCGGGCGCGAACTGCTGGAGTTGTTCTCGATGGGGATAGGGAACTACTCCGAGCGCGACGTGAAGGAGTGCGCCAGGGCGTTCACCGGCTGGGGTCTGGAGAACACGATCCCGGGCGTGCAGCCGTTCGGGCGGTTCGACTGGCAGTACCGATTCTGGCCGGAGCGCCACGACTACGGCGAGAAGACGTTTCTCGGCGAGACCGGCACGTTCGACGGCGAGGACGTGATCGAGATCATCGTGCGACAGCCGGCTACGGCCCGGTTCGTCGCGGCGAAGCTGTACGACTTCTTCGTCTCGGACACGCCCGATGAGACGGCAATTGGCGAGCTCGCCGAGGTCTTCATGCAGACCGACGGCAACCTCCGAGCGATGATGAAACACCTGTTCCTGGCGGACTGGTTTCGCTCCGATCAGGCGTACTACGCAAAGGTAAAGGGCGGCGTCGAGCACGTCGTCTCGGTGGCGCGGCTGGTCGGCGATTTCGGCGAGCCGGCCTGGGGGATCAACAGCCTGGCACTGGAGTGCATGTACGTCGGCCAGCAGCTCTTGAACCCGCCGAGCGTGGAGGGGTGGCACACCGGCACCGAGTGGATCGACACGGGCATCCTGGTCGAGCGGATCAACTTCGCCGCCGCGCAGGTCGGAGATGTGAGCAAGCCTGGAATCCGTCGGATCGTCGAGCGCCTGCGGTCGCGCCGTGACCTCTCGCCAGAGCAGCTCGTGGACGGTTGTCTCGAGCTGATTGGTCCACTGCGGGTCTTGGATCGGAACCGGTCCTCGCTGATCCGCCACGCCGAGGAGGGCGGTCCCGTCCGCTGGGAAGATGACCCGGTGGCTGCCGAGCAGCGCGTTGGCGAGATGCTTCAGGTGATCGTCGCCACTCGTGAGTACCAGTTCGCCTAGCCGGGGGTGTTGTTTTGGAGATGAAGAAGCCGCCGACGCTGGTCGTCCTCCAGCTCACGGGCGGGAACGACGCGCTCAACACGGTGATCCCGCACGGCAATTCGCTCTACTGGGAGAACCGCCCGACCCTGGCGATCCCCGAGGATCAGATCCTTCGGATCGACAACCAGTACGGCTTCCACCCGAGCATGGCGGCACTCAAGCCGTTCTGGGATCGCGGCAAGATGGCTGTCATCATGGGGGTGGGGTACGAAGACCCGAGCTACTCCCACTTCCGCTCGGCTGACATCTGGTACACCGCCGAACCGACGAAGATCGTGACCGACGGATGGCTCGGGAAGGTCGTGCGCGAGCTCGATCCGAAGGCCGAGAACGTCGTGACGGCCGTCAACTTCGGCCGTGGACTGCCGAGGGCACTTTCGCTGGCCGGGGTGCCGGTCGGGTCGGTCGCCCGGCTCGACACCTACGGCCTGTTAACCAGGCTGGCGAGCCCCTCGCAGCGCCAGTCGGCGATCGAGCTGTTCTCCTGCCTCTACGACGACGGCTTCGACGACAAGGGGCACCTGCCGGTCAAGCCGCTCGATCCGCACGCGGCGGCGCTGCGCTACATGGGGCAGACCGGCCTCGACGCCAAAAAGGGCGCCGAGATCCTGAGCACGGTGCTCGGCGGGTATCGCTCGACGGTCGAGTATCCGAAGACACCACTCGCGGCGAGCCTGAAGGGGATCGCCCAGGTGAAGCTGGGGGATGTCGGGACGCGGGTGTTCTACACGTCGATCTCCGGGTTTGACACTCATGCCGGACAGGGGCCGATTCACGCCGCGCTCTGGACGGAACTCTCCGAGGCGGTCGCGGCGTTCTTCGGCGACTTGCGGGAGCACGATGCCGACGACGACGTCATCATGTTGCTTTGGACAGAGTTCGGCCGGCGGGTCCACGACAACGTCGGTGGGACCGACCACGGCGCAGCCGGGGCCGCGTTCGTGATCGGCGAGCCGGTCAAAGGCGGCATCTACGGCGAGTACCCCTCGCTCCGCGAGGCGGACCTGACCGACGGCAACCTGGCGCACACTGTCGATTTCCGCTCGGCGTACACCTCGGTGATCGAGCGCTGGCTCCAGGTGGACGCGAAGCCGATCGTCAACGGCCGATTCGAAGACCTGGCGTTCGTATGAGCGTCAGTACCGGGGTCGGGGTCGGCAGCCCGTTTCGCTACTCGCACACGGTCGGCCTGATGATCCAACAGGGACGCGGGTTTCACAACCCGATGGATCTCGCCATCGGCAAGAACGGCGTCTGGTATGTCGTCAACCGATCGAATGCGATGTGGGCGCAGAACTCGCTCCGAATCGGCATGTGCACGGTGGATGAGGAGTACCTTGGCGAATTCGGCTTCTTCGGAACCGGCGATGGGCAGTTCGTCTGGCCGATCGGCATCGCGACGGACAGCCGGGGCCGCGTCTACATCTCCGACGAGCACCGCCACGACGTGCAGGTGTTCGAGCCGGACGGCAGCTACGTCGGACGGTGGGGCACGTTCGGCTCGGCGCCGGGCCAGCTCAACCGTCCGTCGAGCATGGCGATCGACGAGCACGACCGGGTGTTCCTGGTTGACGGGTTCAACCACCGAGTACAGATCTTCACGACGGAGGGTGAGTACCTGGCCGCGTGGGGCGCAGAGGGCGACGACCCAGGCCAGTTCAGCCTCCCGTGGGGGATCTCCCTCGGGCCGGCCGACGACGTCTACGTCGCGGACTGGCAGAACGATCGGGTCCAGCGGCTGACGCGCGACGGCCGCCACCTGGCGACGTTCGGGCGACCCGGCAGCGGCGACGGCGAGCTCACGCGCCCGGCCGGCGTCGGCGTGGATCGCGACGGCACGGTGTTCGTGGCCGATTGGGGCAACGAGCGTGTCCAGGCGTTCACTCCGAACGGCGAGCCGCTCGCAATCCTGATCGGCGACGCGACGATGTCGACCTGGGGTCAGGAGTTGCTGGACTCACGTGTGGACCTTCGTGAGGGCCGGGCTTTGGTCGAGGACATGGAGCCCGAGAAGCGGTTCGTGGGGCCGACGGCTGTCAAAATCGACGCAGAGGGCCGAATCCTGGTCGTCGATAGCTGCCGCTACCGGGTTCAGGTCTACCGCCGGGCCGAGCGGTAGCTTGCTCCCTCTCCCTCTGGGCCGTGGGGATACAGGGGCCCCATGGTAGGTGTGATGAGGGCTGGGGTGAGGGGCGTGCCTCAGGGTCGGCGAGGGCCGCTACCCAGGGTGGAGCAAGCCCCACCCCTACCAGCCTCGCTGCCGGAGTAGCGTCTCGACCTGATCCGCGCTGAGGCCCGCCAGCTCCGCCAGGTCGCCGCCCGCTTCGAGCCAGCGCCGCACGAACGGAGCACGGTCCTCCGCCGCCCGTGAGATCTCGTAGAGCTCCTCGGCTCGCTCGGCGGAGAGCACCACGATGCCGTTGTCGTCGGCGACGACCAGGTCGCCGGGGTTAACGATCACGCCGCCGACGCTCACCGGGATTTGAAGGGCGCCGTCCGGCCGCTCCAGGCGGTGTCCGACGCGGGCGACGACCGCGCGGGCGAACGTCGGCATCTCCTGGACGCGAATCTCGGCCCAGTCGGTCGCGGAGCCGTCGATGATTACGCCAACCGCGCCCTTCATCTTGGCGGCCAGCGAGGTCATCTCGCCCCAGCAGGAGACCTGGTCGTCGCCGTCCTGGTCGATGACGAGGATCTCGCCTGGCTGGATCGATTGGATCGCCGGGCGCGACATGGTGGCGTCGCCGCGTGGCATCCGAACGGTCCGCGCCCGGCCGACGATGCCGATTGGCGTGAATAGCGGCTTGATGCCGGAGTCCATGAACTCGCTGCCGGTGTAGTGGCCGATGGTGGCCGGCGGGATCGTGCGGTACCGCTCGATCAGCTCGTCTGACACGGCGTTCATCTCGATCATCCATCCAGGTCGCGGGCGGCCGACGACGAACGCCCCGTTTCGGCCGGATGGTAGGTCGGCCGGTGCAGACCAGTCAATCCGGGTGATCGCGAACGCCACGGCAGCCGGGACGTCGGGGACAGGGACCTCTGGGGGCAACCTCATTCTCAGAAATTCTCATTTGAATAACTGAACGGCTCAATTGACCCGAATGTGCGTTGAAATTCACCCATCCGGCCTGGATAGTCGCTCTGGTGCGAGTCGTTACATAAGCATGATGAGAAATTGCAGCCCTCGCGTCACGTTCCGCTCGCCAGGCGCCGCCTTGATGCTGGCTGCCGCCCTGTTTGTCGCTCCGATCGCCGCGCCAGACCCGGCGCTCGCCGCGCCCGCCGAGGCTCGACCGTCTCGGCAGTCGGCAGGGTATCTCGATCAGCTCCTGAACGAGATCAACGGCCGTCGGGCGATGGTCGGATCGCCGCCGCTGAGCTACGCCGATCCTCGGGCCAACGACGCGGTGCACCAGTACCTGGCCGACCTGACGCCGCTGATGATGGCGATGAACGCCTGCTTCCACGGTATGCACAACCCGGTCGCGCCGGCCTGGAACTACGTGTCGGCGTCCGGGCTGGACGGCGAGGCCCGGGGTGAGGTGATGGGCTGCCCGATGCGTGGGTACCAGTGGACGCCGCAACAGGTGACGAAGAGCTGGTGGGAATCGCCGGCGCACTTCCAGGCGCTCTATGGCGACCCGGAGGCGAACGTCGTCGCCTGCGGCGGCTACGGCGGCGGGCAGCGCGGCTTCGAGTCGGTCGCCTGCGTGACGTTCAAGATCTGATCCCCTGAGGGTTCGCGAGTCGGATCTGGTCCGGCTCGATTGGCACTCGAGGCGCGGGCACCCGTCAGCCGTCCGCTCTGAGTGATTTGGATCAGTTACGCGGTCAACGTGGCGTTCTCTCCTCGTCGCGAACGAGGCGATAGTGCGGCGTCTGGTAGACGACCACTGAGCGGTCGCCCGGCGGCTCGTCAACGGACTCCAGGCTGAGTGGCGCCGGCATCGCCGACTCTGGCGGGGGCCAGCCTCGATAGCTCGCCACGTGGAACCACGCTCGCGGTCCCCACTGCATCTCGATCCCCCGTCGGCTAAGCTCCACCAGCGCGACGAGCGCCAGGTGCGGCTCGTCGACGTCGATCCAGACCGGCTCGGAACCCACCGCCGTGGCGAGGGCGTCCATCTCGACCAACGAGAACGGCGGTAGCGTCCGCGTGCCAGTGCCGACGTAACGATCGACGGAACCCACGAACCTGGGCAGACGCAGGCCGGTCGACAGAACGAGCAGAGCTGTCAACCCCACGACCAGACCCCGGGTCGCCAGTTTCGGAGCAATTCGCGGTCTTGCACCGTCCAGGAGCAGCGCGGCGGCACCGAGCGTGAGCGGGTAGAACGTTCCGGGCAGCTGCTCCGTGGCCCACCTGGCAAACTGCGTCGGGAGCGCATTCAGCGTCGTGAGCAGCAGCAGCGGCCCCAACGAGAGCGCCAGCGCTGCCGGGTCGCGACGAACGACTGCGACCGCGATCACCGCGAGCCAGAGTCCGCGTGCGAGCAGGATCGCGCTGTTGAGCAGGTCGCGCGGCAGCATGCCGATCGGCGCGTGCGCCTGTTCGAGGTCGAGCAGCGTCGGCCGGACTTGCTCCCACGGGTGCATCGCCATCGCGGCTTCGACCGACGGATCGACCAGCGAGACAATCGCCGTGCGAAGCGATCCGCCCTGGCCCCCCTCCGGCGACCACCGTCGAGCGACGCCGCTCTTGGTGAACAGCGCCACCAGGACGATCAGACCGAGCACGGCGGCGTGTTGCCACGGAACGCAGCGCAGCCGACGGAGCACGGGTTCCCGACTCAGCACGAGGCTCGCGACGACGAACAGGCCGCCGACCACGCCGACGAACATGACGGTGCCGTCGGCCGGGTAGACCACCGCCGCCCCGCACGCAACGAGGAGCAGCGGAACAAGTTTCCAGGGCCGCAGCGGCGACCTGGCGGCCAGGAGCAGGCCGAGGACCAGGCACGTCGCCGGATATCCGAGGACCCTGCCCAGGTAGCCGGCCCGGCTGTAGTCGTACCAGTGGCACGCGAGCAACCCAAGGACAAGCAGCAGCAAAGTCAGGCGGGAGCGTGCGAAGACAGCGGCAACGCCGAGGATCGCGGCACTCAGTGCGACGGCGCAGGCGGCCTCGTATGCAAACGTGCCGGGCAGGCCGCGAATCAGACCGATCATCGCGACCAGCGCCAGGCTGCCAAAGCGCGGGTCAGATTCCAGCATCAGCGCCGGCCAGCTCTCGTACGGAACAGCCGGGTCAACGCGCGGGCGATCAGAAGGTGGATGGGCGAGGATCCAGTCGGCCGGGTGGGCGTAGCCGAGGTGATCCGTCCCGGTCCAGTAGAGGAGGGCCGGACTTCCAACCTCGATGGCTGCTGAGGCGGTGATCGCGGTAACGATGCCCGCCAGCACCATCGCCAGTCCACCTGGGACGGCGAGCGACCGCCAGGTGTGGCATCGGCTGGTCCATCTCACCGGCGAGCCTGTGGTCGTGACCCCGACGACGGCCGTCGCCGTCATTCCAGCCGCGGCGGTCGCCAGGAAGCCGACGAGGAACGGTTGCCCCAGCAGTTGGTACGCGACCCCCGTACCGAACGCCATCACCAGCAGACCGGCGAACGGGCTTGCCAACAGGGCGAACGGCAGGCGCTCGCGGAACGGCATGACCGCGAAGGCGCCGACGGCCCCGAATCCCACCAGCATTGCGACGACGAACAGCCACTCGAACAGGAACACCAGCACCCGGCGACTCCACCTCGGACGCGCCTAGAGAGTCTACGGGGCGGTGACTATCCTCGCCGCCAATAAGCATCACTGGTGCATCACTCACAAGAGACGAAACGGAGCTGATCCCCCTCGTCCACGGTCAGTACACCGGGAAATCGCCGCGTCGGGACGCAGGCGTGATCGACTATAGTGCGCCAGGTGACGCAAGGAGACGGCATGGCAGCGCAGGACCGACAAACGTCCAACTCCGCGAGTGCCACGACGCTTCGGGCACCGACAGGTCACCCGCGCCGGGGCCATGCGCGTGCGTTCGATCGGGATCCGCTCGCCTTCGTGAGTGCGTTGGCCCGCGAGTTCGGCGACGTCGTCCCGCTTCGCCTTCCGCCGCACCGCGTGGTCTTCTTCAATCATCCTGATCTCGTCGAAGAGGTGCTCCTGTCGAAGCAGCGCGCGTTCGTCAAGGGCACGATCGTGCATCGACTCGGCGAGGTGATCGGGAAGGGGTTGATCACCAGCGACGACGTGCTCTGGCGCAGCCAGCGCCGGCTGATCCAGCCCGGTTTTCACCAGGCGCGGATCGAGCAGTATGGCGCGCAGATGGCCGGGCATGCCGAGCGCCTGACCGACGAGTGGCGGGATGGCCAGGAGCGCGAGATCCAGCACGACATGATGCGCCTGACGCTCGGCATCATCTGCAAGACACTGTTCGGCGTCGACGTGGATCATGATGCGAGCGAGATCGGCCAGGCGTTCGGGGTCGCCATCGAAGCCGTTGGCGGCCGAGGCCCAGCCGCACAGCGCGCCCTGACGGCGGTTGCGCCGCTACCGAGTCGGGTCCGTCTCTGGCGGGCGATGCGGCGCCTGAACGAACTGGTCGATCGAATCGTTCGTGAGCGAGGGCGGGGTGGCGATCACGGTGACCTCGTCTCGATGCTGCTGGCGGCACGCTACGAGGATGGCCGGCCGATGTCGAGTCGCCAAGTCCGTGACGAGGTGCTGACGATCGTCCTCGCGGGCCACGAGACCACGACTGTAGGGCTGAGCTGGGCCTGGTACCTGCTCGCCCAGCACCCGGCGGTGGAGGCCAGGCTCCACGCCGAGGTCGACGCCGTCCTCGGCGGCCGACTGCCAGGCGTCGAAGACTTGCCCAGCCTCGTCTACACCGCGCAGGTCGTTTTGGAAGTGTTACGCCTCTACCCGCCGATCTGGGGCCTGTCTCGCGGGGCGAACGAGGACGTCGAGATCGGCGGATTTCCGCTGCGCAAGGGGGATCTCGCGCTGTGCAGCCAGTGGGCGATGCACCGGGACGCGCGCTTCTTCGAGCGTCCGGAGGCGTTCGAGCCGGAGCGCTGGGCGGACGGGCTGGAGCGGCGGCTGCCGCGGTTTGCGTACTTCCCCTTCAGCGCCGGACCACGCCAGTGCCTGGGCAAGGCGTTCGCGCTGATGGAGATGACGCTGGTGCTGGCGACGATCGCCAGGCGCTTCCGTCTCGCGCTGGTACCTGGACAGACCGTCATGCCGAGAGCTGGTGTGACAGCCCGACCGGTGCCGCGTACCCGGATGGTGCCGCTCCGACGCTAGCGACGCATTGTCCTCGCGTCACGCCGGGTACCCCAGGTCCGGCGCCGCGCGGTCGCACAACATCGGAACGTGGCAGCCGGACGTTCGAAGCTTGCTTTCGGCAAGAAGGCAGAGGTCGCCGGCGAGCTGCGCATCCAGCCCCGCCGCATCGTGCAGATCGAGCATGTTCGATCCTTCGCCCTGACGCAAGCGGTCATGCGTGAAGTTCTGCTCTGAGCGCGTCAACGCGACGCCAACGGCGATCGCGATCGGGCTACGTCGCCGGGACGGACTCCGCCTGTGGCAGGTACTTCGCCTCCCACTCCTCGTAGGCAGGCGTATAGAACTTCGTGCGCGTCTTTTTGTACTCGCGCGTGCTGTACAGGCTGATGTACTCGGTGACGCCGGTCTTTTTGGAGATCGCCGACAGGATCTCCTCGCACTGTTCCACTGACGTGCCGTGGACCATCGTGAAGACGTTGTACGGCCAGTCCGGATATGTGGGCCGTCGATAGCAGTGGCTGACATTGGCGAACGCCGCCATCGCCTCGCCGATCTCCACGACGTCGTCCTCGGGAACCGCCCAGACGCCCATGCCGTTCGCTCGGAAGCCTGCGCGGCGGTGGTAGAGGATCGCCGCCATGCGCCGCATGAAGCCGCGCTCGACCAGGCTCCCCATCGCCTCAAAGAGGCGGTCCTCGGTGAGGCCGATCCGCTCGGCGAGCGCAGCGAACGGGCGCGGCTCGATGGGCAGATCCTCCTGGAGCTCGCGGATCACCATCTTGTCGAGCTCGGTGACGGTGTAGTCGCGGGCGCGGATCCGGTCCTGCTCGCGGTACTCCGGGGCGGCCTGCGCATCCGGCGGGCGCTGCCCGGTCATGTCGAGGTTGACGCCGATCTTGAACAGGCGCAGGGTGTACATCACGCGCGTGACCTCGGCGCGGGCAAGCTCGTGGATGCGCTGGACGACTGCTTCGAGGTCAGAGGTCGGCGGTACGGCGATCGTGAACCAGAGGTTGTACTGGTGGTTTCGCTCGTAGTTGTGCGTCACACCCGGATGCTCATTGATGATCCGGGCAGCCTCGCTGATCCGGGCCGGGTCGACTCGCATTGCGACCAGGCTCGACTTGTAGCCCAGGCTCTTGGTGTCGCAGATCGCGCTGATCTGGCGCACGATCCGGCCCGCCTTCAGCGCCCGCATTCGCGCGATGACGTCCTCTTCGGAGATGCTAAGCGGCTGGCCAAGCTCCTGGAACGGCCGCGCGACGAGTGGGAAATCTGACTGGATGCGGTTCAGGAGCCGCCGGTCCAGGTCGTCCATGGTGTCACCTCAGCCGGAGAGCCCAGCGGCGCGTCCGGCGCGTTGTCACCAGTATACCGCCGCGCTCGCGAACCCGCGTCCTGAATCATTCTGACAGTGATGACAGGCATTTCCTGACAGACTACTGGCCAGACCTGCTCGCTATAATCCCGAACGTGACCGCACTCCGTCGCCTCGCGCTGCTCACTGCCATCGCGACCTACCTCCTGATCGTCGTCGGCGCCGTCGTCCGCTCGACCGGCTCCGGCCTCGGATGCCCGGACTGGCCGCTCTGTCACGGACAGCTCTTGCCGCCGCCGAGCATCAAGGCCTGGATCGAGTTCAGCCACCGGTTCTCCGGCGCGATTGTCTCAGCGATGATACTGGCGATGGTTGCCGCCGCCTGGGTCTGGGCCCGGGGCGTCCGTCACATCGTCATTCCGGCCACGCTGGTGCCGGTCATGCTGGCCATGCAGATCGGGTTGGGCGCCTGGGTCGTCTGGCTCGAGACGCCGGCGCTGACCGTCATGGTCCATCTCAGCTTCGCCTTCGTGATCCTGGCCTTCGTGCTGTGGGTGAACATCGCGGCGCGGGTCGCGGCGAACGGCGAGCTGGCGGTGGCGGTGGATGGACCCGAGCAGGCGCCGGGCGTGAACCGCGCAAACCTGAACGGGTACTGGCGGCTGGCCGTGGCCTTGACGGCGCTGACCTACCTGTTGCTGGTCGTCGGCGGGTTGATGCGCGCGATCGGGGCGGGCTGGGTCTGTAGCGGCTTCCCGCTCTGCAACGGGCAGCTCCTGCCGTTCGGGTCGAACGGCCTGGTCGACCTGCACCTGACTCACCGGCTGCTCGCGTACGTCGTGGCGGGCCTGATCGGCTGGATCGCCTGGAAGACGTCGCGGACACCGGGCTTGCCGCTGGCGATGAAGCGGGTCGTCTTCAGCCTGATCGCGATCGTCGTGGCGCAGATCACGATCGGCGCCGTCGCGGTCGTCGTCGGGCCGGCGCTGGTGGCGCAGTCGGTGCTCGCGGCGCAAGGTCAGTCTGTTTCGGCGTCGGCGGCGGGCGTGCCGGTGGCGGCGCCGCTCTGGATCATTCAGACGCTCCACGTCGCCGGTGCGTCGGCTGTCTGGTCGATGGTCGTGGTGCTGATGAGCATGACCTGGCACGCGCGTCGGCCGGAGCTGGCGCTGACGACGGCGGGCGAGGCGGCGGCCGCCCGCGCTCCGGCGACGAAGCGTGGCGTCGCCTCGGCCTACTTCATGCTGACCAAGCCGCGCGTGGTCGTGCTGCTGCTCATTACCACGCTGGCGGCGATGCTGATGGCGCACCGTGGCCTGCCGTCGCTCCAGTTGATCTTCTTCACCCTGTTCGGCGGGGCGCTGGCAGCCGGCGGGGCCGGCGCGATCAACCACTATCTGGACCGTGACGTCGACGAGCTGATGGGTCGCACCTCGGCCCGGCCGATTCCGGCCGGCATGGTGCCGCCGCTCAACGGCCTGTTCTTCGGGATCAGCCTCGGGATTCTCTCGTTCACGCTGATGGTGGCGTTCGTCAACGTGCTCTCGGCGGTGCTGACGCTCTGCGCGCTCCTCTTTTACGTCTTCGTCTACACCCGCTGGCTGAAGCGTTGGACCTCGCTCAACATCGTCATCGGTGGCGCAGCCGGGGCGATCCCGCCGGTCGTCGGCATCGCGGCGGTGACGAACGAGGTCAGCTGGCTGGCGATCTGGCTCTTTACGATCATCTTTGTCTGGACGCCGCCGCACTTCTGGGCGCTCTCGCTCCTGATGCAGCGCGAGTACGCGGCGGCCGGCATCCCGATGCTGCCGATCGTGCGGGGCGAAGAGGAGACGCGTAAACAGATCCTCTGGTACTCGCTGACGATGGTGGCGCTGACCGTGGCCGTCTGGACGTTCGGGCTGCTGGGGGTGGTCTACGCCGTCTCAGCAGGCGCGCTCGGCGCGATCTTCATCTACTACGCGGTCCGGCTCTGGCGCGAGGCGACGGCGATGGCGGCGCGCCGGCTGTTCCGCTTCTCAATCCTCTATCTGGCGCTGCTGTTCGTGGCAATGGTGGTGGACCGCCAGGCGCTCCTGTGACATCGACGCGGTGGACGATCGTGCTGGGGGCGTCCGTACTCCTCGCCCTGAGCCTTGCCTGCCGGCCCGCCAGCACCCTCCCGGTTCTTTTCCCGGCTCCCCAGTTCGATCTGGTGGACCAGACCGGGCGCCCGTTCTCGTCCTCGCACCTGACGGGGAAGGTCGTGGTAGCGAACTTCGTCTTCACGAACTGCACGGACATCTGCCCGTTGCTCACGGCCACCATGGCCCAGGTGCGTGACCAGCTTCGTCAAGAGAGGCTGCTGGGCGAGAAGTCCGTCATCGTCTCGTTCAGCGTCGATCCCGAGCACGACACGCCAGAGGCGCTGAGGACGTACGGCGAGCGGTTCGGCGCCGTTCCGACCGAATGGCGCTTCCTGACCGGCCAGCGTCAGGCGATCGACGACCTGCTGATCGGCGGGTTCAAGGTCGGTCGGCCGCCGCCGGCCGCGCGCGCGCCCGGCGGCACGCCCGAGATCATCCACACCAACCGCTTCGCCCTGATCGACCCTAGAGGCCAGGTCCGGGCGCTCTACAGCGGCGAGGAGCTGAACGTCTCAGCCGTGGTCGAAGAGGTGCGCCGCCTCGCACCGTAGTACGAGGCGACGCGTGTTCTCTCGACGTCTGTTAGAGGACGCCGCACTGGACGCTGGCGTTCAGGCACTCGGTCACCGCGCGCGTCAGAAACGTCTGATCCCAGGCGTTGAAGAAGTCAGCATGCCCCGAGTACGCCGAGCCAGAGGCGAGGGTGATCGTTCCGGGGTCGCCGACGATCGGGTAGTGCGCGATCAACGCCAGGCTCGGCAGTACCACCGGGTGGCTGGCCGGGCAACCGCCGAATCGGCCGTACGCCGTGTGGCTCTTGTGGTCCGCGCTGTCCGTGCTGACGCCGTCCGAGCACTCTGGGAAGAGGACGTGGAGCGTCAGCGGGTTCTCAGCGGGACAGATCGGCGGCGATTCCGTCGGCCCGAAGCCAGGTCCGGCCTCCGGACCGCGTAGCCCTCGGCAGTGCCAGAACGTGGTGCGGAGTCCCTGCGCGCTGGTCGCGGTCGCGTCGCCTGCGACCACCCGGAAGCCCGGCGGGAACGCCTTGACTGACTCGGGCTCGTGGCGCCCGGTTCGGTAGTACACCTTCATGGAGATCGGCTTGACCTCGGCGCCGTTTCGGAAGAGCGCCGGAACCCAGTAGCCGGAGCTGTCTTCCTGAGTTCGGCAGGTCGTGGCGCCAGCCCGCAGGCTATCGTAGGTCGAGCTCGCGCTGGTCGTCATGTTGCCGAAGAACGTGTGGAGGTGCGACTTCCCGGCTTGGCCGGGGAAGACGATCGGGTCGTCCGCCGCCTCGTGGTACCCGTATTTCAACCGCGCGGGAACTTGTCTCCTTCGGCTTGTGCGTCATGGTCAGTGTGAAGGTGCCCGCCTGGATGGTGCCTGTTGGTTGAACGGGTCCCGACCCTCGCCCGATCGCTTCACGGGAACGACGTCGGTTACGGCCCTGAGGATGCACTCGTGTCACGCACCACCGCCGAGCTCGATCCGCGCCACGAACAGATTCCGGCCGAAGGGGCTGCGCCGCCGCCTGAGCCCAGGCAACTGCCTGCCGCCCGCATCGCACTCGTGCGCTTCGCGCTGGTGGAGATCGAGCAGCTTCCCGACGATGTGCTCCTGGCTACCTGAGATAGTCTTCTAGGATTGCGCCAACCGGCTAGTAGACCTCGGCCGAGAGCGAATGCAGCATCCAGTAGATCAGCCAGCCCGTCACGACGACGTACAGCCACATCGGAAACGTGACCCGCGCGATCTGCCGATGCTTTGAGAACTCGCCTCGAAGCGCACGTCGCAACGTCAGGAGCACGAACGGACCGACCAGGATCGCCAGGATGGTGTGCGAGATCAGGATCGCCAGGTAGATCACCCGCACTAGGCCCTCGCCAGCGAACACCTTCGTCTCGAACAGAAGCGCTCGGCTGACGTAGACCACCAGAAACAGTGCCGCGAAGGTGGTGGCAGTGAGCATACTTCGTTTGTGAAGCTCGATCTGTCGCTGGCGAATGAAGTAGTAGCCCAACAGCAGAAAGATGCCGCTGATCACGATCAGCGACGTGTTGACCATGGCAACCCACTCCGGGGCAGGACCTCGGGCTGGCATCTGGCACCTTCAGGGGAGAGGGTCGGCCGTCCGACAGGCTGGCGGAACGGCCGGGAACGGGGTGGTCTGGCGGGGCGATCACGAGGCGAGGCGCTTCGTGGCGACGGCCGGGCGGCCGTCAGCAGCCTCTCACGGTCATTGTAGCCAGATGGTGTCAGATACCCCGGCAATTGTCGTCGACCGCCTGGTGCGCCGCTATGGAGGGCGGGCCGTGGTAGACGGGCTCAGCTTCGAGGTCCGTCGAGGCGAGGTGTTCGCGCTGCTCGGGCCGAACGGGGCCGGCAAGACGACGACCGTCGAGATCCTGGAGGGGTACCGCGCGCCGTCGGCCGGCCAGGTTCGCGTGCTTGACCTGGACCCGATCCACGACGCTCGGCGCCTGAAACCTCGGATCGGCGTGATGCTCCAGGATGGCGGCGTCGCTCCATCGGCGCGGCCTCTCGAAGTGCTGGAGCTGTTCGCCAGCTTCTACGAGCGCCCGATCGAGCCGAGCGCACTGCTCAAGCTCGTCGGCCTGGACGACGCGGCCAGGACACGCTACCGGGCGCTCTCCGGCGGGCAGAAACAGCGGCTGTCGCTGGCGCTCGCGCTGGTCGGCCGTCCTGAGCTGGTCTTCCTGGATGAGCCGACGGCCGGCATGGACCCTCAGGCGAGGCGTGCCACCTGGGAGATCGTCAGATCGCTCCAGCGCGGCGGCGTCACCGTGCTCCTGACGACGCACTTCATGGAGGAGGCCGAACAGCTCGCCGATCGAGTCGCCATCGTGGACAACGGCCGGCTCGTGGCCCTTGATTCGCCGGCTGGGCTGGGCAAGGCCGGCGGACCCCCTGACGAGTTGCGGTTCCGAGCACCGCGGGGGCTTCCTGTCGGCGTGCTTGCGAACCTGCTCGCGTCGGCCGTCGTTCGTGAGGAGCGCCCCGGTGAGTACCTGGTCGAGGGCGTGATCGACCCGGCGACCATCGCACACGTTGCCGCGTGGTTAGCCGAACGGGGCGATCTGCTGTCCGAGCTGCGGGTCGGTAGACAGTCGCTGGAAGAGGTGTTCCTACACCTGACGGCGGACCATGCATCGGCGCGAATGTCCGAGGACAGCCAGGCGCCTGGCGAGGTCGGGCACCATGCATGACGTGTTGATCGGATCGGCGAACGCACGGGACGGCTCGCGGTCTTCCGAGCCGGCAGCGCTGTTGCCGATGATCGTGGCCCTCACCCGCGTCGAGCTTCGGCTTGCGCTACGGCGCGGCGAGAGCGTGCTCGTCACACTCGTGATCCCGCCGGCGCTGCTGCTCTTCTTCGGGCTCGTCGACCTGATGCCGATTCCGCCGGAGCTGCGGGCTGATTTCCTGGTCCCCGGCATCCTGGCCCTGGCGATCATGTCGACGGCGATGGTGAGCACGGGCATCGCGACCGCATTCGAGCGGTACTACAAGGTGTTGAAGCGCTTCGGCGCCTCGCCGTTACCGAGAACCGGACTGTTGGCCGCGAAGATCGCCGCGGTGCTGGCGATCGAGGCCGTGCAGACGATCCTCATCGTCGGCGTTGCAGTCCTGGTGTTGGGCTGGCGGCCGGATGGTGCGACGGCCATGGTGCCGCTGGTGCTGGCGCTCGGAACCTCGGCGTTCGGGGGGCTCGGTCTGCTGATGGCGGGCGCCTTGCGCGCCGAGGCGACGCTGGCAGTCGCCAACGGCCTCTACCTGGTGTTCCTGCTGCTCGGCGGCATCGTCTTTCCGACTTCACATCTTGGACCGTGGCTGGCAAGTGTGGCGATGCTGCTGCCCAGCACGGCGCTGGCCGACACACTGCGGAGCGTGCTGAGCGCGGGCGATCCCGCGCCGCTGCTCAGCTGGCTTGTGCTGGTCATCTGGGCGAGTGTGGCGCCGCTGGCGGCGGCGTTGACGTTCCGCTGGGAGTGACGGTTGAAATCGATACTCGATGCAAACGCGTTCAGGATGCTCGTGGTGTTCCTGGCGTTCACCATGTCGCCCGGATGCGGACTGCTGAGCGCTCCGCCAACCCCTCCGCCGCCGACTCCGGCGCCATCGCCGACGCTCTTGCCTGCTCCGAAGCCATTTTCGTCTCCGGAGCCTGGGACCCTCGCCTCGCCGGCGGCTTCGCCGGTCAGCGTGGCGCCGACAATTGTGCCGACGCGCATCCCGCCCCCAAACTTGAACCCGGGTGCAGGACCATCCGCGGGCTCCGTCGAGCGCGCGCGCGTCGTCAATACCGAGGGACAGGGGGCAAACATGCGCGCTGAGCCTTCGCCTGGCGCCGCGCTGGTCCGGACGGTGCGCGAAGGCACGGAGCTCGAGTTGATCGGCCCGGAGCGCGAAGGTGGCGGTCGACGTTGGCGCAACGTACGTGACCCCGCCAACGGCGCCAGCGGCTGGATCGTGTCAGAGCTTCTGGAGCTGAGCGCTGCGCCGCCAGCCCCGGCCGCATCCGCGGCATCGCCGGCTGCCGAGCCGAAGCCCGCTAGCGAGCCGAAGCCGAGCGGTGATCCGAAGCCGGCCGGCTCCCCGTCCCCAGCCAGCGCCGCCGAGGGCGCCGCGAAGCCGTCAACGCGCATCGGCGATGCCGATCGAGCGTACCTCGCCGTGCTACAGCCGCAGGTCGACACGCTGGGCAAGGCGATCTCCTCGGCGAACGAGCAGATCGAGCGGGCTGGCGGTCGACCGGAGATCCTGGCCGACCCGGCCTGGCGCCGCGACACCGAGGCGGCGGCGGTGGCGCTCTCGACAGCTGCCGCCGAGATCCGCGGAGCGAAGCCCGGCCCCGCGACCGGCTCGGTTCATCGGTTCGCGAGCAACGCCGCGGACCGCGCGGAGGAGGCGGCAGACGGGTTGAGCGCCGCGCTCGAATCGAAGGATGCCAGGTCGCTCAACGGCGTCCGCACGACCCTCGTACGATTGATCGGCGAGATGAACAACATGAATCTGTCGCTCCTGGAGCTCCAGTAGCGGTCATCGCCACTCGTCCGAGGCGGTACACTATCAAGTAGCCCAAGGCAGCCGCGCCAGTTGCTGCTTCCGGAGGGGCCGCCATGCCATCGAAATCCACGCCCTTGCCGATGATCACTCGCGTGCGCCTGAAGAACTTCCGGAGCATCGCTGAGTGTGACGTCGAGCTTGGGCCGCTGACAATCCTGGTCGGCCCAAACGGCTCTGGCAAGAGCAACTTCGTCAAGGCTCTGGACTTCCTGGCGGACGCGCTAAATAACGGGCTGGAATCGGCTATAGGTCGCCAGGGGGGCATGTACAGCCTCCTCTCACGCTGGGCTCTTGATGACCCTGATGCTACCCTAAGTATCGAAATAGACATGAATTTGTACGAGCGTCGACGCGGCCACTATCAATTGGAGCTGCGGCGAAAGTCGGAGTCCCGTCAAAGCCGCCTCGGTGCGTTTGAGTTGGCTCGCGAACACTGCGTCGTCTCCACCCATACTGGCCGCAACGATGGCGCTCTGGCCGAGTTCGAGGTGACGCCCGAAGGATCGACGTGGTGGGATGTGCGAGGTGTTCAGTTCGTGCCGGGAATCTTTCCGTCACTCGGGCCACCTTCGCTAACCCTTCCTCACGTGTCTGAGCATCTCAACTTCGGACTGGTCCATCGCGCCCTGAGGGGCATCGCCTGCTACAGCTTACATGTGTCAGAGATGCGCAAGCCGCAACTGCCAGACGGTGGCGAGCTCTTGAAGGCTGATGGCTCCAATGTGGCCAGTGTGTACGACCAAATGTTTGTGACCGACAGTTACGGTGTAATCGCAGGTGATCGGCTACTTGACTGGATGAAGGTGATCGTTCCTGACATACGAGCTGTCGCCGCATCGAACATCGCAGGCTACATGGCTCTACAGTTCGAACAGCGATCCGATGCTACAGATATGTCATGGACTTTCGATGCAAGTGAGATATCGTACGGCACGCTTCGGACGTTCGGCGTGCTGGTGGCCCTTTACCAGGGACGCATGCGCGACATCTCGCCAGTCAGCCTGGTCGGTATTGAAGAGCCGGAGAGCGCCGTGCATCCAGGTGCAGCGACTGCGCTTCTCGAGGCGATGGCCGAGGCGAGTCATGTCACTCAGGTCCTTGCAACGACACACAGTCCCGCAATGCTCGATCATGAGGATTTGGACATTGGAATATTGTGCGCCGTCGAGCTACGTGGCGGACGTACCATCATCGGTCCGGTTGACGAGGCCAGCCGACAGATCGTTACGGAGCATCTGGCCTCGGCCGGAGAACTCCTCAGGATGCGTCACATATCACCTACCAACGGACGCGAGGACTCGCCTACGTCAAGTGGGATGGCAGCGCCTGTGTGAATGCCGTACCCCGCATCGTTTCGATTGTCGAAGGTGATGGCGAACTGGCCGCGGTCCCGATTCTCATACGTCGCGTGGGCGCAGAGCTCGGACTATACGTGGACTGCTTCAGGTCAATTCTGACGAGTCGCGATCGGTTTCCTCGGTTCCCGCAGGAACGCGAAAACCGGATGAGGATCGCTCGAATCGACGCCGGCGAGTCCGGAGCGATTCTTGTTCTTCTTGATGCTGACGGGGAGCCGCCCTGTTCGCACGGGCAATTGCGCTGTTTGCTCGGGACCGATCTCATCGAGGCGGTCACCCCACTCGCTGCCGGATTGCCAATTGCCGTAGTCCTCGCTCAGCACGAGTTCGAGACATGGTTCATCGCGGCTGCGCCCTCACTCGTAGCAAGCGGGGATCTCGTTCCTGGAACCGAAGCTCCCGAGGATCCGGAGCGCATCCGCGGGGCGAAGGAGTGGCTCAGCATCCGTATGTTCAATCGGCCAAGCTACAGCCCCACCGCCGACCAAGCCAGGCTTACTGAGCGATTTGATATGCAGATGGCCCGTCAGCGGTCGCCGTCGTTCGACCGATGTTATCGCGAGATCGAGCGCCTGATCCTTTCTCTTAGCGTGCCTCAGACGGCCTCGCAAGGGCCAGGGTAAGGTGGAGCAAGCAGAGCGACGCTGCTCACAGTCCTTGAGGCACTGCTCGATAGACTACAATCCCAGGCGACAGAACTGCACTGACCGGCCGGGGGTGCCGGCGCCGAGGATGGACATGCGCGCGCTTATCAGCGTGTTTGACAAGACTGGCGTAGTCGACTTTGCCCGCGGGCTCGCCGATCTCGGTATAGAGCTCTTCTCGACTGGCGGTACCGAGGCGCTGCTTCGTGAGAACGGCGTCGACGTCCGAGGCGTCCAGGAGCTCACGAGCTTCCCTGAGATCCTCGGCGGGCGCGTCAAGACGCTTCATCCGCTCATCTACGCGGGAATTCTCTCGTTGCGGGCCGACCCCGGCCACGTCGAGGAGATGGATCGCGTCGGCGCGTCGCCGATCGACGTCGTCGTCTCCAATTTGTATCCGTTCCGCGAGACGGCACGCGGGTCCGGCCAGGATCTCGCCAGCGTCCTCGAAAGCATCGACATCGGCGGCGTGACACTCCTGCGGGCAGCGGCCAAGAATTTCGCCAGCGTCGTGCCGGTCTGCGATCCGATGGACTACGGCACGGTCCTCGACGAGCTGCGCGGCGATCACGGCGGCAACGTCAGCCAGGGCATCTGCCGGCGGCTGGCGGCCAAGGCGTTTCAGCACTGCGCGGTCTATGATACGCACATCTCCGGCTACCTGCGGACCGGCGACGAGCTGTTCCCGGACCAGATTACACTCGCCATGAAGAAGATCGGCGAGCTGCGATGCGGTGAGAACCCGCATCAGCTCGCCGCGTTCTACGCAGACAGCACAATCCGCAACCTGCCACGCGGTGTCGTGAGCGGCCGGCAACTGCACGGCAAGCAGCTCTCGTTCACGAACACCTACGATCTTGACGCCGCCTGGCGGATCGTCGCCGACTTCTCCGCGCCGACGGTCGCAATGGTGAAGCACGGCAATCCGGTCGGACTCGCGTGCGGCGACGACCTGTCAGAGACGTATCGGCGCGCGCTGGCCGGCGATCCACAGACCGCGTTCGGCGGCGCGGTCAGCCTCAATCGCATCGTCGACGAGGCGACCGCGCGCGAGATCGGCGAGGTCTTCTTCGAGGACCTGATCGCCCCAGACTACACGCCCGACGCGCTTGCGATCCTCCAAAAGAAGCGCGACCTGCGGATCATGGCGACCGGCTACCAGCCGGAGCGCCCCGGCGAGCTCGAAGCCGGCGACCTCGACTTCAAGCGGGTCGTCGGGGGCTGGCTGGTGCAAACGCGCGACGCCCTGCCAGAGAACATGCTGACCCGTGACGTCGTCACGACGCGCCAGCCGACGCTGTCTGAGCTGACCAGCCTGCTCTTTGCGTGGCGGGCCGTCAAGCACGTCCACTCGCACGGGATCGTACTTGCACGCGGGCTCCAGCTCGTCGGCCTGGGGGCAGGGCAGCCGAGCCGTGTCGATGCCGTCGATCTGGCCTGCCGCAAGGCCGGGGAGCGCTCTGCTGGCGCCGTGATGGCCTCTGACGCCTTCTTCCCGTTCCCGGACGGCATCGAGCGAGCAGCGGCGGCGGGCGTGACGGCCGTGATTCAGCCGGGCGGCTCGACGCGCGACCAGCAGGCGATCGAGGTCGCCAATCGACACCACATGGCGATGATCTTCACGCACCAGCGGCATTTCAAGCACTGAGGCGAGGCAAACAGATGGTCGCGGACACGGATCGGCACGCTCGAGATGAGGAACGCGCGGCCGACCTCGCCCGCCGAGGCCCGATTCGAATGACGCCGCAACGCCAGGCGATCCTCGATGCCGTGCGGGCCAGCCACGATCACCCGCGCGCGGCGGACATTTACGAGCGGGTTCGCTCCGTTCTGCCGGGCATCGCCTTCGGCACCGTCTACAACGCGCTCCACGCACTGGCGGACCACGGCATCATCTTGCAGCTCTCATTTGGCGATCACGCGAGTCGCTTCGACGGCCGCGTCGATCGGCACGATCATGCCCTCTGCGTCCGCTGCGGCGAGCTGGTGGATGCCGTGGCACCGCCGACCCCGGCGATCATCGAGCGGGCGGCCGCGGAGATCGGCTTCGCAGTTCACGCGCACCACACCCAGCTCCTCGGAACGTGTGCCGCCTGTCAGCGTCGGGCTGACGCGTAAGGCCAGTTCCTCCCCCGCGGGGGAGGGAGGCATGGGCCGGAGGGGATGCCTGGACGGTCCCGAATCAGGACGTGGGCGGCCAGAACTTCAGCGCGCGCACTGACGGAATGTCATCGGCGACGGTGACCCAGCGTTCCGCGTCTTCGAAGCGCTGGACCAGCAGCCCCTGGCTCGTCCCGAGGCAGACGGCGGCTCGCTCATCGATCCGCCGCCAGTCTAGGATACCGAACGGGCGATCTGTCGTGTATCTACACGCTCGTTATCGCACTGTGATGGGCGTGGCTGGACGCGAGGCGCAGAGGCGGCAGCAGATGCGGTCGTTGCGCGACCACCTCAGCGACTGTGACCGGTGACGTCTTCGTTTGAGTGGTCGTGCACCGGGCGCGCCTCTCGCGGGTCATCCACGTTGATGGTGAGGATGCCGGCGCAGCCGCGCGAAACGATCAGGTCACAGGTCTCGGTGTCGCTCAGATTCTCTTCCTGATGGATCTCGTGCGGCGGCACGAACAAGAAATCCCCGGGACCGACCTCTGCTTCATGTTGCAGCATGTCGCCCCACCTGAAGAGGGCGCGACCTTTCACGACGTAGATCGCCGTCTCGCAGTCGCCGTGGTGGTGCACGCTCGACTTCAATCCGGGAGGGGTTGTCACGTAGCCGGACCAGATGCCCGTCGCGCCGGTCGTCTCAGGCGCCACGCCGGCCTCGCGCTGCATCGCGCCACTCTGCACCACGCCCTTGTACCGCTCGGATGGGCGCACCACCTTGATGCCGTCCATGCCGTCATTCTCCTTTAGCCAGTGGACCTGCTGGGAGTGTACCAGGGACAATAAGCCTCGGGGCTTCCAGCCTGGTGCGGTACAACTCCATCAGATTGCCGCGGCGAGGATGGGATGATGTCACGCTCGGGGAAGCGGATTGCGGGCGTCGCGCGTGCGCTGCTCGTGGCAGCGCTCGGCTGGAGCGCTTTCGCCGGAGCGTCCCCGACGATTGTCGAGGCACAGCCAGCGCCGGCGGCGTGCGCCCCGCTCACCGAGGCTGATGCCGTAGGCGTCGAAGGCGTGATACCGGTCCAGTCGCTGGCGCAGGGTAACGTCTTCGATCATGGACCTCCACGTTCGACGCTGCTGGTGACGTCGCGCCCGGACCCGATCGCGTCGGTGATCGACCCACCCGAGGCTCCGACCGTCGCGGGGGTCGATCTCAGCGCCAACGTGCTGGTGGCGCTGTTCATCGGCCGCTGGCCCCAGGAGGGGCACCGCGTGACCATCGAATCGGTGCGCACGACGGATGCCGGCGTCTGCCTGACCGCCGTCGTCGCCGGTCCGATCCCCGGTCAGGACGCGGCCGACGCCGAGACGTATCCGTACCATGTCGTCTCGGTGCCGCTCGACGCGGTCCCCCGTGCGCCGGGCACAACCTGGACGGCTGTCTCGCCGGACGGCACAGAGATCGCCACCGCGAGATTCCCCTGAGACCTATCACCCAGAACCCAACACCCACGTCTACTTGTTGTTCGACGCGACCTGTTCGTAGACGGCCACGGTCTGCTCGGCGACCTGCCGCCAGGAGAACATCCGGGATCGCTCGCGTGCCCGCTGTCCGAGCTCCTGGCGCCGCTTCGGGCTGGTCAAGACTTCGCCGAGTGCCTCGGAGATGGCCGGCTCGCTGTACGGGTCGATCAGAACGCCGGCGTCGCCGACGACCTCCGGCAGCGCCGACACTCTCGACGTAATCACCGGCGCGCCGCACGCCATCGCCTCGAGGACTGGCATCCCGAACCCCTCGTAGAGCGAGGGGAAGAGGAACGCCGTCGCGCCGCTGTAGAGCGGCGCCTTGTCCTGCTCGCGGATCTGCCCGGTGAAAATGATCCGGTCGCCCATGTCGAGCTCACGCACGAGGGGGCGGGGATCGGGGTAGAGCGGATGGCCGAGCAGGTGGAGGCGGCCGGCGATGACGAGCTGGTACTCCGCCCGGAGTGGGGCCGGCAGCGCGGCGTACGAGCGGATGATCCGCTGGACGTTCTTCCGCAGGTCGAACCCGCCGAAGTAGAGAATGTACTTTCTGGCGATGTTGTACCGCTCGCGGACGGCCGCCAGGAGCCAGGAGTCGGTGATCGGGTGGTAGCTCGGGTGGACGGCGTTGCCGATCACGTGGATGCGGTCGGCCGGAATCCCAAGCGTCGAGACGATGTCACGCCGCGAGCACTCGGAGACGGCGATGATCGCGTTGGCGCGCTTCGAGGTGAACGAGGTCAGGCCAGTGTACATCCGGCTCGCCTCGCGCCACTTGTACTCCGGCAGCACCAGCGGGATGACGTCGTGAATGGTCACGACGGTCGGGCAGATCTGGATCGCGGGCGACGCGAAGTACGGGCAGTGAAGCAGGTCCAGCTTCTCGCGCCGAGCGGCCTTCAGCAGCCCCCACTGCTCCCACCAGAGCTTCTCGGCGTTGTCGCCGAGGCGGGCCATCTTGGTCCAGACCTCGACGTTGCGGAACCGGTTGGCCGGCAGCTGCGGGAACCGCGTCAGGTACGCCTTCCTGAAGCGCGGGCTCAGCAGGACGTACTCGTTACGCCGGTCGTAGGCGTCGAGACCTTCGAGCAGGTAGTACAGGTGGAGCCCCGCCGCCACCATCGGCTTCTGAAGAAAGAGCGCGTTGATGCCGATCCGCATGTACCGATTCTAGCAAGCGAGGCCGAAGCCGTCTGAGAAGTCAGGACGACCTTGACGGTCCGTCATCGGCGCGCCGCGCCGATACCGTGGACCTTGACGAAGTTCGTGTGCGCGCCTGGCCGGAACGGCAGTGCGCCGACGACGACCACGTGGTCGCCAGGAACGATCGCCTGGCGCGCCAACAACGATCCCTCAATCTCGCGGATCATGCCGTCGCTGTCGGTCGAGAACTGCTCCAGGATCGGGGTGACACCCCACCAGAGCGCGAGCCGGCGATACACCTGCGGCTCGGAGGTGAAGACGTAGATCGGGACGGATGGGCGCTCGGTTGAGAGGAGTTGCCCGGTGCGGCCCGTCCTGGTGAAGGCAGCGATGGCGGCGACCTTCAGGTCTTCTGCCAGGCCGGTGGCAGCGTGGCAAATCGCCTGGGCGTGGCCGATCCGGCCGCGCTCCTCGGGTGGCTGCCGCGGGATGGTGGTCTCGGCCCTGACGACGATCCGGTGCATCATCTCGACGGTTTCGATCGGGTGCTTCCCGACCGCCGTCTCGCCTGAGAGCATCACCGCGTCCGTGCCGTCCCAGACCGCGTTCGCCACGTCCGAGGCCTCGGCTCTGGTCGGGATCGGATCCTCGATCATCGACTCCAGCATCTGCGTCGCGGTGATGACCGGGATGCCGCGCCGATTCGCCTTGCGGATGATCTCCTTCTGGATCGGCGGCACGTCCTCGGTCGCCATCTCGACGCCGAGGTCGCCCCTGGCGACCATCACGCCATCGCTCGCGGCGAGAATGCTGTCCAGGTGGTCGATCGCCTGCGGCTTCTCCAGTTTGGCGATCAACGGGACCGGCTTGCCGTGCTGGGAGATGAACGCTCGCGCAAGGTGCATGTCCGCGGCCGAGCGCACGAAGCTGAGCGCGACCAGATCTACGCCCTGCTTCAGCCCGAACGCCAGGTCGTCCTCGTCCTTCTCGCTCAGCGCGGGCGCCGAAACGGCGACGCCCGGCAGGTTGATCCCCTTGTGCTCCTTCAGGATGCCGCCGTCCACCACCTGAAACGTGACGTCGGACAGCTCCGAGTGGGTGACGATGAGTTTGATGCGGCCGTCGTCGATCAGGACGGTATCGCCGACGCGACAATCAGAAGGAAGCGCCGGGTAGGTCGTGGAGACCCGTTCGGCAGTGCCCTCGACGTCGGCGGTCGTGATGGCGAAGCTCTGACCGCGCTTCAGCGCTACCGGCTGGCCACCGACGAGCTTACCCGTCCTGATCTTCGGCCCCTGGAGGTCGAGCATCACGGCGATCGGCCGGCGGAGGCGGTCGGCGATGGTCCGGACCATCTCGAGCCGGCGGGCGTGATCGGCGTGGGTGCCGTGCGAGAAGTTCAGGCGGACCACGTCGACGCCGGCGGCGAGCAGCGCTTCGAGCGACTCCTCGGTATCCGTGGCGGGGCCGATGGTGGCGACGATCTTCGCTCGGCGCTGGACGTTCATCTTTGGGCTAACTCCCCTGGGTGGGCGACTCTCTGTACGTCTGTGTGCGCAAGAAGACCCGGGCCGGCGCGCCATCCGCGCCGTCGATCTTGAGCGGCAGCGCCGCGAGGTCGTAGTCGCCAGCCGGCACGGCTCGCAAGTCGAGACCTTCGAGGACCACCACGCCCGCGCCGAGCAGCGTGAGGTGCGCGGCGGCGGGCTCCGCGTCGTACGGGTCGATCGAAAGATAGTCGATCCCGACCAGGAGCACACCCTGGGCCACGAGCCAGGCGGCCGCCTCCGGCGAGAGTGCCACGAACTCTCGCTGGAAGGTGGGCTGATCCCAGAGGGTACCGCTGGCCGTCTTCAGCAACAGCCGGCGCACGCCGACGGCAGCTGGTTCCAGGTCGCCAGGCTCGATTCGCGGACCCGCTCCCACATCGACGACCCGACACGGCCCGACCAGGGCGTCGAGCGGCAGCGCGTCGATTGTGGCGCCGCCGGGGATGAAGTGAGATGGGGCGTCGACGTGTGTCCCGGTGTGGGTGCCGACGGTGAGGAGCGATACCTGAGCAGGCTCGCCATTCACGCCGATCTGCTTGATCGGCCGGCACTCCGGGCCGGGCTCGCCGTCCCAGGTCGGCATGCCGCGTCGAAGCGTGATGGTCACGTCGTACATCGCCATGGTCGAGAGATTATGCCCGGCCTGGAAACGGTATGCTGCGCGTGCCATGACGACCAGGACCGACGTTCGCACCGTCGCCAGGGAGAACGGGATGCTTGCCTGGGTCGTGCCTGGGCCGATTCGGCAGTTGACGGGCGGCTACCTCTACGACTCGCGGATCGTGGACGGGCTGCGGGCGCGCGAGTGGCGGGTCGGGGTCGTCGACGTTCGGTCCAGGCGCTGGCCGCTCGATCTGTCCGCGGGACAGCGGCTGGTGGCGGCGATCGGCCGATCGCGTTGGAGCGCTGTAGTCGTCGACGAGCTCGCCCACCCGGCGCTGGTAGCGGCCCTGCTGGGCGGTCGGTTGCACCGTGCCCTGTCCGGAGCGCCGTTAATCTTGCTCGTCCACCACCTTCGCTGCTCGGAGCCGAACGGCCGGATGTCGGGAGCCGTCGCGGCGGTCATCGAGCGGCTCGCACTGCGGTCCGTCGATCTCGTGATCTGTACCAGCGCGACGACGGCACTCACGGTCCGGCCGTTTGTCAGGAGCGACGTTGGCGTGGAGGTGGTGCGGCCGGGCTGGGACACGCACCCGTGGCCGGACCCCCTCCCCAACCCCTCATCACTCCTACCATGGCCGCTGCGGGGCGCGAATATCCCTCGACTCGCAGGCTCGCTCGGGACCTGCGCCGACATCCCCACATCCCCACGGCCCTGCGAGGGGGAGGGGCAAGGGGAGGGGGTCGTTCGGCTACTCCTGGTGGGACACTGGACGCCGCGCAAGGGGATTCTCGATGCGTTGTCCGCCGTGGCACGGCTCAGACCGGGCGTGACACTCGACCTCGTCGGGGAGCAGGACCGGGACCGGGCCTATGCAGCGCGCGTGCGCGCGATGCTGAACGATCCTGCCCTGACCGGCCGGGTACGAGTGCATGGACGGGTGACGGCTGAGGAGCTCGTTGGCCTATATTGGGCGGCTGATGCACTTGTTCTGCCTTCCACGCACGAAGGGTACGGCATGGTCCTGGCGGAGGCACTGGCGGCGGGGTTGCCGATCGTTTCGACTCGCGTCGGCGCCGTGCCGGAGGTCGTCCGAGACGGCTGCGAGGCCGAGCTGGTGCCGCCCGGCGACGTCGCGGCGCTCGCGAGGGCGATCGACCGACTCGCGTCCGATCCCAGGGAGCGTCGTCGGCGGGCACAGCATGCGCGCGAGCGAGCGCAAGAGTTGCCACGTTGGTCTGACAGCGTTGAGGCGTTCGAGCGCCATCTGAAGTCGCTGCATACTCGTAGACATTCGGGCGCCTGAGCGCAGCAGAGGTCGAGCGTGGGATTCGAGGCGAAGTGGCTCGCAGCGCGTGGGCCGTACGACGAGGCGGCGCTGGACCCGGTCGCCATCGGGGGGATTCAGCGTTGGGGCGCCGAGCTTCGCCCAGCTTGCGCGCCCGTCGTCGTCGATCTCGGGAGCGGAACCGGCGCGGCGCTCGGTCGGGTCAACCGCTGGCTGGCGCCGCGCCAGGTTCGCGCCTACGCGGTCGATCGCGATCCGACATTGCTGTCCGTCGCTGCGGCCCGGGGTCTCCTCGGGGAGGCCGTGCCGGTCGTGGCAGACCTGCTGGAGCCGCTTGACGGTCGAGGCGGGCCAGAGGATGGCACCGTTGATCTCGTCGTCGGCCATGCCCTTGCCGATCTGGTGCCGCTCGACCGGCTCGCGGCGCGCGTACGGGCGCTGACTCGGCCTGGCGGCCTGGTGCATCTCGCGTTGGCGTATGACGGCCTGACGGAGTTCTCGCCGACCGCCGATCTTGACCTCGAACGGGCGATGCTCGCCGCGTTCCACCGTCACATGGATCGGCCGTCGATCGACGCCAGCAGCTACGGCGGCTCGACGGCGGGTCGTCGGCTCGCGCCGGCGCTGGCAGCGGCCGGGCTCGAAGTCCTGATCGACGCGCCGTCGGCCTGGCTGGTCCGCGCTGACGACGGCCTCATTGGACAGAGGGTGCTGTCACGGCTGATTCGATTCGTCGTCGAGGCCGTGGCCGAGGTCGGCATCGTCCCGCCTGACGATCTCGAGGGATGGGCACGAGACCGACGGAGTGCCTTGGCGGACGGCACGCTCTCGGTCCGAGTCGAGCACCGCGACGTGCTGGCGCGGGTCCCGGCCAAACGCGCTGGCTGAGCGTCCCGAGTGCATCAGAACATTTGTGCGCAAAACGTCGATAGCGAGCAGCCGTGTTGGGATGAACCGGCCGCATAAGCGTGTTGTTGTACAGGTATAGCAGTTGCCACCTCTGGCGAAAACGTCTGATTGCGAGTTACAGTCCGAGAACGGGGCGCCCGTTCCCATCCTGGTGCCCCGAACGACGTGGAGGGTGACCGTGCGTCACTTCGCGCTGATCGTCGCGCTGCTGCTAGGCTTCTCGAGCCTGTTCTGGGCGGGACCGGCGCCGGCATCGGCGCAGACGAAGCTGAAGGTCGTCGCCACCGTCGCGCCGATCACGAACATCGTCCTGAATGTCGGTGGGAACCGGATCGATCTCGAAGGGATCATCGCTCCCGGCGTCGACTCTCACACGTTCGAGCCGGCCCCGTCGGACGCTGTGAAACTGGCTGGCGCCGATCTGATCGTCGTCAACGGCCTGGCGCTCGAAGGGCACACCATCGAGCTGGCCCAGGCGAACCTGAAGTCGGGCGCGCGCATCCTGGAGCTAGGTCCAAACACGATCACCCGCGACGAGTGGGTCTTCGACTTCAGCTTTCCCGAGGAGAATGGCGACCCGAACCCGCACGTCTGGATGAACCCGCTCCACGCGCTGAAGTACGCCGAGCTGGTCCGCGACGCGCTGGTCCAGATGGACGCCCCCAACGCCGACTACTATCGCCAGAACACGGAGCGATTCAGAACTCGCATCGAGGCGCTCGACAGGGCGATCGTTGCGACCGTCGCGACGATCCCCGAGCAGAACCGGAAGCTGCTGACCTACCACGACTCGTTCGCCTACTTCGCGCCGCGCTACGGGTTTCAGGTGATTGGCGCGATCCAGCCGTCGGATTTCGCGGAGCCGTCCCCGCGCGAGGTCGCCGAGCTCATCGACCAGATTCGGGAGAACCAGATTCCGGCCATCTTCGGCTCCGAAGTGTTCCCGAGCACGGTCCTGGAGCAGATCGGTCGCGAGACCGGCGTCCGGTACCTCGACACGCTGCGCGACGACGACCCGCCGGGAGAGCCGGGCTCCCGTGAGAATACATACGTCGGGATGCTCCAGTTCGACGTTCAGCAGCTCGCGATGGCGCTTGGGGGTAGCTCGGCGCCGATTGACGGCCTCGACCCGTCGAACACGTACCAGCAGTAGGCGCACGCATGTCGTTACGAATGGCCCCGCTCGCCGACCGGCTCGACAGCTCGGAGCGTCCGCTCGTCGAGTTGGACGACATCGCCTGCGGGTACGACGGCCGTCCGGTGCTGGAACGGCTGGCGCTGGCGCTCTATCCGGGCCAGTTCGCCGGCATCGTCGGCCCGAGCGGCTCGGGCAAGACGACGGTGCTTCGTGCGATCCTGGGCCTCGCCGACCTGTACCACGGCGCTGTTCGGTTTCCCTCGACGGAGAATGCGCGCCGCCCCCGGATCGGCTACGTACCCCAGCTCGAAACGATCGACTGGAGCTTCCCGGTCACCGTCGAGCAGGTCGTCTTGATGGGCCTGGCCGCCGAGTCGGGGCCGTTCCCCTGGGCCCGGCGCGCGGACCGCCGCCGCATGCAGGAGCTGCTGGAGCGCCTGGGGATCGCCGAGTGCGCGAAGCGCCACATCCGCGACCTCTCAGGGGGGCAACAACAGCGTGCCTTCCTGGCGAGGGCGCTGATCCGCTCGCCACAGCTCCTGCTGCTGGATGAGCCGACATCCGGCGCCGACATCAAGACGCGCCACGAGGTGCTCCACCTCCTCCACGACCTGAATCGCGAGGGAATCGCCGTCCTGCTGACGACCCATGACCTCAACTCGGTGGCCGCGCACCTGCCGTGGGTGATCTGTCTGAACAAGCGAATCGTGGCCCAGGGCACCCCTGACGACGTCTTCACGCCGGAGATCCTCGGCCGGACCTACGGCGCTGAGATGATTGTGGTGCGGCAAGGCGACCTGATCCTGGTGTCGGACCGGCTCGCCGCGACGCGCACCGAGGAGTTTGACGGCCGCGCGGAGAACGTCGGAGCGTAGGCGTGGGATTTCTGCTCGAGCCGTTCCGGTACGAGTTCTTCACGCGCGGTCTGGTCGCCGCCACGATGGTTGGCGGCCTTTGCGGGCTGGTCGGCGTGTACATCGTGCTGCGGCGGATGAGCTACATCGGGCACGGGCTCTCGCACGCGGTGTTCGGCGGGGCCGTCGCTTCGTACGTGATGGGAGTCAGCTTCTACGTCGGCGCGGGCATCTGGGGCTTCGCGGCGGCGCTGCTGATCAACGGACTCTCGCGGCGCCGCCAGATCGGCGCTGACGCGGCGATCGGGATTATCACGACGGCGAGCTTCGCGTTCGGCGTCGCGCTGATCAGCCAGTACCGGCGGTTCACCCGCAACTTCGACGCCGCCCTGTTCGGCAACATCCTCGGCGTGACCAACCAGGACCTGGTGGTCGTGGCCGCCGTGTCGCTCGTGACCGTCGTGCTGATCTTCCTTCTCTACAAGCAGCTCCTGTTCACGACGTTCGACCCTGAGGTCGCGCCGATCTACGGCGTTCGGTCCGGCCTGACCGAGACGGTGTTCTCGCTGATGCTGGCCGGCACGATCATCGCGTCGATGCAGGTGATGGGTGTCACGCTGATCGCGGCGGCGATCGTGATTCCCGCGATCGTCGCGCGCCTGCTGACCGACAGCTTCAGCACGATGCTCTGGCTCGCGACGCTGGTTGGTGCTCTGTGCGGCCTTTTCGGGATCTACCTGAGCTACTTCATGGATGTATCGTCGGGTGCAACGATCGTGCTGGTCGCCTCGGCGCTGTTCGTCGTCGTGTACGGCGCGGTCAGCCTGCGACGGCGGCTGAGCGGCCGGGCGGCTCGCCAGGAGGCCGCCGCCGGCCGGGCCCGGAGTATCGCCGGCCTGTTCGACTGAGCGGAGCACGTCAGGCCGGCTCCCGCTGCGACCGCGCAACGCCTGGCTCGACGGTCGGGTCTTCGCCAAGGAAGGGCTACCTGGCGAAGGCGATTGCCAGCGCTTCGACGCTGTCGGCGACGTGCTCGACGTCGACGCCGCTCGCCGCGAGGTCGGCCGGCGTGCTGACGCCGGTCCAGACCAGGAGGGCCGGTAGCCCCGCGGTGTGGGCCGCCACCACGTCCGCCTCGATGTTGTCGCCGACGAACAGGCACTCGCTGGCCGGCAGGCCGACGCTCGCCACGGCCTCCTGCACGATCGTGATCGACGGCTTCCCGACGATCACGTCCGGCGAGCGCCCGGAGGCGCGCTCGATCGCCGCCACGAACGCCCCGGCACCCGGGATCGCGCCCTGATTTCCCACGTAGCGCCGATCCACGTTGACGGCGATGAAGCGGGCGCCGTTCATGAGCGCCCGCATCGCCCTGGTCATCGACGCCAGGCTGATCTCGGGGAAGTAGCCGGCGACGACGTAGTCTGCGCGCTCCTGATCGGTGATGGCGAGGCCGGCCTGCTGTAGCTCGTAGATCAGGCCATCCGCGCCGAACGGGTAGACCGTGGCGCCCGGATGCTCGTGGGCGATGAACTGGGCCGTAGCCGAGAGCGCCGAGAAGACCTCATCGTCTTCGAGCGGCAGTCCAGCGTTCCGGAAGCGCTCGGCGACGGCGTGATGCGCCATGCGCGAGTTGTTGGTGACGGCCCGCACCGCCTTGCCGTGGGCTTTCAGCGCCGTCAGCGCCTCAATGGCGCCGGGAATCGTCGAGCCGGGCCGCAGCAGGGTGCCGTCGATGTCGAAGAGGTAGGCAGCGTACTCCGTGAGCGAGCGCCTCATGGCGGAGAAGCCTACACGGCGGCCCTCACACTCGGCCACCAGACCCTGGACTGCAACCCCAGCGCCACAAGGTCCGGCTCACGGAGTTTATCCCGACGAAGGAGGGACTCGCGGTGAGGAGGGGTTGCGGTCTCGGTGGTGTCTGCCGCCTCACTCTGAGGCAAATGATGCGCAGCGCGGGGAGACGCCCTGCTGGCCGTTCGCCGTCTCCAGCCGGCTCGCGATCTCGTGCCAGGCCTGCCAGAGCATCTCGCCCTCGCGGGCGTGGGTGATGCCGCGCTGCCAGTCGAGGTCGATCCACGGCTCGGCGCTGGCGGCAGGTGCTGGCGACGCCCACGGCGCGATCCCCTGAATCCCGGTCGAGTCGACGAGGTCGTAGGTGCTCCAGTCGTACGGGCGCCGAGTCCCTTCGAGGTCCGTCCAGGGGCGGTTCCGCCCGAACTTCAGCGCCAGCACCCGGTCCCCGTCGAAGCGGGCGCGCTCCTCATCCGGAGTGCCAAGCGTGAAGCCGTGCTCGGTGATCATGACCGGCACCTTGCGCGGCTGTAGGTACATCGCATCGTCGATCGCGTAGTGGTGGAAGTCGTAGTTCGTCAGAGTCCAGACGTTCCAGCAGTACTGCCGACATCCGCGCAGGATCTTGTCGAAACGGGCCTCGTAGCCCGCGATCATCTGACGGACCGGGTCGCCATCGTGAGGACGATACGGATAGTCCGTCAATTCGGCGAGGTACTGAGTGCCCGTCAGGATCAGGTGATTCTTGTCGATGCGGCGGATCGAGTCGGTCATGTCCGCCATCCAGTCGACGTACCACTCGTACGCCTCGTCGATCCCGTTGTCTGGCGTGAAGTCGCGCGCCTTCATCTCGTTGCCGAACTGCCAGCCGAGAATCGCCGGGCTGTTCGCGCCGACCGCCACGAGCCGCTCGACCCACGGTTTGAAGTGGACTTCATAGTTCGGGGCGTCCACCAGCCGGCCGCCGCCGCACTCCTGATTGAAGCTGTAGCGGGTGACCCCCCGCCGGTACCATGGGGCGTTCAGCACCCGCGCGTTGCACCAGCCGGCGTGATCGTAACCGTACTGGTCGCCGGGGACGCCCGGCTCGTAGTAGTTCGTGAAGTTGACAAGAACGTAGATCGCTTCGTGCGAGGGATGCGCGGCGTTGAACCGTTCGACCTCTCGCAGCAGGTTCGCCAGTTTCTGTTCGACCACACCGGGGACGGCCTGGTCGGTCGGACGCAGGACGCCCTGGCCGGTCGCAATCACGCGCAGCCAGCGCATCTGGCGCTGGCGCATCCACTCCAGGTTCTCTCGCAGGCCATCGCGGAACATCAGGTTCGGCACATTAGAGCCGACCGAGCGCAGCGGTCGACAGAACGGGTCGAAGAGCTGGCCGTCCACAACGGAGACGTAGCCGACCGAGCGCCAATCGCGGCTCGGCAGCAGTCGCGGGACGGGAGAGGGGTACGCCGTCACGGGGACGGACACCTCGGTCGGCGTCGCGACGGACATGGCGGCCGACGGCTCGGCAGGCGGCGCGGTCAGCTCGCTCTCGAACGCGGGCGACTCCTGCGCGGCGCCGACGATCGGGAGCAGGCTCGCCAGCACGACCGCGAGCATCGTCGTGCGGAGCGCGAGCCGCGTGAGGGCGGTTGGCATCGAGCAGGCTCCAGCGTCGAGGTGGCGACCGGGGCCGGCCCAGACCGCGGGCTCGGCAAGTCCCTCGATAACACAGACGGAGGAGCGGCGCGCGCGTCTCGCGACGACCCCCATCATGCACAATGTTTCCCGATTCAGGCGGCCACACACGGCAGCGCTGCCGCCCACGAAGGAGATGACAACCGTGCCCGTGATGCCCGCCGACCGAGCCCAGGGACTGTGTGAGGCCGTCTTCCAGCGGCTCGGCCTCTCCGAGCGCGAGACTGCTGACTGCACGCGCGCCATCATGTTCGCGACGTTGCGTGGCCTCGATAGCCACGGGTTCGTTTCGATCCTGCCGGGCATCGCGTCGAGCGTGAAGCGGGGCCAGACGCAACCCAACGCTGAGATCGTGACCCTCAAAGAGTCCCCCGTCACGGCCAGCTACAAGGGGAACCGCGCGGCTGGACCGGTCATCGCCTCGCATGCGATGCGTGCCGCGATCGATCGAGCCCGGGAGCATGGCGTCGGCGTGGTCACGGCCGTCCATTGCGCCCACTTCGGGGCGGCGTCGGCGTACGCGGCGATGGCCCTGCCGGAGTCAATGTTCGGGCTGGTGATGTGCAACGCCGGCCCGCACGTGGCGCCGTACGGCGGTGCGGGTCGGCTCCACGGCACCAACCCGATCGCCTACGCCGCGCCCGGCCGCGAGATGCCGATCGTCCTGGACGTCGCCACCAGCATGGTCGCGGCGGGACAGCTCGCGAAGGCGGCCCGGCGTGGACAGTCGATCCCGCACGGCTGGGCCGTCGACGAGCACGGGCAGAGCACGACGGACCCGGCGGCGGGCCTGAAGGGAGCGCTCCTGCCGTTCGGCGGCCACAAGGGGTACGGCATCGCGGTCCTGGTCGATCTGTTGACCGGCGCGCTCTCCGGCTCGACGCTCGGACTCACCGTGCAACAGGGCAACCCGGACCCCGAGGTCGGCGGTCAGGCGTTCTTCTTCCTGGCAATCGATCCTGGCTACTTCAGTGGGCGCGAGACGTTCGCCGAGCGCGTCGATCAGCTCATCGGCGACGCGAAGTCGATCAAGCCGGCCAAAGGGTTCTCCGAGGTGCTCTTGCCGGGCGAGCTCGAATGGCGCGAGGAGCAGAAGCGGCAGCGGGACGGCATCCCGATGTACGACGGCGACTGGACCTCGCTGCGCGCATCGCTGGAGGCGGCGGGCCTTCCCACCGAGCTCATCGATCGGTACGCGCCGGACGCCTAACCGCGTTTTCCGGGGCGAATCACCAGGCTCAGGAGCGACACCAGGCCGAAGCCCGCCATCAGCAGGAAACTGACCTCAAACCCGAACGCGTCGAGGATCGGGCCGATCGCCATCGGCCCGAACACCTGCATGACGTCGCCGCTCAGGCGGTAGATGCCGACCAGCACGCCCGTCGAGAAGCCGGCGAGGGTGAAGACGAGCAGGCCGCTCGCGACGCCCATCACGGCGAGCCCGCCGCCAAAGACGATGGCTGCGACCCAGAGTCCCTGGGGCGTCGGCGCGAACGGCATCGCCGCCACGGCGAGCGCAGACCGAACACAACTGTTACACATGATCGGCGACGCGACGAGTTTGACGGCTCGCGCTCGTCCGGCTATCCTGCCGTCCAACGAGGCGATGCCTCCTGCTCGAAGGAGCGACCCCCATGACCCTGGGTCCGGCTGGCTCGGATACGACCTGGCGTCCTTTGCGTGCCGTCACGCTGGACCTCTGGGGCACGTTGATCGACTCACGCGACCCGATCGGCAAGGTCGAGCGGCGACGCGAGATGCTGTTGGCGGCGATCAACAGCGCCGGCTACCCGTGTGAGCTCGAACAGCTTCGGGCAGGCTTCCGGGCGGCGCGCCGGATCATCGACGAGGGCATCGCGCGGGACCGGCGCGACGTCGGGCCGCCCGGTCGCTGGGAAGAGCTGATGCGCCAGCTCAGTATCCCGCCCGAGTCGGTGCCGTTCACGGCGGTCACGGCAGCCTACGAGGAACTGACGCTGGAGTACTTGCCGAACCTGCTGGATGGCGTCGAAGCGGCGGTGAAGCGGCTGGCGAGCAAGTACCGGATCGGCCTGATCTGCAACACTGGATATACGGGAGGTCGGGTGCTACGGCAGGTGCTCGCGCGGCACGGCCTGATCGGCTACTTCGGCGTGCTGACCTTCTCGAACGAGCACGGCTGGCTGAAGCCTGACCCGCGGATCTTCCAGCACACCCTGGCCGAGCTTGGCGTACGGCCGGATAACGCCCTGCACATCGGAGACACCGAGGACATGGACATCACGGGCGCGAAGGCGGCCGGCATGTACTCCGCCCGGTACCTGCCCGGCGGCGACAACGATGGCGCGATCACCAGCCAGGCCGATCTCCTGTTCTCCGACTGGTCTGAGCTCGACGGTCTGCTGGACGCCCGTCGGCGGCCTGGCGGATGCACCCAGGATGGCACGCCGGCCTGACAGGCAGCACGGGGCGGATGACGTGCTGCTCGTGCGGCATCACTCAAAACAGGAGTGCGTGGTTGTCCCTGTCTCGCCGCGCACGACGTGACGAAGGCCATCCTCGCCGCCATCTCGCCAGACCTCGGCGACGTAGTTCATCGTCCGCTCCCACCTGGAGTGTCCTGGCCGAGGGGAGTCGCCCCAGTACGAGGCCCAGACACGGGCTTGAATGCCGTACGCCTGGACCTCGTCCTCCACGCAGTCTGTGCGTCTTCCGCCAGCGCGCACGATCGGCTGATCGGCGTGCGTGATCTCGTGTGCGAGCATGGCAGCCAGCACGCGTGGGCTCTCGTTCATGACGCTGGTGTTGATCGTGATCTCGCTGTCGGTGACCTTCAGCGTGTCACCATCGCGCCTGCCGCTGGCCCGTAGCTCGCCGCCAACATTCGGGCCGAGGTTCCCAAAGCTCACTTCGACGTCGGTCTCTTCGACGACGCGGCGCAGAAACGCGTTCACCTTCTCGCCAGATTTTGTGGTCGCCGTGCTGCTCATCAGCTCCGCCCACGCCCGTGCGAGTCGCTCGTCGAACTGCGACGGCAGCTTCACCTTCGCCGTCTCGGCAGTCGGCTGGACAGTCGGCGGCTTGCCCGGCGTGGCCGTCGGCGGCGGGGGTGGGAGGGGCGCCGGTGTTGGCGTCGGCGTCGCCACGGCACGAACCTCAGGAGCCAGGCTACGGGCATCGGCCTGATGCGGTGGCGGCTGGGCCGCCAGTATCGACGAGACCTGTTCGTCGTACCGCGCCAGCGACAGCTTCGTCAGCGCGATGGCGCCGTCGAGGTGGACCGCCGATGGCAGGCCGATCGCGGTGGTGCTGACGAGGGTGTCGTCGTGCTTGACTGCCACGATCCGATATTCGACGAACGGCCCTTCACGTCTGACGAGGCACATGATCTCGCCGGTGCAATCGCTGTCCTCCACGATCTCGTAGGCGTACTCGCGAGCGTTGTACTCACGTTGGGCGTCGAGGGAGAACGTCGCCCGACCTGGATCGTCCGACCTGGCGATGATCTGGCTGACCCGTACTGGTCCCGACTGCAGGTTCTCGAGTGTCCGTGACCGTTCCATCACCGTCCTGAAGTTGACGCCGACGACGTCGGTTTCCGACGTGTCTGTGCCGAGGCGGAGCTGCTCGAAGGCGGACTGGCTCTCGTCGATCGAGAAGCCGCGCGGAAGATCGGCCGGCTTCAGCGAGAACGCTCGTGGGTCAACGGGTGGTCGTTGGGCGACAGCATCCGCCCGTGACAGCAGGAGTGTCGCGAGCGCCACCAGGAGTGTCGCGAGTGTGGCAGGCACGGAGCGGCGCGCCAGGCGAGCGATGATACGCATCGTGCTTCCAATCTTTTGTCAAGCAACGGCGCGGGAGGGAATTGCACGCCTGTCATGATCAGAACGGGCACACCATGATCGGGGTTTCAGATCCGTCACGAAGAGCGCTGCTGCTCGACACCGCAGGCGGCGCCAGCAGGGGTGAATCGCCGACAGCGGTCGACGGCTCGACGAGGTGCCCGATGACGCTTCCGGCCTGACGAGTACCGGCCGGCGACGATTCAGGGCCGAGTCGCTCAGACCGTGGCGAGCAGCCGTCCGACTTCCCGCTCGTGGAACGCCAGGTCGGCATCGTCCAGCGCCGCCCGCTCGGCTACCATCTTCGCCTGGACCAGCTCGTCGACGAACGGCAGGCGGGCCGTCTCGTTCAGCGTCAGAAGGTTCGCCTCGATCTGACCGGAGCGTATCAGATGGATGCCCGTCAGAAGCACCCGGTAGACGTAGAGCAACGGCTTGATCCGTCCTGGCCGCTCCTTGACGAACAGGCTCCACTGGCTCCTGGCAAACCCGAGATAGTGATGCGCGTGGTGGCGGGTGACACACGCGGGTACGAGGTGGCAAAGCTCGGCATGCTCGTGCGTGGTGTGGACGACGAGCGGCGACGTCAACTGCTCCAGGACGTAGCCGTTCCGCCGAAGGAGCAGCCGGAAGAACCTGGCAGCATCGTGCGTCACGAGATCGACAAGCGTCCCGTCGCGATCCTCTGACGTCTCGATCGTGTCTCTGGGGACACCAAGTCCGAGCACGTCGCGCGCGGGCAGGATATGGACGCCGCGCAGGTCGTAGTCCGAGTCAGCCGACGGAAAGCCGTAGAGGTGCGCGCCGCTGACCGTCGCGAACAGCAGGGGATACGGCTGCGCGGCGACGATCTCGCGCAAGAGCCCGTCAGTGGACATCGCTACGCACCGTTGTCGCCCAGGAGCTCCGAGGCGGCCCGGAGCCGCGCTGAGATCAGGAACGTCTCCGCAGCTTGATAGTCGGGTCGGTCGGGAAGGCGCGTGTCGGCGACGGCGCGGTCGAACTCGCGGTGCAGGCTGAGGCGCCAGGACTCGACGTCGCTCCAGGCGATCTCTCCCCGGCGGATCGCCAGGAGCTGCTCGCGGTGCGCGCCGACGTCCAGGGGCAGGTGTCCCTCGCGCAGGGCCACGATGCCGGCCATCAAGGCCCGCAGCAGGTGCATGGCGTGCTTCCAGTTCACCTCGCCTCGCATCCGCCGATCGGCGTCCATTTTCTTGAACTGCGAGAGCGCATAGCCGTTGTACGTCGCGTAGACGACCTTCGAGAGGAACGACGACCGTATCGCCAGCAGTTCCTCGCCAGGCGGTGTGGTGTGCTCGACAAGCGGGGAGTACAGGCATTCCAGGGCGTTCGGGTTCGCCTTCAGCGCCAGCGTCAGCAGCTTTTTGACCTCCCAGAAGCAGGCCTGGCGCACATCGTCCTGTAGCTGCTCCGGCGCGCCGCGTAGCGACCAGTCGAGCGGCGCCGGCGCGAGGTACGCTCCTCGCCGATCGGTGTCCGAGGCGTCAGTCGCCAGGCCGTATGCACGCGAGCCGATGACGCTCGACAGGATGACCCGGTCCCAGAGGTTCTGCACCGTTGCTGGGGGCGCCCACTGTGCCTCGGCCCGCACGATCAGGTCAGAGCGGGAGTACCTCGGCTCGCCGCCGTCCGGATCCTGGACCAGGTAGGTCGAATCTGGGAGGTCGTCCACCGCGACCACGACGCCGACCGAGCCGGTCGCCCGATCCACGCCGCTCTGATCCTTGACGGGAATGCGGGCGACGACCTGGGTGCCGGTCGGAAGCCTGAGCGGTGGCATGTCGCGAAGTGTGCCAGCCGACATGCAAACGTCGCACATGTGCGGCTTGCACCGGTGCAGATGAGTGGGTACCGTCCTGCTGGGAGGGCAATGTGGAGACATTCGGGAGTGGCGAGTACCGCTACAACGTCGTCGAGGGCTGGGAGCAGTTGCCAGAAGGCTGGACGCACGCCGACGTAGCCGGTGTCGCGACGGACGCCGACGACCGGGTCTACCTGTACACCCGGGGTACGCCGCGCGTCATTGTTTACAACCAGAACGGGTCGTTCGTGAAGTCGTGGGGCGAGGGTCTCTTTCACGACAAGCCGGTCGGCAGCTCGCATGGGATCACGATCGGGCCGGAGGGCGCGGTCTGGTGCGTCGATGACGGCAACCACACGGTCAAGAAGTTCACGACAGACGGCGAGCTGCTCCTGACGATCGGCAACGAAGGTGTCCCTTCCGACACCGGGTACATTGGGGCGCAGCCCGGCGTCTCGGGCTCGACGTTGCTCGACTCGATCAAAGGCGGGCCGCCGTTCAACCGGCCGACGAACCTGGCGTTCTCGCCCAACGGCGAGTTCTACGTCTCGGACGGCTACGGCAACTGCAAGGTCCATCGGTACAGCGCGGATGGCGACCTGATTCAATCTTGGGGTGAGCCGGGGCTGGGCTCCGGCCAGTTCATGTTGCCACACGGTATCGCGGTGCATCCGGACGGCCGGGTGTTCGTGGCGGACCGCGAGAACGACCGCATCCAGATCTTCACGCCGGACGGCGGGCACCTCGAAACCTGGAACGACACCCAGCGGCCGACGCAGCTCCAGATCGACGCCGAGGGCATCGTCTACGTCGCCGAGCTGTGGCGGCGGGTTGGCGAGGTCTCGCAGCGGCTTGGCCGCAACGAGGTGGATGCTCCCGCCCGAATCAGCGTGCTTGCGCCGGACAGCAGCGTGCTCTCGCGCTGGGGCGGCCCCAACCGCTGCGATCCGGGGATGCTCTGTGCGCCGCACAGCCTGGCGTTGGACAGCAGGGGCGACCTGTACGTCGGCGAGGTGACGTACACGTTCGGCGTGAGCCGCGGCGACACTCCTGCTGACTGCCATACGTTCCAGAAGTTCGCCCGCGTCCGCTAAGTGGTCCATCCCGCAAGTTCCGGCGACCTTTGGCAGGGCCGCGATGCCCGGCTGGCGGGCGGCGCGCCGTCGTCGGGCGCGGCCACGGCCCCAGACGAAGGGGTGGCGCTGGGCATGCCCGTA
>Ga0209382_10000785_pt1 | contig 51447 bp, 53 predicted proteins | sample SoiMetdeltSBSDD5_FD_187599 | JGI IMG/M metagenome (GOLD analysis project Ga0209382, IMG submission 187599) | Bulk soil microbial communities from a Populus tree surrounding site in Tennessee, USA - Soil MetaG P. deltoides SBSDD5 (SPAdes) (version 2) | ecosystem: Environmental > Terrestrial >...
CGGACCTCGCCGTCCCCGCAACGCACGGGGATGTTGATCCGGCCTCCCGAGATCGGCGACTCGCCGGTGCTCATCGCCCGCTGGAAGCCGCCCCAGTGGCGGTGGCGGAACGAGTCCGGAACGATCACGTCGAGCGTCTCGCCCACCGACTCCTCGATGCCGAACAGGGCCGTCGCGCCCGCGCTCCAGTAGTGGATGACGCCGGCGGTATCGACCACGACGACGGCGGGTGACTCGGATGTCTCCACGCCCAGGAGGGTCCCACATACAGGTCGTTGCTCTCACGCGGCCGCGCCGACAGACTGGCCGGACGATGGCCGGCTACGCGGACTCGGACGGTGTGCGGCTGTGGTACGAGCCCCGTGGTCCGGCGGACGGCCCGGTCGTGCTGCTGGTGTCCGGGGGCGGGGCGTCGGTGGTCTGGTGGCCGAGGGAGCTGGTCGAAGGCCTGGTGGAAGCCGGGTGCCGGGTGGTGCAGTTCGACAACCGCGACACCGGCCTGTCGACCCATGTCGACTCGAACGTGGCCCCCTACAGCCTGGACGACATGGTCGGCGACGCCTCGGCGGTGCTGGCCGCCGCCGGCGTGGGCGCCGCGCACTGGCTGGGCGTGTCGATGGGCGGCATGGTGTGCCAGGCCGCGGCGCTGCTCCAGTCCGACCGCGTGGCGTCGCTGACGCTGGTGAGCACCACGCCGGGGCCCGACGGCCGGCTGGCGGCGGGCGACCCGGCGGTGTTCGACGGCCTCGACCGCCCGATCGAGACGGACGAGGACTTCGTCCAGCTCCAGGTGGACTTCTGCCGGGCGGTGGCCGGCAGTCGCTTCCCGTTCGACGAGCGCCGCTACCGCGCGATCGCGGCCGCCGACGTGTCCCGGGGCACCAACCCTGCGGCCGGCGTCCCCTCAGCCGCGTCCCGGCTCGACGACCTCGGCCGCATCCGGGCCCCGTCCCTGGTCATCCACGGCACCGAGGACCCGGTCTACCCCTTCCCCCACGCCGAAGCCCTGGCGGCCGGCATCCCGGACGCGACCCTCGTGCCCTGGGAGGGCGTGGGCCACGAGCAACCCCCGCAGCTCATCCCGGAGCTGGTGGACCTGGTGGTCCGGCAGGTGCGGGCCGGCCGCGGCTGAGGCAGCCGGGTTGCAGGCCGGGCGGGACGGCTTGGGTAACCTCGCCCGCGTGCCTGGTGGGGGAGCGTCCGATGTCGTCGTGGCCGAGGAGGCCGGCGAGCCGGACGAGGCCGCCGGTGCGCCCGAGGCGGCGGACGAAGAGCGCGACGAGGGTCGGGACGGGGAGGGGCGGCCGAGCCGGACCTTCTGGTGGGTGCTGCTGGCCATCTGCGTCGTGGCCCTCGGGGTCCGGGTGGGCTACACGGTCGGCTGGAAGCAGGTCGACACCATCGGCGGGGACGCGTACTACTACCACCGGGCGGCGAACCTGCTGGCCGACGGGAAGGGGTTCGTCCATCCCTACGCCTACGACAAGGGCATCAGCATGCCCGGGGCCGACCACCCGCCGGGCTGGATCCTCGTGCTGTCGCTCCCGTCGCTGCTCGGCTTCGACACGATCCTCAGCCACCAGCTCGTCGGCTGCTTGGTGGGGACAGGCACCATCGCCCTGCTGGGCATCACCGGTCGTCGCATCGCCGGCGAGCGGGTCGGGCTGATCGCCGCGGGCGTGGGGGCGATCTACCCCGGGCTGTGGCTCCCCGACGCCACGCTCATGTCGGAGAGCCTGGCGCTGCTGTGCGGCACGTTGGTCATCCTCACCGCGTACCAGGCGTGGGAGAGACCCTCCGCCCGGCGCTTCGCCCTGGTGGGCGGGGCCATCGGGCTGGCCACCCTGGCCCGGGCCGAGGCGTTCATGCTGGTGGGCCTGCTGGTCCTGCCGCTGGCGGCGTGGGTGCCGAAGGTGTCGGGGGCGAGGGCCCGCCTGGGGCGCTTCGCCCTGGGCGCCGGTGCGTTCGTGCTGGTCGTGTCGCCTTGGGTGGTCGCCAACCTGATCCGCTTCGAGGAGCCCGCCACCCTGTCCACCCAGATGGGGCCGACGCTCGAGGCCGCGTACTGCGACGACACCTTCTACGGGCACAACCTCGGCTCGTGGTCGCTCGACTGCATCACCGACTGGGGTGACCGGGACCGCTCGGTGCTGGACCGCCTCAGCCGCCAGAACGCCATCGACTACCTCGACGAGCACCGCGGCCGGTTGCCCCGGGTGATGGCGGCGCGGGTGCTGCGCACGTTCAACCTGGCCCACGTGTCGGACCAGGTGAACTTCGACTGGTTCGCCGAGGCCCGGCCCATCGACGCGTCGTGGGCCGCCGTGGGCAGCTTCTGGGTGCTGGGGCTCGCCGCCATCGGCGGGGTGGTGGTGTTGCGCCGCCGGGGCGTGCCCTCGTTCCCGCTGCTCAGCACCGTGGCCAACGTGATGATCACCGTGCTGGTGTTCTACGGCTCGACCCGGTTCCGCGCCCCGGCCGAGCCCGCGATCGTGCTGCTGGCTGCGGTGGCGTTCGACGCCGCCATCCGGCGTCTCCGGCGCGATCCCATTCCAGCGAACTAGCGACGCGCCGCTAGCCTCGACGCGTCATGCCCGAGACCTTCCGTGCGCCCATCGGCACCCAGGATGTGCTGCCGCCGGCGTCGGCCCGCTGGCAGGCGCTCATCGCCACCTTCGCCGGGGTGGCCGAGCGCTACGGCCACGGGCTGGTCCACGGGCCGATGTTCGAGGACGCGGCCGTGTTCGCCCGCCTGGGGGCGGGCACCGACATCGTCCGCAAGGAGATGTACGACTTCCGGGACAAGGGCGACCGCCACCTGGCCCTGCGCCCGGAGGCCACCGCGTCGGTGGTGCGGGCCTTCGTGCAGCACCACCCGGCCACGCCGTGGAAGGTGTGGTGCCTCACGCCGGTGTTCCGCTACGAGCGCCCGCAGGCCGGCCGCCTACGCCAGCACCACCAGCTGGACGTCGAGGTGATCGGCTCGGCCGACCCCGACGTGGACGTCGAGATCATCGCCCTGGGCGCCGCCTACCTCGACGCCCTGGGCCTGCGCCGCTGGCGCCTGCGGGTCAACACCATGGGGACCCCCGCCGACCGGGTCGCCTACGCGGCCACGCTCAGCGGGTGGCTGCGGGACCGGGCCGGCGATCTCGCCCCCGAGGACCGCGAGAAGATCGAGACGCACCCGCTGCGGGTGCTCGACTCCAAGCGCCCCGAGACCCAGGCCGCCATCGTGGGCGCGCCCCGCATCGCCGAGGTGCTCGACCCCGCCTCCCAGGCCCACTTCGACCGCGTGCAGTCCGGGCTGCGCGCGCTCGACATCCCCTACGAGCTGGAGCCGGGCCTGGTGCGGGGCATCGACTACTACACCCACACCCTGTTCGAGTTCCAGAGCCAGGCGCTCGACATCGCCGAGTCCACCATCATCGGCGGCGGCCGCTACGACGGCCTGGTCGAACAGCTGGGCGGTGCGCCCACGCCTGGCATCGGCTTCGGCTCGGGCGTCGAGCGCATGCTGCTGGCCTGCGACGCCGAGGGCGTGCTCCCGGCGCCGGACAGCGTCCTCGACGTGTTCGTGGTGGACACCACCGACGGGACCGCCGCCCGCGACCTCGCGCAGGAGCTGCGCGTGGCCGGGCTGCGCACCGACCGGGCCTACGAGGGCCGCTCCATGAAGTCCCAGATGAAGGCGGCGGGTCGCTCCGGCGCCCGGGTGGCTGTGATCGTGGGGGAGCAGGAGGCAGCCGACAAGACCGCGACCGTGCGGGACCTCGGGCGCGCCGAGCAGCAGATCGTCCCGAGGGACCAGGTCGTCGACCGGGTCCGCAGCATCCTGGAGGCATCGTGACCAGCTACCCGCCCGCCTGGGGACTGCGCACGCACTGGTGCGGCGAGCTGCGCCCCGAGCACGCGGGCCAGACCGTGTCGCTGTGCGGCTGGGTGGCCCGCCGCCGGGAGCACGGCGAGCACCTGGCCTTCCTCGACCTTCGGGACCGCGAGGGGGTGGTCCAGTGCGTGATCGACGGCTCGGTCGACGTGCGCAACGAGTGGGTGGTGCGGGTGACCGGCGTGGTCCGCACGCGGCCCGAGGGCACCGTCAACCCCGTGCTCGCCACGGGCGAGGTCGAAGTGGGGGAGTGCACGGTCGAGGTCCTGAACCGGGCCGAGCCGCCGCCCTTCCCGGTCGACGACCGCATCGACGCCGACGAGGTCGTGCGCCTGCGCCACCGCTATGTGGACCTGCGGCGCGAGCGCATGCAGCGCAACCTACGGGCGCGGGCCCAGGTCAACGCGGCCATCCGGGGCTCGATGGAGCGCCAGGGGTTCGTCGAGGTGGAGACGCCGATGCTCATCGCCTCCACCCCCGAGGGCGCCCGCGACTTCGTGGTCCCGTCCCGGCTGCATCCGGGGAGCTTCTACGCCCTGCCCCAGAGCCCCCAGCTGTTCAAGCAGCTCACCATGGTGGGCGGGCTCGACCGCTACTACCAGATCGCCCGCTGCCTCCGGGACGAGGACCTGCGGGCCGACCGGCAGTTCGAGTTCATGCAGCTGGACGTCGAGGCCAGCTTCGTGGGCCAGGAGGACGTGCTGGCCTTCGTGTCGGACGCGGTGGGGACGGCGACCCGGGCCGTGACCGGCGTCGAGCTGGGCGACATCCCCGCCATCACCTGGCAGGAAGCCATGGAGCGCTACGGCTCCGACAAGCCCGACATCCGCTTCGGCATCGAGCTGGTCGAGCTCACCGAGGTGTTCGCCGAGACCGGGTTCAAGGCGTTCGCGGGCCAGACGGTGAAGGGCATCCGGGTGCCGGGCGGCGGCGACTTCTCCCGCAAGCGGCTCGACGACCTCACCGACGCGGCCAAGCGCTGGGGGGCCAAGGGCCTGGTGTGGATGCGGGTCGGCGACGACGCCCTGGACAGCCCGGTGGCCAAGTTCCTGTCCGACGGCGAGCTGGCCGGCATCCGCACGCGGCTGGAGGCCGAGCCGGGCGATCTGCTGCTGCTCGTGGCCGACCAGCGGCCCGTGGTGAGGCATGTCCTGGGCTTGCTGCGGCTCGAGCTGGGGCGGCCGCCGGTGACCGAGGGCGGGCTGCACTTCCTGTGGGTGGTCGACTTCCCGCTGTTCGAGGGCCTGGGCGACGACGGCAGCCCGGTGCCGGCCCACCATCCCTTCACCATGCCCCACCCCGACGACCTGGACCTGCTCGGCTCCGACGACCCGGCCGACCTGCTGCGCGTGCGCTCCCAGGCCTACGACCTGGTGCTCAACGGCTGGGAGCTGGGCTCGGGCTCGGTCCGTATCCACCGCGCCGACGTGCAGCAGACCATCTTCGGGCTGCTGGGCATCGGCCCCGAGATGGCGCAGGAGCGCTTCGGCTTCCTGCTCGACGCCTTCCGCTACGGCGCTCCGCCGCACGCCGGGTTCGCCTTCGGCATCGACCGGCTGGTGGCCCTGCTGGTGGGGGAGGAGAACATCCGCGAGGTGGTGGCCTTCCCCAAGACCCAGTCGGGCGCAGACCCGCTCACCAACGCCCCCACCCCGGTCGAGGAGGCCTACCTGGCCGAGCTCGGCCTGCGCACCCTGCCGCCGCGGGGTTGACCCGTGCCGTCGCCCGCGGCCGAGCCGCGGCTGCCCCGCTCCGCGGACCAGGCCACCCTCGACGACCTCGACCATGACGTCCACCTCCAGGACGCGGCGATCGACGGGGGCGCGGCCGTCGACCTCGCCGTCGAGGACCTGCGGCTGACCGGGTGCCGCCTGACCGGTGTCCGCCTGCCCGGGGCCACCCTGGACGGGCCCGAGTGGGCCGACACGGTGTTCGAGGACTGCGACCTGTCGGGCGTGACCCTGAAGGAGGCCAAGCTCCGGCGGGTGGTGTTCCGGCGCTGCCGCCTCTCGGCCCTCGTGGCCGCCGAGGTGGTGGCGTCCGACCTGGCCATGGTCGACTGCAAGGCCGACGAGGCGTGGTTCCGGATGGCCCGCCTGGAGCGCGCCGAGGTGAGCCGGTGCGATCTGACCGCCAGCGACTGGTACCGCGCTCAGGTGAAGCAGGCCCGCATCACGGGCTGTCGCCTGGCGCAGGCGAACTTCTCGCTGGCCCAGCTGGACGACGTGGCGCTGCACGGGTCCTCGCTGGCCGGGGTGCTGGGCGGCGACGGGCTGCGCAACGTCGTCGTCGGTCCCGAGCAGGTGCTGGACCTGGCGCTGGTGGTGCTGCCCTCGCTCGGGGTCCGCATCGAGGACCCGCCCGACGACGGCGAGGATGGGGACGAGCGCTGAGCCAGGCCCTAGAGCCGGTCGAGCAGCGAGTCGAGGACCTCGGCCACGTCGTTCCGGCGCTTGCGCCAGCGGGACTCCGCCACCCGGACGCTGCCGCCGCCGATGAGCATCCCGGCGGGAAGGGCCCCCACCACCAGGGCCGGCTCGGCGAACACCGCGCCGATCAGGCCGGTGAACAGGGCCGTGCCGGTGCCGAGCGCCGCACCTCCGGCCACGGCGTTGGCCCGGCTGATGGTGAGCTCGGCCTCGACCCGGACCAGCGTGCGCTCGTCGGCCGGGGTGATGTCCACCGTGACCGTGCGCAGGCCGTCGAGCTTGATGGCACCGCCGAAGTTCAGGCCCCGGCGGAGGCTCGCCACCAGGTCGCTACGGGCCCGGTAGATGGCGCGGTCGCCGGCGTGGCGGCGGAGCTCGAACATCTGGGTGCGCATGAAGCGCTCGATGCGGGCATGGGCCGCCATCGGCGTGATCTCGAGCAGCCGCTGCTGGCAGACCAGGCGTGACTGCGCCACCCGTGCCGGCTTGCGGTCGGCATTGGGGGCAGGCAGGGCGCCCACCCGCAGCTCGGCCACGGCTTGGCGCACCGCCGCGGGGGACAGGCCCACCTCGCGGGCGGCTTCCTCCACCGCCCGGGAGTCGTAGCCGTCGACGTCACTCGGGGCCTCGCTCAGCGCATCCAGCTCCGCGGCCCGGCGCAGGACCAGGTGGACCTGGTCGCTGGTGAGGCGCGTGGGACGCACGGTGTCGGCCATCCCCACCATCATGCCCTGACCGGGCACGCTGTGGGCATGCGGATCATGACTCAAAAGGCCTTCGGGGGTCCGGAGGTGCTGGAGCTGGGGGAGGCGGCGGCACCGACGCCGTTGCCGACCGAGGTGCTGGTACGGGTGCGAGCGGCGGGCGTGAACCCGGTCGACTGGAAGACCCGGGCGGGCAAAGGCATGGCGCGCGTGCTGGGCGACCCGCCGTTCACCCTGGGCTGGGACGTGGCCGGGGTGGTCGAAGAGGTCGGGCTCGGCGTGACCACGCTGGCACCCGGCGACCCGGTGTTCGGCATGCCCTGGTTCCCCCGGGCCGCGAGCGCCTACGCCGAGTACGTGACCGCCCCGTCCCGCCAGTTCGCCCGCAAGCCGGCCGAGCTGAGCTTCGAGGAGGCCGGGGGCCTGCCGCTGGCCGGGCTCACCGCGTGGCAGATCCTGGTGGACACGGCCAACGTCCAGCCCGGCCAGCGGGTGCTGATCACGGCCGCGGCCGGCGGGGTAGGGCACCTGGCCGCCCAGGTGGCCAAGGGCCGGGGCGCCACCGTCGTCGGCACCGCCACCGAAGCCAAGCACGGCAAGCTGCGCTCGTACGGGGTGGACGAGCCGATCGACTACACCACCACGGACGTGGCCGAGGCCGCGGGGCGGGTGGACGTGGTGGTCGACCTCGTGGGCGGCAGCCGCGACCTGGTGCGCACGCTGGGACCGGGCGGGCTGTTCGTGGGCGTCCCCTCGGCCGCGCCCGACGACCTGGCCGCCGAGGTGGAGGCCCGCGGCGCCCGGTTCACCCGCTTCCTGGTCGAGCCCGACCACGAGGGCCTGTTCGCCCTGTCGCAGCTGGTGGAGGACGGCGAGCTCCGGGTCGACGTCTCGGCCGCGTTCCCCCTGGAGGACGCGGCCAAGGCCCACGCCCACAGCGAGACCGGCCGCACTGTCGGCAAGATCGTCCTGACGGTCTGACCAGATAGCGTCGCCCACCATGGACCTGTTCGCGGCCGCGGCGGAGGACCGCCTCGCGCGGCAGGCCCCGCTCGCGGCCCGGCTGCGGCCGAACCGGCTGGACGACATCGTGGGCCAGGACGAGCTGGTCGGTCCCGGCCGGCCGTTGCGGGTGCTGGTGGAGGCCGACCGGCTGTCGTCGGCCATCTTCTGGGGCCCGCCGGGCACCGGGAAGACCACGCTCGCCCAGGTCATCGCCCGCCACACGGCCAAGGCCTACGAGCAGCTCTCCGCGGTGTCCGCCAGCGTGAAGGACGTGCGGGAGGTCACGGCCCGGGCCCAGCAGCGCCTCGGGGAGCGGGAGCAGGGGACCATCCTGTTCCTGGACGAGGTGCACCGCTTCAACAAGGCCCAGCAGGACGCCCTGCTCCCGTCGGTGGAGAGCGGGCTGCTCGTCCTGGTGGGAGCCACCACCGAGAACCCCTACTTCGAGGTCAACCCGCCGCTCCTGTCCCGCTCGACGCTGTTCCGGCTGCGGCCGCTGGACGAGGCCGCCGTGCTCGCGCTGCTGCGCAAGGGCCTGGAGGCCGAGGGCGCGGAGGCCGAGCCCGAGGCGCTGGCCCATCTGGCCGACCGGGCCGGGGGCGACGGGCGCCACGCCCTCACCAGCCTGGAGGTGGCGGTGGCCCTGGCCCGGGCGCTGGACCCGGACGCGGCGACGCCCCGGGTGAGCGTGGCCGAGGCCGAGGCCGCGCTGGGGACCAAGCTCCACCGCTACGGCCGCGACGAGCACTACGACGTGATCTCGGCCTTCATCAAGAGCGTGCGGGGCTCGGATCCCCAGGCCGGCCTCCACTACCTGGCCCGCATGCTGGAGGCGGGGGAGGACGCGCGCTTCGTGGCGCGCCGCCTGGTGATCCTGGCCAGCGAGGACATCGGCGAGGCCGATCCCACCGCGCTGGTGGTGGCCACCGCCGCGGCCCATGCGGTCGAGTTCGTGGGCCTGCCCGAGGCCCAGCTCAACCTGGCCCAGGCGGTGGTGCACCTCGCCACCGCGCCCAAGTCCAACCGGGCCGCGCTGGGTCTGTGGCGGGCGCGGGAGGACGTGCGCCAGGGCGTCGGGGGCGAGGTCCCGGCGCATCTCCGGGACAGCCACTACCGGTCGGCCGCCACGCTCGGTCACGGCGTGGGCTACGACTATCCTCACGACGACGCAGGGGGCTGGGTCCGCCAGCAGTACCTCCCCGACGACGCTCGGGACGCGGTGTACTACGAGCCCTCGCCCCATGGCTACGAGCAGGAGATCGCCGAGCGCATGGCACGGCACGCCAACGAGCACGAAGGCCTGGACGACGCATGACCGGCAACGACCTTGCCGCCGTCATCGTGGCCATCTCCAGCGTGGCCGCCGTGGTGCTGCTGGCCGTGGCCACCACGGCCCTGCTGCGCACGCTGAAGGCCCTGCGGGAGGTGGCGAGCCTGCTGCGCACCGAGACGGTCCCCGTGCTCGAGGACCTGCGGGACACGGTGGACGCGGCCAACCACGAGATCGTGCGGCTCGACCGGCTGGTCACCACCGCCGAGTCGGTGACCGGCACCGTCGACTCCGCGTCGCGGCTGGCGTACATCGCCATGGCCAACCCGGTGATCAAAGGCGTGGCCTTCGCCAGCGGCACGGCCAAGGCGGCGCGGCGGCTGCGGGGCCGCAAGGCCGAGGGCTGAGCCGTGTTCCGGCGCGCGCTGTGGTTCACGACCGGGGCGACCGCGGGCTTCGGCGGCGCCATGTGGATCCGCCGCCGGGTGCTGCGCACCGTCGAGCGCTACACCCCGGCCCACGTCCAGGACGAGGTCTCCACCTCGGTCCGCCGGTTCGGCTCCGGCGTGCGCGACGCGCTCAGCGAGGGCCGGCGCACCATGGCCGAGCGCGAGGCGGAGCTGCGCTCCGAGCTGCGCCCCGGTGCGGGCAGCCTGCGGTAACCCGGCACGGAGAACATCCACGTCAGCACTAGGCTGAGCCCACTTATGGCACCGCGGACCTCAGCCGAGCTGCGCCGCGCCTGGACCGACTTCTTCTCGGCCAGGCAGCACACGATCGTGCCGTCGGGAAGCCTCATCCCGACCCACCCCAGCGCGCCCATGTTCACCAACTCGGGCATGATGCCCTTCGTCCCCCTGTTCCTCGGCGAGGAGCCCGTGCCCTACAGGCCGCGCCGGGCCGCCTCGGTGCAGCGCTGCGTGCGGGCGGGCGGCAAGCACAACGACCTCGACGCCATCGGCCGTTCGCCCCGCCACCTCAGCTTCTTCGAGATGCTGGGCAACTTCAGCTTCGGCGACTACTTCAAGGCCGAAGCCATCGCCTGGGCGTGGGAGTTCGTCACCGAGGTGCTCGAGCTCGACGGCGACCGCATGTGGGTCACGGTCCACACCGACGACGACGAGGCCGAGGCCCTGTGGGCCGACGAGGTCGGCTTCCCCCGCGACCGCATCCAGCGCCTGGGCAAGGCCAACTTCTGGGAGATGGGCGACACCGGCCCGTGTGGTCCCTCGTCGGAGATCTTCTGGGACAACGGGCCCGAGATCGGCCCCGAGGGCGGCCCCGCCAACCCCGAGGCCGAGGACCGCTACGTCGAGATCTGGAACCTGGTGTTCCCCCAGTACCTGCGGGGCCTGGACGGCCGGCTCACCGACCTGCCGTCCAAGAACATCGACACCGGCGCGGGCCTGGAGCGCATCATGGCGGTCCTGGCCGGCAGCCACAGCCTCTACGACTCCGACACGCTGACCGCCCTGGTCGAGGAGGCGCAGTCGGTGACCGGCCACCGGCTGGGCGAGTCCAACCTGGGCGACATCGCCCTGCGGCTGATGGCCGACCACGCCCGCACCATGACCTTCCTGGTGGCCGACGGCGTCAACCCCTCCAACGAGGCCCGGGGCTACGTGCTGCGCCGCATCATCCGGCGCGCCATCCGCTTCGCCTACCTGCTGGGGGTGGAGCGCCCGGTGCTGCCGGCCATGGTCGAGCGGACCATCGCGCTGATGGGCGACGCCTACCCGATCGTGGTCGAGCAGCGCGACCTCGTGCTGCCCACCATCGGCCGGGAGGAGGAGTCGTTCCGCCGCACCCTGGCCACCGGCTCGCAGATCCTCGACACCCAGCTCGACCGGCTGGAGCCGGGCGGCACCCTGCCCGGCTCGGTGGCGTTCCAGCTCCACGACACCTACGGCTTCCCCTTCGAGGTCACGCAGGAGACCGCGGACCTGCGCGGGTTCCAGGTCGACGTGGCCGGCTTCGAGTCGGCCATGGAGGACCAACGGGCCCGGGCGCGGGCGGCAGCCAAGGGCGGCGGGGTGGCCACCGGCGACGAGGTCACGCTGCAGCAGGGGCTGCTGGCCGACCACGGCCCCACCGAGTTCACCGGACGCGACGAGTACAGCTCGGTCGCCACCGTCCTCGCGGTGGAGGGCGACGGCGTCTACCTCGACCGCACGCCGTTCTATGCCGAGGCCGGCGGCCAGATCGGCGACACCGGCACCATCACCACCGACACCGGCGTCGCCGATGTCCTCAACACCACGTACGGCCTGCCCGGCCTGCACCGGCACACGGTGCGGCTGCGCGAGGGCCACATCGAGCCGGGCCAGACGGCCACCGCGGCCATCGACGGCGAGCGCCGCGACGCCATCCGCCGCAACCACACCGGCACCCACATCCTCCACTGGGCGTTGCGGGAGGTGCTGGGCCACCACGTGCGCCAGCAGGGCTCGCTGGTGGCACCCGACCGCCTGCGCTTCGACTTCAGCCACTACGAGCCGGTCACCCAGGAGCAGCTGCGGGAGATCGAGGACCTGGCCAACCGCGAGATCCTCGAGAACGCCGGGGTGCGCCACTTCGAGACCACCATGAACGAGGCCCGCGACCTGGGCGCCATCATGTTCTTCGGCGAGAAGTACGGCGACATCGTGCGCGTGCTGGAGGCGGGTGAGCACTCGATCGAGCTGTGCGGCGGCACCCATGTGCGCCGCCTGGGCGACATCGGGCCGCTGAAGGTCACGTCCGAGGGCTCGATCGGCTCCAACGTGCGCCGCATCGAGGCGGTCACCGGCCTGGGGCCCATCGACCGCTTGCGCCAGGAGGAGGACCTGCTGGCCCGGGCGGCCGACGTGCTCAACACCACGGCCGACGACCTGCCCCTGGCGGCCGAGAAGCTGCGCACCGAGGTCCGCACCCTGCGGGCCGAGGTCGAGGACCTGCGCCGCCAGGCCGCGAGCAACCGCGCCGGCGAGCTGGCTTCCCGCGCCGTCGACGGCGTGGTGGTGGCCCGGGTCGACGGCCTCGCGCCCGCCGCGGTGCAGGACCTGGCCGTGGCCATACGCCAGCAGCCGGGCATCCGCGGCGCCGTCATCGGCGCCGAGAAGGAGGACGGCGGCGTCGCCCTTGTGGCGGCGGTGGCCAAGGACTCCGGCCTGCACGCGGGCGAGCTGATCGCCGACGCGGCGCGCACGGTCGGCGGTGGCGGCGGCAAGGGCCCGGAGCTGGCCCAGGCCGGCGGCCGGGACGCCTCCCGCCTCGACGAGGCACTCGACCAGGTGCGGGCCGCAGCCGGCCTCGCCTGAGCGTGGCGCGCGCCGTCGCCCTCGACATCGGCACCCGTCGCATCGGGGTCGCCCTGTCCGACAGCGGCGGCACCGTGGCCACCCCGTACGAGGTCGTCACCCGCAGTGGCGACCGGTCCGCCGACCACCGGCGCATCGCCGCGCTGGTGGAGGAGGCGGGCGCCGAGGTCGTCGTCGTCGGCCTGCCCCTGTCGCTCGACGGGTCGGTGGGCCCCGCGGCGCAGGCCATCCTCGCCGAGGTGGACGAGCTCCGGGCCGCGCTGCCCGTCAGCGTGGTGACCTGGGACGAGAGGCTTTCCACGGTGGAAGCGGAGCGCAGCCTGCGTGCCATGAGAGTGCGCAAGGGTCGCCGTCGCCAGGTTGTCGACCGGGTCGCTGCTACGGTGATCCTGCAGTCATGGCTGGATGCTGGACAGCCTGAGTGGTGAAGACGCCGGATACCACCGTGGTGACTGGGCTGTTCGCTGCTCCTGCAAACACCGCGCATGGCCTTCTCTGACCACAACGATCCTGCTGCGCCCAAGCGCCGCCGCGGAGCGAAGCGCTCCAAGGGCGGCGGGGGCTACGACGACTTCTGGACCCGCGAGAGCGTGGGCCCCAAGACCCGCGGCCGCCGCCGGGAGGACGATGGGGGCGGCGAGCTGGACGACTTGGCCGATCTGTCGCCACCGTCGGCGCCGCGCTCGGGCCCGGCCCGGGTGCGGAACCGCTCGGCGGGCGCGCCACCGCTGCCCCAGCGGGGCGGGGACCCGTCGCAGGGCCAGGGCATGGCCGGCGGGCCGGATCCGGCCTCCCGGCAGCGAGCGACGCCGCCCGGAGGTGGCCCGGGGCCGGCGCCCCGCGGCTACCCCGACCAGCCGCGCCCAGCGTCCGGCGGGAGCTACGACGACCTGTGGACCAGCCGGTCGGCCACCGGCCAGACCCAGGCCGTAGGCCCGGACGGCCAGCCGATGTCGCGCTACGAGGCCGGGGCCAGCGGGTACCCGGCCCGCCGCCGCGCGTCCGCGAACTATGTCGGGGACCAGGGACGCGCGCCCGGGACCTCGGGTCGCACCCGCACCGCCTGGGGAGCCGGCAGCGATCTGGCTACCGGCGACACGTACGGTGACGACACGTACTACGACGAGCACGACGACGGCGGGGAGGGCGACGAGGAGCCCCGCCGCCGCGGCTGCGCCATCGTCCTCGGCGTGCTGGCCGTTCTGGTGCTGGCCGCGGCGGTTGCCGGCTGGTTCGGGTGGTCATGGGTGCAGGACCAGATCGATCCGCCCGGGCCCCCGGGCGAGGAAGTGCTGGTCGAGGTCCCCGATGGCACCACCACGTCGGGCATCGGGCACACCATGGCCGACGCGGGCGTGATCGCCGACGCCCGGGTGTGGGACTGGTACACGAAGCTGCGTGACGTCGGGTCCTTCCAGGCCGGCACGTACCGGATGCGGCTCAACTCCTCCTTCGACGAGGCCATCGACTACCTGAAGGCCGAGCCGCTGCCGCCCAACTCGACGTTGGTGACGGTGCCCGAGGGCCTCACCCTCACCCAGCTGGCGCAGCGGCTGGTCGATCCCAGCGAGGGCGTGCCCGGCTTCACGCCGGAAGGCCTGCAGGCGGCCCTGGGCGACCCCACCATGCGCTCAGCCTTCCTGCCGCCCGACCAGCCCTCGCTCGAGGGGACGCTGTTCCCGGAGACCTACGGCGTCGAGGAGGGCGAGACCGAGGTCCAGCTCCTCGGCCGGATGGTGGCGACGCTGGACGAGACGATGAACAGCCTCGACGCCACCAACAAGGCGGCCCAGCTCGGCGTCACGCCCTACCAGGTGCTGGTCGTCGCCTCCCTGGTGGAGGAGGAGGCCCGGATCGACGAGGACCGGGCCAAGGTGGCCCGGGTGATCTACAACCGCTTGGCCGCGGGCCAGCCGCTGGGCATCGACGCCACCTCGTGCTACGAGAAGGGCGAGATCCCCTGCACGCTCACCGAGTCCGACCTGGCGTCCGAGTCGCCGTACAACACCCGCATCAACGCCGGGCTGCCGCCGACGCCCATCGCGTCGCCCGGTCGGGCCAGCATCGAGGCCGCGCTCAACCCCGCCGAGGGCCCGTGGCTCTATTACGTGCTCGCTGACGCCGAAGGGCACCACGCCTTCACCGACAACTACGACGAGTTCGTGGACCTCAAGGCCGAGTGCGCTCGCCAGGGACTGGGGTGCTCCGCCTGACCCGGCCCCCGGGCAGACGGGTGGCCGCGTGATCAGCGGGACGACCCGGCTCGCCGCCGTGATCGGCTGGCCGGTGCGCCATTCGCTGTCGCCCACCATCCTCAACGCTGCCTTCGCCGCCACCGGCGCGGACTGGGTGTTCGTCGCGCTGGAAGTCCCACCCGGCCAGGGCGCCGCCGCGGTCGACGCCATGCGCACGCTGGGCCTCGGCGGGCTGTCGGTGACCATGCCCCACAAGGCCGCGGCCCACGGCGCGGTCGACGAGACGACCCTGGTGGCGGCCGAGCTGGGCGCGGTCAACTGCGTGTTCCGCCGCGGTGACCGCCTGGTGGGGGACAACACCGACGGCGCCGGCTTCGTGGACGCGCTGGGGCGCGACCCGGGCCTGGACGTGGCCGGGCTGCGCTGCGTCGTGGTGGGGGCGGGCGGCGCGGGGCGAGCGGTCGTCCGGGCCTTGGGAGCGGCAGGTGCTTCGGAGGTCGTGGTGGTGAACCGTTCGCCCGAGCCCGCAGCCCGGGCCGCACCGCTGGCGGGGCCGGTCGGGCGCGTGGGCACCGGGGCCGACGTGGCCACGGCCGACCTCGTCGTCAACGCAACACCCTTGGGGATGGACATCACCCACGGTGGGGTCGATCCGTTGCCGGTCGATGAAGCTCTCCTGCACGAGGGCCAAGTGGTCTGCGACCTCGTCTACCACCCGGCGGTGACGCCCCTGCTCAGCGCGGCTCGGGCTCGGGGCGCGGTGGCCGTCGGGGGTCTCGGCATGCTGGTCCACCAGGCCGGACTCGCGTTCCGGAATTGGACGGGCGAGGCCCCGCCGCTGGACGCCATGACCGCCGCGGCCCGCCACGCCCTGGCCCGCCGGCACGGCCCGGATGAGCGTTACCGGAACGCGTTCCGGGTATAGGAGAGGAATCCGAGAAATGTGACGCTGGGCGCGCGGGAGTGTTACGGCCTAGGCTGACGCCGCGCGCTGGGGATGTGGCGGATTTACCAAGAGCGGAGGTAGAGCGTTGGCGTTGCAAGGGACACTGGACACGTTCTCACTGCCGGACGTCCTGCGGCTCCTCGCCACGACGGCGAAGACCGGTCGCCTGCGGATCGACGGCGACCGGGGGCAGGGGAGCGTGTGGCTTGACGGAGGCAGCGTCGTCGGTGCCGCGGCCGACCGTGCCGGGGACCGGACGCCGACCGATGAAGTGGTGTTCGAGCTCCTGCGGTTCGACACCGGATCCTTCGCCTTCGAGCCCGGCCAGAAGGCACCGCAGCCGGGCCGCTCGGAGGGCGTCGAAGACGTCCTGCGCCGGGCCACGTCGCTGCTCCGGGAGTGGACCGAGCTGGAAGCGGTGGTGCCCTCGCCGGCGCACCACGTCTCGCTGGCGCCGGATCTGTCGGCCGACGAGGTCACCATCGACGCCGACCGCTGGAGGTTTGTCGTGGCCGTCGCCTCCGGTCGCACCGTGGGCGAGCTGGCCAAGGAGCTGGAGCTCACCGAGCTGGGCGTGTCCCGGATCGTGCGCGACCTGGTCGACCTGGGTGTGGCCGACGTCGCGCCGCCGGGCCGTCAGGAGCCGGCGACCCGGGCCGAGGCACCGAGCCCGCGGCCGCAGCGGATCCCGGCACCGGGGCCCGTCACCGAGCCCGTGCCCGCCATCCCCGAGATCCCCGAGCCGCTGTCCAGCGAGGGCCAGCGGGCCGGCTGGCTGACCGCCGACAAGACCGGCGAGGTGCCCTCGATCCCCGTCGACCCGCCCGACCCCGGCCCGCTGCCGTCGCGGGTGGGCACCGGGCGCAGCCCGGCCCCCTCGGTGCCGCCGCCCACCCCGGGCCGGCCCGAGTCGCCCTCGGTCCCGTCGGCGCGCAACGACACGGGCCGCACTCCGGTCACGCGTCCGAGCGACAGCGGCCGGGTCCCTCGCGTCCGCTCCAGCGAGCCCGCAGGGCCACCCACCCGCTCCGGCGACGCCGCGGGCCCGCCGACCCGCTCCGGCGACAGCCGCCGGCCCGGACGCCCCGACGACACTGGTCGGCCCCCCGGCCGGCCGGACGACACTGGTCGGCCGCTGGGCCGGCCCGACGACACCGCGCGACCCACGGTCCGGCCCGATGCTGGCCGGCCCCTGGGCGGGCCCGACGACACCGCCGGCCGGCCCCTTGGCCGACCCGACGAGATCATCCGCCCGCCTGCCGAGCCCGCCCGCCCGCAGGCTCGCCGGGACGTGAACGGGGTGCCGCCCCGCCCGCAGGGTCGCGGCGACGCCAACGGCATGCCCCGGCCGCCTGCCGAGCGCGGCCGGCCGCCGGCGGGTCCCGCCGACCGCAACGGGGCCCAGCCCCGGCGCGATGTGCCCCGCCGCCCGGCCGTGCCGCCGACGCCGCCGCCTTCGCCGTTCGACGGCGGCCGCCTCGGCCCGTCGCCGCTCAGCGACACCGGCCAGATCCGGCCGGTCGGCCCGGGGTCGCTGCCGCCCGACCTGCACTGGGCGGCCGACGACACCGGCGCCAACCCCATCACCGGCCCCATCTCGTCGCCGTTCTCCGGCCTGTCGAGCCTGGGCCCGCCCCGGCCTCCGGTCGGTCCCGAGTCCCATGAGATCGCGCCCCATGTGGCCGCCATGAGCCCCGAAGCTCGGGCCGCAGTCCAGTCCACCGTGGGCAACAACGGTGGCTCGGCGGGGGGTTCACGATTGGCGCCCGGTGACGACGCCGCCCAGCGAGGGCGGCTCATCAGCTTCCTATCGACCGTCCGCTGAGCGCTGCGACCGAGCGCCCGGGGCTGGTCATCACCGGCGGCTCCGGCTATCTCGGTCGTGCTTTGGCGGCCCATGCAGCGGCCACCGGCTGGGCGGTGACCGCCGCCAGCAACCGGCAACCGGGCCCGGCCCGGATCGACGTCCGCGTCCCCGCTGAGGTCCGCGCCCTGCTCGATCGGGCGTGCCCCGCGGCTGTGGTGCACACCGCGTACCTGCAGCAGGGGCCGGCGGCGTGGGAGGTCACCGCGGTCGGCAGCGGCGTAGTGGCCGAGGCCGCGCGGGCGGTCGGGGCGCGGCTGGTCCACCTCTCGACCGACGTCGTGTTCGACGGGCGCGCCCGGCGCCCGTACACCGAGGACGACCCGGTCTCCCCGCTCACCGACTACGGCCGCGCCAAGGCGGAGGCCGAGCGGCTGGTGACCGAGGCCGATCCGGCCGCGGTGATGGTCCGCACATCGCTCATCTACGGCGGCCCGGGACGGCCACCCAGCAAGCACGAGCAAACCGCCACCGATCCCGAGGCCACCTTCTTCACCGACGAGCTGCGCTGCCCCGTACAGGTCGACGACCTGGTCGCCGCCCTCTTGGAGCTGTGCGAGTCCGACGTCGCCGGCCCGCTCCACGTGACCGGCCCGGACGCAGTCTCCCGCTGGGAGTTCGCCGGCCTGGTGGCCGCCCGGCCCGTCCGAGGAGCCGCGTCCCCACCCGGCCGCCCACGGGACTGCCGCCTCGACTCCACCCGCGCCCAGGCCCTCCTCGCCACCCCCCTACGTGGCATCCGCACGGTCCTCGCCCCCCGGTGACCACCGTCCTTGCCAACCGCCTGCGTGGCGTTCACATGGTCCTGGCCCCCTGGGGGTCGCTGTCCTGCCGCCATCCGTGCGCCGCGCCATCAGGGCACCACCACATCGGCCCCGGTGACTGCCTGGCCTGCCAACCGCCTGCCTGGCGGGCGGTGGTCCTCGCCGTGACCGCCCTGCCCGCCATGCCGCTGCCGCGAGGTCGGGGCATCACGTCGTCGGTACGGTGACCGCCGTGCCCGCCCCCTGTCCGCCGCGCTGCCGGGGCGTCGTGTCGTCGGTACGGTGACCGCCGTGTTCGTGCTGGCCGTGGCGCTGGTGGGCGCGGTGGTGGTGGGGCCGCTGCTCAACCATGCCATCACATGGTGGATCGGGTGGCGGGTCGTGGTCCCGCCGCTGCTGGGGCGCGTGCCGGCGACGGGTGAGCTGGGCCATGCGCGGGCCCGCTGCCCGGCGTGTGATGCCAGCCTGGCGCCTGCGGGGCTGCCGGCGCGGCCCGCTACCGCATTGCGGGGGCGTTGTACGAGCTGCCGGGGCCGCCTACCCCGGTGGCTGGCCCTGGTGGAGATGGTCACGGCCGGGCTGTTCGCGCTGGCCGCGGCGGTGACCGGGCCGCACCTGGTCCTGGTGCCGATCCTGTGCTGGCTCGCGGGACTGATCGCCATGTCCGCGGTCGACATCGGGGTCATGCGCATCCCCACCCGCTTCGTCTACGTCACGGGGGCGGTGGTGACCGCCGGGCTGGTGGTGGTGTCGCTCGTCGACGGCACTCCCCGGCGGCTGTACGGGGCGGTGCTGGGGGCGCTGCTCTACGGCGGCATGCTCCTCGTCCTCCACCTGATCTCGCCCCGGATGCTGGGCTTCGGCGACGTGCGCCTGGCCACGCTGGTGGGCCTGGTGGTGGGCTGGTGCGGCTGGGAGGCGGTCTACCCCCGCCTCGGCCCGGTCCAGGCCGTGCTGAACGCCGGCCTGCTGGCGGGACTGATCGGCTCGGTGGCCGGCGTCGTCCTGCTCGTCCAGCGGCGCCGGGACCGGCCCTTCCCGTTCGGTCCGGCGGTGGCCATCTCGGGCGCGTTCGTGGCGCTGGCAGTGCTCTAAGCAGGGATCGCGTTCCAGGCGACGCGGGGGTGACCGGTATCGTCGTGGGGTGCTCCGGTACCTCACCGCCGGCGAATCCCACGGCCGTGCCCTCGTCGTCATCGTCGAGGGCCTGCCCGCGGGCCTGGAGGTGACGGTCGAGGACATCGCCCTCGAGCTGGCCCGGCGCCGACTCGGCTACGGCCGCGGTCCCCGCATGCGCTTCGAGCAGGACGCCCTCACCATCGTCGGTGGGGTGCGCCACGGCCGCACGCTGGGCTCGCCGGTCGCCATCGAGATCGCCAACACCGAGTGGTTCCGGTCCGATCGCTGGCACGAGGAGATGGCGGTCGAGCCGGGCCACACCAAGGCGCCGCTCACCCAGCCCCGTCCGGGCCACGCCGACCTGGCGGGGATGCAGAAGTACGGCTTCAGCGACGCCCGCGACGTGCTGGAACGGGCCTCGGCGCGCGAGACTGCGGCGCGGGTGGCGGCGGGCGCCCTGGCCAAAGCTCTGCTCGCCCGGCTGGACGTCGAGGTGATCTCGCACGTGGTGCAGATGGGCTCGGTGCGCTCCAAGTCGGAGGAGCGACCCGGCCCCGCCGACCTCGACCGCGTCGACGCGTCGGCGCTCCGCTGCTTCGACCCCGTGGCCGAGGAGGCCATGGTCGAGGAGATCAAGGCCATCGCCAAGGCCGGCGACAGCCTCGGGGGGGTGGCCGAGGTGCTCGCCTACGGCGTGCCGGTCGGGCTGGGCAGCCACGTCCACTGGGACCGGCGGCTCGACGGGCTGCTCGCCCAGGCCCTCATGAGCATCCAGGCGGTCAAGGCGGTCGAGATCGGCGACGGCTTCGACGTGGCCGGCCGTCCCGGCAGCGAGGCCCACGATCCCATCACGTGGGACGCGGAGGCCGGCACCTACCGCCGCCTCACGACCCGGGCCGGCGGCATCGAGGGTGGCATGTCCACCGGCGAGCTGGTGGTGTGCCGGGTGGCGATGAAGCCCCTGGCCACGCTCAACCGCCCGGTGTTGACCACCGTCGACGTCGAGACCAAGGCCGAGACGGTCAGCTTCAAGGAGCGCACCGACGTCACCGCGGTGCCGGCCATGGGGGTGGTGGCCGAGACCATGGTGGCGCTGGTGCTGGCGGGCGAGGCGCTGCGCAAGTTCGGCGGCGACTCGGTGCCCGAGCTGGTCCGCAACGCGAGCGCCTATGCCGCGTCGCTGCGTGATGCCTGAGCGCCACGTCGTGCTGGTCGGGCTCATGGGCACCGGCAAGTCCACCGTGGGCCGGCGCCTGGCCCGCGACCTGGATCGCCCCTTCGCCGACCTCGACGAGCAGATCGAGCTGGCCGAGGGCGTCACGGTGCCCCGGCTGTTCCGCGAGCGGGGAGAGGCCGCCTTCCGGGCCGCCGAAGCCGCCCAGCTGGCCGGCCTGGTGTCCCGCCCCGCACCGCTCGTCATCGCCGCAGGCGGCGGGGTCGTGATCAGCGAAGCCAACCGCCGCCTGCTGGCGGCGACGTTCGTGGTGTGGCTGCAGGCCTCGCCCCAGTTCCTGGCCGCCCGCACCGACCCCACCCACCGGCCGCTCCTCGCCGGGGGCAACGCCCAGAGCCGCCTCGCTCGCCTGCTCGAGGAGCGGCGGGAGCTCTACGAAGAGGTGGCCGACGTGGCCATCGACGTCGAACCGTTCCACGCGGTCGACGACAAGCCCAAGCGGGCCCTGGCCCGCCACATCGCCGAGCTGGCCGCCGAGCACACCGAGGTGCGGTCGTGATCACGGTGGACGTGCGCGCCGGGAGCGGCAGCTACCCGGTGCTGGTGGGCGCCGGGGCCCGGGACGACCTGCCCGCCTTGCTGGCCGCCGAGGTCCGGAGGGTGGCGCTGGTGACCCAGCCGGGGATCGACTTCGCGGTGGATCCGGGGCGCGAGCACCGGACCTTCGCCATCGGCGAGGGCGAGCATGCCAAGTCGCTGGCCACGGTGGAGGAGCTGTGCCGGGCCTGGTCCCAGTGGGGCCTGACCCGGAACGACCTGGTGCTCGCCGTCGGTGGCGGGGTGGTGACCGACACCGCCGGGTTCGCGGCCGCCGTCTACCACCGGGGCGTGGGCGTGCTCCACGTGCCCACCACCCTGCTGGGCATGGTGGACGCGGCCATCGGGGGCAAGACCGGCGTCAACCTGCCCGAGGGCAAGAACCTGGTGGGCGCGTTCTGGCAGCCCCGGGCGGTGGTGTGCGACACCGATGCGCTGGCGAGCCTGCCCGAGCGGGAGCGGCGCAGCGGTCTGGGCGAGATGGCCAAGTACCACTTCCTCACCGGCGACGACCTGCTGTCCCTACCGCTGGACGACCGGATCGCCGCCTGCGTCCGCATCAAGGCCGCAGTCGTAGCCGCGGACGAGCGGGAGGATCCGGCCGAGCGGCGGGGCCGGGCCATCCTCAACTACGGGCACACCCTGGCCCACGCGCTGGAGAACGCGGGCGGCTACGACCTCCGCCACGGCGAGGCGGTGGCCATCGGCCTGATCTACGCCGCGCAGCTGGCCTGGACCCTGGGCCGCATCGACGACGCCCGCGTGGAGGAGCACTACCGCGTGCTGGCCGAGTACGGCCTGTCGGCCACCATGCCCGCGGGAGCCGACGCCGAGTCGCTGCTCACGCTCATGGGCCGCGACAAGAAGGCCGTGGGCGGGCTGACGTTCGTGCTCGACGGGCCCGACGGGGTGGAGGTGGTGGCCGGGGTCGATCTCGGGGATGCCGCGGCTCCGCTGACCCGCATGATCTACGAGGCCGCCCGCGCGCGCCGGGCGGTGGGACCGTGAGCGAGCCGGTGCTCCTGCTGCTCAACGGGCCCAACCTGGGCCTGCTGGGCCGGCGGGAGCCCGAGATCTATGGCCACGCCACCCTCGACGACCACGTGGAGGCGGTCCGCGAGGCGGCGGCCAAGCACGGCCTCGCCGTGGAGCACGTCCAGTCCGAGCACGAGGGCGTCCTGGTGGAGGCGATCCACGCCGCCCGGGGCCGGTGCGCCGCGATCGTCATCAACCCCGGCGCCTTCACCCACTACGCCTGGGCCATCCACGATGCGCTCGCCGCCTTCGACGGGCCGGTGGTCGAGGTCCACCTGTCCAACCCGCAGCGCCGCGAGCCGTGGCGCCACACCTCGGTGGTGGCGCCGGTGGCAACGGGCACCATCGCCGGGCTGGGCGGGATGGGCTACGTGCTCGCCGTCGAAGCCGTAGCCGACCTCCTGGACCGCACGTAGCCTCGTCCGCGTGACCTTCGACCGCGCTTCGCTTCCCCCCATGGACGTGGCCGCCCGCGCCGACCGGCTGCGGTCGGGCTTCGACGCCGCCGAGTGCGACGCGCTGCTGGTCACCAACCTGACCAACATCCGCTACCTCACCGGCTTCACCGGGTCGGCCGCGCTGCTCCTGGTGGCCCCGGACGGGCTGGTGTTCGTGACCGACGGTCGCTACCGGGACCAGGCCGCCGACGAGCTCGCCGCGGCCGGGGTCGAGGCCGACATCCGGATCGGGCGCACCACCGAGGCCCAACGGGAGCTGCTGGCCAAGGCGGCCGGCGGGCTCGCCCGGCTCGCCCTGGAGGCCGAGGACGTGAGCTGGGCCCAGCAGCGCCGCTTCGACGCCGAATGGTTCGAGGCCGCCGAGCTGGTCGCCAGCACCGGCCTGGTGGAGGACCTGCGCGAGCTCAAGGACGCGGGCGAGGTGGCCCGCATCGAGGCCGCCTGCGCCATTGCCGACGAGGCGCTGGCCGCCGTACGTCACCGGCTGGGGGAGGGGGCGACCGAGGCCGAAGTGGCCCTGGAGCTGGAGTGGGAGATGCGCCGGCGTGGAGCCGACGGCCCGTCGTTCGAGACCATCGTCGCCTCCGGCCCCAACGGCGCCCAGCCCCACCACCGGGCCGGCGAGCGCCGCATCGGCGAAGGCGACCTGGTGGTGATCGACTTCGGCGCCCTGGTCGACGGGTACCACTCGGACATGACCCGCACGCTGGCGGTGGGCGCCCTCGACGGCACCCAGCAGCGCATGTTCGACGTGGTGCGCGAGTCCCAGGCCGCGGGCGTCGCCGCGGTGCGGGCCGGGGTCGAGGCCGAGGCGGTCCACGAGGTGTGCCGGTCCGTGATCCGTGAGGCGGGCTGGGACGAGGCGTTCCTGCACGGCACCGGCCACGGCGTGGGCCTGGACATCCACGAGCCGCCTCGGATTTCGACCACAGCCACTGGTAGCCTGGCCGACGGCCACGTCGTCACGGTGGAGCCAGGCGTCTACCTCTCCGCTCACGGAGGCGTCCGCATCGAGGACACGGTCGTGGTCACCGCCGAGGGGTGCCGCCCGCTGACGCTGGCCCCCAAAGAGCCCGCCCTCTAGTCCCGAAGCACGCGCCCAGGAGCCCTACCGATGCCCGCCACCACCACCAACGATCTCAAGCGGGGGATGACCCTCGACCTCGCCGAGGGGTTGTTCCAGGTCGTCGACTTCCAGCACGTCAAGCCGGGCAAGGGTCCGGCCTTCGTCCGCACGACGCTGCGCAACGTGCGCTCGGGCGGCGTCCTCGACCGCACCTTCCGCGCCGACGAGCGGGTCGAGCAGGCCATGGTGGAGAAGAAGGACATGCAGTTCCTCTACCGCGACGGCGACGACTACGTGTTCATGGACAACACGACCTACGAGCAGACCCACGTGGGGCCGTCGGCCCTCGGCGACGCCACCAACTACATCGTGGACGGCTCGACCATGGTGCTGCAGTTCTACAAGGACGAGATCATCGGCACCGACATGGCCGCCGCGGTCGAGCTGACCGTGACCGACACCGAGCCCGGCATCCAGGGCGACCGGGTGTCGGGCGCCCGCAAGCCCGCCACGCTGGAGACCGGCCTGGTGGTGCAGGTGCCCCTGTTCGTCAACTCCGGCGAGCGCATCAAGGTCGACACCCGCACCGGCGAGTACCTCACCCGAGCGTGAGCCGGCCCACCGTGGGGGACCTGGAGCCGAGCGAGGTGGAGAGCCGCCGGGGCGCCCGCGAGCGGGCGTTGGAGCTGCTGTACGAGGCCGAGGCCAAGGGCGTGGGGGCCGACGACGTGCTGGCGTCGCTGCCGGTGGCACCGGTCCCGCTGGCGGTCGAGCTGGTCCGCGGCGTCGAAGCCAACCGGGTGGAGATCGACGAGCGGCTGGGGCGGCTGGTGGCACCTCGCTGGAGCTTGGAGCGGCTGGCCGCCGTCGACCGCGCCGTGCTGCGCATCGGCAGCTACGAGCTGGCCGAGGCACCCGACCGCACCCAAGCGGTGATCATCAACGAGGCGGTGGTGCTGGCCCGCCGGTTCGGCACCGACGACTCGCCCCGCTTCGTGAACGGCGTGCTGGCCGCGGTGGCATCCGAGGTCCGCCCGCCGGAGGAGCCCTGACGCTCGACCTCCCGGACCCGCCGCTCGCAGATCCCGAGGCCGGGATCGTGCTGCGGCCGTGGCGCCAGACTGCCGGCGACGCGGAGGCGCTGGCGACCGCCTGGCGGGCGGCGGGATCCCAGACCACCACCACCGATGTGGCCGCCCGCTGGATCGCGGGGGAGGCCGGTCGCCGGGCCGGTGACCGCGCCCTCGACCTGGTGGTGGCGGCCACCGGCGACGAGGACGCCGTGCTGGGGGAGGTCGGGCTGCGCAACTTCGACCCGGTGCGCGGTCGCGCCGAGATCGGCTGGTGGATCGTCCCCGACCGCCGCGGCGAGGGCTTGGCCACCGCCGCGGTGCGGCTGATGGCGGACTGGGCCCTCGGCCCGCCCTGTGACCTGGTCCAGGTGTGGGCGCGCATCGACCCGGCCAACCGTGCGTCGTCCCTCGTGGCCTCGCGGGCAGGCTTCACCTGCCTGGGCCTGGCGAGTGGCACGGAGGTGTGGGCGCTCGCTGCTACGCTCCGGTCCTGACCGTGAAGCGGGGCCGGCGAGCCCCAGACGGACAGAGAGATGGGGAGGTCCCCGAATGGCCGAACGCGAACGCCGAATCACGCCCCCATTCGGGGGCGTTTTCGTTGCCCGCACCCAAGTGCTCGACGCCGACGACGTCCGCCGGGCGCTGTGGCGCATGGCGCACGAGATCGTCGAGCGGAACCACGGGCTGGAGGACCTGATCCTCATCGGGCTCCAGACCGGCGGGGTGGCCTTCGCCGCCGGGCTGGCCGAGGCCCTGGCCAAGATCAACGGTGAGGCGCCGCCCCAAGGCACGCTGGACGTCGCCTTCCACCGCGACGACATCGGGCTGCGGCCGGTGCTGCCCACCGCGGTCACCGACATCCCCACCGACCTGACCGGCCAGGTGGTGGTGCTGGTCGACGACGTGCTGTACACGGGCCGGACCATCCGGGCGGCCCTCGACGCGGTGCACACCTACGGCCGGCCTCGAGCGGTGCAACTGGCGGTGATGGTCGACCGGGGTCATCGCGAGCTGCCCATCCGCGCCGATTACGTGGGCAAGAACCTGCCCACCCGCCGCGACGAGATGGTCAACGCCACGCTCGAGGGGGTCGAGCTGGGCGAGCTCCGCAAGGAGGGTCGATGAAGCACCTGCTGGGCGTGGCCGACCTGCCGGCCGAGGACATCGACCGCCTGCTCACCCTCACCGACAGCTTCGCCGAGGTCTCGCGCCGCCGGATGCCCAAGGTGCCGGCCCTCCAGGGCCGCACGGTCACCTGGCTGTTCTACGAGGACTCGACCCGCACCCGGCTCAGCTTCGAGCAGGCGGCCAAGCGGCTCTCCGCCGACACCCTGAGCTTCTCGGTGTCGACCTCGTCGGTGCGCAAAGGCGAGTCGCTGCGGGACACGGTCGAGACCATCGAGGCCATGGGGGTCGACTGCATCGTCGTGCGGCACCGCTCGGCGGGCGTGCCCCACCAGATCGCCGGCTGGGTGTCGGCCAGCGTGGTCAACGCGGGCGATGGTTGGCATGAGCACCCCACCCAGGCCCTGCTCGACTGCTACACGATCCGCGAGCACCTGGGCGGCCTCGACGGCCGCCGCATCGCCATAGTGGGCGACGTCAAGCACAGCCGCGTGGCCCGCAGCGACGCCTGGGCCTTCACCACCATGGGCGCGGAGGTCACGCTGGTCGCGCCGCCGACGCTGCTGCCCCCTAGTACCGAGGGCTGGCCGGTGCGGGTCAGCCATGACCTCGACGGGGTGCTGGCCGACGTCGACGCGGTGTACCTGCTGCGCATGCAGCAGGAGCGGATGACCGAGGCGCTGATCCCGTCGCTGCGGGAGTACACCGCCTGCTACGGGCTGACCCGCCGGCGCGTGGACCTGCTCGGCGACAAGGCCATCGTCATGCACCCCGGGCCCATGAACCGGGGGGTGGAGATCGCGGCCGACGTGGCCGACCTGCCCCGCTCGGTCGTGATCGACCAGGTGCGCAACGGGGTGGCGGTGCGCATGGCCGTGCTGTTCGACCTGCTCGGCTCGGGCCGGGACCTGGAGGCCAAGTGATGAAGTCGATCGTCATCCGGGGCGGCGAGGTGGTCGACGCCACCGGCTCCCGCCGGGCCGACGTGCTGGTGGAGGAGGGCCGCATCACCGCGGTCGGGTCCGACCTGACGGCCGACGTCACCCTCGACGCCGGCGGCTGCGTGGTGGCGCCCGGCCTGGTCGACCTGCACACGCACCTGCGCCAGCCGGGCCAGGAGGAGGCCGAGACGGTCGAGACCGGGGCCCGCGCCGCGGTGCTGGGCGGCTTCACCGCGGTGCTGGCCATGCCCAACACCACCCCGGCCATCGACTCGGCGGGCGTGGCCCGCGAGGTGCTGGACCTGGGCCGCGACGCCTGCTGCGACGTGTACACCTCGGGTGCCATCACGGTGGGCCGGGCGGGCACGCAGCTGGCCCCCATGGCCGAGCTGGCCGCGCTCGGCGTGCGGTTCTTCACCGACGACGGGACCGGCGTCCAGGACGGCCGGCTCATGCGCCGGGCGCTGGAGTACGCCCGCGGCCTCGGCGTGGTGCTCGCCCAGCACTGCGAGGACGAGGCACTCGCCGCGGACGGCGCCATGAACGAGGGCGCGGTGTCGGCCCGCCTCGGCGTCCCGGGCCAGCCCGCCGAGGCCGAGGAGGTCATGGTCATGCGCGACATCGCGCTGGCCCGCCTCACCGGCGGCCGGGTCCACTTCCAGCACCTGTCCACCCGCCGCTCGGTCGCGCTGGTGGCCGCGGCCAAGGCCGAGGGGCTGGCCGTGACGTGCGAGGCGACCCCCCACCACCTGGCTCTGACCGACGAGCTGTGCGCCTCGTACGACCCGGTGTTCAAGGTCAACCCGCCGCTGCGAACGGCCGAGGACGTGGCGGCGGTGAGAGCGGGCCTGGCGGACGGGACCATCGACTGCATCGCCACCGACCACGCTCCCCACGCCCCGGAGGTCAAGGAGCAGCCGTTCGACGAGGCGCCACCCGGGATGCTGGGCCTGGAGACGGCCCTGGCCGTGGCCCTGACCTACCTGGATCTGCCTCTGGCCCAGCTCCTGGCCCTGCTGTCTTGGCGCCCGGCCGGCATCCTCGGCATCGAGGACACCCACGGTGGGCCCATCGCGGAAGGGCGCCCGGCCAACCTGTGCGTGATCGACCCCTCGGCCACCTGGACCGTCGAGCCTGAGCGCCTGGCTTCCCGCAGCCGCAACACCCCCTATGCGGGAATGACCCTCACGGGCCGGGTACGCCACACGCTCGTCGCGGGCGAGGCAGTGGTCATCGACGCGGAATGCCAGCGATGAGAGTCGATGCACTAGCCTGCATCTTCATGCAGTGGGAAGGATCATGAGCGTCAGGGAAGGGCTGCTGGTGCTGGCCGACGGCACCACGTTCGAGGGCGAGCTGATGGGGGCCGACCCGCCCGGCGGGGTCGCCACCGGCGAGGTGGTGTTCAACACGGTCCTGTCGGGCTACCAGGAGGTCCTTTCGGACCCCAGCTACGCCGGCCAGATCATCACCTTCACCTACCCCCACATCGGCAACTACGGGGTGAACCCGGACGACGACGAGAGCCGCCGCCCCTTCGCCCGGGGCGTGGTGGTGCGGGACCTGGCCCGCCGCCGCTCCAACTGGCGTTCGACCGGCGACCTCGACGGCTACCTGCGCCAGCACGGAGTGCCCGGCATCGCCGCCATCGACACCCGGCGCCTCACCCGCCACATCCGCGACGTGGGCGCCCTGCCCGGCGCCTTCGGCCCGGCCGACGAAGTCACCCTGAAGGCCGCGGCGGTGGCCGAGCCGGGCACCGACGGCATCGACCTGGTCGCCACCGTGACCTGCGACCAGCCCTATACCGTCCCCGCCCGGGCGGCGGAGCGCCGGATCGTGGCCTACGACTTCGGCATCAAGCGCACCATCCTCCGCCACCTGTCGGGGCTGGGCGAGGTCACGGTCGTGCCCGCCGCCACCCCGGCGACCGACGTGCTGGCCCGCGAGCCCGACGGCGTGTTCCTGTCCAACGGCCCCGGCGACCCGGCGGCGGTTGGCTATGCCGTCGACGCCATCCGCGGCCTGCTGGGCGAGGTGCCGCTGTTCGGCATCTGCCTGGGCCACCAGTTGCTCGGCGCCGCGCTGGGCGCCACCACCCACAAGCTGGCCTTCGGGCACCACGGCGGCAACCACCCCGTGCGCCGGCTGGGCACCGGGCGGGTCGAGATCACCAGCCAGAACCACAACTACGCGGTGTCGGAAGGCACCCTCGGGCCCGGCGTCGAGGTCACCCATGTGAACCTGAACGACGGCGTGGTGGAGGGCATCCGGGCCGCCGGCCTGCGGGCCTTCGGGGTGCAGTACCACCCCGAGGCAGGCCCGGGCCCGCACGACGCCGCCTACCTGTTCGACGACTTCGCCGCCCTCGTCGACGAGAGCCGGGGGACCTGAGTGCCCCGCCGTCACGACATCGAGTCCATCCTGCTCATCGGGGCCGGGCCCATCGTCATCGGCCAGGCCTGCGAGTTCGACTACTCCGGCACCCAGGCCTGCAAGGTGCTGAAGGCCGAGGGCTACCGGGTGATCCTGGCCAACTCCAACCCGGCCACGATCATGACCGACCCCGACTTCGCCCACGCCACCTACGTGGAGCCGCTCGACGCCGACCACCTGGCGTCGATCATCGAGCGGGAGCGGCCCGACGCGGTGCTGCCCACCCTCGGGGGCCAGACCGCCCTCAACCTCGCCATGGAGCTGTTCGACGCCAAGGCGGTGGGCGTGCCCGGCACCCCCGAGCTCATCGGGGCCAACGCCGAGGCCATCGCCACCGCCGAGGACCGCGAGCGGTTCAAGGAGGCGATGCAGGGGATCGGGCTCAGCGTCCCGCCCTCGGCCACGGCTCACAGCCTGGAAGAGGCCCACGCCGCGGTCGAGCGCATCGGCCTGCCGATCGTGATCCGGCCCGCCTTCATCCTGGGCGGCAAGGGCACCGGCATCGCCTCCACCCCCGACGAGTTCACCCGGCTGGCGGCCGCCGGCCTGGCCGCCAGCCCGATCAGCGAGATCCTCATCGAGCGCTCGATCGCGGGCTGGAAGGAGTACGAGCTCGAGGTCATGCGGGACCGCGCCGACAACTGCGTGGTCATCTGCTCGATCGAGAACCTCGACCCCATGGGCGTGCACACCGGCGACTCGATCACGGTGGCCCCGGCCCAGACGCTGACCGACGTCGAGTACCAGGCCATGCGGGACGCGGCTTTCGCCTGCATCCGGCGGGTCGGGGTCGAGACCGGCGGGTCCAACGTGCAGTTCGCCCTCGACCCGTCGAACGGCGACATGGTGATCATCGAGATGAACCCGCGGGTGAGCCGGTCCTCGGCGCTGGCCTCCAAGGCCACCGGGTTCCCGATCGCCAAGATCGCGGCCAAGCTGGCCGTGGGCTACACGCTGGACGAGATCCCCAACGACATCACCCGCAAGACGCCGGCCAGCTTCGAGCCCACCATCGACTACGTGGTCACCAAGGTGCCCCGCTGGGCGTTCGAGAAGTTCCCGGGCTCGCCCGGGGTGCTGGGCACGTCCATGCAGTCGGTGGGGGAGGCCATGGCCATCGGCCGGACCTTCCCGGAGTCGCTCCAGAAGGCGCTGCGCAGCCTGGAGCACGGCCGCGCCGGGCTCAACTGCGACGCGGCCGAGGCCGCCCTCGACGCCCTGGACGACGGCGAGCTGGTCGCCCGGGCCTCGGTGGGAACGCCCGACCGGCCGTTCCAGCTGGAGGCGGCGCTGCGGCGGGGGATCACCGTCGACGACCTCGCCGCGTCGACCAAGGTCGACCCGTGGTTCCTCGACCAGATGGCCCGCATCGTGGAGGAGCGGGCGCACCTCGCCGAGGTCGGCCTCGCGGGCATGAGCCGGCGGGGCTGGCGGCGGGCCAAGCAGCTGGGCTTCTCCGACGTCCAGCTGGCGTGGCTGTGGGGCGAGGACGAGGCGACGGTGCGGGCCGCCCGCCTGGCCGCCGGCGTGCAGCCGACGTTCAAGACCGTGGACACCTGTGGGGCCGAGTTCGAGGCCTCGACGCCGTACCACTACTCGACCTACGAGGACGAGGACGAGGTGGTCCCCAGCGGGCGGCAGAAGGTGCTGATCCTGGGCTCGGGGCCCAACCGCATCGGCCAGGGCATCGAGTTCGACTACTGCTGCGTCCACGCCAGCTTCGCCCTGGCCGAGGACGGCTACGAGACCGTCATGCTCAACTGCAACCCGGAGACGGTCTCGACCGACTACGACACCTCCGACCGGCTCTACTTCGAGCCGCTCACGCTGGAGGACGCCCTCAACGTGGTGGAGGCCGAGCAGGCCGCCGGCGACCTGGTGGGGGTGATCGTGGCCCTCGGCGGCCAGACCCCGCTCAAGCTGGCCGGCTCGTTGCCCGAGGGGTTGGTGCTGGGCACCTCGCCCGCCTCCATCGACCTGGCCGAGGACCGCGAGCAGTGGAACGCACTGTGCGCCCGCCTCGAGATCCCCCAGCCCGCGGGCGGCACGGCCACCACCCTGGACGAGGCCCTCGCCATCGTCGAGCGCATCGGCTATCCGGCCCTCCTGCGTCCCAGCTACGTGCTGGGCGGGCGGGCCATGGAGATCGTCTACGACCACGATGGCCTGCGGCGGGCCATGGCCGAGTTGGCGAGCTTCGGCAGCCTGGGCCGCGAAGGCGGGCTGTCCGCCTCCCGGCCCGTACTCGTCGACCGGTTCCTGGAGGACGCCACCGAGGTCGACGTGGACGCCCTGCGCGACCACACCGGCGACGTGCTGATCGGCGCGGTCATGGAGCACGTGGAGGAGGCCGGGGTCCACTCCGGCGACTCGGCCTGCTCGATCCCGCCCTACTCGCTGTCCGAGGAGACCGTCGCGGTCATCGAGGATTACACGCACCGACTCGCCTCAGCCCTTGACGTGCGGGGCCTGCTCAACGTCCAGTACGCGGTTAAGCAAGGCCAGGTCTTCGTCATCGAGGCCAACCCGCGCGCGTCGCGCACCGTGCCGTTCGTGGCCAAGGCGACGGGCGTCCCGCTGGTCAAGGTGGCGGCCCGGGTGATGCTGGGCGCCACGCTGGCGGAGCTGCGGGAGGAGGGCCTGCTGCTGCCCCCGGTGGGCGGCCACATCGCGGTCAAGGAGGCGGTGCTGCCGTTCAACCGCTTCCCCGACGTCGACACCATCCTGGGCCCGGAGATGCGCTCCACCGGCGAGGTGATGGGCATCGACCGGACGTTCGGCCTGGCCTTCGGCAAGGCCCAGATCTCGGCCGGCGACCGCCTGCCGGACGAGGGCATGGTGTTCGTGTCGCTGGCCGACCGGGACAAGCCCGCGGGGGTGCGGGCCGCGGCTCGCCTCGTCGACCTCGGCTTCGCCCTGGCCGCCACCGACGGCACCGCCGACTACCTGGAGCGCCACCACATCCCGGTGGCCCAGCGGGTGGCCAAGGTCATGAGCGAGGACGAGCCGCACACCCCCGACGCCTCGGCGGACGGGTGGCCGACCGCGGTCGATCTCATCGCCGGTGGCCAGATCGCGCTGGTGGTCAACAGCCCCCGCGGCCGCGGCGCCCGGGCCGACGGTGCCTACATCCGTCGGGCGGCCAACGTGCACCGCATCCCGTGCCTGACCACCGCGGCCGCGGCGCTGGCCGCCGCCGAGTCCAGCCTCGACCGGTCCCGCCACGAGCTGCGGGTGCGCACGCTGCAGGAGTACCACGAGCCGTGACCCGCGCCGCGGGCGCCGAGGTCGACATGGCCGTCACCGTCGGGTCGGTGCGGCTGCCCAACCCGGTCATGACCGCCTCGGGCACCGCCGGCCACGGCGCCGAGCTGGCGCCCTACGTCGACCTCGGCGCCCTCGGCGCGGTGGTGGTCAAGTCGCTGCACGCCGATCCCTGGCCCGGGAACCCGCCGCTGCGGGTCCACGAGACGACCGCGGGGATGATCAACTCGGTCGGCCTGCAGGGCCCGGGCGTGAAGGCGTGGCTGGACGAGGACCTCGGCCCGCTGCTGGCCACCGGCGCCCGGGTGGTCGCCTCCATCTGGGGCCGCAGCGTCGACGACTACCGGCGGGCGGCCGAGCTGGTGGCCGAGTCCCCGGCCGGGGTCGTCGCGGTCGAGGTCAACCTCTCGTGCCCCAACACCGAGGCGGGCCGCGACCTGTTCGCCCACTCGCCCTCGGCCACCGCGGAGGTCATGGCCGTCACCGAGGCGTGTGGCCGGCCCCGCTGGGCCAAGCTCAGCCCCAACGCCCCCAACCTGGTCGAGGTGGCGGGCGCGGCCTACGCCGCCGGCGCGGAGGCGGTCACGCTGGTCAACACGGTGATGGGCATGGCCATCGACCCCGAGACCCGGCGCTTCCGGCTCGGGTCGGGCCCCGCGGGCGGCGGCGTCTCCGGACCCGCCATCCACCCCATCGCCGTGCGGGCCGTGTTCGACGTCCACCGCGCCCTGCCCTCCCTGCCGGTGGTGGGCGTGGGTGGCATCACGCGGGGCGTGGATGCGGCGGAGATGATGTTGGCGGGCGCCACCGCTGTCCAGGTGGGCACGGCCACGTTCGCCGACCCCCGGGCCCCGGGGCGGGTGCTCGACGAGTTGCAGGCCTGGGCGCGCCGCCAAGGGGTGGCGCGCCTAGCGGACACGATCGGAGACGTGCATGGCTGACGACGGGACCGAGGGCGCACCACAGGAGGAGCTGCGCGGCCGCCTCGCGCTGGCGCTCGACTTCGACGACCTGGTGCCCGCGCTGCGGATGGCGCGCGAGCTGAGGCCCTGGTTCGGCACCATGAAGATCGGGCTGGAGCTGTACAGCGCGGCCGGCCCGGAGGCCATCACCTCGCTCGCCGACCTGGGGGTCGACGTGTTCGCCGACCTCAAGCTGCACGACATCCCCAACACCGTCGGCCGGGCCGCGCGGGTGATCGGCGCGCTGGGCGCCCGGTACCTGAACTTCCACACGGCAGGCGGCGCCGCCATGGTGCGCGCCGGGGTCGAGGGATTACGGGAAGGCGCGGCCGGCGCGGACCTGCCGGAACCGGTCCCGCTGGGCGTGACGGTCCTCACCAGCGAGCAGGAAGCGTCGACCCACCTGCTCCACCAGCGGGTCACCACCGGACTCGACGGCGGCTGCACCGGCTTCGTCTGCGCCGCCCCCGACATCGCCACCGTCCGGACCCTCGCCCCCCGGGCCTTGCTCGCCACCCCCGGCATCCGCCCCGAGGGCGCCCCGGTCGACGACCAGGGCCGGGTCGCCACCCCCCGCCAAGCCATCGCCGCGGGTGCCGATCTGCTCGTCGTCGGCCGCCCCGTCACCCGTGCCGACAGCCCCGTCGCGGCCGCGCGTGCCCTGGTCGCGTCACTGGCCTGATCGACGATCGCGAGCCGAGTGTCACGAAGTGCACGTGAGCGCGCGCTAGGGTGCGCGCCATGCCGCAGCCACCGCAATTGACTCCTGAGCAGCGCGAAGCAGCACTGGCCAAGGCCGCCGAGGCACGCCGCGCCCGGGCCGAGCTGAAGGAGAAGCTCAAGATGGGTTCGCTCACCCTGAGCGACCTCCTGGACCAGGCACAGACCAGCGACATGGTCGGCAAGATGAAGGTGCTCGCCGTCCTCGAGTCGCTCCCGGGCGTGGGCAAGGTGCGCGCCCGCCGGGCGATGGAGGAGATCGGCATCGCCGACAGCCGGCGTGTCCGGGGCTTGGGCGACCAGCAGCGCAAGTCGCTGCTCGACGCCTTCTCGGGCTGAGCACGCTCGCCTCCACTTGTTGATCACGGTCTCCGGCCCGCCCGGGTCGGGCACCACCACTGCTGCTGAACACGTTGCCGCCCGGCTCGAGCTCGCGCTCGTCCCGGGCGGCGCGGTGTTCCGGTCCATGGCGGCCGAGCGAGGCCTCTCGCTGGGCGAGTTCGGTCGCTACGCCACCGACCATCCCGAGGTCGACGTCGAGCTCGACGGGCGCCTGGCCGACCGGGCGCGCCGGGGCGACGTTGTCATCGAGTCGCGGCTGGCCGGGTGGATCGCCCGGAACGAGGGCCTGCTCGCGGCGCGCGCCTGGATCGACTGCGATCCCGACATACGGGCCCGGCGGGTCGCCGAGCGCGAGGGCGTGGACGTCGCGCAGGCCCGGGCCGAGAACGACGAGCGCCAGCACGTCGAGCGGGCCCGCTACCTGGCGCTCTACGGCCTCGACCTGGAGGACCTGTCGATCTACGACGTGGCCCTGGACTCCGGGGCACTGGGACCGGTCGAGCTGTCCGACCGCATCGTGGAGACTGCGCTCAAGCTGCTCTGACAACCTGCGTCTGCGCTGCGTAGGAAGGATTCACAGTCCGCGGCGCCGGGGCGGTAGCCTTGTCAGTCGACTTCGCTCCAGCTGCACGAGGTGCGCGCCCCCATGGCCTCCCGCCAAGACACGATGATGAACCCCTCGATCGAAGAGCTGTTCGATCGCGCCGGATCCAAGTTCTCCCTGGTCACGCTCAGCGCCATGCGGGCCCGCCAGATCAACGCCTATTTCAACCAGCTGGGTGAGGGCCTGGGCGCCATCGTGCCGCCTCAGGTCACCTCCGTGGCCCGCAAGCCGCTGTCGATCGCCTTCGAGGAGATCGCCAGCGACAAGATCGTCATGGTGCACCCGAGCGAGCAGCCCGAGGGCGAGGCGACCGCACCGACCGAGGGCGAGTAAGGGCCCTCAGGCCCAGGCCACACATGCTCGACGGGCGACGCATCGTCTTGGGGGTGTCGGGCGGCATCGCGGCGTACAAGGCGATCGACGTCTGCCGCCGCCTGGTGGACCGCGGCGCCCACGTGGTGCCGGTGATGACCAAGGGCGCCCTGCGCTTCGTGGGCGAGGCCACGTTCTCCGCGCTGGCGTCCGAGCGCGTGCACACCGAGCTGTTCGGGGATCCCGATCCCATCCCGCACACCAAGCTGGGCCAGTCCGCCGACCTGATCGTGGTCGTGCCCGCCACCGCGCGCGTCATCGGCAGCTACGCCGCCGGCATCTCCAGCGACCTGCTCACCGCCACGCTGCTGGCCACCGAGGCCCCGGTGGTCGTGTGCCCGGCGATGCACACCGAGATGTGGGAGCACCCGGCCGTGCAGGACAACCTGGCCACGCTCGCTCGCCGGGGGGTGCACATCGTCGCGCCCGAGGCGGGGCGCCTGGCCGGAGGAGACGTCGGCAAAGGCCGTCTGGCCGACCCCGAGACGATCGTCGAGGCGTGTGAGACCGCACTCGGGGCCACCCGCGACCTGACCGGCCTCAGCGTCGTGGTGACCGCGGGCGGAACCCGCGAACCGCTCGATCCGGTGCGCTTCCTCGGCAACCGCTCCTCGGGCAAGCAGGGCTACGCCCTCGCGGCCGAAGCCGCGGCCCGGGGCGCGAAGGTCACGCTGATCACCACCGTGGACCGGCCGGCGCCGCCCGCGGCCACCGTGGTGCGGGTCGAGACCGCGGCGCAGATGGACGACGCCGTGCGGGAGGCCGCACCCGGCGCCGACATCGTGGTCATGGCGGCGGCGGTGGCCGATTTCCGTCCCGCCGAGGTGGCGGCGTCGAAGCTCAAGAAGCGCGACGGCGTGCCCGAGATCACCCTCGTGCCCACCGTGGACATCCTGGAGGGCGTCGGTTCGCGGAAACCCCCGGGCCAGACGGTGGTCGGATTTGCTGCAGAGACCGATCAGGTGCGACAGAATGCACTGTCCAAGCTCGTGGCCAAAGGTGCGGACCTCATCGTCGCCAACGATGTGACGGCCCCGGGCGCTGGGTTCGAGCACGACACCAACCAGGTCGTGATCCTCGATGCCGACGGCACTGAGCACGAAGTGCCATTGGCCGACAAGCGGGCCATCGCCCGTGCCGTGTTCACAGCCGTTCTAGACAGGAGAAAGCCATCGTGAGCCGTTGGACCTTCACGTCCGAGTCAGTCACCGAGGGACATCCGGACAAGCTGGCGGATCAGATCAGCGACTCGATCCTCGACGCCATCCTCACCCAGGACCCTGTGGCCCGGGTGGCCTGCGAGACCATGGTGACCACCGGCCTGGCCATCGTCGCCGGCGAGATCACCACGACCGCCTACGTCGAGATCCCCACCATCGTCCGGGAGACGATCAAGGGCATCGGCTACGACCGCGAGTCGGTCGGCTTCGACGGCAACACCTGCGGCGTGGTCACGTCCATCGACCCGCAGTCGCCCGACATCGCGCAGGGCGTCGACACCGCCTACGAGAAGCGTGCCGAAGGCGCGGGCGAGGACCTCGACAGCCAGGGCGCCGGCGACCAGGGCATGATGTTCGGCTACGCGGTCAACGAGACCGAGGACCTCATGCCGCTGCCCATCTGGCTGGCGCACCGCCTGGCCCACCGCCTGGCCGAGGTACGCAAGGCGGGCATCCTCCCCTACCTGCGGCCCGACGGGAAGACCCAGGTCACCTTCGACTACGAGGACGGGCGGCCGGTCGCGCTCAAGACCGTGCTCATCTCCACCCAGCACCAGCCCGGCCTCGATGCCGAGACGCTCATCAAGCCGGACCTGATCGAGCACGTGATCCGGCCGCTGGTCCCCGCGCAGTTCCAGGACGACGACTTCCGGGTGCTGGTCAACCCCACCGGCAGCTTCGAGCTGGGCGGCCCCCACGCCGACTGCGGGCTCACCGGGCGCAAGATCATCGTCGACACCTACGGCGGCGCGGCCCGCCACGGCGGCGGCGCCTTCTCCGGCAAGGACCCGTCCAAGGTCGACCGCTCGGCCGCCTACGCCGCCCGCTGGGTGGCCAAGAACCTGGTGGCCGCGGGCGCGGCCGACAAGGTCGAGGTCCAGGTGGCGTACGCCATCGGTGTGGCCCACCCGGTGTCGCTGCTGGTGGAGACATTCGGCACCGAGCACATCGACCCGGCCAAGATCGTCCACGCGGTCGACGAGGTGTTCGACCTGCGCCCGGCGGCCATCCTGCGCGACCTCGACCTGCGCCGGCCGATCTACAAGAAGACGGCCGCCTACGGCCACTTCGGGCGCAACGACAAGGAGATGACCTGGGAGCAGACCACCCGGGTCGACGAGGTCAAGAGCGCCCTCGGCCTCTGATCGCCGGCGCTGATCCGATGGGGCGCGGGCGCGTCGCCCGCGTGCTCGTCGACGAGCCGGCCATCGACAAGCGCTTCGACTACCTGGTCCCCGAGTCGCTCGGGGACCAGGTGCGCGTCGGCGACCGGGTGCGGATCGACCTGAGCGGCCGCCGGGTGGGGGGCTGGATCGTAGCGCTGGACGTCGAGCCGCCCGAGGGGGTGGCCCTGCGCCCGCTGGCCCGCTGGTCGGGGCGTGGCCCCGGCGACGAGCTGATCGACCTGGCCGGGTGGGCCGCCTGGCGCTGGGCGGGCCGGCCGGCGTCGTTCCTGCGGACGGCCTCGCCCGAGCGGGTGGTGGCCGACCTGCCCCGGCCGGCGCCCGCCCACCGGCCGGCGCTGGGACCGCCGAGCGCGGCCGGGCGCCTGGCCGCGGACGCGCTGCGCCATCCCCGGGCCGTGCTGCGGCTGCCTCCCGCCGCCGACCCCGTCGGGGTGGCGCTGGCCGCCGCCGGCCTCGGTCACGCCCTGGTGCTGTGCCCGACCGCGGCGCAGGCGGGGGCGGTGGCCGACCGCCTGGCGCGAGCCGGCGTCGTCGTCGCCCGGCACCCCCGGGCCTGGGCCCAGGGCGCGGCCGGAGCCAGCGTGGTGGGCACCCGGGCGGCGGCATGGGCGCCGGTCGCCGGGCTGGCGGCGGTGGTGGTGATCGACGAGCACGACGAGGCCCATCAGCAGGAGCAGGCCCCCACGTGGCATGCCCGCGACGTGGCGGCCGAGCGAGCCCGCCGGGCCGGGGTCCCGTGCGTGCTGACCTCGCCGACGCCGTCACTGGAGGCCTTGGCGTGGGGCCGCCTGGTCGCCCCGTCCCGGGCGGACGAGCGGGGCGGCTGGCCCGTCGTCGATGTGGTGGACATGCGCCGCCAGGATCCCCGCACCGGCCTGTTGCCGCCCCCGCTGGTGCGGCTCCTGCGCAGCGATCGCCGCGTCGTATGCGTGCTGAACCGCACCGGCCGGGCCCGGCTGCTGGCCTGCGCGGCCTGTGGCGAGCTGGCCCGCTGCGAGCGTTGCGACGCCTACGTCACCCTGCCGTCGGACCACGAGCTGGTGTGCGCCCGCTGCGGCACGGTGCGCCCGGTGGTGTGCCTGGCCTGCGGGGCGGGCCGGATGAAGGCGTTGCGGCAGGGCGTGTCCCGGGTCCGGGACGAGATGGAGGCACTGGTGGGCGAGCCGGTGGCCGAGGTGACCGGCTCATCCGACGGGCAGCCGGCCCGCACCCGGGTGGTGGTCGGCACGGAGGCCACGCTGCACCAGGTGGCTCGGGCCGATGTGGTGGCGTTCCTCGACTTCGATCAGGAGCTGCTGGCTCCCCGCTACCGGGCGGCGGAACAGGCCCTCGGGCTGCTGGCCCGGGCGGCCCGGCTGGTCGGAGGCAAGGCCGGCGACGGCCGGGTGCTGGTGCAGACGTTCGTGCCCCGCCATGAGGTGGTCCAGGCCGCCCTCCACGGGGATCCCACCCGGGTGTCCGAGGCCGAGGCGGCCCGGCGAGCGCTGCTGGGCTTCCCGCCGGCCACCGCCCTGGCCGAGGTGTCCGGCGCCGCGGCCGCGGCCTTCGTGGAGGGCCTGGGCATGCCGCTGGGGCTGGAGGTGCTGGGCCCGGCGGACGGGCGCTGGCTGGTCCGGGCGCCCGACCATGCCACGCTGTGCGACGCCCTGGCGACAACCCCTCGGCCGCCGGGCCGCCTACGGGTGGCGGTCGATCCGCCGCGCATCTGACCGCCCGTACAGTGACGGGATGAGGACGATCGACTGGGTGGACGGGGCCGTGGTCATCGTCGACCAGACCGCGCTGCCGCACGAGGTCCGGGTGCTCAGCCTGACGGACGTGGACGCGCTGGCGGGCGCCATCCGTCGCCTCGCGGTCCGGGGCGCGCCCGCGCTGGGCGCGGCCGGCGCCCTGGGAGTGCTGCTGGCCGTGCGCCAGGCCCGGACCGAGGGCTGGGACGACGCGACCCTGCGCGCCGCCATCGCCACGATCCGCCACGCCCGGCCGACGGCCGCCAACCTCGCCTGGGGCGTGGACCGGGTCGCCGCCCGGCTGCCGGATGGCGACGGCGCGGTCGAGGCCGAGGCCCGCGCGGTCGTCGAGGAGGACGTGGCCACCAACCGCGCCATGGGCGAGCGGGGCGCCGACCTGCTGGAGCAGCTGTGCCCGTCGTCCGGCCCGCTGCGCCTCCACACCCACTGCAACACCGGCGCACTGGCCTGTGTCGAGGTGGGCACCGCGCTCGGCGTGGCCCGGGCGCTGCAAGCCCGGGACCGGCTGGGACGGGTCTACGCCGACGAGACGCGCCCGCTGCTGCAGGGCAGCCGGCTGACCGCGTGGGAGCTGGAAGGCATGGGCGCCGACTACCGGCTGGTGGTGGACGGGGCCGGGCCCTCGCTGATCGCGCGGGGCTTCGCGGACGCGGTGGTGGTGGGGGCGGACCGCATCGCCGCCAGCGGCGACGTGGCCAACAAGGTGGGGACCTACCCGCTGGCCCTGGCCGCCGCCCGGGCCGGGGTCCCGTTCGTGGTGGTGGCGCCCGAGTCGACTGTCGACCCGGCCACGCCCGACGGCGACGCCATCGCCATCGAGGACCGCGACGAGGACGAGGTGCTGTGCTGGGGCGGAGTCCGCGTCGCCCCCGCCGGCGCCGCGGCCGTCAATCCGGCCTTCGACGTAACGCCCGCCGACCTGGTCACCGCCATCGTCACCGAGGCCCGGGTCGTCCGGCCGGCAGCCGGGGAACGACCGGCCTGAAGGTCAGAACGTGAGGGCGCAGAACGGGGCGCGCCCGGTGGAGAACAGCGCGTCGGCGCGGGCGACCCCGCCGGGGCGGAGCTCGTCGACCCAGCAGGCGGCGGCCAGGCGGCCCCAGCCTTGCCCGCCGAGGTAGGCGGCGCCCAGGGCCCGGACCGGGAACGCCAGGTCGGGCTCCTCGTCGGTGGGGACGCATTCGGCGCCTTCCGGGCCGCCCTCCAGCCGGAACCGGCCGGCGGCGAAGCCGAGGCGGTCGATGACGTCGAACACCAGGGTGCCGGGGGCGGCGTAGCGCCGGGCGGTCAGGGCGGTGGGCACGTCGAGGATCCGCACCCACATGTGGTCGGACCGGTCCGACAGGTAGCCGGTGCGGGCGTCGACCAGCGCCAGGGGCGCGGGCTCATCCACCGGGCGGAGGTGGACGGTCACGTCGGTGACCCAGTCGACCTCGGTCAGGTAGCGCATCAGCTCGAGCGAGCCGCGCGGGGTGGCCGAGACCAGCGGCCGGGCACTGAGCTGGCCGGCGGGCCGGTTGTGCACCCACTTCTCCTCCACGGAGTAGGTGGTGCCGGCCTGGACATCGCCGGAGCCGTCGCGCCAGAGGGCCTTGAGGGCCTTGCGCCGGGTCTCGTCATCGCCGTCGGGGAACGAGTCGACGCCGGCGTGGATCCGCCAGCGTTCGCTGTCCCAGCCGATGTGGCCGGGCGTGGCGCGCCGAACGCGGTCGTAGAGGGCGTCGATCTCCTTGGCGAAGGTCTCGTTGTCGACCAGTTCGACCGAGCCGGTGGGCTCGTCGAGCCAGCGGGCGACACTGGCGTCGATGCGCAGCGCCACCGCCTCGCAGGCGGGCCCGTAGCCGAACCGGCCGTAGATGGGGTACTCGGCCGCGACCAGCGCCGCCACCGGCTCGCCCCGCTCGGCGATGTCGGCCAGCTGCGCCCGCATCAGCCCGCTCAGATGGCCCCGCCGGCGGTGGGTGGGCAGCACGCCCACCGCGCTGACGGCCCCGGCCGGGACCTCGCCGCCGGGCACGGTCAGCGGGGTCGGGAAGGCGTAGGCCACACCGGCCAGGTGCCCGTCCGAATCGACGCTCGTGTGGCAGCGGGCCAGGTCCATGAAAGTGCGGCGGAAGGCCACCATCTCGTCGCTCGCCGGCGGTTCCAGGAAAGCGGTGCGCACCACGTTCAGGAACGTGGCGAGCTCGTCGTCCCTGATGGTGCGTACGGTCGCCTCGGTCACCCCGACGAGGGTAGGCCCCGACCGGCGCCGCCACCCCCGGGAATATTCGGCTCGGAACCATCGGCCCACGCCCGCCGCCGCACCTCGTACAGGGCGATGGCCGCGGCGGTGGCGACGTTGAGCGAGCCGATCCGCCCGAGCTGGGGGATGAAGGCCACCGCGTCGCACACGGCCAGCGCGGCGGGGGACAGGCCCCGGTCCTCGTGGCCCAGCATGAGCGCGACGGGGCCGTCCAGCGCCACCCGATCGAGCGGGACGGCGTCGTCGGTGAGCTCGACGCCCACGATGCGGTAGCCGTCCTCGCGGGCGGCGGCGGCGGCCTCGGCGACCGTGTCGTACCACGACCACTCCAGGTACCGCTGGGACCCCAGCGCCGTCTTGGCCGTCTTGGCGTTGGTGGGGGAGGCCGTGTCGCCGACCAGCCACAGGTGGTCGACCTTGAACGCCGCTGCGGTGCGCAGGATGGCGCCCACGTTGAACGGGGACTGCACGTGGTCGAGCAGCAGGCCGACCTCGCCGGTGGCGTGGCGCCGCCAGGTCCGGTGCAGGCGCTTCAGCCCGGTGGAGTCGAGCTGACGGGTCACGGGGTCACCCGGCCGCGGCCCGCACGTCGAGCACGCGGTAGCCCATGCGGCTGGTCAGGCGGTCCACGGCCCAGCCCTGGCCCTCCAGCCAGCGGTGCAGCGAGTCCGCTCCCAGGTGCTTCTGCACGACCAGCAGGGCGCGGCCGCCGTCGTCCAGCTGGCCGAGCCACCCCGACAGCAGGTCGTGCAGCACGGTCTTGCCCACCCGTACCGGCGGGTTGGACCACAGCGCCGCGAAGCGCACGCCGGCGGGCACGTCCTCGGGCGCGGCCACCCGCACGTTGGCCAGGCCGGCGGCGGCGGCGTTGGCACGGGTCAGCTCCCTCGCCCGCGGGTTCACGTCCACCGCCCACACCGTGGCCCCCGGTGCCCGGGCCGCGAGGGTCAGAGCGACGGGGCCGTAGCCGCAGCCGAGGTCGCACAGGTCGCCGGTCGCGGGCGGGTCCGGCGCCACGAGGAGCAGCACCTTGGTGCCGGGATCGACCCGGCCGGCGGAGAACACGCCCCGATCGGTGGCCAGCGTGAACGAGCGGTCGGGCAGGTCGAGGCGCACGCTCGACGGGCGTGACGGAACGGTCGGGTCCGGGGAGAAGTAGTGGTCGGGCTGAGCGGACGAGCCCACGTCGAGCGACGGTAGCCTGATGGGCCATGGCTCCCTACAGCATCCGTGTGGTCGGCGACCCGGTGCTCCGCCAGCGGGCCGCCGAGGTCACCACCATCGACGGGCGCCTGGCGAAGCTGGCCGAGGACATGCTGGCCACCATGTACGACGCCCCGGGCGTGGGCTTGGCCGCGCCTCAGGTGGGCGTGGAGAAGCGCATGTTCGTCTACGACGTGGGCGAAGGCGGCCGTACGCTCATCAACCCGGTCATCACCGAGAGCGACGGCGAGTGGACCTACGAGGAGGGCTGCCTGTCGGTGCCCGGCCTGTCGTGGGACATCGTGCGGCCCAAGCAGGTGCTGCTCACCGGCGTCGACCTCGACGGCAACGAGATGCAGGTCGAGGCGGACGAGCTGCTGGCCCGCTGCTTCCAGCACGAGATCGACCACCTCGACGGCGTGCTGCTGCTCGAGCGGCTCGACCCCGACACCCGCCGCAAGGCCCTGCGCACCATCCGCGACCTGGGGATCGGCCCGTCGGTGCTGGCCAACGCCGAGCCCCGGCCCGGCGGCCTGTCGTTCGGCTAGCCAGGTGGCGCTGCCACCGGCGCCGGCCCACCCCCGGCGCCTCGTGTTCCTCGGGACGCCCGAGACCTCGGTCGTGGCGCTGCGCGGGCTGGTGGACGCGGGCTGGGACGTCGCGCTCGTCGTGTCCCAGCCCGACAAGCGCCGGGGCCGAGGCGGGGCGATCCTCCCGTCCCCGGTCAAGCAGGCGGCGCAGGAGCTGGGCCTGGCCACCAGCGACCGGGTCGACGACGTGCTCGGCGCGGGCGCGGACCTGGGCGTGGTGGTCGCGTTCGGGCGGCTGATCCGGCCGCACGTGCTGGCCGAGCTGCCCATGGTCAACGTCCACTTCTCGCTGCTACCGCGCTGGCGCGGTGCGGCCCCGGTGGAGCGGGCCATCCTGGCCGGCGACGAGCGCACCGGCGTCGACCTCATGGTGGTGGAGGAGGGACTGGACACCGGCGGCGTCTACGACCGGGTCGAGGTCGCCATCGGGCCGGACGACACCGCCGACGAGCTACGGGCCCGGCTGGCGGTGCTGGGCCGGGACCTGGTGCTCGCCAACCTGGCCCGCGGGCTGGGTGAGCCGCGGCCCCAGGAGGGCGAGCCCACCTACGCCCACAAGATCGACCCCGCCGAGCTGGCAGTCGACTGGTCCGCGCCGGCGGTGGCCATCCACCGGAAGGTGCGGGTGGGCGGCGCCTGGACCACCCACGCCGGCCACCGGCTCAAGCTGTGGCGCACCTCGCTCGCACCCACCGGCCGCCACGATGTCGAGGTGGCCACCGGCCACGGCTCGCTGTGGCTGGTCGAGGTCCAGCCCGAGGGCAAGCGCCGCATGCCGGCGGGCGACTGGGCCAACGGCATCGCCAGCAACGCCGCGGCCGGGCTCGGCCGGTGAGCCGGCCCGCCCCGGCCCGGGCGGTGGCGTTGGACGTGCTGGACCGGATCGACGGCGGCGCCTACGCCAACCTCGTGCTGTCCGCGGCGCTCGAGAGGTCGGGATTGTCGGGGCCGGACCGGCGCTTCGTCACCGACCTGGTCTACGGCACCACCCGGATGCGGCGGGCGTGCGACTACCTGGTCGACCGCTTCCTGGCCCGGCCGGTGGAGGGCCGGGTGCGCAACGCCCTGCGGCTGGGCGCGTACCAGCTCGCGTTGGCCGGCGTCCCGGCCCACGCCGCGGTGGGCGAGACCGTGTCGGCGGCCCCCCGCCGGGCTCACGGGTTGGTGAACGCCGTGCTCCGCCGGGTCGCCCGCGCGCCCGTCGAGTGGCCGGACGACGCCACCCGGCTGAGCGTGCCCGACTGGGTGCTGGACCGCCTCGCCGCCGACCTCGGTCCGGAGGACGCCCGGGCGGCGCTGGCGGCCATGAACCAGCCGGCCACGGTGACCGAGCGGGCCGACGGCTACGTCCAGGACCCCGCCTCCCAGCAGGTGGCCGAGGCGGTGGGGGTGGAGCCGGGGGAGCGTGTGCTCGACCTGTGTGCCGCGCCCGGAGGCAAGGCCACCGCCCTGGCCGCCGCGGCCGAGGGCGTCCGGGTGGTGGCGGCCGACGTGCGGCCCGGCCGGGCCGGGCTGGTGGCAGCCAACGCCGCCCGGGTGGGCGTGGCCGATCGGGTGGCGGTGGTGGCCGCCGACGGCGCCCGGCCACCCTTCCCGCCCGGGGCGTTCGACCGGGTGCTGGTGGACGCGCCCTGCTCGGGACTCGGGACGCTGCGCCGCCGGGCGGACCTGCGCTGGCGGGTCGAGCCCGCGGCGGTGGACCGTCTCGCTGCCCTCCAGGGCCGGCTGCTGGCCGCCGCTGCCGACCTCGTCCGCCCGGGCGGGACGCTGGTCTACTCCGTGTGCACGCTCACCGCGGCCGAGTCCGTCGCGGTCGACGAGGCACTGGCGGGGGCGCGGCCGGACCTGGTGCCGCTCGACCCGCCGGGCGGGCCCTGGCGGCCCTGGGGCCGCGGCGCAATCCTGCTGCCCCAGGTCGAGGGCACTGACGGGATGTGCCTGGTGCGTTACCGCCGCCAGGCACGCCCGTAGAGTGCGGGCATGCCCGAGCCCCAGCAGTTCACCGCCGAGCTGCACCCCGCCGGTCGCGGCGGCTCCGCCTTCGACGTACCCCACGGGGCGGCCGCCGCGCTCAGCGACAGCAAGCGCCCGCCCGTGACGGTCACCATCGGCGGCCACACGTTCCGCACCCGCATCGCGGTGTACGGCGGCCAGCCCATGGTGGGAGTGTCCAAGGCCAACCGGACCGCGGCCGGCATCGACTTCGGCGACCGGTTCGAAGCCACCGTGGCGCTGGACGAGGAGCCCCGGGTGATCGAGGTGCCCGACGACCTGGCCACCGCGCTGGCGGGCGACGCCGAGGCGGCCGCCGCTTTCGAGCACCTGGCCTACACCCACCGCCGCGAGTACGTGATCTGGATCACCGAGGCCAAGCGGCCCGAGACCCGGGCCCGCCGGGTGGCGGGCACGCTCGACAAGCTGCGAGGCGGCGAGTGACCACCTGGCAGGCCAAGGTCCTCACCGTCTCCGACGGCGTGGTGGCCGGCACCCGGGACGACCGCTCGGGCGCGGCGCTGGAGGACCGGCTCACGGAGGCCGGCTTCCGCGTGGTCGAGCGCCGGGTGAGCGCCGACGGGACCGACGAGGTGGCCGAAGCTCTGCGCGAGTTGAGCGCCGGGTTCGAGGGTGTGATCGTCACCACCGGCGGGACCGGCTTCGGACCCCGCGACCTGACCCCCGAGGGCACCCGGGCCGTGCTCGACCGCGAAGCGCCCGGCCTGGCCGAGGCCATGCGGCTGGTCAACCCGCTGGGCCGCCTGTCCCGGGCCGCGGCGGGGACCATCGGCACCGCCCTGGTGCTCAACACCCCGGGGTCGTCCAAGGGTGCGGTCGAGTGCGTCGACGCGGTGATCGACGTCGTGCCCCACGTCCTCGACCTGCTCACCGGGGGCCGCCCCCACTGATGTCGCCCGACCGCGACCACAGCCGCATGCTGCGGGCGGTCGAGCTGGCGGCCGCCGTCCGGGGCACGACCTCGCCCAACCCCTGGGTGGGCTGCGTGATCGTGACCGCGGCCGGCGAGGAGTTCGAGGGCGCCACCCATCCGCCCGGCGGCCCCCACGCCGAAGCGGCCGCCCTGGCCGCGGCGGCGGCCGCGGGCGCCGACCTGCACGGCGCCACCGCCTACGTCACGCTGGAGCCGTGCAGCCACCACGGCCGCACCCCACCGTGCGCCGACGCGCTCGTCGCCGCGGGCGTGTCCCGGGTGGTGGTCGGGCTGGCCGACCCCGATCCGGACCCGCAGGTGGCCGGCCAGGGCCTGGCTCGCCTGCGGGACGCGGGCGTCGAGGTCGAGGTGGGCGTGGCCGCCGCCGCGGTGACCGAGCAGCTGGCCCCCTACCTCACCCACCGCCGGACCGGCCGGCCCTACGTGGTGCTCAAGCTGGCCGCCAGCCTCGACGGCCGCACCGCCGCAACCGACGGCACCAGCCGCTGGATCACCGGCGAGGCCGCCCGCGCCGACGCCCACCGGCTGCGGGCCGAGAGCGACGCGGTGCTGGTGGGCGCGGGCACCGTGCGAGCCGACGATCCCGCCCTCACCGTCCGCCACGGCGAGGGCCGCGACCCGCTGCGGGTGGTGCTGGGGAAGGCGCCGCCCGAGGCGCGGGTCCATCCCTGCCTGGAGATGACCGGCGAGCTGGGCCCGATCCTGGACGACCTGGGCGCCCGCGGCGTGCTGCAACTCCTGATCGAGGGAGGCGCCACGGTGGCCGGCGCCTTCCACCGCGCCGGCCTGGTCGACGCCTACGTGCTCTACCTCGCGCCCGCCCTGTTCGGCGGCGATGACGCCCCCGGGTTGTTTTCCGGCGCCGGAGCCGCCACGATGGCCGACGTCTGGCGCGGGCGCATCACCCGCGTCACCCGGGTAGGCGACGACATCCGCGTCGACCTGCGTCCTGCGAGGAGCACATAGATGTTCACCGGCATCGTCGAGGAACTGGGGACCATCGCGGCGGTCTCCGGCGATCGGATCCGCATCGCGGCCCGGCTCGTCCTGGAGGACGCCAAGACCGGCGACTCCATCGCCGTCGACGGCTGTTGCCTCACCGTGGTCGACCAGGGTGAGGGCTGGTGGGAGGCGGACGTCTCCCCCGAGACCCGCAAGCGCACGACCCTGGGCGACCGCACGCCGGGCGACCCGGTCAACCTGGAGCGCCCGGTGCGGGCGCAGGACCGCCTTGGCGGCCACATCGTGCAGGGCCACGTGGACGGCGTGGGCGAGATCGTGGACCCGGCACCGGACCTGCGGGTGCGCATGCCCCGCGAGCTGCTCCGCTACGTGGTGGAGAAGGGCTCGATCACGGTGGACGGCGTGAGCCTCACCGTCGTGGACGTGCTGGACGACGGCTTCACGGTGGCGGTCATCCCGCACACCGAGGCGGTGACCACACTCGGGACCAAGGGCCCGGGCGACGCGGTCAACCTCGAGGTGGACGTGACCGTGAAATACGTCGAGCGCCTGCTCGCATGGAAGGATGGCGGCTCGCCGGCCGGCCCGTCCCCGGAGGAGAGCTGATGCCGCCAGCCCAGATCAAGGACGCGATCGACGCCATCGGGCGCGGCGAGATCGTCGTCGTGGTCGACGACGAGGACCGGGAGAACGAGGGCGACCTCATCATGGCGGCCGAGTTCGCCACCCCCGAGACCATCGCCTTCTTCCTCCACCACACCTCAGGCGTCATCTGCGCCCCGGTGACCCGCGAGCGGGCCCGAGAGCTGGACCTCCCGCTCATGGTGGCCAACAACACCGAGAGCATGCGCACGGCCTTCACGGTCAGCGTCGACTACCGCCACGGCACCACCACCGGCATCTCCGCCCACGACCGGTCGGCCACCATCCGGGCGCTGGTCGATCCCTCCACCCGGGCGGCGGACCTGCTGCGGCCGGGCCACATCTTCCCGCTCGAGGCCCGCGACGGCGGCGTGCTCAAGCGGGCCGGGCACACCGAGGCGGCGCTGGACCTGGTGCGCATGGCCGGGCTGTACCCCGCCGGCGTGCTGTGCGAGCTGGTCAACGAGTCCAAGGACGACATGGCCCGCATGCCCGAGCTGGAGCGCTTCTCCCAGAAGCACGGGCTGCTGCTCATCTCGATCGCCGATCTGGTGCGCTACCGCCGCCAGAACGAGCGGCTGATCCGTCGGGTGGGCGAGGCCCGCATCCCCACGCAGTGGGGCGACTTCACCTGCTACGCCTACCAGTCCACCCTGGACGGCACCGAGCACCTGGCCTTCGTCAAGGGCGCGGTCAGCGGCGAGCAGAACGTCCTGGTCCGGGTGCACAGCGAGTGCCTGACCGGCGACGTGTTCGGCTCCTTGCGCTGCGACTGCGGGCCCCAGCTGCAGGCGGCCATGCGCCAGGTGGCCGAGGAGGGCCGCGGCGTCGTCCTCTACTACCGGGGCCACGAGGGCCGGGGCATCGGCATCGGCCACAAGCTCCAGGCCTACCGGCTCCAGGAGCAGGGCCACGACACGGTCGACGCCAACCTCAAGCTGGGCCTGCCGGTCGACAGCCGCGAGTACGGCATCGGGGCCCAGATCCTGGTGGACCTCGGCATCACCACGATGCGCATGCTCACCAACAACCCCGCCAAGAAGGGCGGGCTGTCCGGGTTCGGCATCAAGATCACCGAGCGGGTGCCGCTCCAGATCGAGCCCAACCCCGAGAACATCGCCTACCTGCGCACCAAGCGGGAGCGCATGGGCCATCTGCTGGAGGGACTCGACGATGTGCTGTGAGGACGGGCATGGCTGAAGGCAACGACCGGGCCTCGGTGCCCGAGGGGCTCGACGGTGCGGGGCTGCGCGTGGGCGTGGTGCGCACCCGCTGGAACGCAGGGGTGGTGGATCGCCTGGCCGAGGGCGTGGAGCGAGGGCTCAAGGCCCTGGGCGTGGTGGCCGACGACATCGTGGAGGTGTCGGTGCCGGGCTCGTTCGAGATCCCGTTCGCCGCCCGCGCCCTGGCCGCTTCGGGCCGGGTGGATGCGGTCGTCTGCGTCGGCTCGGTCATGCGCGGCGAGACCAGCCACTACGACCTGGTGGCGGGGGAGTGCGCTCGCGGCATCCAGGACGTCCAGCTCGCGACCGGAGTGCCTATCGGGTTCGGCGTGCTGGCCACCGAGGACGAGCACCAGGCCCTGGCCCGCTCGCAGGGCCCGGGCGGCCACAACGTGGGTGAAGAGGCCGCCCAGGCCGCGGTCGAGATGGCCCGCATCGCCCAACGGTTCGCCTGAAGACCGAGGGCGCCGTGACCTGGAGCGGCCGGGGGTCGGCCGCCGGGCACTCATGCCCTATTGGTTGCCCGATCAAGGCGCCCGCCGCGTACCCTCGATCCGGATGTTGAAGCTCGTGATCCCCAAGGGCTCGCTGGAGCGCGCCACCCTCGCCCTGTTCGAGGCGGCCGACCTGGCGGTCAACCGGTCCTCCACCGTCGAGTACAAGGCCTCGATCGACGACCCCCGCATCGACGAGGTCCGCATCCTGCGCCCCCAGGAGATCCCGCGGTACGTGGCCGACGGCCTGTTCGACCTGGGCATCACCGGGCGGGACTGGGTGGAGGAGACCGGCGCCGAGGTCGTGTCGCTGGGCCAGATGCAGTACTCGAAGGCCAGCTCCCGGCCCATCCGCCTGGTGGTGGCCGTGCCCGGGGACAGCCCCGTCACCCGGGTCGAGGACCTGCCCCAGGGCGTGCGGGTGTCGACCGAGTATCCGGAGTCGACCCGGCGGTACTTCGAGAAGAAGGGCCTCCGGGCCGACATCCGGCTGAGCTACGGGGCCACCGAGGCGAAGGTCCCCGACATCGTCGACTGCATCGTGGAGATCACCGAGACCGGCCGGGCGCTGCGGGCGGCGGGCCTCAAGATCATCGACGAGGTCCTGCAGAGCTACACCGAGCTGATCGCCAACCCCGAGTCCTACGCCGACGACGCCAAGCGCAAGGCCATGGAGCAGGTCAAGGTGCTGCTCGACGGGGTGCTCGAGGCCCGGGGCAAGGTGCTGGTCAAGCTGAACGTGAGCCGCGACGACCTCGACCGGGTCATCGACCTGATGCCGTCGATGAAGGCGCCCACGGTGTCCGAGCTGTTCGGCCAGGGCGGCTACGCGGTCGAGTCGGTGGTGGCCAAGTCGGTGATCAACACGCTGATCCCGGCACTCAAGGACGCGGGGGCGTCCGACATCGTCGAGCTGCCCCTGTCCAAGATCGTCCATTGACCCCGTTCTCGCAGGCCACGGGCGTGGTCTCGGCCTTCGACGAGCCCCGCGGCCTGGGGGTGATCCGCGACGACGGCGGCGAGCCGGTGCCGTTCCACTGCACCGCCATCGCCGACGGCAGCCGCACCATCGCGGTGGGCCAGGCGGTGCGGTTCACGGTGGTAGCGGGCCGGCTGGGCCGCTGGGAAGCGGACCGGATCGCGGCCCGCTGAGCTAGCCGCCGCGGATGGCGTCGAGCACGGCCCGGGTGTAGCGCTCGGCGCCGGCGGGCGAGAGGTGGATGCCGTCGTCCTGGCGCAGCACCACCGTGCCGTCGGGCTGGCAGGAGGCGGCCTCCCAGTCCTCGCACGGCAGCGAGGCGTGGAACTGCTGGTCGGGGCCGAGCTGGC
>Ga0209382_10000786_pt1 | contig 51357 bp, 43 predicted proteins | sample SoiMetdeltSBSDD5_FD_187599 | JGI IMG/M metagenome (GOLD analysis project Ga0209382, IMG submission 187599) | Bulk soil microbial communities from a Populus tree surrounding site in Tennessee, USA - Soil MetaG P. deltoides SBSDD5 (SPAdes) (version 2) | ecosystem: Environmental > Terrestrial >...
CGGTGACGGCCACCTTCACCAGGATGCCGGTCACGCTGACCGTCGCGAAGGCCGGCACCGGCGCCGGTACCGTGAACAGCACCCCCGCCGGCATCGCCTGCGGCGCCGATTGCAGCGAGAGCGTCGTCCCCGGCACCCAGCTCACGCTCACCGCCAGTCCCTCGACCGGGTCCACGTTCACCGGCTGGAGCGGCGGCTGCACGGGCACCGGGGCCTGCACCGTCTCGGTCAGCGCCGCGACCATGGTGACGGCGACGTTCGAGGCCGCGCCGGTCATGCTCACGGTTTCGAAGGCCGGCACGGGCGCCGGGAGCGTGAGCAGCACCCCCGTCGGCATCACCTGCGGCGCCGACTGCAGCGAGAGCGTCACCCCCGGCAGTCAGCTCACGCTCACCGCGACCACGACGACCGGCTCCACGTTCACGGGCTGGAGCGGCGCCTGCTCCGGCACCGGCACCTGCACCGTCACCATGAGCGCGGCCCGCACGGTGACCGCGACGTTCACGCTCACTCCCGTGACGCTGTCGGTCACCAAGTCCGGCGCCGGCGCCGGCACGGTGAGCAGTGCGCCCGCCGGCATCACGTGCGGCGCCGACTGCAGCGAGAGCGTCGCGCCCGGCGCTCAGCTCACGCTGACGGCGAGCCCGGCGACGGGCTCCACCTTCGCCGGCTGGAGCGGCGGCTGCTCCGGCACCGGCACCTGTACGGTGACGGTGAACGCGGCCACCGCGGTGACCGCGACGTTCAACCTCGTCCCGATGACGCTCTCGCTCACCAAGAACGGCTCGGGCACGGGCACGGTCACGAGCGCCCCGGCCGGCATCGCCTGCGGCACGGACTGCAGCGAGACCGTCGCCCCGGGCACGCAGCTCGCGCTCACGGCGAGCGCCGCCAGCGGCTCCACCTTCGCCGGCTGGAGCGGCGCCTGCTCCAACACCGGCACCTGCACGGTGACGGTGAACGCCGCCACCGCGGTGACCGCGACGTTCAACCTCGTCCCGGTGACACTGTCGGTCGCCAGGAGCGGTTCGGGCTCCGGCACGGTGACCAGCGCGCCCGCCGGCATCGCCTGTGGCGCGGACTGCAGTGAGGCGGTCGCTCCGGGCACGCAGCTCACGCTCACCGCGACCGCCGCGAGCGGCTCCACCTTCGCGGGCTGGAGCGGAAGCTGCAGCGGCACGGGTTCCTGCACGGTGACGGTCAACGCCGCCGCCTCGGTGACGGCGACGTTCATCCTCGCTCCCGTGACGCTGTCCGTGACCAAGGGCGGCACCGGATCGGGGACGGTGACGAGCCTTCCGGCCGGTATCGCCTGCGGCGCGGACTGCAGCGAGACTGTCCCCCCGGGCACGTCGCTGACGCTCACCGCGACCCCGGACACCGGCTCGGTCTTTAGTGGATGGGCCGGCGCCTGCTCCGGCACCGGCGCCTGCACGGTCGCGATGAGCGCCGCGCGGGCAGTCACGGCGACCTTCGGACCGGCCGGCGTCGATCGCACGCTGCAGGCGTCGCCGGCGCCGGTCGTCCGCGACCTCTCGCCGTCCTGGGCGACCGCGGGGACGACGGGCTTGACGCTCACCGTGGAAGGCCGCGGCTTCGTGGCCGGATCGAGGGTGCACTGGAACGGCGCACCGCGGGCGACGTCCTTCGTCGACGCCCGACACTTGCGAGCGGTGATCACCACCGACGACCTCGCGAGCGCCCGCATGGCGACGGTGAGCGTGTTCACGCCGGCGCCGGGCGGCGGCCTCTCACAGTCCGCCCGGTTCATCGTCGCCCCGTCGTTCACGACGTCGACGAGTCGCGACGGGGACATCGTGATCGATAACGCCGAGCCTGGCGTCCAGGACGCCACGCGCAGCTACACGGGCACGTGGTGCCGGGCGCAGACTTCCGCCCGGTTCGGCGCGAGCTCACTCCTGGCGTGCGGCAGCGGGATCGACACGTACCGCTGGACGCCGCAGATTCCGGCCAGCGGGACGTACGAGGTCTACATCTGGGTGGCTGGCTCGCGAGAGCTCTCCAGCAGCGTCCCGTTCGTCGTCACCCACGCCGGTGGCACGACGGTGCGGACGCTCGACCAGCAGAACGGCCGCGGCCGCTGGGTGCTCCACGGTCGTTACGTCTTCCAGACGGGCACCGCGGGGTACGTCGAGGCCCGCTCGAATTCGGCGCAGACCGAGGGCGGCCCCGCTGGCGCCGACGCCGTCCGCTTCGTGCGTCGACGCTAGCTCCACAGTGACGGCCAAGATCGAGGGGCGCCACGGCTTAGCCGGGGCGTCCCGAGCCAGCCGGGGGGCTTGGGGGCCCGTTCGAGGCCCCCAATCTCAACAGGCGGGGCGGCGCAGCATCACGGGGTCGATCGTGCGCGTGAGCTGACGGCCGTCGCTCGGGGTGCCGAGCAGGCGACCGCGGTCCACGATCACCTTGCCCCGCAGCATGGTCGTGACGGGCCAGCCGGTGACCGTCCAGCCCTCCCAGGGGCTGTAGTCGGTGACGTGGAAGTCGTCCTTGACGAGCGTCTTGCGCACCGACGGGTCGATGAACACCAGGTCGGCGTCGCTGCCGGCGGCGATCGCGCCCTTCCTCGGATAGAGCCCGAAGATCTTGGCGGCGTTGGTGGCCGTGATGTCGGCCAGCCGCTCCAGCGTCATCCCGCGCTTGACCACGCCCTCGCTGTAGCCGATCCCCATGCGGGCCTCGGCGCCGACGTTCCCCCCGGTCACGTCCTCGATGGTCCGCCCTCGGAGCTTCAGCTCGAGCGAGGTCGGGTACTCGTCGGTGGCCAGCGTGGCGAGCCCGTCGTGCACGAGCCCGCGCCAGAGCGCCGCCTGGTCCTCCGGGAACTTGAGCGACGGATACGTGTGCGAGCAGAAGCCGCGCGGCGTCTTGTAGTACTCGGCGTTGAAGCAGGCGTACTGGTGCAGCGTCTCGCCGTAGACCGGCAGCCCGTCGGCGCGCGCCTCGCCGATGGTGTCCACCCCCTCCTTGGCGGAGGTGTGGACGAAGTACACGGCGGCGCTCATCGCGCGCGCCAGCGCGACGGTGCGGCGGAACGCGAGCAGCTCCGAGAGCTTGCTGTGGACGAGGTGAAGGTTGGTGCCGTCCAGCCGGCCCTCGGCCCGGAAGCGCTCGTAGTTGAACTGCACGAGGTCCTCGTCCTCGCCGTGCACGACCATGAGGCCACCGGCGGGGGCCACCTTCTCCATCGCGTAGCTGATGCGCCCGAAATCGAGGCGGTTGCCCTGCCGCTTGGGATGGGGCGGCAGCACGTTCGTGGTGAAGACCTTGAAGCTCGGGTAGCCGGCCCGGATCGCCTCGGGGATCTGCTCGAAGACCTTGAGGTCGAGGCTCCCGCACAGCGTGATGTGGTAGGCGTAGTCGACGTAGGAGTTGCCCTTCCAGCGCGCCGCCCGCTGCTCGATGGCGCTCTGGATGCTGTCGACCCCCGGCCGCATGTAGACGAAGTCCAGGTGCGTGGTGGTGCCGCCGTAGGCCATGCCCCGCGTGTCGTCCTCGGGTCCGAGCGTCACCGACGGCTGGTCGGGGTGGCTCATGATCGAGTGCGCGAGGTGCGTGTGGGGGTCGATGCCGCCCGGCAGGACGATCAGGCCGGCCGCGTCGAGCACGCGCGCGCCGTCGCGCGGCAGCGAGCCCGGCAGTCCGACCGCCACGATCTGCTCGCCCTTGACGCCGACCTCCCAGGCCCCCGCCCCCTGCGGCGTCACGACCTGCCCGTTCGCGATCACGGTGTCTAGCATGGCGGCATGCTAGCACGCGCCACGGCACGGCCGGCGACGCGTCAGAGCGCGACGCCGCAGTACTTGCAGTGGGTGGCGTCGGCGTCGTGGCCCTCGGCGCCGCAGGCCGGACACGCCTGACGGGAGACGAGCCGGCCGGCGTGGGCGAGCTCCACCGAGACGATGCCGGTCGGGACGGCGATGATCGCGTAACCCAGGATCATCAGCAGCGAGGCGAGGAACTGGCCGATCGGGGTGCGCGGGGCGATGTCGCCGTAGCCCACCGTCGTCATCGTCACCACCGCCCAGTACATGCTGGTCGGGATGCTCGTGAAGCCGTGCGCCTCCCCCTCGATGACGTACATGAGCGCGCCCGTGATCACCACGACGGTCACGATACCGCCCAGGAACACGGTGATCTTCCGCCGGCTGGCCCGCAGCGCGGTGACGAGGACCTGGCCCTCGCCGAGGAACTGCGTGAGCTTGAGGATGCGGAAGACCCGCAGGAGGCGGATGACACGGATGACCATGAGCGACTGCGCCGACGGGATCACCAGGGCGAGGTAGGTAGGCAGGATCGACAGCAGGTCCACGACGCCGAGGAAGCTGCGGGCGTAGCGCCAGGGGTGATCGACGGCCAGCAGGCGCAGCCCGTACTCGGCGGTGAAGAGGAGGGTCACCGCCCACTCGATGGCACGGAGCTCGTCGCCGTACTCCTGCCGGATCGCGGCGACGCTCTCGAGCATGACCGCGACCACGCTGACCAGGATCGCGACGAGGAGGGCGATGTCGAACGCGCGCCCCGCCCGCGTATCGGCCTCGAAGACGACCTCGTGCAGGCGGGCCTGCCACCGGGGTCGCACGGGACGCCGCTCGCGGGAGATCGCCACGCCCTCATCGTAGCGCGGCGACCTCCCGCGACCGTCGAGCGAGGATCGAGGGGCGCCACGGCTACGCCGGGGCGTCCCGAGCCGCCAAGGGGGGCTTGGGGGGCCCGTTTCGAGGCCCCCCAATTCAACTAGACGGTGAACGACATCCCGCTAGACGGTGAACGACATCCCGCCGTCGAAGTTGACGGCCGTGCCGGTGATGTACGAGGCCCGCTCGGAGGCGAGGAAGGCCACCAGGTCGGCAAACTCGCTCGCCTCGGCCACCCGACCGATCGGGACACGCTTGGCGAGCTCGCGGTAGTGCGACTCGACGTCACCGTCCTTGGCCCGACGGGCGATCTGGGCGCTCTTCACGAGGCCGATGCAGATGGTGTTCACGTTGATGCGGTCGGCGGCGTACTCGTTGGCCAGGGACTTCGTGAGGTTGATGCCGGCCGCGCGGGAGACGCTCGTGGGCAGGCCCTGCGCCCGCGGGGCTTTCCCGCCCACGGTGGTGACGTTGATGATGCGGCCGCCGCCGCGCTGCTTCATGTGCGGGATCACGAGCCGGCACATGCGGATCGCCCCCATCACCTTGAGGTCGAAGTCAGCCTGCCACGCGTCGTCCCCCACCTTCTCGAAGGGGGCGGCCGAGGAGGTGCCGGCGTTGTTGAGCAGGATGTCGACGCCCCCGAACTGCTTGACCGTGGCCGCGACGACGGCCTCGCAGTCCGCCGCCCGCGAGACGTCCGCCGACAGCGGCAGCAGCTCGGCGCTCGTCGCCTTGCGGATGTCCTCGGCGGCGCGCTCGAGCACGTCCTTGCGACGGGCGCACATGGTGACCCGGGCGCCCGACCGGGCGAGCCGCTCGGCGGCGGCCCGGCCCATGCCCTCGCTGGCGCCGGTGACGATCGCGACCTTTCCCTTTAGTCCGAGCTCGAGAGTGTCCATGGCGCGGTAGGATAGCGCGCTCAGGAGCCCTGGGCAAAGGCGGCCTCGAGCTTGGCGAGCATGGCCGCCTCGGCTCCGGAGACCTTCGCCCCGATCCCGAGAACCCCGCCACTGGCGCTGGCCACCGCGCGTGCCTGGTCGAGCAGCCCCGCCTTCAGGCGAGCGGCCTCGTCAGGGCCGAGCTGGTCGCGGATGCCCCGGACCATCTGCGTCCACGCGTCGAGCAGCTTGGGATCCGGCCGACGCTCCAGCCAGGCCTCCAGCAGCGTCTGCGCCGTCGAGCCCGGGGCCACGCCCGACTCACGGGCGCGATCCAGCACCGCCCGCCGCTCCTTGGCGTCGAGCGAGCCGTCAGCCCAGGCGACCTCCACCAGGGGCACGAGCGACAGGGCCGTCACCGTCTCGGCCTTGATCCCGAGTCCGAGCAGTTTGTCGAGCACCTCGGGCCTGGCGATGCCCGAGGCCTTGGCGAGCGCCTCCCGGTTGGTCTCCACCGCCTTGAGCTCGTTGAGTTTCGCGAGCAGCCGCTGGTCTTCGCGGCGGAAGAACTCGTCCTCGAGGCTCCGCCCACGGTCACGCAGGACCTCCGGTGAATCTGGCGCCATCGACACTCCCTCCCCTGACGGGCGCAGCTCCACGCCCAGACTGTCGTTCCGAGGTGCCCATGATACAGGCCCAAACCGAACACGGCGCATCAACCAGACCCCGGGCGTTCGCAGTGCGGCAGCGGCCGGTGCGAGACGGTCGCCGGTCACGAAGGCGGCTCATGAGACGACACCGGAACCCGGGGCCAGAAGGCGTTCGGCGATCGCCGCTGTCGACGGGGACGAGGCACGCGATCGAGAGACGTCTCGCAGCTTCGGCCGGTCGCGCCGTAACGGCCCTCAGCCCGTCACGCCGCCGAATGAAAGCTCGCCGACACCATCGCGGCGAGCCACCGGCAAAGCAACGCGAGAGTCAGGTCAACCCCGCCCCGACGAACGAAGGCGTTCGTGAGGTCAGAGCCTGTAACACCGCACCCAGCAAACAATATCGGTGAAGACCAGGCCTGCACGTGAGCCGCGACGCGCGACTGGGGTTAGGTCGACCATCTCGCAGCCCGTCGAGCGATGCCGAGGAGCGCTCCGGCTACGCCGTGGCGTGAAGAGTGGCTTGGGGGTTGGGGCGATGTCGACCCCAGCCCACTAAGCGATCCGAGGAGCGTCACGCTCGGACAGGACGCGACGAGAATGATTGGGGCTTGAGGGCAATGTCGGGGACCCTAGCCTCCGAGCGAGCCGAGGAGCGCCACGGCTCCGCCGGGGCGCGATGCGTGATGGGGCTTAGGGGCCAATCGAGGCCCCCAATCTCAATAAACGAACCGAAGACCGTAGGTGAAGTCGTAGCCCGTAACGCCGTGGTCGGACGGTGTTTTCGAGCCGGACGGTGCGAACCCGCCTGGAGGGGCGGCCATCACCTCGTAGGCGCCGAACAGCGTGGCGCGCTTGCCGACGCGCCAGTTGATGCCGGCACCGGCCTTCGCGCCGAGCTGCAGCGTCGGATCGATGCGGGTGCCGAGCAATCGACCGGCGGGATCGGCCTCGATGACGAAGAGCGCCGGCCCGAGCGCAACGTACGGCTCGAGGGCTGCCGGCCGCGCCGTGCCCGGCCACGCCAGCGTGAGATCGAACGACACGGCGGTGCCCCGAGAGTCGGGATCGTAGTCCCGGCCCTCACCTCCATGGGCACCCGGCGTCGTCCCCACGACCGGGCCGAAGGGAGATCCGAGCGGCGACACACCGAGCCCGAGGCGAACGGCCGATCCCACGTCCGTTAGCCGCTCCAGGACCGTGCCCGAGGAGCTGGCGCTGGCGGAGACGTCGTCGGGGTTGCTGCCGGCCCGGGCGGGCGACACCGGCAGAATCGCGACGGCCAGAACGACCACGATGGCGGTGACATACGTCATGACACTTCGCATCATACGTGTATTCGACGACGCCGCTCGGAGTTTGTTCACCCGAACGGCACGAGTCCTTGCCGAGTGGCGGCGCGGCCGTAGAATCGATGATCTATGCCCGCGCTCCTCGAGGCCAGCAGTCTGGTCAAGCAGCTGGGCGGCCGTCGCGTCGTGGACGGCGTGGACCTGAAATGCGAGGCCGGCCAGATCGTCGGCCTCCTCGGCCCGAACGGCGCCGGCAAGACCACGACGCTCCGCATGCTGTACGGGTTCCTGCGCCCGGACGCGGGACGCATTCTCGTGGACGGCGTCGAGCTGGGTCGGGACCTGTCCAAGGCCAAGCGCTCGATCGGCGTGTGCACTCAGGACGACACCTTCGACGGCGACTTCACCGTCGAGCAGAATCTTGCCGTCGCAGCGAGCTATTTCAGGCCTCGCCCATCGGACCTGGGGCGCCGGATTCCCGAGCTGCTGGAGCGCTTCGACCTGGGTACCTACGCGGCCCAGAAGCCGGAGACCCTCTCGGGCGGCTATCGCCGCAGGCTGATGATCGCGCGGGCCCTCGTGCACCGGCCGCGCCTGCTGTTCCTCGACGAGCCGACCACCGGGCTCGACCCCCAGGCCCGCATGGGCGTGTGGGACCTCGTCGACGGCCTGCGTGCCGAGGGACTCGGCATCATCCTCACGACCCACTATATGGACGAGGCCGAACGGCTGAGCGACGCGCTCACCGTCCTGGCCCGTGGCCGGGTGGTCGCGCACGGCACCGCCAAGGGGGTGCTCGGCGACCTGGTCGGCGAGCACGTGATCGTGCTCGACGCGGCCGCCGCCACGGGCGTGGCGGCCTGGCTGCGCGACCGCGGGCGGGGCGAGCCGGCCGGCGTGCTGGGCGCCTGGCACGTCCCGGTGTCGGGCGAGGAGCTGGCGGACTTCGCGCGCGCGTTTCCGTCGCTGCGCTACGAGGTCCGGGTCCCCACGCTCGACGACCTCTTCCTCAAGCTCGCGCTCGAGCCATGAGCTGGCTCGGCGCCGCCGTCGACTGGCAGAGCCGCGCGGTGGTCATGCGCCACCTGCGCGTCTATCTACGGAACTGGCACACGGCGTTCCTGCCGCCCGCGCTGGAACCGGTGACGATGCTGGTCGCCTTCGGGCTCGGACTCGGGGGTTACGTCGCGACCCTGCGCTGGCAGGGTCACCCCATCGAGTACATGACCTACGTGGCGCCGGGGCTGCTGGCCTACGCGACGTTCATGACGGCCATCTTCCAGTCGCTCTTCGGCGCCTTCATCCGGATGCGCTACCAGCGCACCTGGGAGGGGCAGCTCACCACGCAGATCGAGCTGACGCACGTGATCTGGGGAGAGGTCCTGTGGGCCGGGTTGCTGGCCACGATGTACGTCGTGATCGTGGCCGCCGTCCTGGTCGGCTTCCGCGCGGCCGGGCTGATCGCGATCCAGGTGGCGTGGCTGCCGGTGCTGCTGCCCGTGAGCTTCGTCGCCGCCTGTGCCTTCGGCGCGCTCGGCCTCTGCTTCACCGCCCTGTTGCCCACCATCGATCACATGAACCTGCCGGTGTTCCTGCTCGTGCTGCCGATGGGCCTGCTGTCCTCGACGTACTTCCCGCTCGAGCACCCGGTGCTGGTGACCCTCAACCTCGCCAATCCGCTCTATCACCTCGCCCAGGCCTTCCGCGGCCTCCTGCTCGGCGGTCCGGTCGCGGCCCCGCTGTCAGGCGTGGCGATTCTCTCCGCCGCGCTGCTCGCCGTCCTGGTCCCGCTGGATCTGCGCCTGTTGCGCCGGCGCGTCCTGGGCGACTAGCCCCCCCGCAGCGACTCGGCCCGCGCCGCGTCAGTAACGCTCCGTCACGAGTGCGACGTCGGGGTGTAGTTCGTGGACTGACCTTCCCCCGCGTTCTCCGGCTCTTCGACGGTCCGCGATGGTCGCGTGCGGTCTGGCACCGCCCTTGCCCTTCGTCCCGCGCGCGCCGCCCATTGTGTTTCCAACAATTGCGCGCGCCCAAAGGAGAGAAGCATGAATGGCGTCGCCAACCCCGGCCTCCGCCGGGTTCGTCGCGTGCTGACCGTCGTCGCGGCCGTTCTCGGATCGGTCGTCGCGACCGCCGAGGCGGCATCGATCGATGTCAGCTGGACCGCACCGACCACGAACGTGGACGGGTCTCCTCTCACGGATCTCGCCGGCTACCGCCTCTACGTGGGGACCACCGCTCCCGTGTGTCCCGGCGGTTCGTTTCACGCGATCGACGCGTCCTCCGAGAAGCCGACCTCGGCCGAGCCGGTGCGTCGTCGTATCACCGGTCTCATCGCGTCCGCGACCTACATCACGCGCGTGACTGCCGTGGACACCTCCGGCACCGAAGGCCCCTGCTCGGCTTCGGCGAGCGGAGTGGCGCGCGGGGACATCACGGTAACGCCCGCGACCCTGGTCAACTTCGGAAGCCTCGCCGTCGGCGCCACCGCGGAGCGAACGTTCACCGTGCGGAACACGAGCACCGCCCCGGTGACCGGAACAGCGCACGTCGGGACGCCCTTCGTGATCGCCTCCGGTGGGTCGTTCTCTCTCGCCGCCGGCGCGAGTCAGCCCGTCGTGGTCCGCTTCAGTCCGACGACGGCCGGGTCGTTCACCACGAACGTGAGCTTCTCCATCGGGGACGACACCACGTCACTCATGCTCAGCGGCTCGACCACCGGCTCCCCGGCGCCCGGGCCGACACCAGGCTCGAGCGGTGCGCTCCGCGTGTTCCTCACAGACCCGCCGCGTGGCGCCGCCGTGGGCAGCAGCGGCGCGGCCGTCGTTCGGATCGATGGGGCCCGCGGGTCCTCCAACCGATTCACCCTGAAGGTCGGCGGAGTCCAGAAGAGCTCGCTGACCACGTCGTCGAGCGGGCCTCTGACGCTGGCGTGGACGGGCGTGCCGCGCGGCACTCACACGATCTCGGTCACGGTCCGTGATGCGGCCGGGCGAACGGCCACCACCAACAGCGCGGTGGTGGTCGGCAGCGGGCCGGCGTCTCCCCCGGCCAAACCCGTCCCACCGGCTGGCGGCCCGCTCCGTGTGTACATCACCGAGCCCAACAACTGGGCCTTCGTCAATCCCAGCGGATCCGCGCTGCTGCGGGTCGAAGGCGCGACGGGCGCCGCGAACACGTTCACCCTGAGTGTCGACGGCGAGGCCAAGAGCAGCATCACGACGTCGACGCCGGGACCCGTGAGGCTCGCGTGGCCGGCGGTGCCAAAGGGCTGGCACACGCTGGCAGCCACGGTGCGTGACGCCAGCGGGAGAACTGGTCGCACGAGCATCATCATCAGGGTCCTGCGCTAGCGAATTGAGGCCCGTGTGGTGACGCCATGCCTGCGTCACCACACGGCGCCCCGCCTCATCGCTCTGCTCCAGCCGCTGGCGGCGCCTGCCTGACTCTTGCGTCACGACCGCGACGTCATCCCGCTGTAACTTTTGGAACCGTTCTCGGCGTGGGCCCCCTACAGCAGGTGTTCCGCGGCCTTGCGCGGAATGGCACTGCCTTTGCGCACCCGCCGCGTGCGCCGCGGATTGTCTTTCTAACAATCGCCTACAGCAAGGAGAGCATACGCATGACCGGTGTTCACAGCGGCGGCTTCCGCCGGCTTTGTCGCACGTTGATCGGGGCCGCGGCCCTGGTGGCCTTCGCCACGGCCGCCGACGCAGCCTCGATCAACGTCAGCTGGACGGCTCCAACGAAGAACGCGGACGGCAGCGCGTTGAACGATCTCGCCGGATACCGCCTGTACATGGGAACCTCGACCCCGAGCTGCCCCAGCGGCTCCTACCACACGGTCAACGCACCCACGTCGACGACGCGCATCACGGGCCTGAATGCGTCGACCACCTACTTCGTCCGGATCACCGCCGTCGATCGCTCGGGCAACGAGAGCGGCTGCTCCGCGACGGCGAGCGGCGTCGCGCGCGGCGACGTCACCGTGACGCCCACGTCGACCGTTTCCTTCGGGAATCTGAGGACCGGCGCCACCGCGGACCGGACCTTCACGGTGCAGAACACGAGCGGTGGCGCCGTGTCGGGATCGGCCAGCGTCAGCGCTCCGTTCTCGATCGTCTCCGGGGGATCGTTCTCGCTCGCGGCCGGCGCGAGCCACGCCGTCGTCGTGCGCTTCCGTCCCACCGCGGCCGGCAGCTTCACGACGAACGCGAACTTCACCGTCGCCGGCGACACCACGCAGCGCGTGCTCAACGGCTCGGCGACCGCGTCCGGATCCCCGGCCCCATCGCCGTCCCCCTCGCCCGCGCCGCCGGCCTCGAGCGGCCCGCTCCGTGTGTTCATCACGCAGCCGAAGAACGGCGCCACGGTCGCCGGCAGCGGCACCGCCGTGATCTGGGTCGAGGGCACCAGCGGGTCGTCCAATAGCTTCTTCCTCAGCGTGAACGGGGTGAACGAGGGCAACCGAACGACGTCCTCGCGCGGGCCGGTGACGATCCCGTGGTCGGGCATCGCGAACGGCCGGCGCACCTTCACCGTCACGGTGCGTGACGCGACCGGCAAGGTCGGGAGCGCCACCAGCACGGTGACGGTCACGGGCAGCAGCGCGTCGGCACCGCCGCCGGCGCCGGCCCCGCCGAACCCCTCGTCACCGCCCTCGTCTCCGAGCAACTCGGCGGTGAAGGTATTCATCACGCAGCCCACGGGCGGCGCCAGCCTCCGCGGTACCGCCTGGGTCGTCCTCTGGGCCGAAGGCACCAGCGGATCGTCCAACACCTTCACCCTGAGCGTGAACGGCAGCACCGTCGGCAGCAAGACGACCAACGTCCGCGGTCCGGTCTCGATTCCGTGGACCACGTCCGGGACCGGTAGCCGCACGCTGACGGCGACCGTCCGCGACGCCAGCGGCCACATCGGTCGCGCGACCGTCACCGTGACGCTGGCGAATTAGATCAAATGGGGGGCCCCGAGCGGGCCCCCCAAGCCCCCCATGGAAGCTCGGGGCGCCCCGGCGGAGCCGGGGCGCCCCTCGAAGTCTGGCGACGCGCTCGCCTATTCTGGCGTTCTGTCAGCAGCGGGCGTCGTCGGTGATCGTCAGGCCGAGGGTGCCGGAGGCGGGGTCGTAGTCGAGGTCGTTGCCGGTGCACTGGAAGGTCGGCGGGGCCGCGAGGAGACCGAGCACGGTCGCCTTGTCGGGCGGCCACTGCCCGTTCTCCGCCTGGTAGCGTCGCACGAGGCCCTGCACCGTGACGAGCGTCGCCCGGTCGGCGGCCAGTCGCGAGCGATCGATCGGGCGGTCCTGCTGGAACTGCTCGAGGGTGCGCGTTGAGGCGCCGAGGTACTGCATCAGGAAGTAACCCGCGACGGCGACGACCGCCAGCACGATGACGATCTCGATGACGCCGAAGCCGCGCTGCTGCACCGTCGCGATCGTAGCACCTTGCCTTGCCCCGGCCGCGATGGTAAGTCTCCGGGCGTGTTCGCGATCGATCCGAGCCGGACCGACCTGGCGCTCGAGTTCAAGCGACGCCCGTTCGGCCCCCACAGTCCCGAGCTGCAGGCGGTGTTGAACGTGCTCCGGTCGTCGCGGCACTGTCAGAATCTCCTCCTGGTGTGCACCCGACCGCACGCTGAGTGGATGCTCGCCGAGAAGCAGCCCGGCGGGCTGCCCCCGCGCCTCCTGACGGACCGCGTCTTCACCAGCCTCGAGGACGCCGAGTGGCACGCGTTCCGGATTCGCTGGGAGGCGGTCACCGGCCAGCCGCTGTCCGCGCTCGACCGCGCGTGAGAGGTCCCTGGGTGTGAGCGTGTCGATGCCGCGCGTGCTCGGCTACGCCGAACCGCTCACGGTCGCGCCGGGCGAGGAGATCCGGTTCATGGTCGGCACCCTCGACGGCCCCCGCCGCTATCGCGCCGAGATCGTCCGGCTGGTGGCGGGTGATACCGCGCCCGGGGCAATGAAGACGGTCCGGCTGCCGACGTCGATCGACGGGGAGCATGTGGGCGTGCCGCAGGCGATCGACGTCGGCTCGTACGCGATCGTCGACCACCCCGAGGCGTTCGGGGAGCTCGCCCGCTTCACCGTGCAGGCGTTCGTCCAGCCCACCCGCGTACCGGTCCGCCCGGTGCCGAGCCGGCAGGTCATCATGGGCACCTGGGCGGAAGACCGGGGCGCCGGCTTCGCCCTCATGCTCGACGAGGCGGGGGCGCTGGCCCTCCTCGTCGGTGGTGCGCTGGTCTCGACGGGCGTGGCCCTCACCGCCCGGCGCTGGTATCACGTCGCGGCGTCGGTCGACCTCGTCACCGGCACGGTGGCGGTACGCCAGACGCCGCTGACGGACCACACGCCGAGCCTCGAGCAGCCCGTCGCCGTCACCGCCACCGTCCAGGCGTCGCCGCCGCCGGCCGGCGCCCTCTATCTCGGCGCCGCCCGCCACGGGATCGAGGACGGCCGCGTGCACACGACGTGGCACTTCAACGGCAAGATCGACCGGCCCACGCTCGCGCGCGTCGCGCTGTCGCCGCCGGCGATGCTCGCCGCCGCGACGGCGCGGAGCACCGCGATCCCCGCCGAGGACGCGATCGGGCTCTGGGACCTCGCCGCCGACATTCCCACCGATCGCGTGACCGACCGCTCGCCGAACCACCTGCACGGCCGCACGGTCAACGCGCCCAAGCGCGCCGTCACCGGCCACAACTGGGACGGCAGCGAGATGGACTGGCGGCGGGCGCCGCAGCAGTACGGCGCGATTCACTTCCACGACGACGACCTCTACGACGCCGGCTGGCGCCCCAGCCTCACGACGACCATCCCGCCCGACGCCCGCAGCGGCGTGTACGCGCTCCGCCTCGAGGCCGACGGCGGCCCGGAGTTCTGGGCGGTCTTCTACGTGCGGCCGCCGCGGCGGGGTCCGCGCCCGCCCGTCGCGTTCCTGGCCTCCACCGCCACCTATCTCTGCTACTCGAACTACCGGGCGCGCATGCGGCCGGGACCGGCCGAGCTGTTCATCGGCGCCCTGCCCCTCGTCGACACGACCGACCTGCTCCTGATGCACCACCCGGAGCTCGGCGGCTCGACCTACGACACGCACACGGACGGCTCCGGCGTGTGCCACGTCTCGCGTCGTCGCCCGCTCGTCAACGTGCGGCCGACCGGCTGGCTCTGGAATCTCTTCCTCGACCTCTGCCTCCTCGACTGGCTGGAGGCGCACGGCCAGGCCTACGACGTCGTCACCGACGACGACCTCCACGCCGAGGGCCTGCCGCTCCTCGAGGGCTACGCGACGGTCCTCACCGGCTGCCACCCCGAGTACGCCTCGCGGGAGATGCTGGACGCGCTCGCGGCGTACCTCGGTCGCGGGGGTCGGCTGATGTACATGGGCGGCAACGGCTTCTACTGGCGGGTCTCGTACCCGGCCGCCCACCCGGGCATGATCGAGATGCGTCGCGCCGAGGACGGCACCCGCGCCTGGGTCGAGGCGACCGGCGAGTACTACCACAGCTCGACCGGTGAGTACGGCGGGCTCTGGCGGCGGCAGGGCCGCGCCCCCAACGCCCTGGTCGGCGTGGGCTTCGTGGCCCAGGGCTTCGACCGCTCGTCGTACTACCGGCGCACCGACGCGAGCCGCGACCCGCGAGCGCGCTTCATCTTCGAGGGCATCGACGACGACGTGCTGGGCGACTTCGGCGCCGCCCGGGGCGGCGCCGCCGGGCTCGAGCTCGACGCCTTCAACGCGAGCCTCGGCTCGCCGCCGTGGGCGCTGATCGTCGCGTCATCGGAGGACCACTCCAACGCGTTCCAGCTCGTCAACGAGGAGATGAACGTCTCGTTCGCGGGCTCGGACGGACGCTTCTCGTCGGCCGTCCGCGCCGACATGGTGTTCTACGAGCACCCGGGCGGCGGGGCGGTGTTCTCGACGGGCTCGATCGCCTACGTCGGCAGCCTGGGCCACGCCGGCTACGCGAACAACATCTCGCGGCTGACCCTCAACGTCCTGCGCCGCTTCCTCGACCCGGCACCGTTCGCGACGCCGTGACCTCCGCGCCCCACCCCGGCGACACGCGGGGCCCCTGTCCGTTCTGGCTAGAGACGCCGTCCGGACGGACGATGCGGACGTCGGAGACGTTGCCGGCGCGCGTCGAGGTCGTGGTGATCGGGGGCGGGATCACCGGGGTCAGCGTCGCCTACTGGCTGGCGCGGGCGGGACGGCAGGTGCTGGTGGTGGAGCGGCGCGGCATCGCCGGGGGTGCGACCGGGCGCAATGGCGGGCACATCTCGCCTGGGACGGCGGAGCGGTTCGCGGTGGCGTGCCAGCGCTACGGCGAGGAGGGCGCGCGCGCGATCTGGACGTTCTCGCAGCGGTGCGCGGATGAGGTGCGTGCGTTCGCCGCCGAGCACCGGATCGACTGCGACCTGCGCGTCACCGGCAGCGTGTCCCTGGCCCTGACGGCCGATGAGCTCGCGCAGGTCCGCAACACCGCCGAGGGGCTCGCCCGGCTGGGCGTGCCGGTCGAGACGTGGGACGCGGCCACCTGCGCCGCCCGCACCGGCAGCGCGAGCTTCCTCGGCGGCGTGCTGCGGGGGACGGCCGGCCAGCTCTGGCCCGCCCGCCTGACCCTCGGCATCGTCGAGCAGGCCGTGCGCCTCGGTGTGGCGGTGCAGACCGGCACCGCCGTGCGGGCGGTCGAGCGCCGCGGCGGCGCGCTCGCGGTACGGACCGATCGCGGCGAGATCACCGCCACGCACGTGGTGCATGCCACCAACGCCTGGGCACGCCAGCTCCTGCCGTCCCTCGAGGGGGTCGTGGTGCCGGTGCGCGGCCAGGTGATCGTGACCGAGCCCGCACCGCCGATCTGGTCGTTCGGGTTGTCGACGAACTTCGGCTACGAGTACTGGCTGCAGCGGCCGGACGGCCGCATCGTGCTGGGCGGCATGCGCTGGCTGACGCCGACGAAGGAGGTGGGCCTGGACGACGACTCGGTCGTGGAGCCCACGGTCAGCCAGGGGCTGCGCGCGTTCCTGCCCCGGCACTTTCCCGCGCTCGCGGGGATCCGCGTGGAGCGGGAGTGGACGGGCGTCATGGGCTTCACGGACGACCGGGCGCCGCTCGTGGGGCCGTGGCCCGGGGCGCCCGGCGAGTGGGTCGCGCTCGGCTTCAACGGCCACGGCATGCCGATGGCGTTCCTCGCCGGCCGGGCCATCGCCGAGATGATCGCTGGGCGATCGGCCGACACCGTCGTGCCCGCGGCGTTTGCGCCCGCCCGTCTGCTCCGCTGAGCGAGCGGCCCCGTCGCGACGGGCCTACCGGCCCAGCACCGCGCCGCCCGCCGCGCTGAGCAGCACGACGAGCCACGGCGGCAGTCGCCAGAACACGAGCAGCCCGAACGCCAGCAGCGCCAGCCCGACGTCGGCCGTGCCCATGATGGCGCTGGTCCACACGGGATCGTACAGCGCAGCCAGCAGCAGCCCCACGACGGCCGCGTTGATCCCGCGCAGCGCGGCCTGCACGCTCGCCCGCGCGCGCAGCGTCTCCCAGAACGGCAGCGCGCCGACCACAAGCAGGTACGACGGTAGGAACACCGCCACGAGCGCCCACGTCGCCCCGAGCCAGCCGTTCGGGGGCTGGTGCATCACCGCGCCGAGGTACGCGGCGAACGTGAAGAGCGGCCCCGGCACCGCCTGCGCCGCGCCGTAGCCCGCGATGAACTCCTCGGTCGTCACCCACCCCGGCGGCACGACCTCGGCCTGGAGCAGCGGCAGCACGACGTGGCCGCCGCCGAAGACGAGGGAGCCCGCGCGGTAGAAGCTGTCGAAGACGGCCAGGGCGTGCCCGGGCGTGAGCTGCCGCGCGATCGGCAGCCCGACGAGCAGCACGACGAACGTCGCCAGCGCGACGAGCGCGGCGCCGGTGCCCACCGGCGCGCGTCGCGGCGCCGCCGGCGCGGTGTCGGCCGCCGGCAGGAGCCTCCAGCCGAGGACTCCGGCCGCGACGATGACGAGGACCTGGACGGCGGCCGAGCGCGAGGCGAGCACCGCGAGGGCCGCCCCGATCGCCAGCGACGCACGCGCGCGATCCGGGGCGAGCGCACGCCCCATGCCCCACACGGCCTGCGCCACGACGGCGACCGCCACGACCTTCAAGCCGTGCAGCCAGCCCGTGTCGCCCAGCCCCAGGGTCTGCAGACCATAGGCGAAGACGACGAGCGCGACGGCCGAGGGCAGCGTGAAGCCGACCCACGCCACGAGGCCGCCCAGCAGCCCCGCGCGAATGATGCCGATCGCCATGCCCACCTGACTGCTGGCGGGCCCCGGCAGGAACTGGCACAGCGCGACCAGGTCGGCGTAGCGGGCCTCGTCGATCCAGCGCCGCCGCTCGACGTATTCCTGCCGGAAGTACCCGAGGTGGGCGATCGGCCCGCCGAAGGAGGTCAGCCCCAGGCGCGTGGAGGCGGCGAGCACCTCGAAGAGCGTCCCCTCGCCCGCCGGCCGGCCCCGTCGCACGCGGCCAGTCTACCGGACTACCGCCGCCCCGAGGATCGGAGTAGCGTACGGTCCATGCCATCCACCCGATCAGCCCGACCGAACCTCATCGTCATCCTGATCGACGACCTCCGGTTCGACGAGACCGGCGCCTCCGGTCATCCGTACATGAAGACGCCGCACATCGATCGGCTCGCCGCAGAGGGCGCCACCTTTCGCAACGCCTTCCACACCACGCCGCTCTGCTCGCCGAACCGGGCCTCGATCGTGACCGGGCAGTACGCCTCCCGCCACGGCGTCTTCGACAACGTCGGCCGGGACGCGCTGAGCCACCAGCTGCCGAACTACCACCGCGAGCTGCAGCGGCTCGGCTACGAGACGGCGCACATCGGCAAGTGGCACATGGGCAACGACGCCCGGCCGCGGCCGGGCTACGACACGTGGATCAGCTTCCGGGGCCAGGGCACGATCGTCGACCCCGTGTTCTGGGAGGACGGGGGCGAGCGCCAGCTGACGGGGTACGTCACGGATCTGCTCTCGGAGCGCGCCGTCGACTTCGTCGACCGCGCGCACACGCGGCCCTTCGCGCTGTTCCTCTCGCACAAGGCCGTGCATCCGGACGTCCAGCAGCTGCAGGACGGCACGATCGACATGAGCACGATGCGCGGCTACGTGCTGCCCGACCGCCACCGGGACCTCTATCAGGGCGCGCACTACCCGATGCGCCCGAGCGTGCGCCCGCTGACCGAGGTCGTCGCCGACAAGCCGGCCTGGCGCGATGTGTTCGCCCAGCGCGACGCCCACCGCGCCAACCAGACGCTCGCCGCCACGCTGCGCGGCTCCGCCCAGGAGGAGATCCGCCGGCGGGCCGCGATGATGGCCTCGGTCGACGAGGGCGTCGGCGCGCTGCTGGAGGTGCTGGACCGGCGCGCGATCGCCGACGACACGCTCGTGCTCTTCCTCGGCGACAACGGCTTCTTCTTCGGCGAGCACGGCCTCGAGGCCGAGCGTCGCTTCGCCTACGAGGAGGGCATCCGCACCCCGTTCTTCGTCCGCTTCCCCCGCCTGCTGAAGCCGGGCGCCACGATCGACCCGATGGTCCTGGCGCTCGACATCGCGCCGACGATGGTCGAGCTCGCGGGCGGCACGCCCGGCCCGCAGGTGCAGGGCCGCTCGCTCGTACCGCTGATGAAGGGTCGTCCGCGACGCTGGCGCTCGTCGTTCCTCGTGGAGTACTTCAACGAGTCGGCGTTCCCGTGGCTCGTCGGCATGAGCTACAAGGCGATCCGGACCGAGCGCCACAAGCTCATCCACTGGATCCACAAGGACGGTGTGGACGAGCTCTACGATCTGCAGCAGGACCCGTACGAGATGACCAACGCGATCGGGGACCCCGCCCACGCCGAGACGCTGGCGCGCCTGCGCCGCGAGCTACGAACCCTCGTGGCGGACGCTCTCGGAATCTGAGCAGGGCGCTGAGAAAGGTCCAGATGCGAGGCGGCGCCCGACGGCCGCACGCGAGGCGTACTCCCTGTACGTTGAGCGTGCGGCCGCGGGCGCCAACGAAGCAGCTGGGCTTTTATCAGCGCCCTGCGGGCGCTACGGGACCGAGGCGGGCGGGAAGGCGCCGGGGGTCTTCAAGCCGATGCTCGGGACCTCGTAGGGTGGCGGGGTCGTGGTGCCGATGCTCGGCGCGGTGAGCGGCGGGTAGGCCTGCCGGCTGTTGATCCCGAGGCTCGGCACCTCGTAGGGGCGCGGCGAGTTCAACCCGATGCTGGGCACCGTCGACGGCAGGTAGGCCGGCGGCGTCGTGAGCCCGATGCTCGGGACGGTCTGCGGGGGCGGCGGCCAGCTCTGCGCCAGGGCCGGCGCGACGCTGCCGAGGACACCGCTCACGAGCAGCAGCCCCACACACAATGACCGCCTGGCCGAGGTTCTGACGTGTCGATCGCCGGGGTGGCTCATGGCGGGGAGTATCCCACACGCGGACGTCGGCGGCCACCTATCGCGTGCCGACGGGCAGCGTCGCGCTGACCACCTCGAGCGCGGCCTCGATGATGGACGGGCGCGGCACGGCGTCGGCGAAGAACGGTCCTGCGATCGGGATCTGCTCGGAGAACGGCGTTGCGACGCCCCAGTGGTCGGCGTCGAGATAGCCGAGCAGGTGTGAGCCCGGCGGAATCTGGTCGTACCACAATAGGTTGCCGTCGTTGCGGGGCTCGACCTGGGCCAGCGTGAGGTACGCCGGCCGCATCAGCGGCGAGACGCGCTCGCGCCGTGGCGCGGTGACCAGCGTGAAGATCGGCACGGGGACGACCCCGGCGTGACGGCGCCACCAGTCGAGGCGGACGTCGCGACGGAGGTCGTCGAGCTCCTGACCCGTCCCCGGGCGGCACCCGGCGAGCGGGAACCGGGCGACCAGGAGGCGGTAGGCCGAACGGAACCGGTCGGCCAGCGGGCTGCCGTTCGACGCGCCCGCCACGCTCACCACGGCGGCGACGCGCGCCGCCGCCTCCGGTCGACCGACCAGGAGCTCGAGGACGTCCGGCAGTCCCTTGGAGTACGCCACGAGGATGAAGGGCCGCGCGTCGTCGGCCGACAACGCGGTGATCTCGCGGGCCAGCCGCTCGGCGTTCACGACCGTGCTCCCACGCCCGTTCACGTCCAGGATGCGGGCGTCGACGCCCGCGGCGCCGAGGGCCGCGATCACGTCGGCGAACGGCGTGATGATGCCCTTCACGCACTCGGCCATGAAGCCCGGGACGACGCCGACGCGATAGCGGCCGGCCAGCGCGGGCATCGGGACCGAGACGACGGCCGGATCCGGGGCGGGCTCGCCGGACAGGCGCCGGAGCACGTCGTCGCACGAGTGGGCCGACCCCGCCAGCCGACGGCACAGCGCCGCCCGATACGTGCCGCGCATGTCGTGGACGCCGGCCGCGGTCGAGGCCGTGGTGATCGTGGGGGGCGTGCTGTCCGTGTAGAGCGGCGCTCTGACGCAGGCCGCGAGCGCCAGCGCGATGATCCACCACCGGCAGGAGCGTCGCATGAGCGGCCCGAGTCTAGCATCCGCCCCGGCGCCTCGTGACCGGCGTCGCGACGGATCGCTCGCGCGTCGAGTATGCTGGGCGCGACGCCGTCCCGGCACCCGCCCTGGCGCGGCCGTGCCGACCGGCGTCACGGTTTGGGGGGCTCATGAGAGTGCTCGTGGCGGTCCTGGCATTCCTGCTCGCGGTCTCACCTGCAGCGGCACAACCCGACGGCACCCCGCCCCCGCCTCCCCGCGCCCTGACGGTGGACGCTCCCGCGCTGGAGGTGACGGGCGCGCTGTTCAAGGTGAGCTGGGAGACCGTGCTCGACCCGCCGGGAAACCAGCCGGTCCCCATCTACCGCTGGACGGCCGGATTCAACGACGGCACCGCGCCGACGCAAGGCGCCGTCGCGGCGACCGTGCTCATGCTGCGCATGCCGTACCACGCGGGCGGTACCAGGCCCGGGTTCGTCTGCGTCATGTCGGAGGACGCCGCCGCCAACGTGAGCGTCAGCGTGACATGCGCCAACCTCGCCATCCCCGCGAGGCCGGCGAGCAAGCACACCATCGACTACATGGAGCCGACCGCGAACGCGGATGGAAAGCCGATCGACGATCTGGCCGCGATCCGCCTGTACTGGAAGATCGACGACGGGCCGGAGACGATGGTCACGCTGCCCGCGTCGTCGCCCAAGGGCGGCATCCTCCGGCGATTCGAGCTGACGGTGCCCGCGCTCAGCGGCACGCTGTCCGTTACCGTGAGCGCGATCGACACGTCGGGCAACGAAAGCCCCCGGTCGGCGCCGGTCACCAAGGTCTTCGGCCCCGACAAGTGAGGCGGGCCGCCCGCCTCAGAACACGCCGGGGACGATCCTGGCGGGCACCCGGCGCCGGTACTCGCTCCACGCCTCCCCGTATTTCGCCGCGCAGCGCGCGTCGTCGCCGAGGGCGCGCTCGACGAGCAGCACGGCCAGGAACGACACGTAGAACCACGGCAGCGCGTGCGCGAAGCCCGCGGGCAGCGTCCAGAAGAAGGCGGCGCCCAGCTCCGGCACGTAGTGGAAGTGACGGGCCAATCCCCAGAAGCCCGACGCGAGGAGCAGGCTCCCGCCCGCGCGGATCAGCGCCGGCGGCTTCCCCCACACCAGGCAGCGACCGTCCGTGGCGCGCACGCGCTGGCGCTGCGCGTCCGCCAGGTAGTTCGTCGCGATGCAGGCGAGGCCGAGGACCGCGATGATCGCGGCCAGGGGGACGCCGAGCCGGTTCGGATGATCGACGAGGTACAGGGTGGAGGCCGTGTAGATCGTCGGCACCCACAGCACGCAGCCCCAGCACAGGAAGAAGCCCGCGCGGTAGTGCATGATGTCGAGCGAGCGCAGGTACCCCGGCTCCCACCAGAAGAACTTCGCGATGTAGACGAGCTGCAGCGCCACCGCGATCACCATCGAGTCGGCCAGGCCGTGGCGCGCCTGCTGGGCGGCGGCGAACGACAGGAGCACGAGCGGCCACGCCATCATTCCGAACCGGCAGTTGGTCAGCTGCTTCACGCTGAAGCCCGCGACCGACGGGTACAGCTCCGTGCCCCAGAAATAATCGCGGACGGGGTTGCCGGTGACGACGACGTCGCGCGTGGACGGCGCGAGCCGGCCCTTGAGGTACAGGCCGAGGCAGAGCACGAGGCCGAGCACGTTCAGCGCGCCGATGAGCTCGCCGAAGTGATCGTAGACGATCGTCGCCGAGAAGAGGCCGAGCCCGTACGAGGCGCCGACGAACAGCGCGAGCGTGATCGCGAGGGCCGCGACGCCGTTCGCCCGGTAGACGGGCACGTGGCCGGTCGGCGTGGTGGGCCCGTTGAAGCGCTCACCGGGCAGGAGGCGCACGAGCGTGAGCTGGACGGCGACGAACACGCCGATGATGGCCCACGCTGTCGGCGAGCCGAGGAGCACCGGCCGCCACACCGCGAGGATCGTGCTCACGAATCCCTGCCGGCCGATCTCGTGAGCGAGGGCCGCCAGTGAGCCGCCGAGCGCGACGTTCGTGTGCCACACCAGCAGGGCCGTGACCGGTGCGCCGACCATGATCAGCAGCGGGACCATGGTCTGGCGCAGGATCGAGGGGCGCCCCGGCTCCGCCGGGGCGCCCCGAGCTGCCGGGGTGTGGCCCCGTCCAGGCGGCGCGGTGTCGAGGCGCGCCACGGCTCCGCCGGGGCGTGCCGAGCGTTGGGGGGTGTGGGGGGCCATGTCGGGGCCCCCCACGTTACTAGACGCCCCGGTAGGGCTCACCCCACCGGTCCTGGTAGACGACGTCGTTGAGGGGGCCGCGGCCGACGGCGCCGAACCGCCCCATGGGATAGCCGATCGGGATGATGGCGTAGGAGTGCACGCCGGGCGGCAGGCCCAGCGCGGCCTCCGTCTCCTTCTCGAACAGCAGGTGACGGGTCGTCAGGGTCGCGCCCAGCCCCAGCGTCCGGGCCGCCAGCAGCATGTTCTGGACGGCGGGATAGATCGACGCGCCCGACCAGCGCGTGGGCGGCGTGCTCCCCTCCTCGAGGCAGGCGACGATCCACACGGGCGCCTCGTGGAAGTGATCCGTCAGGTACTCCACGGCCGCGTGCTGGCGGTCGTACGCCTCACGGCTCACGCCGGGCGGCGGCGTACTCTTGAGGTACCGCGGGCCCACCACCTCGTCGAAGGCGCGCTTGTAGAAGCCCTGCACCGCCTTCTTGATCTTGGCGTCCTTGACCACCATGAAGCGCCAGCGCTGCGTGTTGCCCCCGTTGGGCGCGCACACGCCGGCCCGGAGGATCTTGGCGATCAGCGCGTCGGGCACCGGGTCCGGCTTCAGCCGTCGCATGGCCCGCGTCGTGTGGATGATGTCGAACAGGTCGTTCGTCTCGGACATGCCGTCCCTCCTGGCTGGTGTGGTGCGGGTCACGATCCGGCCGCGCCGAGCTCGAGCCGGCTGGGTACGGCCGTCCGCTCGGCGCGATCGACGGCCTCCGGACCACCGACCTGCACGCGCGTCGCGGCGGCCCCGGAGCGCTCCTTCAGCACGCGGGCCGTCGCCTCACCCCGACGCTGGCCGAGCGCGGTCATCTCGGCGTCGGCCAACGGGGCCGTCTCCACCAGACGCCGGAACAGCGCCTCGTAGAACCCGCGGTCCTCGCTGCCACGGCCCACGAAGGCGAGCACGGGGTTCACGCGCTGGGCCTTCTTTCCCGTGCTCTTCTCGTAGCCCGCCTCGAACTCCTCGATCGCCTTGGGACCGGCGCGCTCGGTCAGCAGCGCCTCCAGCGCGCGCTGGGTCTTGGCCTGATCGATTGCCACGGGGCCCGGGTCCTCGCCGGGCTTCACGGTCACCCCGAGGCGCTGGGCGAGCTCACGACGCACGCGGAGCGAGCGCAGGGCCTCGCCGTCCACCTTCGCCTCGTAGCCCCCGTGCACCGTCAGCGTGAGCCGCGTCTTCTTGCCGAGCATGTCGGCGACGCGCTGCAGCTTCTCGCGCTCGGGCGGACGCACGACGTCGCTGCCCGGCTCGAAGGCGACCGTCTGCAGGCGCTCCGCCTCACCCTCGCCACCGAACAGCCCGGCCAGCGCGCGGAACGGCGACGTGACGACCTTGGTGATCACCGTGACCAGCGCCTGCCAGATGAGGTGGCCGTAGCTGAACTCGGGGCTGTCGACGTTGCCCCGCACCGGCAGCGCGATGTCGATCCGCCCCTCCGAATCGCTCAGGATGGCGATGGCGAGGTCCAGCGGCAGGCGCATCGCCCCCGCGCTCTCCACCCGCTCGCCGAGCTGCAGCTTCTGCAGCACGACCTTGTTCTCGCCCACGAGCGCGCTGCGGTCGATCTTGTACTGGAGGTCCAGGTTCATCGTGCCGGCCACGATCCGCCGCCCCGCGAACGTGGCGCTGTACGGTGTCAGCGTCGACATGGGCACGTTGCGGAAGATCACCGTGATGTCGGTGAAGGCCTTGGGCTGGGACGCGCTGAGCGCGCCGTCGACCTTGACCTCACCGAACTCGTCCACCCGGCCGTCGAGCTTCATCGTCGCGCGGCTGCCCGGGTCCGTTCCGATGCCGGCCACCACACCGTTCAGGCCGTGCACGCGGGTGGCGAAGGGCAGGACGAGGCTGAGATCGGCGAAGCTCAGCGAGCCCGCGTCGAGTCGCACGCGCTCGACGACCACCGGGAACCCGGCGGCGTCCCCGTCCGGGGCCGGCGGGGCCGGGGCCGGCGGGGCCTTCGTCGTCGCGGGCTTGGTCGTGGCGGCCGGCGCGCCGCTCGAGGCCGGCGCGCTCGCGGCGCCTGCGCTCGGCTTCATCAGCTTGGCCACGCTCACGCTCTTGTCCTGGAAGATGACCAGCTTTCCGTCAAGTCCGGTCAGCCGCACCTCGGCGATCTCCAGTCGATCGGGGGCCAGCCCGAAGCGGAGGTTGTCGGCGTGCAGCGCCTTCCAGGAGACGACGGGATCGCCGTTGGCCGACTCGACGACGTTCAGCTGATCGACGTCGGCCGAGCCCGTGTACGTGATCACAGGCCGGTCGCGGCCGGCGCGGTAGGTGAACCGGCCGGTGGTGGACACCTCGCCGGAGCGGAGCTGCACGTCGGCGGTCTGCGCGATGTACGGCTGGGTCGGGGTCAGCGCGAGCTGCGCGACGGTGAGCGTCGCGTCCGCCGTGGTGCCGTCCGGGGCCGCGCGTCCCTTCGCCGTGATGCGGCCTCCCTGGGTGACCCGCAGGCTCGCCTCGAACGGGAACGGCTTCTTGCCGTCGGTGCGCAGCTCGCGCGCGCTCACCCTGATCCCGGTCATGTCGAGCTGGACCGGAGGCGTCACGCTCCGGTCGGCGACGGCGACGCGGTGATCCGTGAGGTCGAATCGCTCCAGCGCGACCGTCCACGGCTTGGAGGCCGGCGCCGCTGCGGCGCTGGCCCGAGGTGGCGGGGTCGCCGACGGACGCGCCGGCTTGCCCCGCTCGGCGGCGCCGAGCATCGTCACGAGCGGAATGGAGCCGTCCGCGGCCCGGACCAGCGTCGTCGTCCCGCCCCCCACTCCCACCCGGGATACCGCGACCTGCTGTGCGCCCAGGTCGACGCGGCCGCCCTCCACCACGATCCGATCGAGCGAGAGCACGCGCGTCTTCGCCCCCGCGGCCTCGCCCACCGCGATGCGCGCCACGGTCACGCCGATCCCCTCCGCCGCGCCGGCCAGCCCCGCGGGGCCACCGCTCTCGAGCTTCGCCGAGAGATCGACGGTGAGGTCTCCGACGTCGACCGCGAGCGGCGCCGCCCGGCTCTGGTCGATGAACGCGAGCGCGACCTGCTCGATCCGCATCTTCTCCAGGGCGAGACGCCAGGGCCGCGCCTCGGGGGCGGCCGCCGGCGGGGCGGCCGACGGCGCCGGGGCGGCGGCGGCCGTGGGAGCAGGCGGCGCCGCCAGCCGCTGCCAGTTCACGGTCCCGTCCCGCGCCATGGTCGCGGCGACGCGACCGCGGCTCACCGAGATCTCGGGCACCGTCACCTCGCGCGCGATGAGATCGCCGCGACCACCGGCCAGGCGGATCTGCTCCAGCGTGAGCAGCGGTGCCTTGTCCCCGCGCTCGGTGAGGACGAGGCCGGCCACGGTGACGTCGAGTCCGTCCACGGTCAGCGAGCTCGTCCCGTCCCGATAGGCGGCCTGGTAGCGCACCTCCGCGTCGACCTGGCCGGCCGGCTCGGCGATCGCGACGGTGTCCTGGATGAAACGCCACGGGGTGGTCAGCGGGAAACCGCGGAGGTTGAGGTGGCCGGAGGAGCGGACCGGGACGAGGGACACCTCGCCCTCCCAGGTCACGACGCCGCCACCGGTCAACGCCGCCGAGATGGCGTAGGGACCGCGGCGCCCGGATAGGGTCGCGATGTCGCGCAGCTCGATGTTGATCGGCTCGACGCTCGCCTGCTGGGGCGCGCGCCCCGAGAGGTCCGTGAACGACAGCACGCCTCCGCTCACCACCGCATGCTGCAGCAGCATCCGCGGCGGCGGCGCCGGCTGCGGAGCCGGCTCACCCCGGGGGAAGGCGTCGAGCAGGTCGGCGATGTTCAGGCGGCCGTCTCGGGCGAGCACCGCGTCCACGCGGGGCGCCTCCAGCCGGATCTCCGCGAAGGTCCACGCGCGCCGGAACAGGCTCGAGAGCTCGAAGTCGACGAAGAGGCGGTCGAAGCCGAGCAGCGGCCGGCCGTCGGCTTCCTGCAGGCGGAAGTGCTTGATCTCCACCTTGAACAGGAGTGGGTTGACGCGGACCTCACCGATCTCCGCCCGACGCTTGAGCTGCTCCTGCACGTACCGGGGCACGTTGGTCGAGATCAGCCGCGGAAGGAGCAGGAAGCCGGCGAGCGTGTACGCGACGAACAGCAGCACCACCACGCCGACGGTGACGAGGAACGGAACCGTGGTGACCAGGTGCCGCAGCCGGCGGGGCCAGCTCCGCGTGGACTCGGGCGTCATGGTTCCGATTCTGGGCGCATCCGGGGAACGGTTCAACCACCATCGCGCGGGCCGTGGCCGGTGCCATGGACGGCCCCCCGACGCGTGGCGATGCGGGTAAGATCAGCCGGACGGTCGGCCACCGTGAACCCCACCAGCCCCGCCAGCACGCCCCGCCTCGAGGACCGGACCTTCCTCGTGCTGCTCGTTCTCGTGACGCTGGCCTTCGCCTGGGTCCTGTGGCCGCTCTCCGGGGCGGTCCTCTGGGGCACGGTCATCGCGATCCTGTTCGCGCCGCTGTACCGACGGCTGGCGACGGCGATGCGGCAGCGGCGCAACCTGGCGGCGCTCGCCACGCTGGCGATCATCCTGGTGATGGTGATCTTGCCGGTGACGCTGCTCACGGCGTCGTTGCTGCAGGAGGCGTACGGCGTGTATCGGAGGATCGAGTCGGGCGACCTGGACTTCGGCCGGTATTTCCAGCAGGTCCTGGACGCTTTACCTGCCTGGGCGTGGGGCCTGTTGGACCGCTTTGGGCTGACGGACCTGCGCGACGTGCAGGCGAGCCTTTCCGACGGCCTCATGAAGGGCAGCCGGGTGCTCGCCACGCAGGCGCTGAACATCGGTCAGAACACGTTCGACTTCATCGTCAGCCTGTTCGTCATGCTGTACCTGCTCTTTTTCCTGCTGCGCGACGGCGACGACCTGGCCCGGCGTATCAGGCGGGCGATCCCGTTGCGCGCCGAGCAGCAGCACGCGCTCCTGCACACGTTCACCACGGTCATCCGCGCCACGGTCAAGGGCAACATCGTGGTGGCCATCCTGCAGGGCGCGCTCGGTGGCCTCATCTTCTGGCTCCTCGGGATCCACGCCCCGCTGCTGTGGGCGGCCTTGATGTCCGTCCTGTCGCTGCTGCCCGCGGTGGGCGCCGCCCTGGTCTGGGGGCCCGTCGCCGTGTACTTCCTGGCGACGGGGGCGGTGTGGCAGGGCATCGTGCTGGGGGCCTACGGCGTGCTCGTCATCGGCCTCGTTGACAACGTCGTGCGGCCGATCCTGGTCGGCCAGGACACCAAGATGCCCGACTACGTCGTGTTGATCGCGACGCTCGGCGGCATCGCGGTCTTCGGTATCAACGGCTTCGTGATCGGCCCCGTGATCGCCGCGCTGTTCATGGCGGCCTGGGAGATCGCGTCGGCGTCGCGACCGGAGGCGCCAAACGATTGACCCGAGCGTCCGCCCCTCGATGTGATGGCGCGTGTCCCGAGTGTTAGGGTGATCTCGTCATGGTGAAGCAGGCCCTCGTGGCCGCGCCCCGGTCGAGTCCGGGGCCGGACCTCGTCGCGACGACGCCCCACGACACGACCGCGCGTCTGCAATCGCTGGACGTGTTCCGCGGCATCACGATCGCGGCGATGCTGCTCGTCAACAACCCGGGCAGCTGGAGCCACGTCTACGCGCCGCTCCAGCACGCCGCGTGGCACGGATCGACGCCGACCGACCTGGTCTTCCCGTTCTTCTTGTTCATCGTGGGCATCACGACGACGTACTCCCTCGGCGGGATGATGGATCGCGGGGTGCCGCGCCGCACGCTGCTCCGGAAGGCGCTGGTCCGGGCCGCCATCATCTTCGGGCTCGGCCTCACGCTGCAGGGCTTCCCGCACTACGACCTGGCGCACCTGCGTCTCCTCGGCGTGCTCCAGCGCATCGCCCTTTCCTACCTGGTCGCGGCCGCGATCGTCCTGTCCACGCCGATCCGCGGACAGGCCGCGGCCCTGCCCGCCCTGCTCGTCGGCTACTGGGTGCTGCTGGTCAGCGTGCCGGTGCCGGGCGTGGGCCGGGGCATCCTCGAGCCGGACCTGAACCTGGCGAACTGGATCGATCTCCACGTCATCGGGACGAACCACCTCCCCGGCACCTGGGACCCGGAGGGCATCCTCAGCACGCTCGGCGCCATCGCCACGGTGCTGTGCGGCGTGCTGGCCGGCCACTGGATCCGCTCGACCCGCGAGGTCGCGCCGAAGGTGATCCGCCTGATGCTCGCCGGCGGCACGGGGATCCTCATCGGGCTGCTCTGGAGTCAGCTCTTTCCGATCAACAAGAGCCTGTGGACGGGCTCGTACGTGGCCTTCACCGCGGGCATCGCTTGCGTGATCCTGGCCGGGCTCTACTGGCTGGTCGACGTGCGCGGACGGCGGAGGTGGACGTGGCCGTTTCTCGTGTTCGGGACCAACGCGATCACGGCCTACTGGGTGTCGAGTCTCGTCGCGATCGTCCTCGATTGGATCGTGATCGCCGGTCCGGGCGAGGAGGAGGCGCGCGTGCTCAAGACCTACCTCTACGACACGGTCCTCGCGTCGTGGCTACCGCCGGTCCCCGCCTCCCTCGCCTACGCCATCGGGTACGTCCTGCTCTGGCTGGTCCTGCTCGGCATCCTCTACCGGCGCCGCATCTTCATCCGGATTTGAGGCGGGCGTAGTCGCGATAGTTGATGAGGCGGATCTCCTCCTCGGCGATGGCCGCCTTGACCCGCTCGTCGGTGAGGGTGCTCAGCTCGGCCTCGCGCTCCCGGTTGTAGCGCGCGTCCGGTCGCGCCTCGAGCCGGCCGGGGTGGCAGGAGACTTCGGTGATCCCGGGCTTCAGCGACCGCACGAGCGCCACCAGCGCCTCGACGCTGATCTTCGACAGGTCCGTCTTGCCGAACTCCGGCTGCGCCCAGAACCGACCGATGAAGACGACGTCGCAGAATCCGCGCACGGGCACGCGGTAGCGGCGGCCGGCCTCGAGGAACAGACTCGCGACGTTGAAGAGCCGATGCATGTGATGGTGCGAGTCGATGTGGTCCGGGGGCCCCCCGGTCAGGCGCACGAACGCGGCGAGCTGCCGATCGAGCTCGCGCCGGACCGCGGCCAGGTCCTGCATGTCGACGAAATACTTCTCTCTCGCGTCGAACGCGACGTGGACGCCGAGGCCGAGCTTCGGCCGCTTGCGGGCCTCCTGCAGGGCGCTCTCGACGTCGGGACCGTCGACGAGGACGCTGGCGCTGGTCACGATGCCGCCGTCGTGCGCCTCGAAGATGCCCCGGTCGACCTCGGCGGACAGCCCCAGGTCGTCGGCGTTCACGATCATGAATCGGTCCCGGACGTTGGCTCCGCTGGCGACTCGGGGGACCACGGCCATCGACGCCAGCCCGGCCAGGGTGGATGTGAGGAGCGTTCGACGCGTCAGCGCGCCCGTCATGTGCTCTTCCCAGAATAGACCAGACCGCCGACGAAACCTATGGCAACGTGGGGTTCGCCGCCGTGCGATGATCCCACCATGTGGAGGCTCGTGGCGCTGACCGTCCTGGTCCCCCTCGCCGCGTGGGCCGCGGCCCCCCACGTGCACGAGCCGGAGCAGCCGAAGCCCTGGGCCGTCTACTTCACCCAGGAGGACGGGGCCACCGAGGCGGTGGTGGAGGAGCTCCACCGAGCGAAGGAGAGCGTGCGGGTCCAGGCCGTCTCTCTCGGCTCGCCCGCGCTCACCAAGGCGCTGCTCGACGCGCACGAGCGCGGCGTCGTCGTCGCCGTCATCCTGAACGCCCGCCGGTCGGCGAAGGACGCCTCGGCCGCCGCACTCGCCAACGCCGGGATCAAGACCTTGACCGATCCCGCCCATCGGGCCGGCGGCACGAGCGCGATGGTGATCGACAACCGGATCATCGTCACCGGCAGCGTCGGCTTCGCGCCCGCGGCCGAGGGCAGCCTCCTCGTCATTCACGACTCGGCGCTGGCCAGCCGCTACACCGAGAACTGGTACGTGCACGCCGGCCACTCGGAGCGCTACGTCACGAAGCCCTGACCCGCCCGCTCACGCGTGCGCGGCGCACGCGCAGCTCGCCTGGTGGTAGCGCTCGTTGTCGATGCCCGGTCCCGCCGAACGACTATCTCGTGCAACCGCGTGTTGCGAGTCGAAAGGAGGAACCGATGAAGTTCCTGTGCCTCGGATACTTCGACGAAGCCAAGTGGGACGCGACACCGAAGAGCGAGCAGGACGCCATGATGCAGGAGTGCTTCGCCTACGACGATCTGCTTCGGCAGCACGGCCACTTCGTCGCCGGGGAGGCGCTGCAGAGCGCCCGCGCGGCCAAGACCCTGCAGTGGAAGGCCGGCAAGGTGCTGGTGACCGACGGTCCCTTCGCCGAGACCCGGGAGCAGCTGGGCGGCCTGCTCGTGCTCGATGCCCGGGACATGGACCACGCCGTCGAGCTGATGTCGAAGCACCCCGGCGTGCGCCTCGGGGGGCCCTTCGAGATCCGCGGAGTCGAAGAGCTTCCCGGCGTGCACCCCCGCATCGGCGAGCCATGAGGCGTCCCTGGGCCGGGCGCGTCCTGAGCGCGCTCCCGGCCGCCTTCCTGCTGGTCGACGCGGTGATGAAGCTGGTGAAGCCCGCGGTGGTCGTGGAGGCGACCGTTGCCCTGGGCTATCCCGAGCGCGTGCTCGTGCCGCTCGGGATCGCGCTGCTCGCATGCACCGCCCTCTACGCGATTCCGTCGACCGCCGTCCTCGGCGCGATCGTGTCGACCGGGTACCTGGGCGGCGCGGTGGCCACGCACGTCCGGGTCGGCGGCGGGGTCTTCCCCGTCGTCTTCCCGATCATCCTCGGGGTGCTGCTCTGGGGCGGTCTCTACCTGCGCGACGAGCGGCTGCGCGCGCTCCTCCCCGGGCGAGCGTGACGTCGCTCGTCGCGGGACGACGCGGACTCAGCGACGGTGCCGGTGCGAGGAGGGCTTCGGGGTGGTCGTCGGCGTGGAGCCCGTGCCTCCCCCGCCGCCCGTGACCTCGATCACCGCCATCATGCCGTTGTCCTCGTGGGCCATGATGTGGCAGTGGTAGACGAACTTCCCGGCGATCACCGGGTTCGTGAAGGGGATCCGGACCACCACGGTCCCCGGGACGGTCGTCCCGTTCGGGCCCGGGCGCTGCACCGGCATGTTGACGGTGTCCTGGTAGCCCACGAACGGCTGGGGCTCCCCGTCGATCTCCACCACCTGGAAGTCGAGCTGGTGGATGTGGAACACGTGCAGCTCGTTGGTCGCGTTGAGGATGGTCCACTCCTCGACGTGGCCCAGCGGCACGGTCGTGTCCACGCGGTTCATGTCGAACTTCCGCCCGTTGATGAAGAACTCGTTCGTGTCGGTGTTCTCGGTGAAGCGGAAGGTGCGCGCCTGGTCGACGCGGCGTGTCCGGAGATCCTCGACGGGCGGGAACTCCTTGGGCCCGGGTAGCGCGACGGGCGCCGCCGGGCTCCCCACCGACGCGAGCGTGGCGAGCGTGACCTCCGGGTACTGATCGCCGTCGGACCCCGTGCTGACGCCGAGCGTCTTGAACTGGTACGCGCCCTGCTCGGCGCCCCGCACGAGCACCTCCACCCGCGAGCTCGGCCCCAGCAGGATCTCGTGCATGGGCACCAGCTGCGTGTGGCGATTGCCGTCGCGCGCGATCTCGTACATGACGTGCCCGTCGAGCGCGAGCCGGTAGAAGATGTCGGCCCCGATGTTGCCGATGCGCCAGAGCTGGATCTCGCCGGGCCGGATGACGAGCAGCGGGTTGATCTGGCCGTTCATCGTGCGGGTCGTGCCGGCGTTGCTGTCGATCTGGCCGAGGGGCGGGATCTGCCCGTCGTCGCCGACCTGGAGATCCTTCAGCAGCATCACGCGCTCAGTGATGCCGCGGAGGGCGGGGAACGGATCGAGCAGGCCCTCCACGATGAGCCCGCCGGACATCCCGCTGTAGGTCTGGAACTCGGTGAGCCCGTGGGCGTGGGGGTGGTACCAGAAGAGCCCAGACGGATGGTCCGGAGGGATCGTGATGACGTAGTCGAACTCCTGCCCCGGATCGACGTGGATGAAGATGTCATCCGACGGCCGCCGCGGCGACACGTTGAGACCGTGGTAGTGCAGGTTCGTCATCTGGTCGATCCGGTTGCGGAGCTTGAGCCGGATCACGTCGCCGGGCCGCACCCGGAGCGTGGGCGGAACCCACTGCTCGTTGAAGACCCGGGTCAGGACCTCCTGGGAGCCGACCTTGATGCGGACGAGGCTGGCCGTGAGCGTCGCGGCGAGGACGCCGTGCCGGCTCGTGATCTCGGGGGGCGGTGCGAACGTCTCCCCTCGGGCCGGCGTGCCGCCTCGGTGGGATCCCGAACGGTTCGTGGCCCAGCCCGAGATGGCCATGGCGGAGACGGCGACGAGCAGCAGCAGGGCGAACAGACGGCCGGCCGTTCGCACGTCTCGCATGACCTCCCCTCTCTGCATGGACGTCCTCGTCACTCAGCGTCCGACGTACCCGACCGCCGAGCCGTGCTGCTGGTGAGTAGACCTACCTCCGCCGCCCTGCGGTAGGGTCGTCCGTACCGGGATCGCGCCACTCATCGGCCCTGCCGACCATCGTCCCATTCCAGGCGCCGCGGTCTCGTGATAGTCCATCGCTAACCGCGTGCGCCCCGCACGAGGCCAACCGTCACGCCGAGGAGTCACCGATGACCAAGAAGGCGCGCGTCCGCATGGCTGTCGTGTGCGCGTCGTTGTGGGGCGTGGCGGGGTGCGCCGTCGAGCCCCACCTGATGCCGACGCCGGCCGTCTTGAAGGACCGGCGCCTGGACTTCGTGCAGCGCTACCCCGCCGACCTCCGGTCGACGCGGCTGCCCGTGTTCTACGCGACCACGCGCGCCCGGGCCCGCGACGGTCAGCCCGGGCACTACGTCAACGGGCGTCGCGACGGCGTGGAGCTGGGAGTGGCCGAGATTCGTCTCGGCGCACCCACCTGGACCTGGGAGGACCTGCTGGCCTCCCACAACACGGATACCGTGCGGCACGCGCGTCCCGGCGCCGTGCAGGGCGTCGAGGAATTCGGCCGGGCCCGCGAGGACGGCGAGGTCGGTGAGGCCGAGCGTCGGTTCCTGGCCGGGATCGACGCCCAGCTCGCCCGGGCGAGAAACCGGGAGCTCGCGCTCTACGTCCACGGCTACCGCGTGACCTTCGACGAGGTCGCCGTGCAGATGGGGTCGTTCGCGCACTATCTCGGCCACGGGGCGATGGTCACCTTCCAGTGGCCGACCGGGCTCAACTTCTGGAACTACATCACCGACTGTCCACGGGCCGAACGCTACATCCCGGACATCGAGCGCCTCATCCCGCTGCTCGCGCGGTCATCGGCCCAGAACATCAACGTCATCGCGTACAGCTGCGGCTCGCCGCTGCTCGCCGCGGCGCTCGTGCGGCTGCGCGCGCGCCATCCGACGGAGAGCCACGCGCAGCTGGCCGCCCGCTACCGGCTCGGCAACGTGATCTTCGTGGCCTCCGACGTGGATCTGAAGACCTTCGCCCGCGATCACGTGCCGCCGGTCCTCGACCTCGCCCAGCAGCTGCTGGTCTACACCTCGCGCAACGACCGGGCGCTCGGCTTCTCGAGCCTGGTCGCGGGCGCGTCCCGCCTGGGCAAGCCGGACGTCGCCGACCTCACCCCTCGTGACCTGGAGCGCCTCGCCGCCGATCCCCGGCTGCAGGTGATCGACGTCTCGGACGTGCGGGGCGCCCACGAGATGGGCGGCATGCGGGGGCACGGCTACTGGTACGCCAACGACTGGATCTCCACGGACATCACCCTCTCGCTGCGTCACCCCATCCCACCTGGGAAGCGCTGCCTCGTCGGCCGGCCACGCGCTCGCAACGTCTGGAAGCTTCCGGACGACTATCCTCAGTGCGTGGCGGACCGACTGCTCGAGGCGTTTCCCGAGCTGCGCCGGTCACCGTAGCGGGCCCCGGCCTCCCGCCACGTGCCCGCCGGGATCTCAGCCCTTCAACACAGCGAGCACGTCGTCGGTCGTTCGAACTCGCCCGAAGGGGCCCTGGAACGAGAGCAGGGTGGCCTCATGGATCTCCGGGGAGAAGGCGGCGCAGCCGTCGTCGAGCAGCACGACCTCGTAGCCGCGGTCCGCGGCGTCCCGGGCCGTGGTCTCGACGCACACGTTCGTCACCACGCCCCCGACGACGAGAGACTTCACCCCCAGCGACCGGAGGGCATGATCGAGGCCTGTCGAGCTGAAGGAGCCGTAGGTCGTCTTGTTCACGACGAGCTCGCCCGGGCGCGGCTCGAGCGTCGCGACGATGCGCGACCAGTCGTCGGACCGGGACGGAATGGCGACGTCGCCGATCGCCGCCCGGCTGGCCTCGTTGCGCTGCTGGAAGATCGGCATCAGGTCGGCGCCGTCCGGAAGCTCCGAGCTCACGGTCGTGAAGACGACGCGGAGCCTCCCGGCCCGGAAGAAGTCCAGCAGCCGCCGGAGCGACGGCTCGACGACCCCGCGGCCGCGCTCCTGGAAGTGCCCCATCACCCCTGGGACGACACGCTCGTAGGCCTGCGAGAAGGGCGAGGCGGGGTTCAGGAAGTACTCCTGCATGTCGACGATCACCAGCGCCGTGGTCCGTGGATCGAGCGCGAGGGGGGCCGCGTTCCGGTGGTGCTGCAGAGCCAGGTACTTGTCGTGCGCGCTGCTCATCCGTCACCGTCCTTGGGTTTCGCAGGCCGAGTCTACACGATCCGCCGGGCCCATCGCCCTGCCCGAGGGCGTGAACGGATCCGTGCCAGCGGGGGTCCGCACTTTTCAACGGCCCCCGAGACGGCGTGGTCACGCGGCTCCGGTACACCTGTCTCCATCGAACTCGATTTCTCGACAGGAGGACCCGAGCATGAGGACCGAGGATAGCCGTGAACGCGATCATGAGCTCGTTGAGGCGCTGCGCCGTGGGGATGCGCACGCCGCCGAGCGTCTCCTGCACGTGTACGGCGACCGCGCCTACCGTCTGGCCGTCCGCATCACGCGCGCCCGGCAGGACGCCGAAGAGGTGGTGCAGGACGTGGTGCTGACCGTCGTGCGCAAGATCGCCAGCTTTCGCGGCGACGCCGCTTTCGGCGCGTGGTTCTATCGCATCGTCGCCAACGCGGCCTATCAGAAGCTCCGCGACCGCCGGCGGCATCGCGCCGAGGTCTCCGCGGACGCCGTGCCGGGCCTGCTGACCGACGGGGCCCTCGGCGCCGGGCGGCCCGGCGACTGGTCGGTGGCGGTCGAGAATCCCGCCCGGCGGACCGAGACCCGCGACGCACTGACCGAGGCGATCGACCGGCTGCCGATGCACTACCGTACGATCTTCGTCCTGCGCGATCTCCACGGGCTGTCGAACACCGAGATCGGGCACCGGCTGCAGCTCAGCGCCCCCAACGTGAAGACGCGCATCCATCGGGCACGCTCGCTGCTGCGGGCACGGCTCGCCGACGGAACGTCGGCGCCGCACGCGGTCGCGGCCTAGGCCACGCGACGGGCGAGCAGCGCCCCGGCGGCCGCGAGATCCGCGGTCTGGAAGCCCTCGGTGAACCGCCCATACACCGGGGACAGGAGCTCGCGCGCCGGGGCGATCCGCCCCTGCTGCTGCCACAGTCGGGCGAGGCTCGTCGCGCAGCGCAGCTCCAAAGACAGGGCGGCCTGCCGGCGGGCCCAGGCGAGGCCGTCGCGGAAGTGCGCCTCGGCCGCCGCGGCGGCGGCGGGAGCGCCCTGCCGCAGGACGGCGTGCCCCTTGACGCGCAGGAGCTCCGGCAAGCACCAGTGCTCCTCGTCGCGCTCGCAACGGCCGAGCGCCTCGTCGATCGCCGCCAGGCCCTGGGCCACGTGCCCGGCCGCGGCGAGGCCCTCGGCCAGCGCGCCGAGCAGTGCGGTGTGGTGGGGAACGAACCCGGTCTCGGCGAGCTCGTCGAGGGCGCCGCGGAGCAACCGCAGTCCGCCGCTCAGTTCCTCGTGCTTGATGAGCCGCACGCCCTGCAGGCAGCGGGCGCGCGCGTGCCAGACGGTGAGCGCGTGCCTCGCCGAGTGATCGAGCAGCATCGCCACCGACTGCTCGGCGGCCGCGCGATCCCCCGCCCACAGCGAGACCAGGCCCGCCGACTCCAGCGCGTAGCACAGGGAGTTCGCGTGATCGGTGGCCTGCGCGTCCGCCACGTTGTCGTGGACGAGCCGCAGGGCCTGGTCGGGGAATCCCTGCAGCCAGAGGATCCGCCCCAGGATCATGCGTGCCGCCACGCGCTGGTCGTACTGGAAGCGGATGGCGTGCGAGCGCTGCACCGGCGCGACGTAGCGCTCGAGCATGCGCTCGAGGTGGCGCCGCGCCTTCGTCTGGTCGCCGAGGTAGTGATGCGAGACCCCGACCATCCGCTCGCCCACGAGCATCTCGGCCGGATTGCCCGTCTGCACGACGCGCTCGCAGAACCGCTCCGCCAGGGCCAGCGCGGGACGACACTCGCCGCGCGTGACCCGGAAGTGCCACAGGCCCCAGAGCGCCCGGAGCTGGTACTCGGTGTCGTCGAGATGCTCGGCGATCTCCAGCGCCCTCGTCCAGGCCGCGGTGGTGTCGAAGGCGGGCCCCTTCGTCTGCATCAGCGCGACGCCGAGGGCGGCGAAGAGCTGCATCTCGCGACGGCCGCCGCGCTGGGCGCGGGGCTGGACGCCGGCCAGCGCACGCTCCACGCGACCGCGGCACTCGCGCATCAGCGACTGCTGGAACCACAGCGGCACCGCGTCGGCGGTGAGGGCCACCCCGAGCGCGGCGTCGCCGCTGGGTGAGAAGGCCCAGTCGAGCGCCGCCCGCACGTTGTCGATCTGGCGCCCGTAGACGTCCAGCCAGTCGTGCGTCGGGCGGACCTCCCACTCGGCCTCGGCCCGCTCGAAGAGATCCCGGTAGTACTCGGCGTGCCGGCGGGCCACCGGGTCGAGCTCGCCGCTGTCGGCGAGCTTCTCGAGCGCGTAGGCGCGCGTGGTCTCGAGCAGACGATAGCGCGTCACCGGCCCCTCCACGTCCACCGCCACCAGCGACTTCTCGACGAGGGCGGTAACGCCGTCAACGATCTCCGGGGCGCCGAGCTCGGCGCCCGTCGCGACCGCGCTGGCCGCCGCCAGGGTGAATCCACCGACGAAGACGGCCAGGTGACGCAGGACCAGGCGCTCGGGCTTCGGGAGCAGCTCGTAGCTCCAGTCGAGCGTCGCCCGCAGCGTCTGCTGACGGGGGAGCGCGGTGCGGTGGCCACCCGTGAGGAGTCGGAACCGATCGTCGAGGCGGGCGGCGAGCTCCTCCAGGCCGAGCGTGGCCATCCGGGCCGCTGCCAGCTCGATCGCGAGCGGGATGCCGTCGAGACGCCGGCAGATCGCGCCCGCGATCGCCGCGCTCCCGGCGTCCGGCGTGAAGCGGATCGCCACCGCGCGCGCCCGGGCCACGAACAGCTTGACCGCGGCCGCCTGGAGGAGATCCCCGGGATCCGCCACGTCCGCGGACGGCACCTCCAGCGAGGGGACGCGGTAAACGTACTCCCCGGGCGCGTGCAGCGGCTCGCGGCTGGTCGCGAATACGTGGGCGTATGGACCCGCGCGCAGCAGCGCCTCGGCCATGCGAGCCGCCGCCTCGATCACGTGCTCGCAGTTGTCCAGCACGAGCAACAGGTGCCGGCCGCCCAGCGCCGCGGCGACCCGGTCGGGCGACCCGGCGCCGGCCGGCAGCGCCAGGCCGAGCGACGTGGCGACCGTGACCGACACCAGCTCCGGGTCCGACAGCGGGGCCAGCTCGGTGACCCAGACGCCGTCCGCGAAGCTCGACAGCAGCTCGCGCGCGCCCTGGAGGCCGAGCCGCGTCTTCCCCACACCCCCCGCCCCCGTCAGCGTGACCAGCCGGTGCGCCTTGACCAGGTCGATCACCTCCGCGAGCCCCGCCTCCCTGCCGATGAGCTCCGAGCTCGGCGCGGGAAGGTTCGACAACGGTCGCCCGGCGGCCGGGACCAGAGGAGGCAGGTCGGGGATGGCGGGGGCGTCGTCCGGGGCGGCGGCGGATTCCGTGCCGACGACGGAGGCGGGACGCGACGCCAGAATCTCCTGATAGAGCCGGGTCGTCTCGGCCTCGGGCTGCGTTCGGAGCTCTCGCTTCAGCACGTCGACGCACAGCTGGTACTGGCGGAGCGCGGCGCCGCGGCGACCGAGCCCCGCGTAGAGCTGCATCACCACGCGGTGGACGGGCTCCTGCAGCGGGTCGAGCGCCAGCAGACGGAGAGCCGTCTGGACGGCCGGCTCGGCCTCCCCCGCGGCCTGGTGGCGGGCGAGCAGCCGCCCTAGTGCCTGCATCGCCAGCTCGTGCAGGCGTTCCCGCTCGGCGGTGAGCCACTCCTCGAAGGCGTGCTCGGCCAGCGCCAGGCCGGCCAGCAGATCACCTCGGTAGAGACTCGCGGCTTGTTCGAGCGCCGCCGGGCTGCCCTCGGCCACCCGTCGCTCGAACGCCGCCGCGTCGACGTCGACCATCGCGGCGTCGAGGGCCACCCCGCTGCCGCGGAAGACCACGGCGGAGCGCACCGGTCGTGGCAGGGCGTTGCGAACCCGGGAGAGTGCCTGACGCAGGTTGCCCCGTGCCTGCGCGTCGGGCATGTCGCCCCACAGCAGGGCCGCCAGCCGCTCACGCGTGTGCACCTGACCGACCGGTAGGGCCAGGTAGGCCAGAAGAGCCTGGGTCTTTCGGGTGGGGAGGACGAGCGCAGAGCCGTCGTGCAGCCTGGCCTGAAAGCCACCCAGGACCGTGAGCGTGAGGCGCGCCTCGGGCTTCATGACTCGCGTGCGCTTTCCGAGGCTTGTTAGGGTGCCCGAAAAGCCGTCCCGCCGCCATCGCCGCGCAGAGTGCGTCGTGGGAAGAATTGCTTTCACAACCTTTCCGACCGCATCCACATCGTAAGAGCGGTGAGGAGGACAGCCATGACGAGGCGACACGCGTGTCGGAAGACGATCGGCGCGCTGCTCATGATCCTCATGATCGCGAGCGCGTGGCCGGCCACGAGCCTCGCGCAGGGGTCGGCGGTCCGCCTTCAGGGTCGGGTGTCATGGATCGCCGGCGAGACGCTCGTCATATCGACCGACGACACTCCGAGCATCCGCATCGATCTCTCCCAGGTCGACCAGGCGGACTATCAGCGTCTGGCGTCAGGCGACCGCGTCATCGTGACCGGGATCATCCCCGACGAACGGGACCGCATCGTTGCGACGTCGATCGTGTCGCTGTCACCGTAGCGCCCGTCGACCGGTTCAGCGTGCGCGCTTTCGCGAGACCAAATCGAACGAGACCACGTCGACCTGGTAGGTGACCGCGCCGGGGATGGCCTCGACGGAGAACGACGACTCGCCGCCGGCGTCGATGTCCCCAGCGCCCACGTGAAGACCTGACCCGATCCGACGGTTGTCGGCGCTGAACCCCTCCACACGCAGTCGCACGTCCGTCACCCGGTAGGGCGAGGTATTGAAGACTTGCCCCGCGAGCGTGGGCGCCGTCCCCTCGGTGGGGGGCGCCCAGCTCACGCGAAACCACTCGCGCGCGAGGGCATCGCCGCTCTGGGCCGACGCCGTCGTCGTGAGGCAGGCCAGCAGGATCCCGAGCGCGAGCGTGGTCGTCTTCATCATCACCACCACCACGGGCCCCAGCCGATCCAGTCGATCGGGGCCTCGCTCATCTCCGCCGCCACGGCCTCCTCGGCCCGGAGACGCTGGTAGGCCGAGTATTCCGTCGGTCCCCCGACGTACAGACAGTGGCAGTTGTCCGGGTCGGCGTAGGTGTACACGACCTTCCCGTCCTTGACCCGCGAGACGAGCTTGAGCCGCGGCATCGTGGCGAGCTGATCCACCAGCTGGGCACTGCTCGCCGGCCGCATCTGGAAGCCCGCCGCGGCGAGCAGCTGCTCCGTGTCGGCCGCCTCGTGTCGGCGGATCGTCGCGCACCCGGACAGGACGAGGAGTCCCGCTCCCACGAGCAGCAGCCGGCCACTGTGCGGTCGCGTCATACCCATTCCTTCCCTAGAGCCGGGGCGGCTGCCGTGTCGCCTCCTGCCGAATCTGAAAGACCCGATGCCGCTCCTGGGATGTAAGCTGGCTCATCGTCGGCACACTCGGCCGCTCTGCCCCTTGTGACGTAGGCACGGGCCCCGGCGTTACACGCGAGGCGTCGCGCACCCGTCGAGAGGCCACCATCGTCCAAACGAGAATGATCGTCGCGAGGGACCGGTAGCGTGCACCAGGCGGAGCTGATCCTGGGCCTCTTGATCGCCGTGGCGGCGCTCGTCACGGTCGCGCGATTCCTCGGGATCAGCTATCCCATCTTGCTGGTCATCGGTGGCCTGGTGCTCGGGCTGGTGCCGGGGGTGCCGCCGATCCGGATGGATCCGGAGCTGATCTTCCTGATCGTCCTGCCCCCCCTCCTCTACATCGCCGCCTTCTTCACCCCTATCCGGAGCCTGCGCACGAACCTGGGCACCATCAGCTCGCTCGCCGTCGGACTGGTGGTCGCCTCGGCGCTGGCGGTGGCGGCCGTCGCGCATACGCTGATGCCCGAGATGCCGTGGGCGATCGCCATCGTGCTGGGGGCGATCGTCGCGCCGCCGGACGCGATCGCCGCCACCGCGGTCACGTCACGGCTGGCGGTCCCACGTCAGATCGTGACGATCCTCGAAGGCGAGAGCCTTCTGAACGACGCGACGGCGCTGACGATGTACACGATCGCGCTGGCGGCGGCGGCAGGAGCGATCTTCTCGCCGACCACGGCGGTCCTCACCTTCACCGGCGCGATCGTCGGCGGCGGCGTCATCGGCATCGTCGTCGGCTGGGTCGTCGCGACGCTCCGGGCGCGCATCGAAGACACCCCGGTCGAGATGACGCTCTCCCTGCTCACCCCGTACGCCGCGTTCCTGCCCGCGGACCGACTCGGCGCCTCCGGCGTCATCGCGGCGGTGGCCGCCGGCCTGTACATGGGCCATCAGGGGTCGCGCATCATGGGGGCCGACGCCCGGCTGACCGGGCGGGCCGTGTGGGAGACGATCACGTTCCTCCTGAATGGCTTCGTCTTCATCGCCATGGGCTTCGAGGTGCCGATCTTGCTACGCACCCTCACCCCGTCGGTGGCGATCCAGCTGGTCGGCCTCGGCGTCGCCGTGACGATCGCGCTGGTCGTCGTCCGCGCCCTGTGGATCTTCGGCTCCATCTACCTGCCGCAGCGCATCCGGCGGACCGACGCCTTCGGCTGCTCCTTCGTGCTCGCCTGGGCGGGCATGCGCGGTGTCGTCTCCCTGGCGGCGGCGCTCGCCCTGCCCCTGACGATCCGCGGCGGCGCTCCGTTCCCCGACCGGGAGGCGCTCGTGGTCGTGACCGTGACGGTCATCGTTCTCACGCTGGTGGGCCAGGGCCTGACGCTGCCGGCCCTCATCAAGACCATCCGCCTCGGGGCGGACGTCGGGATCCGCGAGGAAGAGTCACGGGCGCGGCAGACGCTGCTCGAAGCGGCTACCCGCCGCCTCGACGAGCTGTACGAGGTCTGGCCGGGACACCGCCCCCTGCTCGATCAGATGCGGGAGACGTACCAGCACCGGTCGGGCCACGTCGAGCGACGGCTCGATCCCGCGACCGGCGACAACGAGGATCGCGAGCTGATCGAGCACCGCGAGATCCGGCGCACGGTCCTCGACGCCGAGCGCGAGGCGTTGCTGCGCCTTCGCGCCGAGGACGGGGTCAACGAGGAGCTGCTGCGTGAGCTCGAGCGCGAGCTCGATCTGGAGGAGCGCCGCATGGACGCCTGACACCTCCCGGACGGACCGAGGCGCCCTGACGGTGCACGGTGGTCTCAGCGACCACCGTGCCCACCGCCGCCACCGTGACCGCCACCGCCGACGGCACCTCCGCCGTGCCCACCCGCACCGCCATGCGCGCCGACACCACCATGCCCGGCGAATCCGCCGCCATGATGCCCGCCGAAGCCGTGCCCCCCGAACCCGCCATGCACGAAGCCGCCGTGATGACCGAAGCCGTGGTGGCCATGAAAGTGGCCGTGCCCAGGAACGAACACGACTCCGCCGTCCGGGTAGTAGTCATAGTCGCCGTAGTAGTAGGGGTCGTAGCCGACGGGCTCCGTCGCGCACGCCGACACGGCCAGACCGGCGCCGAGCGCCAGTAAGAGCGCCCTCGTCACGATTCGACTGTGATGCATCTCACTTCCTGCCTTCCCTCACTTCTGTCGACCTACTATTGGGACGGTGCCACCGACGCCGGCAGTGCCAGCCAACTGGTGGCAGTCGTCCCCTCCCGAGAGAGGGTCAGGGTCGACGTATCCCGTTCCCGCCAGCACCCATCTAAAGAGGTGAGGTCTGTGCGCGATGTGGGGGACGCGGATCCGGCACTGGGTCGCGGTGGCGCTGATCATCGTGGTCGCGCTCGGTGTGTTCTGGACGACACTCAAGCGCACCGAGAGGGCGGGCGGTCCGTCGCCGGCGGCTGCGCTGAGCGAGGCCCTGAGCAAGGCGGCGCGCCAGCGGATCCTCACGCCTTGAGGTAGCAAGGATGCGTTCGCTTGACGGTCCTCGCGGGCCTGAGTAGCCTCCGCATGGATGACCACGCGGTTCCCCGAGGGCTTCGTCTGGGGCACGGCGACGGCCGCCCACCAGGTCGAGGGCGGCAACCGGAACAACGACTGGTGGGCGTGGGAGCACGCGCCGGGATCCCCGTGTCAGGAGCCCAGCGGCGATGCGTGCGACCATTGGCATCGCTATCCGGACGACATTCGACTCTGCGCCGAGCTGGGCTTCACCGCCTACCGGTTCTCGCTCGAGTGGAGCCGGATCGAGCCCGAGGAGGGCGAGTGGTCGAGCGCGGCGCTCGACCACTACCGCCGCATGTGCGCCACCTGCCACGAGCACGGCCTCGAGCCCATCGTCACCTTCCACCACTTCACGACACCACTCTGGCTCGCCGCGCGCGGGGGCTGGGTCGAGCCGTCAGCGGCTGACCACTTCGCGCGATTCTGCGAGCGCGCGGCGGCGCATCTGGGCGACCTCATCGCCCGCGCCTGCACGATCTGCGAGCCGAACATCGTGGCGACCATGGGCCACCTCTACGGAATCTTCCCGCCCGGGACGCGCGACCCCGATCTCCGCCGACGGGCCAACGACGTCCTGATCGTCGCGCACCGGAAGGCCGTCGAGGCGATCAAGGCGGGGCCCGGCGCAGCACCCGTCGGGCTGACGCTCGCCATGTTCGACTACCAGGCCGTCATGGGCGGCGACGTCGAGCGCGACCGCTACCGCCGCGACATGGAGGACGTCTTCCTGGAGGCCGCCCGCGGCGATGACTTCCTGGGCGTGCAGTGCTACTCGCGGATCCGCGTCGGGCCCCAGGGCCTGCTCGATCCCGACCCGGAGGTCCGCCTCACCCAGATGGGCTACGAGTTCTGGCCCGAGGCGCTCGAGGCGACCATTCGCCGGGCCTGGGAGGTGACGCGTGGCGTCCCCGTCGTCGTGACCGAGAACGGCATCGGAACGGAGGACGACGTCGAGCGCATCGAGTACGTCGGGCGGGCGCTGTCCGGCGTCCTCGCCTGCCTCGCCGACGGCATCGACGTGCGCGGCTACGTCTACTGGAGCCTGCTCGACAACTTCGAGTGGATCCTCGGATACCGCCCGACCTTCGGCCTGGTCGCCGTGGATCGCGTGACGCAGACGCGCACGGTGAAGCCCAGTGCGCACTGGCTCGGCGGTATCGCCCGGGCGAACGCCCTCCCCTTGCTACCCCGCTGACGGCCGCGATCCCGCTGGCATGGTCTTCGCGTTCTTGCGCACCGTGCCTCGTGAAGCTCGTCGACCCCGGATGGCGTCTCAATCCTGAGCCCGGCGCCGCGGGGCCGACGTCGTGCACCGCCGGGCCGGTGTGAAGGGAGCCATGGCGGACCAGAATGGAACTCGGGGTTTCGTGAACGCGGCCACGCTGGCCTTCCTGGCCCGGCGGCTGAAAAATCGACGCGTGCGCGCAGCCGCCGTGCGTGACCCGGACGGCGCGTCGACGGAGGGCGTCGATCTGCAGCGGCACGTCGAGCAGGCGGCGGACTGCCTGGACGGTATCCCGGCATGGACCCAGGACGGCGACCTGGCCTCCGTCGCCGACCTCCCCGCACGCATCCCGCGGCTGTCCATCGTGGCCCTGGTCGTCGGGTCGCGAGGGGACGTGCAACCCTTCATCGTGATCGGCCGCCGGCTCGCGGAGCGGCATCGCGTGCGGATCGCCACCCACCGGGAGTTCCGGCCCCTGGTCGAGCGGGCGGGGCTCGAGTTCTACCCACTGGCCGGGGATCCGCACGAGCTGATGGACTACATGGCGAGGACCGGCGGACGCATCATCCCGACCCGCGTCGACCAGCTCGTGACCGACGTGCCGAGGCAGCGGGCGATGCTTGCGGAGATCCTCGCGTCGACCTGGCGTGCGTGCACCGAGCCGGATCCTGATCGGCCCGACGCGCCGCCGTTTCGGGCCGACGCCATCCTCGCCAATCCGCCGAGCTACGGCCACCTCCACTGCGCGGAGGCCCTGCAGGTGCCCCTGCACATGATCTTCACGATGCCGTGGAGCCCCACGTGCGCCTATCCGCACCCGTTCGCCAACATCGCGCCCGGCGGCAGCCGCCCGGTACAGAACTTCCTGTCCTACGGCGTGGTCGACCTGATCGTCTGGAGCGGCATCGCCGATCTCGTGAACGCGTTCCGTCAGGACCTCCTGCGGCTCCCCCCGGTGTCGTTCGCGGACGGCGCGGCGCTACTGGAGGACAACGAGGTGCCATTCACGTATCTGTGGCCGGCCAGCCTGGTGCCCAAGCCGGCCGACTGGGGCCCGCACATCGACCTGGCGAACTTCACGTTCGACGACCGGACGCCCGCCTACGAGCCTCCCGCGGCGCTGCGCGATTTCCTCGCCGCCGGGGAGGCGCCGATCTACGTCGGCTTCGGCTCGATCAGCGTCGACGACCCCGTCGCCCTCACCCAGACCATCTTCACGGCGCTGGAGCGGGCGGGCGCGCGCGGCGTCGTGTCGCAGGGCTGGGCGCATCTCGGCGGCGCGACGCCGCCGCCGAACGTCTTCGTCGTCGACGACGTCCCCCACGACTGGCTGTTCGCGCGCTGCCAAGCCGTCTGCCACCATGGCGGCGCGGGGACGACGGCCGCGGGCCTGCGCGCCGGGTTGCCCACGGTGATCGTGCCGTCCTTCGGCGATCAGTTCTTCTGGGGGCAGGTGGTGGCCGACGCCGGCGCGGGACCGACGCCGATTCCCCTCGCCCAGCTCGACAGCGGCGCGCTGGCCGAGGCCTTCGCGGCGTGCCGGCGACCCGAGGTGCGCGACCGCGCCCACGCGCTCGGCGCGCGGCTGCGCGAGACGGACGGCGTCGACCTCGTCGTGCGATCGGTGTATCGCCACCTGCCCCTCGAGACCATGGGATGCTCGACCGACCCCGAGCACCTGGCGACGGCCGAGTGCGACACGTGCGCCGTCCGCCTCTGTTCCGACTGCGCACGGGCGCACGCCGAGCATCGCGTGCGGCCACACCGCGCCGTACACTGGGGTCCGCGCCCGTCCCGGGGACTCGCCGAGGAGCTGGGCGGGCTCATCGGTGACGTGGGACACGCGTTGCAGGCCGGGCTGGGCGAGGTCCTCGCACGAGCGGGCGTCTAGCGAGCGGCGCGGTCTTGGTCGCCGGGCTCCTTCACGAGTGATCGCACGGAGGGTGCAACGAGTTCGCGCATCTCCGGGGCCGATCTAGACGTCCAGCAGCGCGAGTCCGGGCAACACCTTCTCGATCGTGATGGGGAAGTCGCGGACGCGCACGCCGGTGGCGTTGAAGACCGCGTTGGCGACGGCCGCGTTGGCGCCGCAGTTGCCCAGCTCGCCGACGCCCTTGGCGCCCAGCACGTTGGCCTTGTCGTCGAAGCCGTCGAGCACGACGGCGTCGATCTCCGGGATGTCGGCGTGCACCGGGACCAGGTACTCGGCGAGGTCCCGGTTGACGAAGGCGCCGGAGCGCACGTCGACGACGCCCTCCTCGAGCAGGGCCGAGCTCACCCCGAACGTCATGCCGCCGATCAGCTGGGACCGCGCTTGTCTTGGCGTTGAGGATGCGGCCGGCGTCGAAGACTCCCAGCATCCGCCGCAGTCGGATCTCGGCCGTGTCCGCGTCGACCCCGACCTCGGCGAAGTGAGCGCCGTAGGTGTGAATGGAGTGGGTCCGGTAATTCGGGTCGTCCTCCATGCTGGGGATGTCGCTCTCGGCCTCCAGCTCGCCGGCGTGATCGCCGGCGACGCGCAGCTTGTCGCGCAGCACCTCGCACGCGCGCTGGAGCGCGGTACACGTGTTGGAGGCGCCCCACGAGCCCCCGGAGCCCGGGCTGACCGGGTAGTCCGAGCGGCCGAGCTCCACGCGCACGCGCTCGATCGGCAGCTCGAGCGCGTCGGCCGCGACCTGGGTCAGGATCGTGTAGGTGCCGGTGCCGATGTCGGTCATGTCCGACTGGACGACGGCGATCCCGTCCGGTCCCATCCGGACCCGCACGTGGGTCGGCAGCTGGAACTGCATGCGGATCGCGGCCGCCATGCCGTAGCCGATGAGCCATCGCCCGTCACGCCGGCTCGCGGGCTTGGTCGGGCGCCGATCCCAGCCGAACCGGCGGGCGCCCTCGCGCATGCACTCGACCAGCCGGCGGCTGCTGAACGGGAGGCCGGTCTCGGGGTGGGCCGTCGGCTCGTTCCGGATCCTCAGCTCGATGGGATCCATCCCGAGCGCGTACGCGAGCTCGTCCATCGCCGACTCGACCGCGAGCAGCCCCGGCGCCTCACCGGGCGAGCGGACGTCCTCGCCGCGCGGGAGGTCCAGCGGCGTCAGCCGGTGGCGGGTCAGGCGGTTGGGCGCCGCGTAGAGCGGGCGCACCGCAGTCGCCGTCTGCTCGGCGTACTCCGCCCGCGGGCTCGTGTGCATGGTGACGTCGTGGCCGAGTGCCACGAGTCGACCGTCCCGCCCGGCCCCCAGGCGCACTCGCTGGAGCGACATCGGGCGCAGCCCGACGAGCTGGAAGATCTGCTGCCGGGTCAGCGCGACCTTGACCGGCTGCTGCAACCGGCGGGCGGCGAACGCCGCCAGGATCGTCTCGGCGTGGATCCCCAGCTTGGAGCCGAAGCCGCCGCCCACGTATGGGGCCCTCACCTGGATCCGCGAGCCGTCGATCAGGAGTGAGCTGGCGATCGAGGTCCTGGCCGCGTCGACGATCTGGGCGCTGACGTAGACGACGAGGTCGTCGCCATGCGGCACCGTCAGGCACGTGTGCGGCTCCATGGGCTGCGAGAAGTGATACGGCGTCGTGTAGCGCTCATCGATCCTGACCGGGGCGGCGGCGAACGCGGCGTCGAAGTCGCCGATCGCCGAGTCCGTCGGCAGACCGGCGTTGACCACCGCGGGGGCGTACGCCTGGGCCTCGCGCGCGGCGAAGTCGTAGTGGCCCGGCTCCACGGAGTAGGTCACGTCGACCAGCGGGGCTGCCGCCTGCGCCTGCTCGAAGGTGGTGGCGACGACGAGCGCCACCGGCTCCCCGAAGTGGTGCACCTCGGGCCCGCTCAGCATGGGCTGGGCGCGGTAGTACTGCGACGGGACCGACGGGTCCGAGGTGCCCTGCGCCGGCGCGTTCTCGTGGGTCATCACGAGGCGCACGCCCGGCGCCCGCTCGGCGCGGCTGGTGTCGATCCGCGTGATGCGGCCGCAGCCGATCGTCGCGCCCACGATGAACCCGTAGAGTGGTTGACCGACATCCCAGTGCTCGTAGGTGTAGGTCGCCTGGCCGGAGACCTTCAACGGGCCGTCGACGCGGCTGATGGGGCGTCCGAGCGTCGTCATTCCGGTCTCCTCAGCTGACCAGCGCCGCGTGCGTCAGCGTGCGACACAGCGTGCGCTTGGCCAGGTCGATCTTGAAGTCGTTGTGACCGCGGCCCACGGCGTGCGCCATGGCGGCGCCGGCCGCCGCGCGATACGTGGCCATCGTGGCGGGACGGCCCAGCAAGGCGGCCTCCGCCTCGACCGACCGCCAGGGCTTGTGCGCCACTCCACCGAACGCCACGCGGGCCGTGGTCACCACGCCGCGCTCCGTCGCCACGATGGCCGCCACGGACACCAGGGCGAAGGCGTAGGAGGCGCGGTCGCGCACCTTGCGATAGACCTGCCGGCCCGGCGGCGGGGGCGGCAAGATCACGCCCGTGATCATCTCGCCCGGACGCAGGACGGTCTCGACGTGTGGTGTGTCGCCCGGCAGGCGGTGGAAGTCCCGGATGGCGACGCGACGCGTGGCGTGGTCGGCTCCGAGCAGCTCGATCTCAGCGTCCAGCGCCACCATCGCGACGGCCATGTCCGACGGGTGCGTGGCGATGCAGGCGTCGCTCGCCCCCAGGATCGCGTGGAACCGGTTGATCCCGTCGATCGCCGAGCAGCCCGAGCCGGGCACGCGCTTGTTGCAGCTCGCGGCCGTGTCGTAGAAGTACGCGCACCGCGTCCGCTGCAGCAGGTTCCCCCCGACCGACGCCTTGTTGCGCAGCTGGCCGGAGGCGCCCGCGACCAGGGCCTGGGAGAGGACCGGGTAGCGGGTGCGCACACGGCCGTCGGCGGCCACGTCCGAGTTGGTCGCCTGCGCGCCGATGTGCAGCCGTCCATCGGGTAGCTCGTCGACCGCCCGCAACGGCAGCCGGCTGATGTCGACCAGGTGCGTCGGCTGCTCGATCTCGAGCTTCATGAGGTCGAGCAGGTTGGTGCCACCGCTGATGAACTTGGCCCCGGTCCTCGACACCGCGGCCATCGCCGCGCGCGGGTCCGTCGCGCGCTCGTAGGTGAAGGACCTCACCGGCGGCCTCCTTCCGCGACCTCGCGAATGGCCGCCACGATGTTCGGATAGGCGGCGCACCGGCAGATGTTCCCGCTCATCCGCTCGCGGATCTCCGCGTCGGTCAAGGTCGTCGCCGGGACGGCCACGTCGGCCGTCGCGTGGCTGGGCCAGCCGGCCTTCGCCTCGTCGAGCATGCCGACCGCGGAGCAGATCTGGCCGGGGGTGCAGTAGCCGCACTGGAAGGCGTCGTGCTCGACGAAGGCCGCCTGCAGCAGGTGGAGGGAGCCCGGGGCGCCCAGCCCCTCGATCGTCACGATCTCGTCTCCCTCGTGCATGACCGCGAGGGTCAGGCAGGCGTTGATGCGACGGCCGTTGATCAGCACCGTGCACGCGCCGCACTGCCCGTGGTCGCAGCCCTTCTTGCTCCCCGTCAGGTGGAGATGCTCGCGCAGCGCGTCGAGCATCGTCGTCCGGGGGTCGAGATCCAGGTGGTGCCCTCGGCGGTTCACGGTCAGCGCGACCGAGACGGTGTCGGCCGCACGTTCGACGTCCTTGGAATCGACAACGGTGAATACACCCATGCCCTGCTCGCTTTCTGCTCGAGACGGTGTGACGGTCCCGGGACGAGAGCACGCGGCCGTCCGAGCCGTCGTCGATGGTCTCCGTGGAATTCACGGGTTGTGACGATCGCGCGGGGGGCCACGTTACAGGCGAGTTCCGGGCACGACCCGATCCCGGCGCGTGAGGCACGGCTGACGTGAACTTGCCGTGTCGTTCTTGCAACGCGAATCCGCCATGGGGTCGCATCCGTCACAGAGAGTGGAGAGGAAGTGAGATCCATGGCACAGCTCACCCGTCCGACAAGGGCAGCGTTCGTGGCGCTCGCCGCGCTGGCCATCGTCCTGGCGGTCAGCGTGCCGAGCGAGGCGCAGCATGGCGGTCACGGCTTCGGGAGCGGCCACCCCGGTGTGGCCGTCCATCGCGGCTTCGACGGCCACCATGGCTTCGACGGGCACCACCACTTCAACCGGGGGTTCCACGGGCATTTCGGGATCGGGGTCGCTCCAGTCTTCCCGTTCTACTACCCGTACTCGTACGCGTACCCGTACACCTACGAGCCCTACTCGAGCCCCGCTCC
>Ga0209382_10000787_pt1 | contig 51253 bp, 37 predicted proteins | sample SoiMetdeltSBSDD5_FD_187599 | JGI IMG/M metagenome (GOLD analysis project Ga0209382, IMG submission 187599) | Bulk soil microbial communities from a Populus tree surrounding site in Tennessee, USA - Soil MetaG P. deltoides SBSDD5 (SPAdes) (version 2) | ecosystem: Environmental > Terrestrial >...
GACCGGATACACGTAACCGAAGTCTTTGTCGTTGGGCGGCAACGGGTAAAGGTGGCACCGGTCGGAGGCCTTGTGCACGAAGGAACCTTCGCGGTAGCTCCAGCCGAAGTTGTCGCCCTTGCGAACCTCGTAAATGGACTCGACGACCTGCTCGCCGATGTTGCCCAGGAACATGCGGTGCTGGGGGCCGGGGTCCCAGCTGAACCGGTGCGGGTTGCGCAACCCGTAGGCGTAGATCTCACCCAGCGCGCCGGGCTGCCCCACGAACGGGTTGCTTGCCGGAATGCCGTACTGCCCGTTGACACCGTTGGTGCCACGCGGGTCGATGCGAAGGACTTTGCCGTGCGGCATTGCGAGGTTCTGCGGGTCGGTCGTCGTCCGGCCGCGGCCGCCCTCCCCCACGCCCAGGTAGAGCAGGCCATAGTCCTCATCGCCGGGCACCGCCGTGGGGTTAAAACCGATTTGCTGGTACCCGTGAATGTATGTCCCGAAGGCGAGGCGCAGCATCTCGCGGTGCGTCCCGCTGAAGACCGGCGCGGCGGGGTCGCTTGCGGTCCACTCGGTCAGGACGCCCTGCACCTGCGCGCCGCTCTGGCCGGGCAGGTCGGGCACGCGCGTGGTGAGGGCGTCGCGCGCCTCGGTGTGCACCGTGTAGAACAGCCCGTTGGCCGCGAACTCCGGGTGGAACGCGACGAAGCCGAAGCCGCTGCCGAGCCCGCGGTGTGACCAGAAGTTCGGGCCGACCACGGAGAACACGTCCAGATACTCATGCGGCACACCGTTTTCCACCAGGTAGAGCTTGCCGTTGAGGTCGGGCACGTACATGCGCCCCGACCCGTCCGGCAGCTCGCCGATGTAGTTGATGCGGGAGTGGCGGATCAGGCGGACGTCGGTGGGCAGGGGCACCGGGTCGGTCTTGGGGAAGCTCGCGAACTCCTCGACCGTCAGGGCCAAGCCGGACACGATGGGCTTGGCGGGGATGGGATCGGCCAGTGGCCCGTCCTCGGCGCCGGCCGGCGCGGACAGCCCGGTGGCCATCAACGCCAGAAACGCCGCCAGGACAACACTTTTTCGTACGAGCATGGGTCGTCGCCTCGCTCCTAGCTCTCATTGAAGGGGATCGTGGCGCGGCCCTTGTCGATTTCTACCTAACCGCATGCGTCGCAGTGAAGTCAACCTATCCGCAACAACCGTTCCAGACGCTGCAGCACCATCTCCTCCACGCCGGGCGCACCCGGCTTGGCATCCAATGTGGAGCGCAGGGGCGCCGGCCAGCCATAGCCCATCACCGACCCCGCCACGCCCGGGAAGTAACGCCCGGACTCCTCGTTCCAGCCCGCCGCATAACCCCCGCTCGTGAGGCCGGCGTCGCTGGGCAGGTAACACTCGACATGGTTGGTGTAGCCAAGCACCCACACATCGTCCGACTCCGCCAGCCTCCGCACATAGCCGGTGTAGGCGTTGACCACCTCGTGCGCCATGCCGACGATGCGCAGCTCGCCCAGCCGCCACACCTGCGTGGTCATCTCCACCCCTCGCGGCAGCCTGCCGGCGTCGATGAGCGCGACCATCAGCTCCGCGTGCCGCCGCGCGGCCCCGTCCTTGGTCGGCCCCGCTTGCAATTGGATGATTCTTTCCTGGTACCGCCGGCGAAGCTGCGCAACAGCGTCAGCATTGGACAGGTCCGGCGCGAAGGGCAGCGCCACCTCGTCGATCGCCGCGTCCAGCCCACCCTTGATCCGGCCGAACCTGGTGTCCCGCACCGTCTTCACGACCGCCTCCGCCAGGGCCTGCCCCACCAGGTGGACCCGCGCCTCGCCGCCTCCCTGCCCCACCGGGTCGACGTTGCCCCCGGTGCCCTGCAGGAACAGCGCGGGTGCCTTCAGCTCCGCGCTGATGACGGTGGAGGCGACACCGCAGAAGTCGGCGTCGAAGACGGTGTCGTTGCCCCGGCACACGGGGTGGCACGGGTAGCTGTAGATCACCGCCTCGAGCTTGCCGTTGTCGGCGTTGCGCGCGATGAGCACGGGCAGCTCGGTCGGGCCGGAAAGCCCTTGCACCCAGCGCAGCATCCCGACCTCGGCGCGCCCCACCGCGTGCGCCAGCAGCACCGGCTCCCCAGGTGCACGATGCGCCGCGCGCACCAGGTCGATCACCTTGTTCTTGAACGCCTCCGCCGTGGCTTGGACTCCGCCGATGCCCTCGTCCGGCAGTTGCGTGAGCACCCGCGGATCCGGATGCATGCCCAGCGCCGGTCCCGAGTGGGTGTGGCTGATGTTGATCATAAAATCGGAGGCTGCCGCGACGATCCCTTCGGCGACGAGGGTGTCCACGATGGAGCGATACACGTCGTAGGCCAACGCCCCCGCGTCGACACGCACCAGCACCAGCACCCGCCCGTCGGGGTCGCGCAGCACGGCGCACTGGGCGCGCAGCCGCCGTGCGCACCGGCCGTTGCTCAACCGCGGCTTGTACCCGTACCCGATCATCGAGACGCCGTGCCCCGGCGTGATGTCGACCTCGGCGACGGTCAGCCGGAAGGGTGGCCCGTCCCCCAGCGACGGCAGCACCCCGGCGAACCCCGGATCGAACCCCTCGCCCGTGCCGCCCGTGCCCTGCTCCAGCCTCGCCCAGATCGCCGAGGCCACCACAGCGCCGGCGAACACAGCCGCGCCCGCGATGACAGCTCGCCTGTCAGTCCCGCCCTCCGGCATATGTCTCCCCCCGTGTTTGCCGAAAGGTTAACGAATCCTCGAAGCCGGCTGGGAGCCAGCCGAACGGGTGGGTTAACCCACCCGTTCGACTGCAACCTGGCGCGTGCAAAGCAACGGGCAGCACGGCTATTTCAGCGTGATGGTCCAGCTGTCTACCTTTCCGGCGGTACCGGACGAGAGGTCGAACGCCTCCAGCGTCCAGTCCCCGTCGGCGGTGGCCGCGCTCATGTCGAAGGTGTAGGAGCGGTCGATGTTGTTGGCCGAGGCCCCCTGCCGGTCGTGCGCCCGGAACTGCTGCCCCGACGGGGCGAACAGGATGATGAGCAGATCGTTGAGGTAGCCATGCGCCACCTTCAGGTCCAGTCTCATCGCGCTGCTGGCGTTGCCGCCGCACCCGGAGATGTGGATCGTCGCGGTCACGCTGTTGAAGCCGTCAGGGATGTTGTGGTCGGCGGTGTCGCTGCCCGCGCATGACGCGTTGCCGGTCACGGTCAGCTTGATGCGTGAGGTCCGCACCGTGCCCAGCGATCCGGTGCCGGTGAGCACGATGATGTACTCCCCCGGCGTGACCGTGCTGCTGGTGCTGATGTTCACCGTCTGGGCGCTGTTGTCGGTCGGCACGGTGAGCGGCGCGGTGACCGTCACCCCCGGCGGGATCTCACCGATCTCGATGGCCACGTTCTGGTCGGAACCACCGGTCTTGTTGGCGCTGAACGTGACCGAGGTCGACGACCCCTGCGCCACCGTGACGGCGCCGTCGGTCATGACGTAGTCGTTAGTGGCAGTGCAGAAGACATGCTCCTTGCCGATCGCCCGGTATGGACAGTCGGCCCACGCCGCGAAGCGCATCAGCGCGTCCTTGTTGCGCTGGGTCTCGGCCGGGATGACGCTCGCGGGCGGGAAGAACTCGGCTGTGTCGTGGTACTTGGGGAACATCTCGTAGGTGAAGCTGACAATCTTCTGGTCGGCCCACATCCAGTCCCCGATGATGCCGTCGGCGATGTACAGGCCGCTGGCCTGGGTGGGCCAGTAACCGTTGGACAGCGCCATCTGGGTGCCGATCGCCTTGTGCGTGTCGTACTCGTCCTGTGTCATGCCGGTCACCACCGAACTGTTGGTGTAGCCGAAGGGCCACAGCACCAGCTCGGAGTAGGTGTGGATGTCAAGGTGCAGCTTGATCTGCTGGACCCCGCCCACCCGGCGGCTGATCACGAAGTCGCTGAGCTTCTTCGTCTCCGGCGCCGAGAACGCGGACGGCCCGTGATAGGTGTCGGCGGACTTGAGGTCGGAGGCACCGCCGCAGCAGTCGAACTTGTAGGCCCAGTTGCGGTTCAGGTCGGTGCCCTTGGCGGTGGTGCCGGTGTTGGGCTGGCGGTTCTTGCGCCAGCTCTGGTAATTGGCGCCCGTGGTCAGGTCGAACTGCACGCCGTCGGGGTTGACCATCGGGACGATCCAGATCTCCCGGGTGTCCACGATCTTCTTGATCTTCGGGTCGGTGGCGTACTGGGAGGTGAGCATGTTCGCCAGGAACAGCGCCATCTCCACGGTCAGGTGCTCACGCGCGTGCTGGTTGGCGGTGAACAGCATCTCCGGCTCGTCCTCATCGTCGCCGACGTTGTCGGAGATCTTCATGACGACGAGGTCCTTGCCCTCGAACGACTGGCCGATCACCTGCTTGCTGGCCAGGGCGGGGAAGGCAGCCACGATCGCGTCGACCGCCGCCACCATCTCCGGGAAGTCGGTATAGCCCGGATCGACCGGGATGGAGGTGGCGAGGATGCCGATGCCTTCCACTTTGAAGCCGAGCCGGCGCAGCTCGGCCACTTGAGAGGGCTTGGCCTTGACGTAGAGGTTGCTGTGCTCGTAGCCGTCGACGACGACTCCGGTCTCCCGGATCTTCCTGTCGTCGTCGAGCGACTTGGCGTTCTTGATGACGTAATCCCGCGCGGGTTGCTCCGCGGACGCGGGAGCGGTCGCCGGAGAGGTGGCGATGAACGTGACCCCCAGGGCAAGGGCGGACAGCAATATGGCGACTTGGCGTCGCATGGAAGCTCCTTCGGTGAGGGGTCCCGTGGGGCCCGCTTGGTGAAGCAGGCCCCACGAGGGATGGGTCAGTCGGTGCAGGAGACCGGGTCGTCGAAGTGCCCAGGCGTGCCCGGGTACGCCCGACCCGCACCGTGTTGGGTGATGTCGGCCTGATAGGTGAAGGCCAGCTCCGAGAAGGCGGAGGTGCCCGGCGTGGTCACATCGGTCGCCTCCCGGCCGAGACCCGAACCCCAGCCCACCTTGGTGAGGAAGAGGTTCATGTCCGGGCTGAACTGGCGGATGTCGTTGTAACCGCCGTACGAGGCGTTGCAGTGCGTGTAGAGGTTGTACGCGCCGGCCCAGTCGATCAGCCGATCGCCCGGGTTCGGCCCGTTGGCCGATACGTCACCCTGCATCGCGTCGCGGTCCCAGCCGCCGTAGAGCCAGTCCGTGCCCTGGTGGTGCTGGTTGTCCGCATCGGTGCCGTTGTGCATCTCGGTCCACTCGAACCAGATGCACGGGTCGTAGGTGACCCCGCCGATCGTCTGCGGCCACCGCCCGGGCACGCACGTGGAGTACACGCCGCGCGGCTTCATGTCCAGCAGATCGGAGTCGAAACCGGCGTCGTCAATTCCCGCACCGAGGCCACCGAACACGTGATCCATCATGATGTCGTTGACACCACGCGAATCCGGGTTGAACACCCCATTGGTGAGGCACTGCGGGTCGGCGGCGTTGAGCACCGGGTCGCAACCCTTGCCGCCCCAGAGCACATCGGAGCCTTGGGCGCCGAAGATCTGGTCACCGCCGCTGTCACCGTTGATGATGTCGTTGCCCCAGCCGCCGTGCAGGTTGTCGTTGCCGGAGCCACCCCGGATCAGGTCGCTGCCGCCTTCACCGATGCCGTTGTGCGGCATCGCCGGTGAGGTCGAACTCCCGATCCATTCGTCGCCGTCGACGTCATGCAGCAGATCGACTCTCCGGTCGTAGTAACCCTGCCGGAATCCCGTGTAGGTTTCCTGGGGTACCTGGTTGAAGATGACCGTGAACCCAAGGGCCGCAGCGTCATCGGCGTTGAGGAACTGGTTGACCACGCCGCCCCGGTCACCCAGGATGGCGTCCTCACCGGCCTCGCCGTAGATGGTGTCGCCGCCGAGCTCACCGAAGAGGTCATCGTCGCCGTCGCCACCGTAGATGGTGTCGTCGCCGTCCTGGCCCCAGACCCCGTCGTTGCCCGCGTTGCCCGAGAGCGTGTCGTTGCCGTGCGCCCCAAGGGGTTCACAGGTCGTCTGGGCCGTGGTGCAGAACCGCGTCGACGGTCCCGGCAGCGCCGGATCGTGGGTGCGGCTCACGGTGGCGTTGGTCAGGTCCGCGCCGGTCGCATAGCGCTCGGAGTAGACCTTCTCCTTGCCGTTGACAATGGTCCGCATCAGCGAACCGTTGTCACCCAGGATGACATCGTCGGCACCGTTGCCCTCGACCGTGTCATCACCGTCGCGGTGGGCCTGGGCGGTGCTGCCACCGATCAGGTCGTCCTGACCGTCCGCTGTGGACGGACCCATGTCGCCCGGGGCTCCGGGCCACATTTGCGGTGGGACGGTGGAGTTGAGCGCCGCGTCGCCGCGCATGGTGTCGCCGCCACCGTTGCCCTCGAGGTAGTCGGCGTCGCCGTCACCGGTCATGACGTCGTTGCCGTCCTGGCCCCAGGCGAGGTCGACCTCGGCACCGCCGCTGATCCGGTCGTCGCCGGAGCGGTTGGTGTCGGCCGCGACCTTGTCGAGCAACGTGATGATCCGTGCCGGGAAGGCGGAGCCATCCGCGGCGAGGCGCACCGTGACGGAGGTCGGCTGGTCGCCGGCGATGAGCCGGAGGATCGAGCCGTTGTCACCGAGGATCACGTCCGCGTGCGCCCCGCCGAAGATCATGTCGGCGCCGTCGGGCTGGCCAAGGGCCGGGTTGCCGCTGTCGGCCACGTAGGAACCACCCACGAGGTCGTCGACGCCGGCGTTGCCTTCGATCCAGTCACTACCGGGACCGCCTTCGGCATAGTCCATCCCGGCGTTGCCCTGAACGCGGTCGGCGCCGCCCTGGCCGAGCAGGACGTCGGTCGAGCCGCCACCGGAGAGCAGGTCCCCGCCGCTGGTCGCCGCCGCGGGCGTCAGGCCCAGGTCCAGCTGTGTGATCTGGATCTGCGGGACGTCGCGGCCCTGCAGCAACCGGGTCGTGGGCCCGGCGGTGAAGCGGGTGTTGTCCCCGGCGATCAGGTCTTCTTCCTCATCGCCGTAGAGGAAGTCGCCGTTGTCAGGGCGCCCGACTCCGGCCGACGCCTCTTCCGAGGATCCACCGATGATCTGATCGTCGCCGGTGTTGCCGTTGATGGTGTCCGTACCGTTGTTGCCCTCCAGGTAGTCGTCGTGCGCGTCACCGGTGATGGTGTCGTTGGCCAGACCGCCGTACGCGAGGTCGTTGAGCGGCCCGCCGGAGATGACGTCGTCGCCACCGGCCGTGGGCACGGTCCCGTCCAGGTCGAGCGGGTAAGGAACATCAGATCCGTTGTCGCCGACTATCTTGTCGACCCCACCTTCGCCGTAAAGGAAGTCACCGGCGTCGGGCTGGCCGGCCGCACGGGTACCCCCGAAAATGGTGTCGTTGTCGTCGCCGCCGAAGACGCTGTCGGTGCCGTTGTTGCCCTCCAGCAGGTCGGCGTCGCCGCCACCATAGATGCCGTCGTTGCCGTCGTTGCCGTAGGCGAAGTCGGCACCGCTGTCGGCGAAGATCTGGTCGATCCCGTCGCCACCCCAGGCCTTGTCGGCGTCGCCGCTCAGCCGCAGGGTGTCGTCGCCGATCTGGCCGCAGGCACGGTCGTTGCCGTTGCCGAGTTCGGCCCGGTCGTTGCCGCTTCCGGCGGAGACGATCTCGATCCCGGCGCCGCCGACGATGAGGTCGGCCGCGCCCTGGTCGGCCGGGGTCGGCTGGACATAGGAGGTGCTGTCGGCGCAGGTCTCGGCCACGAGGTGCTTGTCGCCGAAGATGGTCGCGCCGCCGTCACCGCCAAGGATGTGGTCCGATCCGAGGCCACCCACGAGCAGCTTGTTCTGCGACTGCACACCGCCGGGCAGCGGCAGGTGGGTCACCGGCCGGAACGGGCCGAACCCGTCAGTGCCACTCGCCTTCTCCACATTGGACGGCTCCGCGATCACGTAGTCGTCGTTGGGGCCGCCGAAGATCTGGTCCGTGCCGTAACCGCCGATGAGCACATCGTCGGCGCCGTAACCGTAGATCTTCCCGGTCTGGCCGTTGGCCGAGTGCGAGACCACCAGGTCAACGCCGGCGCTGCCCCAGACCTCGTCCTGGCCGCCGCCGGTGTCGACGTTGTTGGCAAGGCCAACGTCGCCGAGGCCGTAGCTGTCCACATCGGACGACACATCCTGCGAGTAGGTGTAGATCTTGTCGTTGGCGTTGCCTCCGTTGATCGTGTCCTTGCCCTGACCGCCGACCATCACGTTGGCGCCGTTGGGTTTGGCGTCGTCCACGAGCGCGGCGAGCGTGTCGTCGCCCGCGTTGCCGTAGAGGAAGTTGGCGCCGTGGCCAACGGTGATGGTGTCAACGCCACCGGCGCCGATCTCGGGATCGGCCGAAGGTGTGGCCAGGTCGTTCCAGTCCACGACGCCGATCAGGTCGATGGTCGTGTCACCCGGAGCGGGAACTGTCACGTTCTTCTCGCTCTTGAAGAGCGTGCTGTCACCGGCAGCCGTGCTCGTGCCCTCGCCCGTGGTGATGGAGTCGTTGCCGCCGCCACCGGTCACGTGCGCGATCATGGGGACGTTGTTGATGACCCCGTTGGAGGTGACGATGACGTCGTCGCCCTCACCGCCGTCCACGTAGGACGGTCCGATGCCGGTGCGGATGTTGTCCGGCCCATCCGAGCCGATCACCACCGCGGTCTGGTCGAACTGCGATGTCTTGGCCGGGTCACCGTCCGGGTGTCCGTCGCCGAGGAAGACGAGCGACATGGCGGTCTTGTTCGGATCGCTGGGCACCTTGTAGGTGCGCCCGTCCACGACCACCCGGTGCAGGTTGGGGTTGAGGAACTCCTGCTTGCGCCCGAGCGCCTCGACCACGAACCCGTCGAAGTCGGAGTCGTTGTCTGCCCAGTGGATGGCGTAGATCTTGAACACGTCACCCTGGTAGGTGTCGCCCTTGTTGTCCCAGACCTTGTGGCCACGCTGCCCCTCCAGCCCGAACTTGCCGGCGAAGATGATCAGCGTGTCGCCCACCGTGCTGCCCAGTTCGGGCGGCGGCGGTGTGCAGTCCGGCTGTGCCCGGAAGTCCAGCAGGACCGCGTTGACAAGCGTGAAGCTCCAGGACTTGGAGAACAGGAACAGATCGATGGTGATGTAGACGCGCAGGAACACCGACAGCTGGCCGCTCGTGGTGAACAGGCAGATCGGGTTGACCAGCAGCGCCTGCAGGAATTCGCTCGTGCGGAACTTGCCGTCGTTGTTCGGGTCGTTCCAGCTGAAGCCGACCGTCAGGCGGACGCCGCCCTCGATGCCCACCTTCAAGACGACCACGCTCACCTCGGCGCCCGCCGCGATCTCACCGGTGAGGGTGACGACCGGGACCGCGGTGCCGCTGCTGTCGGCGGTCTTGAAGTACAGGCCGTCGAGCAGGCTGATGGCGTTGACGGACGTGCCGTCGGTGGCCGCCTCGATGGCGTGCCGGATGCCCTTGGTGTCAAGGCCCGCAATGAAGCGCGCGGTCACCGAGGCGCTGCCCGACAGCGTGATCATCACCGGCGGCGGAGCGTAGACCGGGCCGAACGACTGCCGCCAGCTGAACCCGAGGGTCAGCGGGCCGGAGTCGAAACCGATCAGCTCCACGTCCTGGCCCATCAGCAACCCGAACAGCGACGCCGGGTTCTCGAAGACCGGGAAGGTGAAACCAATCTTGGCCGCGTTGGTCTTGCCTTTGTCGTCCGGTGTGAAGATCTTCGCGCCGTTGGACTTGGCGTCGATTGCCGCCCTAACCGCGTCGGGCGAGACCGGCAGCGGGTTGGTGATCAGGCTCTGCGCCGACTGGGGCGACGCCGGGACATCGAGCGCTTTCACCGGGTCGATGTTGAAGGCGCCCAACGGGATCGAGCAGTCGTTGCCGGTACAGTCGGGGATCTTGTTGATGAAGTCGATCACCGCCCGTATCGTGTGGACGAACCGCAGATCCGGCCCGTCCGCGAGGGTACTGAACGTACTGGCCAGCGAGATCAGCGTGATGTCGTCCCCTCCGGCCGCCTTCGACAGGTCCGACAGCACCGGGATCGGCGCGTAGAGCGTGTCGATGACCGGCTGAAGTGGCCCTGTGACCGACTTCAGCTTGTCCAGCACCGGTTTGAGGATCTTCTGGAAGAACGGCCCCGCCTCGATCGCGACGTCCTCGAACTTGATTTCGAGGTTGCCCGCTTGAAGCTCGCCGCTGTGGTTGGAGATGCCCCAGTTCAGCTTGAACCGCACGCTGATGCCGGGCAGCGCCGAACCTATCTCGCTGCTGGGGTCGATGCGGGCGGTCAGCTTCCAGTCGATGGCGACGGTCGCGTTGATCTGGGTCTTGATCAGCGAGCCCAGGTCGGCGAACTCCGCCAGCGTCAGCTTGGCATCGGGGTTGGCCGTGCACGGGGTCGGGTCGAAGCAGCTTTCCTCGCCCGGCGAGCCCTTCAGGTCGATGCCGAAGTAGGCCCACACCAGCGGGGTTGTCGACTGCTTGTCCGCGGTCACCTGGATGAAGGCCAGCTGCGCCTCCAGGTCATCGGCGTCGAACGTGGCGCCGATGGCAAGCTCCGGCGTCAGATCGCTGCCCGAGTGGGTGGCGATATAGAAGCCCTCGGTCCGGTCGAGCACCATGTCCAGGTGCAGCTTCCAGCCGAGCTTGGCCTGCACGCCGCCGGCCTGTCCCTTCTTGGCTTTCAAGGACAATCCGGGGATACCCAGATCGAGCGGCACGTCCAGCGTCAGGCACTCGTCGCCGGCGCAACCGTCCGCTTTGGTGGGCTGGCCCTGCGACTTGGTGAGCTGGATCCTCACCGCCTGCACCTGAGCGATGTTGCAATCGGCAACGCCTCCCTGGCACGTCACGTCGACGTTGAGCCCGGGGTCGAGCTGTTGCAGCGCAGCCGTGAGCGCGGTGTCCAGGCCTACCGCGGTGGGTGGGGCGTTGGCAAGCGTCGGACCGATGGCCTCCTTGATGTCCTCGCGCAGCTCGTGGATGAAGCGCTGACCCTGCTGCAGGTCGTCGCCGACGAGCGGAAGCTTGCCGTCGAAACTGGCCAGCCTCAAGGCTTCTTCGAGTTTCGCCAGGTACCCGTCGATGCCCACATTGAAATCAGTGAGTTTCAGGAGCAGGTTCTGCAGGCAAGGCCCGAGATTCGGCAGCTCCGTGGTCGGCGTGAAGCTCATGTTCAGCTTGAACGAGAGCACGTTGGAGCCGGCCGGCGGGTCGCAGTCGTTGAGGAAGATGGGCGCGCGGGCGCACAGTGGCACCTGAGCCCCTCCGACCCCACCGCCACAGTCCGTGCCCTCGGTGGTCAGCTGCGGCCCGAGGGCGAGCAGCCCGTCGAGCACCGGCTTGTCCTCATCGGACGACGAGGCCAGGCCGAACTTCAGGTTCGCCTTCACCTGGGCGAAGTCGGGGTCCTTGCCGATGTCGAGGGCAAGCGGGCCCACGCGGGCGGCAAGCGCCACGTTGCTGGCCGCGGCCGAGACCGTCAGGCTCGCCGACGAGGTGTGGTCAAGCAGCGGCGTCACATCGGTCAGCCGCAGCGGAAGCAGCAGACCGAGCTGCGCATCCCCAACGATGTCAAGGGAAAGCGCGCCCGAGCTGTCCAGCGAGATGAGGTCGCCCACGCCTTGCCAGTCGAAGTTGATCGGCGTGGCGGTGTGGAAGTCGCGCTTCCAGTGCAGGCCGATGCGCAGGTACGGGCCGCCCTCACGCTGGTCGAGCGAGAAGGTCAGGCCGCTGCCCTCGCCGATCGCCTTGTTGACCAGGTCCAGCGCGTCCTGCAGGCTCTCCGGCGGGTTGGCAAGCAGGCGGTCGACCGCCTCCACCAGCTCGGGCCGGACCGCATACGCCGCACCGTTTTCCGGCGTCGCCGAACCGGCCGCCGCGATGAGCAGCGTCTGGTCGTCAACCTTTTCCAGGATGCGGTACGCCTTGGTGCCGATGATGACGGTGCGATCCTTCAGCTTCGAGGTGAAGACCGACTCGCCTGAGCGGCTGGCGTCCTTGAGCTTGAAGTTGGAACCGTCGGTGGTGTAGGTGACCTTGCCGCCCACACCGCTCTCGTCGCTGCCAAGCAGCTCACGGCCGGACTTGCCGACGAACGGGATCTCCTGGTCCATGATGCCGCTGCCGCCGTTGTTGGACGCCAGCGCCTTGTTCACGGCGCGCAGCGCCTCGACGACGATGCCGAAGAGCGCGTTGGGGTCGTCGGCGTTGAAGTCGAGCGAGAACAGGCCGTCGAGGTTGGTCGCGTTGACGACCGGCTCGCCGCCCGCGACCCAGCTGAACGTGGCGCCCACGCCCTCGCCGAGGATCCCGGTGTCGCCGGGCACGGAAAGCCGCGCCTGGCCCTGGGTGCGCACGGAGTGGGTGACGTCGAACAACCCGGCCGGATTTTCCTTGAGCTGCTTGAAAAGGTTGCCCAGGCTGATGTCCTGCGCCGTCTTGAACTTCACCTTCAGCATGTCGGCGCCCGCGGTCGCCGGTGCGACGGTTAGTGAGCCGTTGACCCGCACCTTCAGGAAGCCGACCTTGGCGTAGAAGTCGATCTGCGAGGAGATCGGGAAGTTCGCGGTGAACAGCGCCGTGTCGGTGGCCGTGCGCAGCAAAACCCGGTCGGCGTTCGCCTCCGGGGTGCCCAGGTTGTCGCGCAGATCGAGCACGAGGGTCAGGACCGAGTTGTAGCTCGGCTTCACCTTCGCGAAGCTGGCCTGGGCGTTGGCGACCTTGAGGCCGATCTTCTTATCGTCGTCGGTGGTCTGGGTGAAGACCCCGCCCAGCTGCACCGCACCGGTGTGCGGGTCGGAGCTGCTGATCACCCAGGAGCTGTCGTCGGACGGGCGCCCGCCGATCCACTCCCCGGTCAGCTCCACCGAGTTGGCGGTGTTTTCCTTCACCACACCGGCGGAGGTGCCGGCGACCACCCGCTGCCCCTTGAGCGCACCGGCCTTGAACCTGTTGTCCGGTAGCGAGAATCCGCTCGGCGAGAAGGTCGCGCCCTTGCCGGAGACACTCGCGGCGCCGGCATCGAGCGGGATCTCGCTGGCCGGTGGGGAGCGGGACAGGCTGATGGAGAAGGCGAGCTTGTCGTTGGCGAAGATCAGATCCGTGTCGACCAGCAGCCCTTCGGCCTTAAGGTTCTTGATGAACTCCTGGATCGAGCCGAACTTCGGCTGGCCCGCCTTGGCCGGGTCGTCGACGCCGGGCACGAAGTTGTCGTCCTCCGGCTTGGGGTGCACGTACTTCTTGAGGAAGGAGATCACCTTTTCGTTGATCCGCACGGCGTCGGCGAAGGTACCCTTCAAAAAAGGCAGATCGAGATTGCCGCCACCGCTGCTCTGCTGCACCCCGGACAGCAGCGTCGCCAGCTGGGCGAGGCCCGCCGCGATGTCGAGCGGGCTCATGTTGCGGAACTTGCCGATCGTGGCGTCAAGGCCGGGGGTCTCGACGGTCGGTGTGCCGGTGCTGATGTTCGGCCACTTGACGATCACGCTGGCGTCAAAGGTGGGTAGCCCGACCGGCGCACCCTCCGCCGCCGCGCCCAGCTTCATCAGGGCGTCGATGCTTCCCGGCCCCGCCTCCTCCTGGCCATCGGAGATCTTGCCGCCGCCGCTGTCGAGTCCGATCTGGACAAGGCCGGCCAGCGACCCCGCCGCGCTCAGCTCCCCGCCGGTGCCGAACGCCAGCTTGCCGTCGCCGTTTCCGTCGGTCACCCTGGCCACGAGGTGTGTCGTGGCGGTCAGCGTGGAGCCGGCCAGCAGCGCCACCTCCAGGATGCCGACGGACGCCTTCGCGGCGGCCAGGTCGGAGCGGAAGTGCGCGGCCGCGTCGACGTCCAGGCGCGGCGCGAAGTTGTCGCTGACGAGGAAGACCGCGCCGCTGAGATACTTCGCCTTGAGCCGTAGCGTCGTCCAGCCGGTGATGCTGACCGCCTCGGAGGCGGTGATCCCGCCGGCGCCGAAGTCTTTCTTGTCGACTTGGTGCCGTGTCGTGAGCGTCAGGTCAAGCAGCGTCCCGCCGTCGTCGGTCGAGGCCACACTGCTGAACAACCGCGCCCCGTTGCCCAGGTCGCGGTTGTCGTTGGTCAGCCCGTGCAGCTCAATCGCATCGGAGGCCGTCTTTACGAGCTTGTCGGCATCGACGAGCGAGCCGGGGCTGATTCCTAAGAGGGGCAACGGTTGCGCGAGCGCGCCGACGCGGCTCAACCCGGCCGCCGCCCAGTCGGAGGTTTCCTTGATTATCTGCTTCAGCGGCGTCTCGTACGCGGGCGGATCCGCGTGCGCCGGTGAAATCGACGAGATGATGCCGATCGGCACGAACAGTGCGAGGGCCAGCGCCTGGCCCAGGGCACGGATCAGCCGCGGATGTCTTCCACCCATGTTTTCACTCCACCCAAAGACGAGGACAGCCCGCCGCCAACCCGCACCGCTGACGTAGGTTTCTATTTGGTTACGGCCGGATCGAAACACCGCCATTGATCCACAACAATCCGAGTGTCGCTTAACGGACAACGATTAGCGACGATCAGCTAACTATGCGTAACCGGCCTCTGCCGCCACAAATGGGGCGCGATGGGCCGGCCCGGGACCCGGCCGGCCCATCCACCCCCAAACCCCCCGGTTTGAATGTAGAGATCACCTCGGGCGGCAGGGCGATCGATTGCACTGCGACTGTCTCATTGCAACACTTTGGTTGTCTTTGATCTCACGCCATCCTTCAGCGCGGCGCACGCTACGCCGCCACGGCATCGGCACGGACGCTCATTGGCACCTTCTGCGGCAGATCCAGGCCGAGCACGCCATGCCCGCGGCCGCGAGGACCACCGCGTCATGGTTGCTGCGGTCAAGGCAGGCATAGGCCGGCGTGGGTGAAGCACGTTGACGCCGGACATGGCGGTCGGGTTAGGGTCTGGCGTGGCTTTGACACGCCGAAGTGCGCTGGGTGCCGGTCTGGCCGCCATCGCGGCGGCCACGGCGGGTTGCGCCCAGGGCGAGCGGTTCACCTGGATGCCCAGGGCCGCCGCATCGGCGTCCACATCGGAGAGCGTGGAGCCGAGCCGCGCGCCCCAGCCCAGCGCCGTGCCAAGCCCCAGCACCGACTCGCCCCTGGCGCGGCTGCTGCGAAAATACCTGGCGCCGACGCCCGAAAATCCCAGCCACCCCATGTATGCCGGGGCCGTCGCCCTGGCCGTCGTCAATGGATCCGTTGCGGCGCAAGCGGCCGTCGGCCATGCACTTCGATTTGCGGCGGGTCCTGTCGAGTTGGGGGAGGCTCATCGGGTACCCACAAGCATATCCTCCGTCTTCGACATAGCCTCGATAACGAAGGTTTACACCGCCATCCTCGCCCTGCAACAGGTGGACAAAGGGCGGCTTGACCTGTCGGCGCCCGTGGCAGGCTACCTGCCCGCATTCGACGGGCCGCCCAAGAGCGGCATCACCGTGGCGCAGTTGCTTTCGCACACCGCCGCGCTCCCCGTGGGCGTCAAGGTTTCCGGGCTTCCCACCCTGGAGGAGCGGCGCAACGCCGTGCTGGCAACGCCTTTGGTCTCCGGCGCCACGCCCGGCGACGCGTTTCGCTATTCGAGCGTGGGGCTGATGGTACTGGGCCAGCTCGTCGAGAAGGTGACCGGGCAGCGGCTGGATCAGGCGCTGCGCGCCGGCATCACGAGTCCCTTGGGGCTCAAGGACACCGGCTTCCTGCCCAAGACGTGGATGAGCGCCGCCGACATCGCCGCCCGCATGGTCGCCACCGACGCCCGGTCCTCGCGCGGCCTGCTGCGCGGCGTGGTACACGACGATGTGGCCAACGCGCTGGGCGGCATCGCCGGGCACGCCGGCATCTTCACCACCGCGGCTGACCTGGCCGCCATCGGTCAGCTGCTGCTCAACAACGGTGTGTACCAGGGCAAGCGGGTGCTGTCCGAGGCGAGCGTGCGCAAGATGGTGACCAACGTCAACCTGGGCCTGCCCGCCTATGACCCCGAGCGCCCCGGCCGCCCCTCCGACCACGGCCTGGGACTCGCCATCAACCAGCCGTGGCTGATGGGCAAACTCGCATCGGCCCAAGCCTGCGGCCACAGCGGTTTCACCGGCACGTCGCTGGTCGTGTGCCAGCGCCGCAAGCTGGTGCTCGTGCTGCTGACCAACCGCGCCCACCCCAACTGGTCCTGGGCCAACCCCGACCCTGTCCGCGTCGCCGTCGGCAACCTTTTCGCCTGAGATTCCTGGCGGCAGGACGAGGCGTGGAACCCCTTCTAGTTAGCATCGGCACCCGTTGGGTCTGTGTGGCTCGGTCCGCCCGGCAAAGGTGAGGCCCGGGATCTTGTCCGAGTCCCGGGCCTCCTGTTGCCACCGACTTGCACACACCGGCGGCGTTTAAGCATGTGGGTCGGGTTGAACAAGCTTGTGCTTTGCCATTGAAGCTACCGCCCCACGTTTGGAGGAGCGGGCCGGATTCGAACCGGCATCCCAAGCTTCAGTCCACATGCGATCGATCCGGTGATCGGCGGCGAATGCTGAGTCTGGAGCGAGAGCTTGAACTTGATCCGTGGCCGCCTCTGCCATTTGGGCTACCCCCGCGCGCCATGGGTTGATGCGAGGGGCGGGATTCGAACCCGCAACTGACACCCCGGTTGATCACGCTGAGCTTCAGTTTCAGCTTGCGCTCATGCGCACCCCGGCCGGAGCCGGGGAGTCTTTCAGCGGAGGAGGTAGCCGAAGACCTTCTCCCCCACCTTGCGGGCCACGACCTCGGTGTTGTTGGCCTCCTCGCGCGCGAACTTGACCGCCTGCTGCAGCTTCTCCACCCGCTCAAGGATCTCCGAGACCCGCTTGGCCGGCAGGGCACCGGAGAACTTCACAGTCGTCCAGTACCCGATGGCGATGTCCTCGTAATAGACCTCCACCTGTGCCGGGTGCTTCTCGGTCGCATCGGCCTTGACGTGGTTGCGCGGCACCTTCTTGGTGCGGATGGTGCGCACAGGCTCGGTGGACCAGCAGTCGGCCGACTCGTTGAACGTCCACGACTCGGCGGCGTCGAGCACGGGCAGCTTCCTGATGAAGGTGTGCATATCGGCCAGCTGCTTCTCCAGGAACAGCAGATAGCTGACGGGCACGTCGGTGAGCAACGTCTGGTCGTCGACGACGACGTTGGCCTTGGCCACGCAGTTGGTCGCGTCCTTGGTCGCGGTCACGTCGAACAGTTTCGTCAGCGTCGTGGCGATGTCGCGCAGCACCTCCTCGGTGCGCACCTGCACCCGGGTCGACTCGGGCGGCAGCTGCTCGCCCTCCTCGTCCTTGGGCTGGTATGTCCGGGCGATGCCCGAAAGCAGCGCGGCCTTCTGCACCGCGTGATGCGCCTCGGTCAGCTCCGCATAGGACTTGCTCTTGACGCCCTTTTCGACGGCGATTATCTGGTTGAGCTTCGGCATTATCATCCTCCCGACCGCGGAAGGTTAGTCCACGGCCAGCGTGTCCAGCAACCGATTACCGCGCAGGCGGTCAGCCGCATAGAGGGCGACGGCCAGTGCGGCGAGGGCCGGGCCGAGGACGGCGCGCCGTGGCGGCCGATGAGCACGCCAACGCCCAGCCGGGAGAGCAGGAATCCGGCCACGATGCCCGAGAGCACATAGCCTGACGTGCCCATCGCGATGATGTCGCGTAGCGTCACCAGTCGTGGACGGTGCCGTCGGTGAGGCGGTTGACCGGCAGGTACGCGGCCTGGTACGGGTACTGTTTCGCCAGCGCCTCGTCGTATTCGACGCCCAAGCCCGGTGTCTGCGCGGGCACCAGCCCACCGTCCACAAAGGAGTATCCGGGCCGGAACACCGCCTCGGTCTCGGCGCTGTGGCGCATGTACTCCTGGATGCCGAAGTTGTGCAGCGCGATGCCGAGGTGCAGCGCGGCGGCGAGCCCCACCGGGGAGATGTCGGTCGGGCCGTGCACGCCGGAGCGCACCTGATACATGGCCGCGTAGTCGAAGATGCGGCGCAGTGCGGTGATCCCACCGGCGTGGGTGACCGGCGAGCGCACGTAGTCGATCAGCTGCTCGCGGATCAGATACTGGTAGTCCCACACCGTGTTGAAGACCTCGCCGATTGCCAGCGGGGTGGTGGTGTGCTGGCGCACCAGCCGCAGCGCCTCCTGGTTTTCCGCCGGGGTCACGTCCTCGAGCCAGAAAAGGTCATAGGGCTCAAGGGATTTGCCCAGCCGCGCGGCCTCGATCGGGCGCAGCCGGTGGTGCGCGTCGTGCAGCAGCGGCAGGGCCGGGCCGAACTCGTGCCGCACCGCCTCGAAAACCGCCGGTACGTGCCGGAGATAGGCCCGCGTGTCCCACATCTCCTCCACGGGCAGCGCCGTCCGCCGCGCCGGCTCGTAGTCGTAGCGCTCCCCCTGCGCGGTCGGCGAGGACGCCACACCGTAGACGGAGGCGAACCCGGGGACGCCGGTCTGGATGCGGATCGCCCGGTAACCCTGCTCAAGGTGGGCACGGATGGAGTCGAACAGCTCCGGCAGCTCCCATCCGGAGGCGTGGCCGTAGACGAGGCACGACTCGCGGGACTTGCCGCCCAGCAGCTGGTAAAGCGGAAGCCCGCACACTTTGGCCTTGATGTCCCACAGCGCGGTGTCGACCGCCGCGATCGCCGCCATCGTGACCGGCCCGCGCCGCCAGTACACACCGCGGTAAAGGTACTGCCAGGTGTCCTCGATACGGTGCGGGTCGCGCCCGATCAGCAGCGGCACCACGTGCTCGGAGAGGTAGGATGCCACCGACAGCTCGCGGCCGTTGAGCGTGGCGTCGCCCAAGCCCACCACCCCGTCGGTCGTCGTGATCCGCAACGTGACGAAGTTCCGGCCAGGGCTGGTGACCAGAACGTCGGCGCTTTCGATCCGCATCGGCACCACTTTCCTATCTATACAATCGAATCATCCGATGTATGCGAGCCTGGGTCTGCTGATCGTCGCCTCCCTCAACGGCAGAGCCTCAGATGAGAGAGCTTACATCGTCACGCTCCCGACCGGGACCACGACCGGACCACTGCCAAGCCGTCGCCCCGCCGTGAATAGATCCGATTTTTGGCGGTGTGCCGCGCCGGCCGGCATGGCAGCGGCTCTCGCATTTCATACTGAGAAAGACCCTCTGCACCCCGGCCGGGGTGTTGAGGGTCTTACCCACATTAGTAGGCGACGCCGACCGCCTGACGGCTCATCGCCGGGTCGATCAGGGCCGCTCGCATCAGGTGCGCCACATCGGCCTTGGAGATCGTCACTCCCCTGGCCACATTGGCCCCGGTCGCGGTGCGGTAAATGCCGGTGAGCGCCTTGTCCACCAGCCGCGGCGGCCGCACGATCGTCCAATCCAGACCACTGGCCATGATCTCCCGCTCCATCGTCGCCAGGTCGGCGTAGATGTCGCGCAGCATGCGCCCCATGAGCGGGAAGACGATCCGCGTGTTGAGGAACGAATCCCCCTCGGCGGGCGGTGCCACCGGCGCAGCGCTCACCGCGACGAACCGCTTGACCCCGCACGCCTCGAGCGCGCCGAGGATGCCGCGGGTCGCGGTCGAGGCGACCGTGACATCCTTGCGTGCCCGCGGCCCCACCCCCGAGATCGCCGCGTCGGCCCGGTCGAGCGCCTCGCGCAACGCCGATGGCTCGGTCAGCCCCGCCACGCGCACCACCTCCAGCCGCGGATGGCTCAGCTCGAACACCGATGCCCGCCGCACGACCGCCGTCACGCTGTCGCCCGTTTCGAGCGCCTGGCGCACCACATGCCCGCCGATCGCACCCGTCGCCCCAAAGACTGTCAGCTTCATACCCGCCGCCTCCTCCGACCACGATATTATATGAGAAGCATATCGTATCAGATTGACACCAGCGGGGTGTCGGCGGTCTGGCGGGCGGGCTTGACTCCGGCGAACTTGCTGCGACCGAGGGTGCCCAGCACCTTGATAAGGCGCGGCGGGCCGGCGACGGTGATCACATTGCGGCCCTGCGCGGCCCGCAGGGAGATCCAGCCCATGTGCCACTTGGCAAGCCACTCCGACGTGGTCGTCACGATCAGGTCCTCGGGATGGCCCGGGTAGATCAGGCACACCTCGGCGTGCGCCTTCTCCATCAGCAGCCAGTAGCGGTTCTGCCGGGCCTGGTCGGTCAGGTCGAACCGCACCACCAGGCGCGGCTGCGGCAGTGCGGTCAGATCGGCAAGGCGCGCCATGCTCCACAAAACCACATGCGGCCCGAGGTGTTCGGGCGCGACTTCCAGCCACCGCGCGCCCCAGTTTCCCAGCGCGAAGCAGACGTCGACCAGCTCGACCCCGGCCTGGGTCAGGTGATAGGTATGGCCCCGCCCGTTGGGGCGCTGCCGGCGCTCGATCACCTCGTAGCGCTCCATCGCCCGCAACCGGTCCGTCAGCAGGGTCTTGGACATGCCCGGCGCGCCCTCCAGGACCTCGGTGAACGTGCGGCAGCCCATGAAGAGGTTGCGTATGATCAATGGGGTCCACCGCTCGGCGAAGATCTCGGCGCCGCGGGCGATCGGGCAGTACTGGCGATATGTGTTCACCAGGCGAGTATCGACCCACCATCCCCATCCGATCAGTCCAAAAATCGGTCTTCGCCGGTCCGATCATTGATATGTCGCGAAGTGGCGATCGGGTGCATTCTGAGCGCATGAAAGCGTTACGGGAAAAGGTAGAGGGGCAGGTCATCCTCCCTGGCGAGGGTGGCTACGACGCGGCGCGCCGGGTGTGGAACGGCGCGATCGATCGCCGCCCCGCCGCCATCGTCAGGTGCACAAGCGTCGACGATGTTGCCGCCTCTGTACGGTTCGCCAGGGAGAAGGACCTGCTGATCGCCGTCCGCGGAGGCGGGCACAACGTCGCCGGCACGGGCACCTGCGACGGCGGCATCGTCATCGACCTGTCCCCCATGAAGGAGGTCCGGCTCGACGCGACCACCAGAATGGCCGCGGCCCAGCCCGGCCTGCTGTGGCGGGATCTCGACGCCGAGACGCAGAAGGCCGGGCTCGCGGTGACCGGCGGCATCGTCTCCACCACCGGCATCGCCGGTTTCACCCTCGGCGGCGGTATCGGATGGCTGCACCGGCCGTTCGGGCTGACCGTAGACAACCTTCTGGCCGCCGACGTGGTGACCGCGACCGGTGATGTCGTGCACGCCAGCGAGCAGGTCAACCCCGACCTGCTTTGGGGGCTGCGAGGCGGCGGTGGAAACTTCGGCATCGTGACCAATTTCGACTTCCGGCTGCACCCGGTGGGGCCGCAGGTCATGGCGGGGCTCGTGTTCTTCAAAAGCGATCATTTGGTACCCGTGGTAAGCGGCTATCGCGAGATAATGGCGAGCGCACCCGACCGGCTCACGCTCCTCCTGGTGCTCCGCAAAGCCCCGCCCGCGCCGTTCCTTGCGCCCGAGGTGCACGGGCAGCCGGTCGTCGCGATCGTCGGGTGCTATGCCGGCCCGCTCGACGAGGGCGCCCGTGCGCTGGCGCCGCTGGCCGAGCTCGCCCCGACCGTCGCCAACCTCATGCAGCCCCGGACCTACACCCAGTTCCAATCCATGTTGGACGGTTCGTGGGTGGAGGGCTTCGGCAACTACTGGAAGGCCGAGTATCTGACCGGTATCCCGGATGACGCCCTGCCCATCCTCGCCGAGCACCTGGAGGGCATCACCTCGCCGCTGTCGGACTTCAAGTTCGCCGCGCTCGGCGGCGCCGCGGGCCGTGTCGCGCCGGGCGCCACGGCCTTCGCCCACCGCACGGCCCCGTTCGTTCTCAACATCAACTCTCGTTGGGCTCTTCCCGGCGACCCCGACCCGCATGTGGCGTGGACGCGCAAGCTTTGGGAGGCGATGCGGCCCTTCTCGGCGGGTGGGGCCTACGTGAACTTCCTGGGCGATGAGGGTCCGGACAGGGTCCGGGCCGCCTACGGCGAGCCGACCTACCAGCGGCTGGTCTCGCTCAAGAAGGCCTACGATCCGGACAACGCGTTCCGTCTCAACCAGAACATCCGCCCCGAGGCGTAGCGGCAAATCGTCATCGTGGATGAGTTTGGCGGCGTGCCCGGCCCAGCCCGATCCGATCGGCGAGGCGACCGGCGCGCTGCTGGTCCAGGAGCTGTGTCCTGCGCCATCCGCGCGGCAGGCGTACACCTGGGAAAGCCCGGTGCATGCTAACAAGGCCAAGTGAGCCTGCTGATCGCGACGGACCTTGACGGTACCCTGCTTCACGACGATTCGACCCTTTCCGGGCGCACCCGCCGCGCGCTGCACCGCACGCGTGCCGCGGGTGCGCGGGTCGTCGCCGCCACGGCCCGCCCCGCCCGCGTCGTTGACGCCCTCTTCGGCGGCGAGAAGCTGCTCGACGCCGCCGTCTGCGGCAACGGCGCCGTGATCTACGAGGTCGGCAGCGCACGGGTGGAGATCGCCAAACCGATGCCGGTGGAGCTGACCCGGTGGTTGATTTCAGAGATATTTCAACGGGTACCGGGGGCCGGTTTCGCCGTGGAGACGGGCACCCACGCCCTCTACGAGCCGGGCTACCGTTTCCGCCCCACGCTCGACAACGACCGGATCGAGGTCGCCACCATCGAAGACCTGCTGATCGGCCCGATGGCCAAGGTGATGGTGTGGCTGCCGCACGAAAACCCGTATGACATCTGGGAGCTGCTGCGCCCCGCCCTCGGCTCGGCCGTCGAGTGCACCTGGTCCTCACCGCGCGCCTGCGCCCTCGAGATCTCCGCCGCCGGCGTGTCCAAAGCGGACGCTCTCGCCACCCTTTGCGCCGCATGGGGTGTGGCCCCCGCCGACGTCGTGGCCTTCGGCGACGCCATCAACGACCTGCCGATGCTCGCCTGGGCCGGCACACCTTACGCCGTCGCCAACGCCGACCCGCGCGTGCTCGCAGCCACCGCCAACCAGACCGCCAGCAACAACGACGACGGCGTCGCTCTCGTCCTCGAGTGCCTCTTCGGGTAGGCTGCTTTCTCGATGAAGCGCGGCTGTCCGGACTGGTCGGCCTGGACGCCCTTGCCTTGACGGCGACGGCCAGGCTGGCGATCTGACGAGCGCGCCACCGCCGCGCAACCTGACACCGCGGCCGCGACTCATGCCCGCATGAGGACCAACTCGCTCGCCTTGGCGCTGGCGATAGCCGTCGCCGCGTGCACAGGGCCGGTCGACGATCCGGGTGGCGATCGGGTCCGGCAGCCCGTCGCTCCGCCGACCGCGGCATCGGGCATGACCATGATGCTCCCGCGCGCCGCGCACACCGCGACGGCGCTTCTCGACGGCCGCGCGCTCATCGCCGGCGGCTGCACGACCGACGGCTGCGGCGGGACCCCCGCAGGCGGCCGCACCGAGCTGTTCGACCCGGGCCGCCGCGCGTTCGTTCCCGGTCCGACCCTCGCCACCCCGCGCGGCGGCCACACCGCCACCGCGCTGCTCGACGGGCGGGTGCTGATCGTCGGCGGCTACCCGGACGAGGGTCGCCCACCGCTGGCGTCCGCCGAGATCGTCGACCGTGCGGCAACCGCCGTCGTCCCGTCCGGCAGCATGGGTACGCGACGGGGCGCGCACACCGCGACCCGGCTCGCCGACGGCACCGTCCTCGTCGTCGGTGGCGTCGACGGAAACCGAGCTCTGTCCAGTGTGGAGCGGTTCGACCCGCGGACCGGCGTGTTCGTCAGGGTGGCGGACCTGCCGGGCCCCAGGGCCGTGCACGGTGCGGTGCTGCTGCGCGACGGGCGGGTGCTCGTCGTCGGGGGTCAGGCAGGCAGCAGCCACGGCGTGGCCCTGCTGGACTCGGCTTTGGTGTACGACCCGGCGCGAGACGTGTGGCACGAGGCGGGACGGCTGCCGGCGCCGACCTACAAGCTCGCCGTCGCGCCGCTGCTCGACGGCGGCGCGCTCGTGGTGGGCGGGCAGCTCGCCGACGACCGGGCCGCGCGGCTCGCCTCGACCGCCGTCTTCGACCCCCGCACCGGCTCGTTCCGACCCGGTCCGACGATGTCCGAGCCGCGCTACAAGATCTCGGACGCGGTGGTCGCGTTGGGTGACGGCCGGCTGGTCGTCGCCGGCGGATTCGGCGTCGACCTCTTCGCCGGCGGCCGGTTCACCCAGCTCGTGCGGGATCCGGCGATCGAGCGGCAGTCACCGGCCGCGGTGGCGTTGCCCGACGGGTCGGTGCTGGTGACCGGGGGCTACAGCGATCGCACCGAGATCACCTCGTCCGCGGTGATCGTCGACCCCGGCTAGTCCGCGGGCGCAGCCGGGCGTGCGGCCACGGGAAGTCGACCTCGGTCACCTCGAGCTCGGCGATCGGCTCGTCATCGCGATACAGCCGCCATGCCTCACCTATCAGCGGCCAAAGCTATGTTGTTGCGTTAGGAGTATCGTACGATATATCCTGCGAGCCATGAGCGGCAGGCGGGTGTTCGGTCAGCGGGGCACGGGCCCGACGGGAGGCCGCTTCTTCGGCCAGGGTGAGCTGCGCCTGGCGCTGCTGGCCCTGCTCGCCGACGGGCCCGGCCACGGCTACGACTTGATGGCCCGCCTTGAAGCCCGCTTCGACGGGGCCTATCAGGCCAGCGCCGGCGCCATCTATCCCACGCTGCAGCAGCTTGAGGACGAGCGCCTGGTGCGGTTGGCGCCCAACGAGGAGCGCAAGATCTATCAGCTCACCAAGGCGGGGCAGGCCGAGGTCGACGCCCACCGGGAGGGCATCGAGCGGATCTGGGCGCGCGCGGCGAGCCGGGGCGAGTGGGGCCTGCTGCGCGACCCGCACGCGGCCGAGATCGTAGGGCCGGCGCTGCGGTTGATGAAGGCGGCGGTCAAGGCGATCGTCCGCTCCCACGGCGATTCGCAAGTCGTGGACAGGGTTCAGGCCATTTTGGCCGAGGCGCGGCAGCGCATCGATCAGCTTGACACGAAAGGGAGAAGGCGATGACCCCGGAGGTGACCGGCGTCCTGGACAGGTTGCACCGCCAGGCCAGGGGCGACTGGAGGATGGTGCCGAAGCTGTTGCCCTACTTCCTTTTCAGCAAGGTGACCGGCCGCAGCTTCATGCGCATGGTCACCCCGGCCATGCTCAAGGGCATGTATATCCCCGTTTCCCGCCGGGACGGCCTTCTGCTGCATGCGCTCGCCCGCGGCACCGGCGCCAGGGGGATCGTCGAGTTTGGAGCGTCGTTCGGCATCTCCACGCTCTATCTCGCCGCGGCGGTGCGGGCCAACGGCGGAGGCCAGGTGATCACCACCGAGATCGAGGCGTCGAAGTGCCGAGCGGCAGAGGCCAACATCCGCGAGGCGGGCCTGGAGGGTGTGGCCACGGTACTCGAGGGGGACGCGCTGCAGACGCTCAAGGGAGTCGACGGCCCCATCGACCTCGTCTTCCTCGACGGCTGGAAGGACCTGTATGTGCCGGTGCTGCAAATGCTTGTGCCCAAACTGAAACCGGGCGCGGTCGTGGTCGCCGACAACGTCAACCTGCCCGACACCCGGCCATACCTCGACCATATTCGCCGCGATCCGCGTTTCGTCTCGGCCCTCCTGCCGGGCGGGAGGATGGAGCTTAGCTGGCTCCTCGCCGCATGAGCCGTGGCAGGATAATAGGGTGTGGCCAAACAGGACGTGCTGGCGCGGGTCGAGCTGGACCTGGAGCGCGGGCACACGCACCTGGCGTTGCAGCGCCTCGCCGCGCTGGCCACGGAGCACCCGGACGACCTGGAGATACGTGGGATGCGGGGCCGGATCAACCATCGGATCGGCAATTTCGCCGAGGCGGGGCGGTGGGGCTTCCTCACCGAGGATGTCGATGAGGCTGACCTGGCCGCCTTCGAGCGGGCCTTCAAGCAGCCGTGGGATCGCGTGCGCGCGCTGAAGTTGCGCTACGACCCGTCACCGGTGCTCCGGCCGCTCGCCAGGAAGCGCCTCGCCGAGCTGCTCGCGCTCGCCGACGACACCGGCCCGGAGTCGTTGGTGTGGACGGAGTCCGGCCCGTTCCCGCGCGGCGCCTGGTGGAGCCGGGCGCTCGGGTCGGGCTGCGGTTGCCTGGCTATCGTCGGCGTGCTGGTGCTCATAGCCTTTGCGGCATATGGGTTCCTGGCCTTCTTCAACCTCCTCTGATGACCTGCTCTGACGACTTGCTTTGACGACCGCCTGCCGGGCGGACAGACGCGCGCTGCAACCCGGCTGGACGGCCGACTTCTGACCGGCTGTTCCTTCCGGGGCTCTCAAAGCCCGGCGAGGAACAGGACACCGGAAACGACAAGGCCCGCCTCGACGAGCGCGACGAAAACGCGGTCGCTGACCCGCCCGACGATCTTCTTGCCGACCCACGCTCCGGCCAGGGTCGCCGGGGTCAGGACAGCACCGTAAAGCAGCACCCGCGCCGTCAGCAGATCGCCGGCGCCATACGCGGCAAGCTTGGCCAGGTGCATGATGAGGGCGCTGGCGGCCTCCGTGCCGATATACGCCCCGCGGGTCAGGCCGTAGGCCAGGAAGAACGGTGCCGTCATCGGACCCACCGAGCCCAGCAACGCCGACCCCACCCCCGAGGCCGCACCCACCGCCGCGAATGCCGGATCCGGCGGCTTGCGCGGGTGTGGGTTGGCGCGCCGCCACACCACCACCCCGATCAGGAACAGCCCGAGCAGCCGCTTGAGCGGCCCCAACGGCGCATGTGCCAGCAGCAGCCCGCCCGCGATCGCCAGTGGGACGGCCCCGGCCGCGAACCAGCCGATCAACCTCCACCGCAGGTCGCGACGGTTGAGCCAGACGCGGGCACCGTTGCTTGACAGCTGGGTCAGCGTCAGCATCGGCACCGCTGCCCGCAGCCCGAACAGTGCCGTGAACACCGGCAGCAGCAGGACCCCGCCGCCGAACCCGGCCACCGCCGACAGCAGCGCCAGCCCGAACGCCGCCGCGCAAGCAGCCGCGACCGTCAGCAGTTGATCCAGGCCCAAACTCCGGCCTAGCCGTTCACGTAGACGAAGCCGCCCGAGTATGGGCGGGGCCCAAGCTTGACGCGGTAAACCCCGGCCTGCGGGAAGCACAACCGGCTCGTCCCCGCAGCCGCCACCTCGCCATGCGGGGTTTCAAACCTTGTCCCGGAACGGTTTTCGACTGTGACGCACTCGCCGGCCTTGATGCGCAACCACTCCGGATCGAACCTGTCGCGGGTCACGGTCGCGGCCGGACCCTGCCCGGTGGGCGCGGTCCACGGGCGGAACCATCCGAGCAGGATAACGGCGGAAACGCTCAGCACGATCGCCACGGTGAACCGGCCCAGCCGCGACCGGAAGGCATCGAAGTTTTGCACGATTTTTCCTAGGGGGTACCCATAAGCGAGGTGCGCGCCGTAAGCAATCGCGATGGGTCCGAGCTGGCCCGCGATGCCATATCGCGTCCCGAACGGGCTGAACAGAGCCACACTTTCGAGCACCAGCCCCCACAACACTCCCCAGGCCCAGTGCCGGCGGGCCGCCACCGCCGCATATGCGATCCCGAACGTGATGCCGTTGGAGAAGTGGTACAACCATCCGAGGGCCGAGGTGAGGGCGGAGGATGCCGAGGCGTCCGCGATCAGCAGCCCGTAAGACTCGATGGGGGCGAAAACCCGTTGTCCCGCAATGGCGAACGGCACCCGCACGATGTCGTAGCCAAGCGTGCCGGCCAGCCCGCCAAGCGCGCCCACGCGGATGCGGTCCCGCCACTCATCGCCTACTTTGGACAGTGAACCGAGCACGGCCAGCACGGCCATGGAGGGCACCGAGGCGAACCAGAACACTAGGTGCATGGGGGCGATGCCGAAGATGTCGGCGAGCAGCGCGGCGATGGAACCGCCCGCCAGGATGAAGATCCCCAGCGGGCGGACCGGTGATGCCAACCTCATGCTTGAGGGTCCTTGCCGTCTTCCTCGTCTCGCTTGCGATCCGGCGGCTCGGGCATCACGTCGTCGACGGGCATGGTGGGTTGCTGGGGGATGGTCGGCTCGTTGAACCCCGCGGTCTGCCAGGCGGAGCCCCGTGACGGCTGTGTTTCCTGGCCGCCGGTCTCCTGCGCGCCCCACTCCTGCCCCACGCCCTGCTGCGGACCGCCCTCCGCGGGTCCGGCCTGCTGCGGCACCTGCGGGCCAGCCTGTCCCGGGGCGCCCTGTTGCGGGGCGCCCTGCTGCGGGCCGCCCTGTTGTTGCGGGACACCTTCCGCGAGTCCGCCCTGCTGCGGCACCTGCTGGCCAGCCTGCCCCACGCCATGCTGCGCGACGCCTTCCGCGGGTCCGCCCTGCTGCGGCACGCTGGCTTGGCCCGTGGCCTTGCCGCCCGGCTGCTGGCCCAGACCAGCCGCCGCGCTCGCGCCCGCCACGGCGAGGCTGGCGGCCACGCTCCCGACACCGACCCCGATCGCGGTGCCGATACCCGCGAACAGGCCGCCCACTGCCCCGTTGGCGATGACGACGTTGGCACCCTCGGAACCGAACCAGGCGAAGATGCCGCCGAGCCCCATCTCCGAACACGGCTCGCCGCTCGCGGTCTGGCACTCCTGCCAGCCGCCGTCGTCGCCCCACGCGCGTCCGGACCAGAGGGCCGACGCCGCGAGGAACAGTCCAATGAGGACACTGGCAGCCGTGCCCGGTGAGGGGCTGGCGCCGCGCGCCAGCAGCACCGAGGCTACGGCCGCGACAAGGCCGAGGATCAGGCCCAGCAGCCAGCTGGCGAAGAGCCAGTCGAGCAGCAGGCCTGCCGCCTCACCGAGCATGACCAGGAATGGCCCGGCCACGAGCACCGCGCCCATGCCACCCGAGGGCGCGACGATCCCGGTCAAAGCCCTCCACAGCCTGATGACGGCGAAGTTGATGACGGTGCCGAGCGGGGTGGCCGCGAGCGTCAACAGCACCAGGCCCAGCGCCAGGGAGACCGCCGACGAGATGACGGTGGAGATGATGAGGCTGACAGACACGCCCCACAGCAGCATTGCCAAGGCGCCGCCGGCGTTTTGCGACATGGCCAGACCGAACCTGCGCGGAAGGACCGCCAGATCGCCGAAAAGGTTGCGCCAGCCCCGCTGCCAGCCATAAGTGATCAGCCCGCTGACCAGGCTGAAGAACAGCAACCAGAACAGGCTGTTGAACGGCCGGCCCTGCGCGGTGGCGATCGTCTGCTCCTCGCCGGGCGGGTTGGAGCCGTCGAGGGCGACCGCCATGACATAGGTGTTCCACATCCAGCCGAACACGAACGCCAGCACGCTGAGCAGGATGGTCATGCCCAGGTGGGCTCGGACCCAGTGCCTCCACTGCGTCGCGACATCGCCAACCCACCTCAGAGCGGAACCCACCGATACCGCTTCGTCCATGGGCGGGACGATAGACCTACCCTCCGACATTCCGCTCCCGAGTCACCCGAAAGCGCGACCCCGGCCCGACGTCCAAAGTGGAGTGTTTACAACCATGACATCGCCTGATCACCCGATCTTCACGGGCGAGTGACCAGGGGTATCGTCCTGACCCATGCCGATCACCGTGCAGATCATCATCAGCGCGACCTGGCTCGCCGCCTACATGGTCATGTCCGTGCGCTATCAACGGGTTTGGGATGCCCGCCTGCGGGCGGCGCTGGGCCGCCGCCTCGGCGCCGACGTGCGCTGGGCCAGGGTGGACCGCGATGAGGCGGCGGTGACCGAGGACAGCGACCCCGCCGTAATGGCCTGGCACGCCGACACCGACGGTCCCCTGCTGCGCCAGCTGGGCCAGGGGCTCCTTGTCCGCGGCGCCTACCTGGCCGTGCTGGTGCTGCTGGGCGCGTTGCCGGCGCTGGCGCTGATCGGGCTCCAACTGCTCGCCGGCTTCCACCCTCTGGTCTTGCTCGCTTCACTGGTAACCGTCATAGCGATCTTTTCGCTCTTCTGGGTGGGAACGTATCGCTCGGCCACCTGACGGGAGGACCGCTCATGAGCCTGTCCCATCTGGACGGTGCGTTCGGCTGGCCGGCCACGGCCGTGGTGGCGATCCTCGTGGCGTTCCTGGTGTTGGGTGGCTGGCTGAGCCGGCGCCGGTTTGCCGGGCTGGTGCGGCGGATCGAACGCGAGCCGGGTGCCCTGGACGGGTTCTACCGCAGGATCATCGCCACCACATGGGTGCTGGGGCTCTGCGTGCCGCTGGTGCTGCTGATCGAGCCCGCCCTCACCCCGGCCGACGTCGGGCTGCGCTGGCCGGCCGGCGACGGCATCGACTACGCGGTGGCACTGTTCCTGCTGTTCGTGATCGTCCTCGGCGGGCTGCGCCGGCGCCGGCAGATCCAAGGTGGACGATTGGTGGCAGGCGGTCAGCTCCTGGTCTTGCTGCCGCGCACGGCCTCGCAGCGGCGGCTCGCGGCGCTGCTGTCGGTGACGGCCGGGGTGGTGGAGGAGGCGGTGTTCCGAGGTCTGTTCATTGCCGCGGGCGTCGGTGTACTGGGCCTGCCGTTGAGCGTCTCGGCCCTGCTGTCGATCGCGCTGTTCACCTGGGGCCACCTGTATCAGGGTTTCGGCGGGATGCTGGGGGCGGCGGTGCTCGGCGTGCTGTTCACCTCTCTGTACATCCATCTCGGGGAGCCTGCTGCTGCCCGTGATCCTGCACACCGCCCAGGATCTGGTGGCCCTGCTATTGATCCCACCCAAAGGTGGCGGTTCGGCACCGGTTGAGGGGTCGATGCCGCACCGCCGCGACAGGGGTGACTTCAGGAGGCGTACACATCGAACTCGTTCACCCGCACGTAGCCGGCTGGAACGATGGTCCGCTGCGGCCCAGCACCCGCACCAGACGCGAGGGCCGGGTGACGCTGGAGCTGACCCCGACGAATGAGTGGGGTGCGGACCTGGCCCGCCTGACGAGGTTCTACGTGTCGCTTGGGTTTGCGCCCAACAGCGAGTCGCAGTGGCCGTTTCGGTGGCAGGCAGAGATGATCCGCCGTCCGGCGCCAGGGCGGCGGCACGGATTGCAGTAGCAGCAGGCTTACCGAAGCCATTGTCGTCTACAGCGAGCTGGCTTCGGACAGGCAGGCGGGTGTGTGGCGGGTTTTCCCGCCCTCCTGCATCACAAAAGTGTTGTCAGACAAGAAGAAAGACATCCCAGGAGCCTGGATTGTCAAGCATGAGGTGGTGCAGCCAGCCAGTCCGCTCGTCGTACGATGTGTCGGTTTGGGGGCATCCGTGCAGGATGCCGACGGGAAGGCCCCGCGAAAGCGCGACCGCCACTGGCACAGTTTCTCATCGTGAGGGAACCTGAGGGCCGGTTTGCGCGCCAGGAGGGTGTGACCGTGGTCCAGGCCGCGGAGTCCTTCGCGCGCGTCTACCTGGCTGAATACCAAGGGCTGGTCCGTCTGGCATATGTCACGACAGCCAGCCAGGTGATCGCCGAGGACATCGTGCAACAGGTGTTCACCGACGTCTATGAGCGGTTTGGCGAGCTGCGCGAGCCAGCCGCCTATTTACGCCGGGCGGTGCTGTCGCGCTGCACGTCGTGGGTGCGCCGCCGTGTGGTGGAGCGCCGCCACACCGGCCTGACCGTCGCCGAACAGGTCGTCGCGCCGCTCGGGGCGGACGCCGCGGCCGTGCGTACGGCCTTGGCCAGGCTGCGACCACGCCAACGCGCAGCGGTCTTTCTTCGTTACAACCTCGACCTTCCGGAGGGACGGCCAGTCGTCCCAACGGCTGTCGCTATTGGACACCCAACCGGCCGACGACCGGCACATCGATTCGGTGCAATTGGCCTATTTGTTGGTACCGGGCATGGCCATCCACGATCCCGGCGACGCCGACTACGGCCCTTGGCCCACCTGGTTGCGCGTGATCACGGCGCTGGTTTCCGCGCTCGGGCTGGCTATCCTGGGCCGCAAGCTTCAGCGACGGTTCCCGGTGTAAGCCAAAGGGGCGGTGCAGCAGCCCTACAAGGGTTGCCGCAACACGCGGCAGCCACATCAACGCGCCCATGGCACCGAAAACGGAGGCCTCACCATGTTCACCCCGATCTTGGTCTGCCGGAGTCGCGCCCAGCCGGAGCCACACGACCCAAGATCACACGGTCGCCACGACCGGACACCAGATCCCACGCCCACGCCAACCACCCGAACCTGAAACCCAAGCGGCACAGCAGAGGGCGTCCTTGGAGATATACATGGCGCTCAACCATCCCGCCGCCAATGAGCTGCGACGAAAGCTGGAGCGGTAGTGGCGCGGGGATTCTAACTTGGAGTCCATGACATTCACGCCGCCGGCGCCGCCGGTAAAGCCACGCAACAATACGCGCACGGTGCTCATCGTGGTCGGGATCGTCCTCGGGTTCTGCTGCATCGGCGGCATCGTCGGTGGGGTGGTTCTGTTTCGCGGGGTCAGCCAGTCGGTGGGACCGGCGCAGGATGCGGCGACCGCCTATGTCGACGACATCATCGCCGACGACTACACGGGTGCCTACAACCGGTTGTGCGGCAAGATGCGCGGCAGGATGAGCGAGGCCGACTTCACGAGGGTCCAATCGGCACAGCTTAAGATCAGTAGCTACCGGGTAATAGGGACCAACGTCAGGACGGTCAACGCGACGACCACGGCGACGGTCACCATGCGCATGACGCAGGCGAGCACCGGCATGGAGTTCAAGCAGGACATCGCGCTGCTCAAGGAGAACGGGCAGTGGAAGGTCTGCGAATGACGGCCCCGCCTCGGTCACCGCGGAGAAGCGATAACCTGCTATGAGAAGCGCTTCCACGAAGGGGACACACCGGTGCACCTGGGCGACAACCACCACCAAGCGGGTGCGCCGTGACCGACGACAGGTTCGTCGGCCGCGCCGAGCCGCGGCCGCCCCGGCGCGATGATCCGCCGACCGAGCCACTGTTCTTGCCGCCACCGCAAAAGCCGCGCCCGGTCGGGCTCATCCTGGGTCTCATCGCCGGCGCCTTCATCCTGCTGCTGATCGGCATCATGGCCGGGTTCGCGTTCCGCTTGGGCGGCAACGCCAATCAGGGTGCGGTCCCCGCACCAGCGCCATCGCCGACGGCAAAGCCGGCTTCGCCGACGCCGTCGCCGGACGGGCCGAGCGCCGTCACCGAGAAGTTCCTCACCGCGATGCGCGCGGGCGACGAGGCCGGCATGCAGAAGCACCTGTGCGCTCCGCTGCGGGACGACGGGGCCGGAGCCTCGAAGAAACCAGACTCCGGATTCGGGTGGCTTTCATTGGGTACCCTCGTGAGCTTCAAAATCGGTGAAGAGAAGGTCAACGCCCTCGGGGCTGCGGTCCAGGTGGAGCTCACGGTGCCACTGGTGGGCACCAGCAACCTCGAGGTCTTCCTGGTGCGCGAGGCCGGCGGCTGGCGCGTCTGCGGCGCAGGGCCGGTCTAGCGCCGCCGGACCTCCACTGGACGATCATTACCGCAAGTGGATCACGCTAAACATTGGCGGTCGTGATCTCGAAGCTTTCCAGCAGCCGGTCGAGCAGGGCATGCGTCGACGGCTGGAGCTCCCGGCCGCCGGGCAGGGCCAGGCTGTGCGGCGCCTGGATGCGCGCGATGATCGCACCGGGCAGCACGGTCGTCCCGACGGTGGGCAGCGCCGTGATGCCCTCCGCGGCGGCGGGGACCGCGTGGATCACTCCGGCCGGACCGCTCCAGCGCACGAGCAGATGGCTCCCTGGCGCGGGGGCTTCCGTGCAAGCTGGGACGGGGGCGCCCAGGATGGCCATGACGTGCTGCTCGAGGCAGCCGACCAGCCACGACGAGCCTTGGATGCGCGGGTTGACCTCGAGCACGGCAAGCTCCTGCCCGTCCACGGCGACGTCCGCCCCGAACACGCCACGGTGCCCCCGTTCCTGCAGCCACTGTCCGATCCGGGCACAGATCTGCGCCGCCTGCACAAGGACGGCGTCGGGAAGGTTCGCCGCCGCGACGAAGTCGCTGCCGCAGTACGCGCCGAAATCGACACCCAGCCGCGGCACGCCGCTGGTCTGGATCGACACCGGCAGCTGCCGGACGCCGTCGGCGTGCGCGATGCCGGACACGTTGATCGTCAGCTCACCGCAGAACCGCGAAAGCAGCCAGCGGTCCACATGCGGCTGCTGGGCTTGCGCCCGCTGCGCGTCTTGGAGGGTATGGATCAGAAACGTGCCCTGCCCCCCCGCGCCGCTCGGTGCCTGCATCACGAACGGGACACCCAGCGTTGCGGCGATGGTTTTGAAGTCGACGTCGGCCGTGGCGATCGCTGTGGGTACCGGGATATCGATGCGGCGCAACCACTCTCGCACCTGGATCTTGTCCTCGGCGATCGGCTCGACGACCGGCCGCGGGCTGGCCGCCACCCGCACCTTTGCGGGCCACGCCGTCGCCGCCGCCTCCCAGGCCGCGCTCGCGCGAGGCGGGATCAGCAGGATCGGCCGCCGGTCGGTGCGCGTCTCGTCGGCGAGCACCTTCGGCACGAAGTCCGCCAGGCGGGCGACGTCTCCGAAGCGCCACCGGCGGCGCACCCCGTCGAGCGCCTCGAGCGAGAGCGTTGCCGCCGGATCCTGTCCATTCGGCTGGCCAAGCGTCCGGTCGGCGTCGCCGGACAGCACACAGATGCATGAGGGATGCGTCGTGAGCGGCGCCATCATGCCCGGGTAGGCACTGGCGGTCACCAGGCGGAAGTCGCGGAGATCCGACATCATGGCGGCAACTGTGACGCATGGACGGTCCGTGCGCCACCGATACGCGATTGTATTGGCGACGAACAGCAGGTTAATCCTTGGAACGCGAGCGGTGTGCTCGTTGCCGTTCATGTTTGTCTCGACTAATGGGCGAGATTGTCTGACTATGGCGGGATGAGAGATGCCGAGCTTGTCCCCTGGCTGCTCGAGGGCGATCCGGCGATCCGGTGGCGCGTACTGGAAGGGCTGACCGGCGCCCCCGCGAAACAGGTCGCGCGCGAGCGCTCCCTCGTCGCCACTCAAGGGTGGGGCGCCAAACTGCTTGCCGCGCAACATGATCACGGCGGCTGGGGCGAGGGCGTCTACGCCCCCAAGTGGACCTCGACCACCTACACCCCTGCTCCGCCTGCTCTGGCTGGGCCTGCCCTCCGGCCACCCCGCCGCGCTGCGCGGATGTGAACAGCTATGGCAATGGCAGCGCCGGTGGCGAGTGCCCGAGACGTGCATCGTGTCCATCCTCATCCGGCTCACCAGCTCTTTCGGGTACCCGGAAACGGGGCTGGACAGGATGGTGGACTACCTTCTCGACCAGCAGCTGGACGACGGCGGGTGGAACTGCGCCACCCGCACGGACAAAGGCAAGCACAGCTCGTTTCACACCAGCATCCAGGCGCTGGAGGCCCTCGACGCCTACACGCGTTCGGGCGGCACCATCGACATGTCCAAGCCGGCCCTGCGCGGCCGGGAGTTCTTCCTGGCACACAAGCTTTACCAGTCGCACCGCACCGGCGAGCTCGCCATCCGCGCCAGCACCAAGTTTCCGGCCTTCCCGGAGTGGCACTTCGACGTGATGCGCGGGCTGGAGCACTTCCGCGACGCGGGCGCCGCGCATGATCCCCGCCTCGGCGACGCCATCGACGTCATCCGGCACGCCCGGCGCCGCGACGGCCGCTGGTCGACCTACTCGCCCTACCCAGGACGCCAGTGGTTCCAGCTCGAGCCGCCGGGCGCCAGCCGCTGGAACACCTGCCGCGCGTTACTGGTCCTGCAGTGGTGGAAAGATTGATGAATTTTCCCGCCTGAACCCATCCACCGGCTTGCGGGTCACGAAGCATCGGTGACGCGGAAGGGGGATCAAATGGACGCGTGGCCGTTCGAGGGGCGTGAAGAAGAGTTGTCTTTGATCCGTTCGGCGTTCCTCGGGACGCAGAGGAACGCCTTGATGTTCACCGCTCCGGCGGGCATGGGCAAGACCAGGCTCGCCCGCCAAGCACTATCCACTTTGGAGACTACAACCCGGGTGTGGGTCGGCGCCACCCGCGCCGCCGCCAGCATCCCGCTCGCCGCGGTCGCGCCGCTGTTCCCCGACGACACCCCGCCGGGCGGGCCGGTGGAGCTGATGTGCGCGGCCCTGCGGCACCTTCGAAAGCGAGGCGGCCGCCGCCAGGTCGCGATCGTGGTCGACGACGCCCACCTTCTCGACGACGCCTCCAGCACGCTGATCGCCCACATGGTGACAAGCAAGGTGGCCTTCGTCATCATGACGGTCCGCTCCGGTGAGCGCGCTCCCGACGTGTTGCTCAATCTGTGCAAGGAATCCCATGCGAAGCGCGTCGACCTTCCGCCGCTGCCGGAGGCGGCTATCGACCGTCTGATCGGCCACAGCTCGCCCGGCAACCTCGACCCGCAGCGCCGCCGGCGGCTGCGGCAGCTCGCCGAGGGCAACCCGCTGGCGCTGCGGGAGCTGCTGCACGGCGCCGAACCCGGCGGGCTGAGCGAGCTCATCACCTCCAGGCTGGACGGCCTCGACGAAACCACCCGGCACGCCGTCGAGCTTGTCGCCTGCGGCGAACCGCTGCCGGCCGGCATCGTCGAGCGGCTGACCGGGCTGACCGCGCTGGCCCGCGCCGAGGACAGCGGCCTGATCGTGGTCGAGCGCCACGGCGAGCGCAGGCAGGCCCGGCTCGACCATCCGCTCTACGGCGAGGTGCTGCGCTCCCGCATGACGCTTTCACGGGCCACCCACGTCCACCGCTCGCTCGCCGAAGCCCTGCTGCAGACGCCTTTGCGGCGCCGCCAGGACATGCTGCTCGCCGCCCTGTGGCAGGTCGAGGGCGGCGCCGTCACCCGTCCCGACGTCGTGCGTGCCGGGGCCTGGCTGGCCATCGGCCACGCCGACCTGGAGCTGGCCGAGCGGCTGGCGCGGGTCGCGTGCGCGGCCGAGCCGTGCGACGAGGCGGACCGCCTGCTGGCCGAGATCCTCGCCTACCGCGGGCGGATCGGCGAGGCCAGTCAGCTGCTGCCCACCGAGCCGCCGGAGGCGCCCGAGGACCGGATCGCCTGGGCGGTCACCCGCGCCGAGACGCTCTACTGGGGTGTCGGCGAAGCCGAAAGCGCCCAAGCGATCCTGGACACCGCCGGGGGCCACGTCGTCGCCGAGGCGTCGCGGTCGTGGCTGCTGTTCTTCGACGGGCGCTGCGCCGACGCGGCCCACGTGGCGGGCGGCGTGCTCGGCGATCCCGAGGCAGAGGCGAAGGCGCTGATCTGGGCGAGCGCAGCGGGCAGCGCGGCGGCGGGTTTCCTCGGCGATCCGGAAGCGGCCGCCCAGATCCGTACGCGGGGCGCGAGGATCGCTGCCGAGCACCGCGACGCGCTTCCGTGGGGACCGGTCGAGGTGGATACCGGCGGCTGCCTGGCGTACCTCGCGAGCGGCCGCCCCGCCGACGCTCAGGCGATCACCGGCGCGGGCTACCGCCAGGCGCTCGAGGGCGGCGCGGTCATGATGGTCTGCGGCTGGGCGCTCTACGACGGGCTCGCTTCCGCCGCACGGGGGCACCTCGACCAGGCCAAGCGGATGCTGACCGAGGCCCTGTCCGGGTTCGAGGTCAACGACACCTTCCGGCTCTCGCGGTGCTGCGTGGCGGCGCTCGCCGCGGTGTGCGCCCTGCGCGGCGACCCGGAGACCCAGTCCCTGATGGCCCGCGCCGACGCGCTCGCCCATCCGTGCAACCGCGTCTTGGAGCCGTGGATCGAGATGTGGCGCGGCTGGTGCGAGTACGCCCGCGGCGACCTGCCGGCCGCCGTCGCCGCCGCCACCCGCGCGGCGGACCTCGCCGGGCAGGCGGGCATGCCGGCCGTGGAAGCCCTTGCCCTGTATGACCTGGCGCGCCTGGGCACGCAGCCGGACCTTGCCCGGCTGGACGCCATCGACAACGACCTGGCGATGCTGCTGGCCGGCGCCGCCCGCGCGATGCGCGCCGACCAGGGGGGCGCGTGCTCGAGGCCGCCGCGCAGGAGCTGCAGGAGCGCGGCTACGACCTCCACGCGGCCGAGGCATACGCGGCGGCGGCACGCCAGCACCGGCGGCACCGTAGCCTGGCCCAGGCAGACATCGCCGGGGCCAAGGCCGCCCGGCTGCGCGCCGCGAGCTCGGGCGCGCGCACGCCGCTGCTGCAGCTCGGCCACCTCACCAGCCTGCTTTCGCCGCGCGAGACGCAGGTGCTGCTGATGGCGGCCAAGCACACCAGCGTCCAGATCGCCGACCGGCTGCAGCTGGCGGTGTCGACGGTCAACAACAACCTTGCGCGCGCCTACGCCAAACTCGGGATCACGGGCCGCACCGAGCTGCGTGACATCCTCGAGAATGACTTGGGCAGTTGAGCTAATCTGGCGCCCCCACGCCGTGGCCTTGTTCGATTGATGTATGGGCGACTACATCGGGCGGCACCGGCCGCTGGTATCGGTGTTCCGGGAAAGGAAGCGCGGGGCTCGAGCGACTTGCATCCGCTTCGCCGCGGCCGTGCTGCTGATCGGCGCCGTGCTGGCAAGCGCGGGTTTCCTCAACCGTAGGCCGGCCGGGCAGACCGAGGGACACGGGCCGACCACGCCCCCGCGGCCCACCCAGTCCATTTCGGACGGTCTGCTTTCCATGTCCGCCGTGACGCCGTCCCCCTCAGCCGGCCCGGCTGGTGCCCCCTCCACCGGGCCGGCGCCCGCGTCCGGCAGGACCTCCCCGCCACCCACAGGCGGCGGTGTGGCGATCGCCAAGGGAGGTCCTGTCGGAGCGTGGAACTTCGAGGAGGGCACGGGCTCGCTCGCCTCCGACTCGTCCGGATTCAGCCGCGCGGCGATGCTCTGCGACGGCTCGTCATGGGGCGCCGGGCGCGACAGCAGGTCAAGCCTGCGCCTCACCGCAAGCGACGGCTGCGCCTACGCCACCGGCTCGATGCTACGCACCGATTCTGGTTTCACCGTCTCGGCATGGGTCAACCTCGACATCGGAGCCGGCGAATCGGTCGCCCTGGCTCAGGAAGGCACCGCCGCCAGCGGCTTCTACCTGATGTACGACGCGCAGTCCGGGAGGTGGGCCATGAAGATGCCGCGCTTCGACGGCGCCGCGACCGACTACATCGAGGCTTTCGCCAATGGCCCGGCCACGCCGGGGCGCTGGACGCATCTGGCCGGCGTCTACGATCCCGCCGCCCGGCAGGTGCGCATCCACGTCAACGGCGCCCGCGCCGGCACCGCCGCGCACCCGGGCATGATGTGGCGGGCGCTCGGATACTTCTTCATGGGCCGCGCCCGGCACTCCGGCGATGAGTTCCACCGCTGGCAGGGCTCGATCGATGAGGTCCGTGTCTTCGACTACGCCCTGTCCGACCAGCAGATCACCGGCCTGTTCGGCGGCAAGGGCTGACGCTTCCCGGTCCCCGCATTGCGGCCGCCGGGCCGCAATGCCGCGACGCCGAAGGCGGCGCCATATGACAGCGTCAGCGGCGCAGCAGCGGGCGGGGGTCGATTGGCCAGAGGATCCGGCGATACCAGGGAACGGTGCGGCGGGCGGCCTGGACGAGCCGGCGCATCTCGCCCCAGGAGCCGGCGACAGCGGCTGATCCCCGCGCCGGTGACGGGCCGGGAGTGGGGGCGGCCCGGCCGGCGCGGGGATCGTTTGTGGGGGCGGCGAATGCGGCCCGGTCGGCCTCTTTGGCGAGGCGATGCGCGGGGTGCGGCGGATCGGTGGGCACGGCTACGCTCAAGTCCTCGGCGATCCGGTCCGCGCTGTGCCAGCGCGGAGGCCGGAGGTTGAGGAGCGGCAGCAGATCGAGCACCTCGGACCAGGCCCCGCGCGCGCCGGCCCGCCGATGCCGCAACCGCCGGAGGGTACGCAACAGAAGTAAGAGACCAAGAAGTGACGCGAGCAAGCCCAAGGGAAGGCCAATGGCGCTGACGAGCGGGGATGCGCCCGGTGCCACGAGGGGCGGGGGTGGCGCGGGCAGGGAGCGCGAGACGCTCGGGGACGGAACCGGCACGGCCGCTCTGGAAGGCTGCGTGTTGACCGGCGCCTGCGGCTGGGCACCGCCCACCTTGTCGAGCGCCTGGCGCTTCAGGTCGGCGACCGCGGTCGAGAAGCTGTCCTGATCGGACGGTGTCGGGTCGAAGGCGACCCAGCCTTGGCCGGCGAAGTAAACCTCCGGCCACACCAATGCGTGCCTGCCGCGCACCACCCACCCGCCGCCGGGCGTGCTGTCGCCGGAGCGGAACCCGGCCCGCAGGCGCGAGGGCAGGCCGACCGCCCGAGCCAGCACCGCGAACGCGGCGGCGAACTGCTCGGAGGTGCCGGTCTGCGCGCCGTTGGCATAGGCCAGACCGGCGTTGGAGCCGAACAGGAACGTCGCCAACCGGGCGTACGACGACCCGTCGGGTGCGCGCGTGTCGAGCTTGCGCCCCTGCCGCACGGCGGTCTCCAGGAGCACCGCCTGCTCGAGCGGGGTGTTGGCGCCCTGCACCGCAAGCTCGGCATAGCGCGCGAAAGTGTATGGCAACCTTGGGATCTGAAGGTATCGCGTGGCGGCGGTGGAGGGCACCTCGGCAACCGACAGGCCCTCATTGGGGGCGTCGATGGCGGCCCGCACGCGATACTGCAGCCCGCCGCGTAACCCCTGCGGCAGCGCCAGCGAGCCGGTCTCGGCATCCACCCGGGCGTCGGGCAGCGACACCTCGTCTGGGTCGCCGGGCGTGGGCAGCCACAGGCCGTCAAGGGCGGCGATAGTGATCTCGGAGGTGGCGACGGTACGGCGCGGCGCGGGCGGGAGCGAAGGGGCCTGCACCACCGCGCCCACCGGCTGGTAGCGCCCGTTGGCACGCCAGACCGCCCCGTCGAAGTCGGCCAGCGTCACCAGGTGCAGCCGTGTCTCCGAGCCCGAGTACCGCAGCAGCTCGACGTCGCCACGCTCGGCGTACGCCGCCAGGCGCGGCAAAGGGTTGGGCTCGACCAGGGGCAGCGAGGGCGGCGAAACCAGGCGGCGCGGCTCGAAGGCATCCGCCGAAGGGGCGAGCGTCGCGGCGACGGTGGCGCCGATGGTGGCGATGGCGATCAGGGCGATGCCACGGGGGATCCGGCGGGGCATCCGGCGGGGAGGAGGAGATTGCAATGTGGACGCTGCCGCGGGGCGCGCGATCCAGCCGGCCGCGGCGAGAAGCACCATGACGGCGGCGAGCACCCCGAAGCGGTCGGCCATCCCGGCCGTCAGCAGCGCACCGGCAACGTAAAGCACCGCAGCGCCAAGCATCGCCGCGAACCCGCCGCCGTTGCGCGCCGCCCGCACCCCGACCCACGTGCCGACGATGACCGCCAGCAACACCCCGGGAAGCAACAGTTCCAGCGTGGGCGGCGCCGGCCGTGGCGCGGTCAGCAGCCGCGCCACCGCGTCGATCGGCGCGCGCAGCCACCCGATCCCCACCCGGTCGGTAGTGAGAACCGAGGCTATCACCACTGCAAGCACGGGGATCGCCGCCGCGAGCGAGAGCGGGATGCGCGTGCGCGCCGCGGCAAGCACGAGGAAGTAGGGCACCAGCACGGCGGCCACGAGCACCGCGAGCGCGGGGGTGCCGGCCCAGCCGTTCGCCAGCACCGCCACGCCGGACAGCATCAGCAACGGGGTGATTATCAGACGGGTACCCATCACGCCACCGCCACTCCCAAGTCCCACAACGCAAGCAATTGCCGGCTGCCCGCCCCGCGAAGCACGGTCACCTGACCCACCGCCATCGGCGGCGCCGGCCCGCGACCGTCGCCCACGGACGGGTCGACGATGGCCACCACGCCGGCACCCGCGCCGCCCGCCCGAAGCACGAGCGAACCGAGGGAGGCCAGCCCGCCCGTCACCACCACGATCACGTCGCGGTCGACGATGCTGACCGGCCCCGGTTCGCCCGCCAGTTCCCGCGCCGTCACCTCGGCGAGGCGGTGGACCAGCTCGTCGCGCGCGCCCGCCTGCCGGCTGGGCGTCGACGCGTCGACCTCTACCTGCCCGCACAGGGTCAGAAGCCTTACCCCGTTGCCGGACTCGACCGCCGCGACGGCGAGCGAGGCCGCCACGTCGACCGCGTCCTCAAGCCCCGTGCCGGTGTAGCTCGACGCGCGGTCGTCGAGCAGGACGGTCAGGTGCGCCAGCGACGGGTCGGCGTCCTCGCGGATCATCAGGGTGCCGGTGCGGGCGCTTGTCGCCCAGTGCAGGCGCCGCAGGTCGTCGCCGGGGACGTACTCGCGCAGGCCCACAAGGTCGGTGCCGCCCCGCTCGACACGCTCGTCGGTGCCGGCGTGGGCGCGGCGGACCCCGGCGGGGAGCCCCCGCACCGGCAGGATCCTTGGCAGCACCCGGTATTCGGTGACGCCGCCGAGGGTCGCCCGGCGCTCGGCCAGGCCGGCGGCGCCCTGCTTCAGGACCTCGAGCGGCCCGGCCGTGTGCACGCCGCGGCGGTCGGTCGGGATGCGATAGCCGGTGTCGGCCGTCGTTCGTGGGCTCAACCGGCGGATGGCCACCTCTACGGGTACCCCCGAAACCTGCTCGACGGCCTCAAAACGCACCGGGAGCAAGCCGCCCGGCCGGCCGACCCGCAATGTCGCCTGGCACGGCTCGTTGCGGGCGACCTCGCGCGGCGACACGGTCCGCTGGACCGTGAACGAAATCGGGCGCAGCACCGAGGCCAGGCTCAGCACCGCCAGGCCGAGCAGCGCGCTGCCCAGGCCGAGGACGCCGGGGTAGCGCCACAGCGCCCCGGCCGTGATGAGCGCAGCGCCGAGCACCGCGGCCGCCTGGCCGCGCCCGGTCAAGCCGACCGCTCGCCGTTTCATCGCCAACGCCTTGAGCGGTAACGGATCTGGACCAGGCTCGCGGCGAGGACCAGCAGCATGACTCCGGGCATCGCCGCTGCGGGCATTCCCGTGGGCATCGCCGCCGCGGGTGAGACCGCCGCAACGGATGTCAGCGGCTGGACCGGCTTGAAGAGCGTCCAGCGCTCGGCGATGGTGAACTGGCAGTCTGCGTTGGTGCGCACCGGCACGCCCTCGCCGGCCGGGTCTCCAATCGGCAGTATGCATCCCCGGTGGTCGTCGTTTTGCAGGTAGCGGTCATTCCTATCGATGCGTACGTGGTTGTAGCGGTGCTCCTTCTGCGTGCAGTCGTTGGTGCGCGAGTCGTGGAGGGTGAGCTTGCCGTCGTCGTCGGTGAACATGCACTGGTTGTCGACCGCGCTGTGAATGTCGGCGGTGGCCAACGGTCGCCACAACTGGCTTTGCGAGCCGTTGCATGTGCGCAGGTACATGTCCCGGCCTGTTCGGTCGAGGCACTTCATCCCGGAGCTGATGATCATCACAGTGTCGCCGTAGTTGAATGCCGCAGGGTATGGGACGTTGCTGCCCCTGCTGGCCCCGGGCCCCGCGCCGGCCGCGTTGGAGACGGTGGCCGTCACGTTGACATCGCCCCCGGCCAGGCACAGGTCCGAGTTCTGATCGCAGGTGACGGTGAAGTCGTACGGGCGCTGGCCGATCGGGATCCCTTGCGCCGCAGCGAGTGAGCGTCCGCCGGAGTCGGTCACGGTCACGTCGTATGTGGACAGTGGGCTGCCGCCGTCGCTTCCCGGGTCGACCGTCACCCGCAGAACGATCGACAGCGGGCCGCGGGCGGCCACGCCCACGGGCTGGATGCCGGGCGCGTCGGGTCGGCCGAAAGGTGTCGCCGGAGCGCTCTGCGCGGAGCGGTAGACCCGCCCGTTCGCGGCGACCGCCTCGACGAAGAAGGACGCCGGCTGCCCCACCGGACGTACGGTGGCGATCGCGGAGGTGGCCATGCCGTTGGTCGAGGCGACTACCTGGGTTGACTCGACGTGCACGACCCGGTAGCTCGCGGGTGCGATCTGCGGCGCCGTCCAGGAGACGCGGATGGTGCCGTCGGGGCGCGCGACCGCGTTGACCCCGGTCGGGGTTTGCTGCTGAGGCCCGGGCGCGGCGGTCGTGGGCGCGGCCGTTGTGGCACCCGGTCCGGGGGTGCGGGTCTGCCCCGGACCGGGACCGGGAGTTCCGGTGCGCGGCGGGCCGGTGGTGGCGTTGGGCGCCGGGGCACCGGTGCGGGGCGCGCCGGTGGTGACGCCGGCCGTGGGCGAGTTCCGCCCGTTGCCACGATTGTCCATAGTGGACGGCACGGCGGACGCAATCGGGGTCGGCACGGTCACCGGCAGCCGGGCGTCGTGGGTGCGGATCTCGCGCACCTCGCCATTGGGCATGATGACCAGGCCGTCCTGGCCGTCGCGGACGTTGACCAGCAGCATGCCGGCGTGAGCCACCAGCTCCAGGTCCTCGCCCGGCGGGGCGGGGATGTCCTGTGCCGGCCCGCCGGCCGGGTCGACCACGATGACCTTCCGGTCGCCGGGGCACGCGGCGTAGATCCTGCCGTTGAAGACCACGGGCTTGCCCGGCTTGCGGCAGCCACGCTTGCCGGCGTCCACAATGGACGCTTCATCGCCGCGCACCAGCAGCAGCGCCGACTTGGCCGGGGCCGACACCACTGCGAGATCCGCCGGGCTGATGTCGGCGGCGAGGAGCTGCCCGTCGAGCGGTGGCAGGGTCGTGGTCCTGTCCCCCTCACCGGTACCGGTCTGCGTGGCCGTGCGGGTGGCCGGGTCGACGACGGTCACTCCGGACCCGTGAGCCACCAGCACGGCCCGCTCCCCCGCGCCCGCGATGGTGCGGCGTTCCCCTTGCACGAACCCGGTTTGGGAATCCGACCACTCCTGCGACTGCAACTCTCCCTTCTGGTCGAGTAGCCAAACCGCACCATCCGCGGCGACGGTCGTGTCCGCCAGGCGCTTCTCCAGGCGGACCGGCCGGCCGATGGTGGAGGCGTTGAGCGGGTGGATCCGCTCCAGATCGCCCACGCCCTTGTTGACCAGATAGATCTTTCCCGTGGAGACCAGCACCTCGAAGTCGCCGTTGGCGGAGCGCCTGCCCGCCACCGACAGCATCGACAGATCGATGACGATGAGCTGCTTGCTGTCGGGATCCATCACGGTCAGGATGCCGTCGGCCTGGGTCACCTGCAGGTTGGCCCCGCTCTGGGCAATCTTGAGCCCGTCGACCGGGCGGCCGGTCTGCGGGTTGACCCTGGTGATGCCGCCCTCGCGGTTAGCCAGCCACGCCAGCGGGTCGACGGTGTCCAGATTGGACGCGGCGAAGCCCGACCCCACAAGGGCTCCGGCGACGAGCGCCAGGGTGATGACTACCATGCCCAGCTCGGCGCCGAACCGCTTCCGCAACGCTTTCACGCCAGTCTCCCTTTTGTTTAGTCGGCCGACGGGCGCGGCACGTCAACGGCGGCGAGCGCGTCGGCCAGCACCTTGCCCGGCGCGATCCCCGACAGCTGCGCCTCCCTTGTCAGCAGCAGCCGGTGCTCAAGCACGGGCTGCGCGAGCCGGTGCAGGTCGCTCGGGATGACGTACTGCCGCCCCTGTGCCGCCGCAAGCGCCTGAGCGCACCGCACGAGCGAGCGAAGCCCGCGCGTGCTCACCCCGAGCCGCAGCCGCGGATCCGACCGCGTGACTGTGCCGATCGCCCGCACGTAGTCCAGCAGCGACTCGGCCACATGCACCCGGCGCAGCTGGGCGCTGAACCGCATCACCTCGTCGGGCGAGGTGACGGCGGGTACCCGCTCCACCGAACCCGCCGGCTCGCCGGGACGCAGCACGCCCACCTCGTCCTGCGGATCGGGGTAGCCCAGCGCAGTCCGGATCAGGAACCGGTCGAGCTGCGCCTCGGGCAGCCGGTAGGTCCCGTCGAGGTCGACCGGGTTCTGCGTGGCGACGACAAGGAACGGCTCGGGCACCTGGTAGGCGCGGCCGTCCGCGGTGACGGTGTGCTCCTCCATCACCTCGAGCAGGGCGGACTGCGTCTTCGCCGCCGCCCGGTTGATCTCGTCGGCAATGACGATGTTGGCGAAGATGGGACCGGGCCGGAAGCGCACGTCGCCGCCGGCCGGGTCGTAAATGGTCGTGCCCGTCACGTCGCTGGGCAGCAGGTCCGGGGTGAACTGGATGCGCCGGCAGATCCCGCCCAGCGCCGCCGCCAGCGACCGCGCCAGCGTCGTCTTGCCCGTACCCGGTACGTCCTCGATCAGCACGTGGCCGCCCGCGAAAAGCGACACCAGCAGCAGATCGACGACGTGTCGCTTGCCGTACACCGCCGCCTCCACCGCGTCGCCGACGCGCGAGCACATCGCGCGGAACTCGGCGATCTCGTAATCGGTGGGTGATGCCATGGCGATCGTTGTCATGATCTGAGCTCCCGGTGGACGATGCCCTTCTCGATGGCGAGGCGGGTCAGGTCGGGACGCCGGCGGCGGCCGGTCTTTTCCCTGATGTGGTCAAGGTGCGAGCGGACCGTGCGGACGCTGATGGAAAGGCGGTCGGCGATGTCTCGGTCGCGTTCTCCGGCGGCAAGAAGCGCGAGCACTTGCCGCTCGCGCGCCGACAGCACGAGGCGGCGCTCGTGCTGCCGCAGCCGGGTGTCGAGCAGGAATGCGGCCAAAGACGGTGACACGTAACGGTTTCCGCCCGCCACCTGCCGCACCGCGCGGCGAACCTCGTCGGTGTCGGCCTCCTTGGTCAGGAAGCCGCGCGCTCCGGCGGCGAGCGCCGAGAGGACCTCGGACTGGCCGCCGTGCGCCGAAATCACCAGGACGCGGAAGCCCATGCCGGTGACCGCCGCCACGGCTTCCGCACCCTGGACCCGGGGAAGGCGAAGATCGACAGTGGCGACGGCGCCGGGTGGCTGGCGGTACGCGGCGAACTCGTCGACCGACCCGGCCGAGACGCCCACACGCATGTCGGGCGCGCCGTCGAGCACGCGCACCAGGGCGGCGCGGAACAGCGGATGGTCCTCGATGATGTGGACCTCGATCTGCGCCGGTTGCGCCGCCGCCGTGACTGTCGTGTGCGTCAACCCGTCAGTGGCCATAGTCTTCTCTGCCCCCTATCCGGTACCCGTGAAGGAAAGCACCGGGTGAAGCGAGCCGGTAGATGAACTCGAATGCCCTAGCCGAGACCTGCGGAGTTCGCGTTAACTAGTTGAATCACTTCCTGGCCGGATGCGGCCGTGCGGCGCGGCTGCTGGCCGCCGTCGCGGCGGATCAGGCCGAGAATGGCGAACACCGCGATGATGAGCAACGCGCACATGGCACCGATGGCGAAACAGAGCAACACTCGCCGGTTGGGCGGGTGCCGCAGGTTGGCGTCGCCGGCCTGCAGCGCCGAGACCAGCCGGCGACGCATGAACTGGTACGCCTGGAGCTGATCGCGCTGTGTCCACATAGGAGTCTCCAATGCTGATACGGTTAGCGGGCCGGATCGCCGTGTGGCAGGTGGCCGTCGCCGCCTTTGCCCTGGCGGCCGGCGCTGGCGCCACCTGGGCCATGATCGCCGCCGGCACCCTGCTAGGGATCACCGCGATCCGGGTGCGCGGCCGATGGATCGATCGATGGTTCATGATTTTCATGAGGTACCGCGGCCGAGCCCGAGTGCGCCGGGCACCCTGCGCACTCGGGGTTGTCGCCCCGCGCTTGACCACCCACGAGTACCGCGATCCCGCCGGCACCGTGGCCGGCGTGCTCACCGACGGCCCACACTGGACCGTTGTGCTCCGGTTGGACGGCGTTGATCCTGCGGTGAACCCTGTGGGTGCGCCATACGCAGTAGAGCGTATGGCGCACGCAGAACGGCTCATCGGTGTGCTCCAATCCGCCGTCGACCCGGCGGGCGAGGTGCGAGCACCGGCGGTGCAGCTGGTGCGCTGGGCGGTACCGATGCCGGTCGATCCGGAAAAGCCCGCCGGCCGGGGCACCGGTGCACCCGCTCCGGCGTGGAACGTCCACTGGATCGCCGTGCGCGGCCAAGCACCCGACGCCACCGGCCGTGCCGGTTTTGCGAACGACGCCGGCTTCGCGGACGCTGACGACGCGGCACTCAAGGCCTCCCCCGCCGCCGCGCTGCGGCTCGCTGCGATCCTTGCCGCGCAAGGCTTCGCCGTACGCCCGCTGCGGGAGGCCGAGCTCTCCGACGAGCTGGCCAGTTCGCTCGGGGCGGCTCCAGCCGGTGGCGCGGTGACGGCGCGCGAGGGTTGGTGGTCGCTGTCGCTGGGGCGGCTGCACCACGCGACATACCGGCTCACCCGGCCGATGCGCGATCCGGCCAGGCTGGCGCGCGCGCTGAGCTGGCTGGCAGGCCCGCCCGCTCTGAGCACCTGCGCCTCGCTGCTCTTCACGGCACCGGCGGGCACCAGCGGCAACGGCATTCCCGCCCCGGCGGCCGCCGTGGTGGGCACAAGCATCGCTGCTTCCGCGAATGCCGCGGCGCCGAGTGCTGCGGCGGCAGAGGCGCGGGCCGTGCGGCGCGGCGCCCGGCAGGACATCGCCGAGGTCATGGTGACGCTCAGGATCGCCGTCCCCGCCGGACGTTCCCGCCGCGAGGTGCGTGGTGCGCTGCGCCTGGCCCTTGGCCCCATGGTGCCGCACACGAGGTCCATGAACGGCGAGCACGCCACCGGGACCTTGGCCACGATCCCGCTCGGCCGCCGCTGACAGGCTGCGGAGAAATCGGGAAGTAGTCTCAACACCCACGCCCGGGTGTTGAGACCATTACCCATGTCAAAGGCAAGACCGCGGCCCGGCATCTAGACCACGGCCGAACGAGCCATCGAATACAGGTCCATCGCCGCGAACGCCAACGGGATCAGCCCGATGAGCACCACGAACTCGGCGATGTCCACCAGCCGGGTCACATAGGGCGAGACCGGAACCTCGGGGTCACGCACCGCATACATCAGGCCGCCGACACCGGCCACGAGCACCGCCGCGATCACGGCGCCGCGCGCCCATCCATCGCCGGACACGGTCAGCCACAGTCCGACGAGGCCGAGCACGGCGACGCCGCCGCACAGCAGCACCGCCTTCTGCCCGGCCCGCACATAGGCTCGTGCCCGCAGCACCAGGGCAAGGCCGCCCGCCAACGCAAGACCCACGGCCCAAGCATCGTCCACATTAGACCGGACAAGCAGCGCCGCCCCGCCCGCGACCAGCGCGATGAGGCCGGCGAGCAGCCCGGTGAGGACGTGCCCGGCGGCGTCCGCGCCATCATCGATCGCCTCAATGGTCGCGGCCGGCGGGCCGTCCTCAGAGCGTAGGTCCTTGGGATCGCCTGGCGGGCGGGGCGCGGGGACGCCACCCAGCCGCAGCGCGATAGTGGGAAGGATCGGCGCCACCAGAGGCGCCAAAGCAACGATGAGCGCGGCGGCCGACCGCGGAGGTAGCCCGACGGCGAGCGTCGCCAGGGCCGCGACGAACCCGGTCGCGGCGGCCAGGGTGACGCCCGCGGGCCAGGCCGTGTTCCCGGGAACGAGCGCGATGGCGGCCAGCGAATAGATCGCGGCCGCCGCACACGCGGCCATTATCGCCGTGGTCGGGCCGATCGTCTCGGACAGGCGCACGGCGGCTAGCACGGCCAGTGGCAGGCCCGCGGCGGCGCAAACGGCGCCCGCTGTTCGATCGCGTGCGCCGCGCCCGACCACGGTCGCCACGAGCAGCAGGGCGGCAGCGAGCCCGGCGGCCAGCGGAGCCGCGCTTGAGCCGGGCCGGCCGAGCGCGATGGCGACCGCCGCCGCGCCACCGGCTATCAGTGAGGCGGCAAGGCCCGCCCACCGGGAGTGGGCCTTGGTCCATATGCCGGGCGCCTCGGCGACGCGATGCGCGACCGCCTCCGAGACGTCGTCGAAGAGCAGCGGCAACGGTTTCGCGCCGGCAGGGTGCAGGTAAAGCACCTCACCGTCGAGGATCCCGGCGGCCGACACGGTCGACGCCTCGTCCAGCGGCCGCCCGTCGACGCGCGCGAGGGTCCAGCCCGCGCCGTCCGCCCCGCCGCTGAGCCGGATGAGCTGAGGCACCAGCTCCGCGACGGTCGCCTGCGGCGGCAGTGAGATGTCCAGCCGGGTCGCCGGGCCGGCCACGGTCACCCGACGCGACGCCAGCGGCTCCATCGTCAACCCCGCCAACGCCTATCCCAGGTCCGTGGACAGCAGCGGCTCGAACCGCTTGCGTGTCGCCTCACCGAGCCGACGGCTGGCGTCGTTGACCGCCTCCAATGCCAGCATGCCAAGGGACTCCAGGCTTTGCCGGCCGACCAGTCGCGGATCAAACCTTATCTTGGTGAACTGGCCGGATCCTTTCATGGTGGCGGTGACCTCGCCGCGCCGCGACTTGCCCGTCACCTCCAGGTTCATCACCGCCCGCTCGATCTCCTCGATTCGCTTCTGCTGCCGCTCGATCTCGTCGAAGTCAAGGTCTAGCTCGAAGTCGAAGTCCTTCATCTACTTGATGCTCCTAGGTTTGCGGGGAATATTTGTTGTCCAGCACATTCGGCACCCACGTCAGGGGCTTGGCACCGCCGACGGGATTCGGTGGAGGTGGTGGCGGAGGTGTGTTGTCCACGACGGGTGGCAGCGGTGGCAGCGGACCGCCCGGCGGCGTCGCTGGGGCCGGCAGCGCGATCTTCTGCGGGGGCGCGATCTCCGGCAGGGCCGACTTCTTCGGCGCGGTCAGGGTCTGCTGGATCGAGCTGGCCAGCTTGTCGCCTGCGGCGCGGATGGCGGCACCGGCGACGCCGAGCTTACCGGCGACCTTGTTGATGAGCGACTTGATCAGCTTGACCGCGAGGAAGGCGACCGCGGCGACCACGAGCATCCCGATCCAGCTGCCCAGCAACGACATGATTTTGGCGCGGAACTTCTCCAGCAGCCCCTTGAGATACGTCTGTGCCTTGCGGATGAACTCGCTGACGCCCTTCGCCTTGTCGGCAAGGCCTTGCAGCCCTTCGCTGATCATTTTCATTACTTCGGTCTGCTGGTTGTATGCGTTCGCCATGCCCTTGGAGGCTTCCCCGCTGAAGTGACCAGTGCCGGTCGTGCAGGAGGCTCTCACTCCCCAACTCGTCGCCTTGGCGCTCTCGCCAAGGCCCTTGAGCTGGTGGCTGTGGTGCTCGATCTGCGCGGGACTGCACCTGAGCTGCCCGGCCGCCAGGGACGCGCCCCCGCCGCAGAACGCGTCGATGAGCGCCAAGGCGAACTCTTCCAGCTTCATGCCGCCGTCCCCCCAATGTTCTTGAAGTCGTGCGCCGTTTGGGAGTCGAAGCGGCGATAGTCGCGTATGCCCTGGGCGACGTCCATGTTGGTCTGCTGCATCTTCTGCGCCGTGTCCTGCAGAGCGTCAGCA